>Ga0307505_10003028_pt1 | contig 10930 bp, 13 predicted proteins | sample 23_S_MG_FD_202183 | JGI IMG/M metagenome (GOLD analysis project Ga0307505, IMG submission 202183) | Soil microbial communities from Populus trichocarpa stands in riparian zone in the Pacific Northwest, United States - 23_S | ecosystem: Environmental > Terrestrial > Soil > Riparian zone > Trees... | reverse complement strand
GAAATTGTTCGCCCGCACCGAGACCTTCTTGCGGATCATCCATGGCAAGACCCAGCGAAGGCCGGTGGTCCGGTCGGTCCCCTTGTAATCGCCGAACAAGGTGATTGCCGCCGCCTGGTTGGGCTGCAGCATGTAGAAGCCGCAGGCGATGAACAGCAGGACCAACGGCGCGGCGATCACCGCGATGATGTGCGCCATGGCTCCATCAGCCCCCCGCGCCAGGTTGACGATCCCCCAGACCTGCCAGATGATCGCGACCAGCAGCAGCAGTAACATGAGATAGCCGCTGGAGGTCGTCGCGATCCTTTCGCGGCTGGACGTCAGCGCAATGCCATTCGAATCGGACATGTTGGTCACTCCCCTTTATTTGATATCACTTTAATATCATCGAAACCGATCCGTCAACTGGAATCGCCCGGCGGTCCCAGCTAAGGCCCGGCCATGACATGGCGTTTGATGGTGCACGGTGGCTGCGGTGCGATGCGTCCCGGCGGGCTTGACCCCGATCAGGAAGAGGCGGCCCTACTCGGACTCGGCTCGGCGCTCGACGCCGGCGAGCGCATCCTTGCGGACGGTGGCTCCGCCCTGGACGCGGTCGAGGCGGCCGTGCGGGTCCTCGAGGATGATCCGGTCTTCAACGCCGGCCGTGGCAGCGTCCTCAATTACGATGGGGGTATCGACCTCGATGCCGCGATCATGGACGGCGCCACTCGCGACGGCGGCGCCGTCGCCGGCCTGAAGACCATCCGCTGCCCGATCAGCCTGGCGCGGGCCGTCATGGAGCGCACCGACCACGTCTTCCTGTCCTTCGAAGGCGCTGAGGAATTTGCCCGCACACAGGAATTCGAGACGGTCGACCCGGCCTGGTTCGAGACGGCCGAACGCCGGGCGCAGCTCGATAAGGTGCTGGCAGCGGGCGGAGAGTTCGATGCCGACGTCAAATACGGGACCGTCGGAGCAGTTGGTTTAGATGAAGCCGGTCATGTCGCGGCGGCCACTTCAACCGGCGGACTTACCGCAAAGCGATGGGGCCGGATCGGTGATTCGCCGTTGATCGGCGCCGGCACGTATGCCGACGATCGCTCGGCGGCAGTGTCGGCCACGGGATCAGGGGAGTATTTCATCCGCGCCGTCGCCGCGCACCAGGTCGCCGACCGCGTCCGCCTGGCCGGGGCCAGCCTTCAGCAGGCGGTCGACGAGACGCTTGCCGATATCAAGGAGATGGGTGGAACCGGGGGGTTGATCGCCGTGGCGCCGTCGGGCGAGGCGGCCTGGGGCTTCACGACCAACGGCATGTACCGCGGCGTTGCCGGGCCCGAAGGGCGCAAAGTCGCCGTTTATGGAGACAAGCGGTAGGGCAAGGCCTTCCGGCACCAGTCCATTTCCGCCGCGATCATCTCCTCTTCGCGCACGAGGAAGTCCGCGACCGCACGGCGGAAAGCTGGATCGGGGAGGAAATGGGCCGAGCGCGTGGTCACCGGCTCGTAGCCGCGCGCCAGCTTATGCTCGCCTTGCGCGCCCGCCTGGACGGATTTGAAACCATGGTCGATCGCCCATTCGATGGCGCGATAGTAACTGAGCTCGAAATGGAGGAAGGGCACCTCCTCCATGGCGCCCCAGTAACGGCCGTAGAGGCTGTCGGCGCCGACCAGGTTGAGCGCGCCGGCGATCGGCCTGCCGCCGCGATAGGCCATGAACAACAGGCAGGCCTCCCCCATGGCCTCGCCGAGCAGGTTGAAGAAAGCGCGGGTGAGATAGGGATGGCCCCATTTGCGGGCCCCGGTGTCCTGGTAGAAGTGCCAAAAGGCTTCCCATTCGGGCGGGCCGATTTCGGCCCCGCGAAGCGTCCGTACCTCCAGCCCTTCGACCGCCGCCGCCCGCTCCTTCCGGATTTGCTTGCGCTTGCGGCTGGCCAGCGCGGCGAGGAAATCGTCGAAGCTGCCGTAGCCGCGGTTATGCCAGTGGAACTGGATGCCGCTGCGCATTAGCCAGCCGCGCGCGGCGCACAGGCGGGCCTCGTCCTCGCCAAGAAAGGTGACGTGCGCCGACGACAGTCGGTTCTGCGTGACGACCGCTTCGAGTGCCGCGAGCAGCGCCTGCGGTCGGTTGCCGAACAGCCGCCGGCCCGGCACCGGCGTGAAGGGCACCGCTACCTGCAGCTTCGGGTAATAATGGCCGCCGGCCTGCTCGAAGGCATCGGCCCAGCCATGGTCGAACACATATTCGCCCTGGCTGTGCGTCTTGAGATAGGCCGAAGCCGCAGCGGTGATCACTCCGCCCTCGTCCTCGACCAGGATCGGCGCGGGAGTCCAGCCGGTGCCGTCACCGACGCTTCCCGACTGCTCCAGCGCAGCAAGGAAGGCGTGGCGGAGGAATGGGTCCCGGTCACCGGCAAGCCCATCCCAGGCCCTCGCGTCCAGCGTCGCAACGCCGGCCGCAATGCGGGCGATCACCTGGCTTTCACGGTCGGCCATCGCCCTCCCAGATAGCGGCATCGGCGTGAACCGCGGCTTGCCGGCGGTCGGCGGCATTCCGCACGGTCCAGCTGTAAACCGGCATGCGCCGGCGGGCGCGCGTGACCCAAGGCTTTCCGAGCGCCGCGACTTCGACGGCGAGGAACTGGGGGTCGGCGAGCCACATCGCCAGTGACCGCTTCCACGCCGGCCAGCGGTCACGGACGACGATGCCGCGCCGGACGTGCGGGAGGTTGGTCTTCAGGAGGCGGGGAATGCGGGCGGCGAAGCTCATGATCCCGAGCGGGCCATCATAACCCGCGAGCGCTTGCCTCAGGGCGGGCGCCCATCGCCAGGCGTCCTTGTCCATCTTGACCTCAAGCAGCAGCGGCACTCGTCCGCCGACGAGCCTCAGCAGGCTTTCCAGTGTCGGAATCGGTTCGTCGCCGAGCCTCAGCCGGGCAAGGTCGGCGATCGGAGAGGCGCCGATGCGCATCGGGCTGGCGCACATGCGCAGGGCGTCGGCGTCGTGAAAGACCAGGACATGATTGTCGGCGGTCAGGCGCAGGTCGCATTCAATCCCCGCACCCAACTCGAGCGCGGCGGCGAAAGCGACCAGGCTATTCTCCGGAAAGGCCGCGCCATAATGCAGCCCGCGATGCGCGAATCCCTTGGGCCCCGGCCAAAGGGGATCGGGACCGCGCGGGTCAGCTTCGGATCTGGACGATTGCATCGACCTCGACGGCGACTCCGAGCGGCAGCACCGGGACGCCGACCGCCGAGCGTGCGTGCCGGCCGGCTTCCCCGAACACTTCCTGCATCAGCTCCGACGCACCATTGGCGACCTTGGGCTGGTCGGTAAAATCACCATGGCTGTTCACGAACACGCCCAGCTTCACCACCCGCTCGACGCGGTCGAGCGAGCCAAGCGCCGCCTTCATTTGCGCCAGCAGCATGATGCCGCAGCGACGGGCGGCGGCCTGGCCGGCTTCCAGATCCATGTCCTCGCCGAGCCGGCCCTTGATCAGGCTGCCGTCCTCGGCGAAGCTGATCTGGCCGGAAATGTGCAGCAGGCCGTTGGCCTCGACTGCGGGGACATAGGACGCGACCGGGGCCGCCGGCTGGGGAAGGTCGATGCCGAGTTCGGCAAGGCGCTGTTCGATGCTCATGGCGGCGCGATTGGCCTCGCCGCGCGCTGCCGTCAACCCTCGCGACGGTGCACCGCGAAGCCGGCCCAGCTCTGGTTGGTCGGCATCAGCTCGAGCGCATTGATGTTGAGGTGTGGCGGCAGGTTCGCGACCCACCAGATGGTGCCGGCAATGTCGTCGGCCGTCATCGGGTCCATGTTTGCGTAGAGCGTGTCCGACGCTGCCTGGTCGCCGCCAGTGCGCACCAGGGTGAACTCGGTCTCGACCATCCCCGGCTCGATGGAGGTGACCCTGACACCAGTGCCGGCGAGGTCGCAACGCAGGCCGAGGCTGAACTGGCGGACGAACGCCTTGGTGCCGGCATAAACGGCGCCGCCGCGATAGGGATAGGTCGCCGCCACGGAGGACAGATTGATCACGGCTCCGCGCCGCTTGATCAGGGTCGGCAGCAGCAGGCGGGTTAGTGCGACCAACCCGTCGACATTCGTATCAATCACCGTGTCGATCGGCTCCTGCGTGGCGTCCTGCAACGCGCTCATCGGCGGGGCCAGGCCGGCATTGTTGACGAGCAGGTCGACGCCGGCGAACGCCTCCGGCAGCGAGCCCAGCGCCGTTTCGAACTGCGCACCGGCGCGCATGTCGAGCTCGAGCGAATGGAAGGCTTCCCCGAGTTCAGCGGCGAGGCGGTCGAGACGGTCGCGGCGCCGCCCCGTGCCGACGACCTGCCAGCCCTCGCGAACGAACAGGCGGGCGCTGGCTTCGCCGATGCCGGCGGTGGCGCCGGTGATGAAGGCGGTGCGGGTCATGACACTCCCATCTTGTCGAGGATCCAGGGCATCGCCGCCTGCCAATCGTCGATCCGCGCATGAGCGTGCTCGGCGGCGGGCACGGCCGGAGCAAGCCTCGGCTCGGCGACCATGTGCAGCCGCCAGACGTCCGGCGCATGCTTCGCGACCGAGGCATGGTGCATTGGCAAATCGTCGACAAACACTGTGCTGGCGGCGCCGCGGCGCGAAATGATCTCGCGCGCCGGAACGCCCTTGCCGCCCTGGTTGCAGACGATTTCATGCGCGATGCCGTGGCCAGCCAGTTGTTCGACCCGCCAGCTGTGCGCCGCGTCGGGGAGGTTGGTGAGGATGACGATGTCTGCGACCTCGCCAATCCGACCGAGCGCGTCGAGAGCGCCGGGGACCAGGGTCTGGCGATGCATCTCCGCCTCGAAGAACGAGCCGAGCAGCGGCCATACCCGCTCCTTGCCAAGCACCTCTCCCGAGCGGCGGTAGGTCAGCGCGTCCTCGAACTTGCCGCTCTCGAACGCGAACTTGACGTCATGCACCTCGGACAGCCAGTCCTGGAAATGGGCGACCATGTGCAGCAGCACCTCGTCGCAGTCGGTGATGAGCAAGGGCCGGCCGGTCATTCCAGCTCCGCCTTGGCTATAAGCAGCTGTTGAGGCTTCACGCCGATGTCCTGGGCGACGGCCAGCAAGTCGGGCTCATGCGCCTCCAGGAAGGCGATGCAGGCCGCGAGCAAGGCGCGGTCCTGAAGCCGCAATCGAATCCCATCCGGAGACAGTCCGGTCAGCGACAGGAACCGTTCCGCGCGCCGCGCGTCGGTCAGCGTCGCAGTCAAAGCGGCGAGCGCCAGCGCCTCTGCGTCATTTGGGTTTGTGTTCGTCATCGCCTAGGTTGCGGCAGGTTCATTCACGGGGAAAAGGTTTGGCCAAGATCCTGGTTGTCGAGGACAATGCCCTGAACATCAAGTTGTTCTGCGACTTGCTGGCGGCGCATGGCCATGAGCCGCAGGCCGTGCTCGACAGCCGCCTGGCGCTCGACGCCGCACGGGCCTTCAAGCCCGATCTGGTCATCACCGACATCCAGCTTCCCCACGTCACGGGCCTCGAATTGATGGAGTTGATCCGCAAGGACGAGCAATTGTGCGACGTGCCGATCATGGCCGTCACCGCCTATTCGGGAGTCGGCGACGACGAGCGCATCCGCGCCGCGGGGGCGCAGGCCTATGTCTCCAAGCCGATTTCGGTGGTGCGCTTCGCCGAGACCGTCGACGAGCTGTTGGCCGGCAAGACGCAGGAAACGCAGCCGGCCGTAGCGCCGTAGCGCTTACTTAATCTTCGCTTCCTTGAAGTCGACGTGCTTGCGGACGACGGGGTCGTACTTGCGGAAGCTCATCTTTTCGGTCTGGTTGCGCGGGTTTTTCTTGGTCACGTAGAAGAAGCCCGTGTCGGCAGTGCTGACGAGCTTGATCTTGACGGTTGCCGGCTTGGCCATCGCGAGAAATCCTGAAAGCTGAAAATCAAAGAGCGGCGTCGCTGCGCCGCTCGAACGCGCTGCCCAATGACCGCCGAAGCCGATTTTGTCAAGCAAGTGAGGCCTGACACAACACGTTAACCATTTCCGGCGATCTTCCGTTCAACGGAGAGACGGTCATGGGCAGCGATTCGATCAAATTGGTGCGCGGACAGCTGGGCGAGCGCATCGCCGAGCTGCAGTCGCGAATCCCATCGCTCAAGCCCAGCGACATCGCCGCGCGCATGGACGCAATCCGCTGCCTGGCAGCCGAGCATGGCCTCGCCGCGCTCGAAGGCCTCGCCGATTGGTCGGCGCATCACGCGATGATGCCCGGGCACAAAACCGCCACGGCCTGCAGCCTTGAGCATATGCGCGAGGCGCTGGACAGCGATTCGCCGGCCGACCGTCAGACCATCCTCGCCGCGCTCGCCATCCGGCTTCACTAGGCACCGATGCGCCGCCTCGCGCATTAAGCGCGAAGATGCGCGCCTTTTCCCGGCTTCTCGACGACTTAGTCTACACGCGTTCGCGCAACGCAAAGCTGCGGCTGATCGGCGAATTTCTGAAGACGACGCCCGATCCGGACCGGGGCCTGGCGCTGGCCGCCCTGACCGGCACGCTCGACATCAAGGCTGTCAAGCCGGCGCAGATCCGCGCGATGGCGATGGAGCGGATCGATCCCGTGCTGCTGGCGATGAGCCGCGACTATGTCGGTGACATGGCCGAGACCCTGTCGCTGCTCTGGCCGAAGGGGGTGGGCGAGGGGGAAAGTTGCGCCGAGCCGCCTGACCTCGACGACGGCAGCGTTCGCCTGTCCGAGGCCATTGGCCGGCTGCAGCGCATGAGCCGGATGGACGCGCCGGCGGAGCTGGCGCGGATGCTCGACCATCTCGACGTGTCGGGGCGTTTCGCATTGATCAAGCTGGCGACGGGCGCGCTGCGGGTCGGCATTTCCGCGCGCCTGGCCAAGCAGGCATTTGCCGACGCCTTCGGGCTGGATGTCGAGGCGGTCGAGGAGGTCTGGCATGGGCTGAAACCGCCTTATGCCGAGCTGTTCGACTGGGCCGAGGGACGCGCGGGGCAGCCTTCGGCCGAGGACATGCCGTTATTTCGGCCCTTCATGCTCGCCCAGCCGCTCGAGGATCTCCGGGTCAGCCTCGACGATTATGCGGCCGAGTGGAAATGGGACGGAATCCGCGTCCAGATTGCCCATGCCGGCGGCGAGACGCGCCTCTACAGCCGTACGGGGGACGATATTTCGCACAGCTTTCCCGAGGTCGCCGAGACTTTCGATCGGCACGGGGTCGTCGACGGCGAGCTGCTGGTGCGCGGCGCGGGGCAAGGCGCGGAGGAGCATGGCGGTGCGGCGGCGAGCTTCAACGCCCTTCAGCAGCGTCTCGGCCGCAAGATCGTGTCGACGAAGATGCTTGGGGAGTTCCCGGCCTTCGTCCGCCTTTACGACATCCTGTTCGACGGAGCCGAGGATCTGCGCGCGCTGCCATGGGCGGCGCGCCGGCACCGCCTCGAACGCTTCGCGGGCGAGCTGGACGCCGACCGCTTCGACCTGTCGGCAGTGATCGACGCGCCGGATTTCGAGGCGCTGGAAGCAATCCGTGCCTCGGCCCGCGACGCGGCGATCGAGGGCATGATGCTCAAGCGCCGCGATTCCGCCTATGTCTCCGGGCGCCGGGCGGGCCTGTGGTACAAATGGAAGCGCGATCCACTGACCGCCGATTGCGTGCTGATGTATGCCCAGCGCGGCTCGGGGAAGCGATCCAGCTATTACAGCGACTATACCTTCGGTTGCTGGGCCGAGGGGCAGGAGCTGCTGCCGGTCGGCAAGGCCTATTTCGGTTTCACCGACGAGGAGCTGAAGTGGATCGACCGATGGGTGCGCAGCCATACCGTCCAGCGCTTCGGGCCGGTCCGCGAAGTCGAGAAGAGCCTGGTGCTGGAAGTGGCGTTCGATTCGATCCACCTCAGCAAGCGCCACAAGTCCGGCCTCGCCATGCGCTTTCCGCGTATCAGCCGCATCCGCACCGACAAGCCGGCGGCCGAGGCCGACAGGATCGAGACCCTGATGGCGCTTGTCACCTGAGAAGCGCCCGTTAGTCTCCGGCGGATACTTGGGGAAAGCTAAAATGATACGCGCCATCGTCATTGCCGCCGCTGCCTTATTCTCCAGTGCCGCGCCCGCCGAAACCTTTGCGATCCAGGCCGGCCGCCTGATCATTGACGCTTCGCAACCGCCACGCGGTCTATCGACCGTCATCGTCGAGAACAGCCGAATCGCCCGCATCGAGGATGGCGCCACGGCTCCGCCCGGCGCGACGGTCGTCGACATGCGCAGCAAGACGGTGCTGCCTGGCTTGATCGATGCCCATGTCCACCTGGCCTACGAGCCCGGAACGCCTTTCTGGCGGGATGCGATCGATTCCAATGAGCTCGGCGCGATCGTCGGCGTCAAGAATGCGCTGCTGACGGCCCGTGCCGGATTCACCACCGTGCGTGACCTCGGCGCGCCCGGGCTGTCGAGCTTCGCACTACGCGACGCCATTCGCGACGGAATCGTTCCCGGACCGCGAATCATCGCATCGGGAGGGGCCTTGTCCATCATTGGTGGCCACGGCGACATCAGCGGTTTCCGCCCTGAAGTAAACGCGGCTCTCGATCCGGGCGGCACCTGCACCGGTGCCGACCAGTGCGCACAGCGGGTTCGTGAGTGGGCCAAGAAAGGGTCCGACGTCATCAAGATCACGGCGACCGGGGGCGTTCTCAGCCAACAGGGTCGAGGACTCGAGGGACATTTCGATCCTTCCGAGATTCGATCGATAACCAGCACTGCGCATCGGCTCGGCCTGAAGGTTGCCGCCCATGCGCACGGTGCCCGCGGAATTGAGGAAGCGGCGCGGGCAGGAGTCGACTCAATCGACCACGGGACCTTCGCCGACGCCGCCGCACTTCAAGCGATGAAGGCGAATGGCGCTTGGTATGTGCCGACCCTGATGGCATTTACCGGCTTGCGCGACCGTATTGGGAAGAATGTCTACACCCCGGTTGTCGAAGCCAAGGCGCGCCAGGCCTTGGACCTGTGGGGCCGCGGCTTAACAGCTGCGCATCGCGCGGGCGTCAAGATCGCGTTCGGGACCGATTCGGGCGTGTTCGAGCATGGCCGAAATGCCGAGGAGGCCGAGCTGATGGTGCGCCTCGGCGGAATGACGCCGCGAGAGGTGCTGGTTTCGGCGACGACGGGCGCCGCCGAGTTGCTCGGCGTCAAGAACGAAACCGGCACGCTGCATGCAGGCAAGTCGGCGGACCTGATTGCCGTGGACGGCGACCCTTTGGCGGACCCGACGGCACTGACCCGCGTCGGTTATGTCATGGCCGCAGGCAAGCCCATCCCGATGAAGTAAGGCACCATGAGAAACGCCCGGCCGGTGGACCGGACGGGCGCTTCTGTCCCACGCTCGCTTGAATGGCTAGGCGCTGATCGGCTGCAGGTTCACTGCGGCATATTTGCCGCGCCGGTCGACTTCGATCTCGAACTCGAGTCGGTCGCCTTCGTTGATTGTCGGCAAACCGGCACGCTCGACAGCCGAAATATGGACGAACGCGTCCGGCTGGCCGTCGTCGCGGCTGATGAAGCCGAAGCCCTTCATGGCGTTGAAGAACTTGACGGTGCCTTGCGCCTTTTCGCCAGTCAGCTGACGTTGCGGGCCGCGGTCTGCACCGCCGAAACCGCCGCCGGCGCCGCCGGCGCCGCCTTCAGGCCGCGCGGTCCGAACGATTTCCATCGGCTCGCCCTCGATCTTGAGATCGGTCGCCGAAATGCGGCCGCCGCGATCGACCAGCGTGAACTCGAGCGGCTGGCCGTCTGCCAGGTCGGTGAGCCCTGCCTGTTCGACGGCGCTGATGTGGACGAAGACGTCCTCGCCGCCGTCATCGCGCACGATGAAGCCGAAGCCCTTCTGCGGGTTGAAGAATTTGACGACGCCCTTGCCCTCGCCGACGACCTGCGGGGGCATGCCGCCGCGGAAACCGCCGCCGCCACCGCCGCCAGCACCACCGCCGCGGAAGCCACCACCGCCGCCGCCGCCGCTACGATCGCCGAAGCCACCGCCGCCGCCGCCGTAGCCGCTGCGTGCCGGACCGCGGTCACCATAACCACCGCCGCCACCGCCGCCATAGGGGCGATCGCCGCCGAACGTGCGTTCAGCGCCGAAGCTGTCGTCCCCAAAACCGTCCCGTTTATCCCTGCCGCGACCGCCACGGTCGCCTTTACGCCCTCGATCGAAACCCATGCCCGTCTTAACTCTCTTCGTGCCCGCTTATTGCAATGAACCAACGCGCTGGGGCCGGGGGCGCAACGGTCGCACGCGCGAAAAATCCCGCGCGCACGGAGGCTCCCTTACCGCAAAATCGACGTCTGTCCTAGCGATTCGTGGGCGAGGGGCTGGCAAGGCAGGCCTGCATCGGACTAGAGGTGTTCAGGGACATGCAAGGAGCGTGCCCGCAAGCAAAGGTGACAAGGAAGCCAATGCCCGTCCATTTCCACGAAGAGGACCTCCCCCAAGGCCTGCAACTGCAGGACGGTCCGATCGCCGTCGATACGGAGGCGATGGGGCTGCTGCCCGGGCGCGACCGGCTGTGCCTGGTGCAGCTATCGGACGGCGGCGGCGAGGAGCATCTGGTGCGCTTCTCGCCCGGCAGTGACTATTCCGCGCCGAACCTGAAGGCACTGCTTGGCGACCCCGGCCGCGTGAAAATCTATCACTTCGCGCGCTTCGACATCGCCATCATGCGCGCCTACCTGAATATCATGGCGGCGCCGGTCTATTGCACGCGCACCGCGTCGCGGCTGGTGCGAACCTATACCGACCGCCATGGCCTGAAGGAGCTGGTCAAGGAGATGCTGAGCACCGACATCAGCAAGCAGCAGCAGACCAGCGACTGGGGTGCCCCCGACATCAATGACGCGCAACGCGATTATGCTGCGAGCGACGTACGCTTCCTCCACGCG
>Ga0307505_10003027_pt1 | contig 10931 bp, 7 predicted proteins | sample 23_S_MG_FD_202183 | JGI IMG/M metagenome (GOLD analysis project Ga0307505, IMG submission 202183) | Soil microbial communities from Populus trichocarpa stands in riparian zone in the Pacific Northwest, United States - 23_S | ecosystem: Environmental > Terrestrial > Soil > Riparian zone > Trees... | reverse complement strand
AGCCCCTTGAGGGTAAAAAGCCCCATGCCCTAGACCTCGCGTGATTCAAAATCGATCCGCGGATCGATCATCATGTAGGTGAGGTCGCTGATCAGGGCCACCACAAGGCCCACCAGGGTGAAGATGTAGAGCGTGGCGAACACGATGGGGTAATCCCGGTCAAGCGCTGCCCTGTAGGTGAGATAGCCCAGGCCGTCGAGCGAGAACACCGTTTCAATGAGCAGCGATCCGGCGAAGAAGGCGCCGAGGAAAGCTCCGGGAAAGCCGGAAATCACCAGTAGCATGGCATTGCGGAACACATGGCCGTACAGCACCTGGCGCTCGGTCAGGCCCTTGGCCCGTGCCGTCATCACATATTGCTTCCTGATTTCATCGAGGAAGGAATTCTTGGTGAGCAGCGTCATGGTGGCAAAGCCGCCGATGCCGAGGGCAAACAGCGGCAATGCCATGTGCCAGGCATAATCGGCGATCTTTCCGAACCAGCTCAATTCGCTGAAATTGTCCGAGGTCAGGCCCCTGAGCGGAAACCAGCTGTAATAGCTGCCGCCGGCGAACAGAACGATCAGCAGGATGGCCAGGATGAAGCTGGGAATGGCATAGCCCACGATGATCACCGCCGAGGTCCACACGTCGAAATTCGATCCCGCATGCACCGCCTTGCGGATGCCGAGCGGAATGGAAACGAGATAGGTGATGAGCGTCAGCCACAGGCCGAGCGAAATCGAAACCGGCATCTTTTCGACGATCAGGTCGATGACCGTGCGGTCGCGGAAATAGCTCCGGCCGAAATCGAACGTCGCGTAATCGCCGATCATCTTCAGGAAGCGCTCATGCACCGGCTTGTCAAAGCCGAATTGTTTCTCCAGCGACTTGATGAATTCCGGGTCCAGCCCCTGCGCTCCCTTGTATTTGATGCCGGCGTCGCCGCCGAACTGCGATTGTTCGTTGCCGCCCGCCTCGTTGCCGGCATTGCCGCTGATCCGTGCCGTGGCATCCGTATCGGTGCCCTGCATTTTCGCGATCACCTGCTCGATCGGCCCGCCCGGAACGAATTGAATGACGGTGAAGGTCATCAGCATGATGCCGAGAAGCGTCGGGATCATCAGCAATATGCGTTTCAGAATATAGGCGCCCATGGTACGATTCAGTTTCCTTTGGCCACGTCATACCACCAGGTATCGACAATGCCACGGTCATATTTGGGCTTTGTGGCGGGCCAGGCGTAGCGGTCCCAATGGGCAATCCAATGGCTGGCCTTGTGCCAGTTGGGCACCCAGAAATGCTCGGCGCGCAGGACCCGGTCAAGCGCCCGCCCTGCGATGTCGAGCTGCTTGCGGCTCTCGGCCGAGATCACCTGCTCGATCAGCGCGTCGATGGCCGGGCTCTTGACCCCGGACACGTTGAAGCTTCCCGGCGCATCGGCCGATGCGGTGCCAAAGAAAACCCGGAGCCCGGTGCCCGGCGTCACGCTGGAAGCAAAGCGGCTGGCGAGGATGTCATAGTTGAAGGTCTTGCGCCGCGACTGGTATTGCGCGTCGTCGATAATACGGATGCTGGCGTCGATGCCGAGGAGCTTCAGGTTCTTCACATAGGGCCCGAGAACCCGCTCAAAGATCGGGCTTTCGATGAGGAATTCAGCCGAAAGGGTTTCGCCCTTGGCGTTTTTCCGCAGGCCATTGCCCTTGTCCCAGCCCGCCTGGTCCAGCAGGTCCGACGCCTGCCGCAGAAGGTTCCGGTCCTGGCCGGAGCCGTCGCTGACCGGCGGCAGTTCCGGCGCTGAAAAAACTTCCGGCCGCAGCATGGCGCGCATCGGCTCCAGGATGGCGAGCTCTTCGGCGGGCGGGGCTCCCGTTGCTTTCAGGGGCGACGATTCAAAGAAGCTCGCCGTGCGGTCATAAAGCCCGTAGAACAGGTTCTTGTTGGTCCATTCAAAATCAAAGGCCAGGTTGAAGGCCCGGCGCACTCTGATGTCCTGGAATTTTTCCCGCCGCAGGTTGAAAAAATACCCCTGCGCCCCCGAAGGCGTTTCATCGGGCAGCGTGGTCTGCTTGACGCGGCCATCCTTCAGGGCGGGGAAATCATAGGCCGTGGCCCAGTCACGCGAGGTGTATTCCTCGCGAAGATCGATGACGCCGGATTTGAGCGCTTCAAACCCCGCCGTGCGCTCGCGGAAATAATCAAAGCGCACTTCGTCGAAGTTGTGGCGCCCGCGGTTGACCGGAAGGTCCTTGGCCCAATAGTCGGCGCGCCTTTCGTAGGCCACATATTCGCCGGTGCGGTAGCTCTTGATCTTGTAGGGCCCGGAGCCCAGCGGCGCCTCAAGGCTGGTCTTGGCGAAATCATGCTGGGCGTAATAGGCCTTGGAGAAAATCGGCAGGGCCGAAATGCTGAGCGGCAGGTCGCGGATGCCGCCGCTCTTGAAGCGGTAGCGCACCGTATGCGGCGCCACTACATCGCAAGCTTCGACATCCTTGATTGTCAGCCTGATGTTCTCATGGCCGAGGGTTGAGAGCAGGCGGAAACTGTCGCAGACATCTTCGGAGGTAAGCGCGGTGCCATCGGCGAATTTCGCCTCTGGCCGCAGCTCGAAAACCAGGCTCTTGCGGTCCGCTGCAAGATCGGCGGTTTTGGCCACCAACCCGTAAACCGCATCCGGTTCGTCCATGGCGCGCGCCATGAGCGTGTCGAACAGCATTGCCAGTCCCTGGGCCGCGTCACCCTTGAGGATGTAGCCGTTGAAACTGTCGAACGTGTCGATGGCCACAATCCCGATCAGCGCCATGCGCCCGCCCTTGGGGGCATCGGGGTTCACGTAATCGAAATGGCTGAAGCTGGCCGGGTATTTGAGTTCGCCGAATACCGAAAGACCGTGCTTCGGTTCGGCCTGGCCGGAAGGTGCAAGAAACTGTGCAGCGCATGCGCAGAGGGCGATGCCGAGCAGGCGCAGCCTCATCCCTTCGCCACCTTCTCGGCTTTGTCCTTGTCCCACCACCAGATTGTCGGGAAGCCGATGGAGTAATCCGGTAACGTCTTCGGCTTTCCAAAGCGGTCCCAGCGCGCCGTGCGTTCGTAAGGAACATACCAGTGGGGAACCAGAAAGTGGTTCCAGATCAAGGCCCGGTCCAGGGCTTTGCAGGCGGTGGTCAATCCCGCCCGGTCCTTTGCGAAAATGACCGCGTCAATGAGCTTGTCGATGGCCGGGCTTTTGATCCCCGCATAATTGCGGCTGCCATTGCTGTCGGCGGCCGCCGAACCCCAGAAATCGCGCTGCTCATTGCCTGGCGACAGGGATTGCCCCCAATTGCCTACGATAATGTCATAGTCAAAAGTCTGCGTCTGGCGTTCATACTGGGCCCCGTCGACCGTCTTGATCGTCACGCCGACGCCAAGCAGTTCCAGTTGCTGCCTGTAGGGCAAAGCGACGCGTTCAAAGGTCGGGGAATCCAGCAGGAATTCGACATTCAGCCTTTCGCCTGCGGCATTTTTCAAAACCGATTTGTTGCCGTCCTGTGTCACATTCCATCCTGCTTCCGCCAGGAGCCTGGAAGCCTCGCGCAAATTCTGGCGCCGCTCGGTGGAATTGTTGCTCACCGGATTGGCGTATTCCGTGGTGAACACTTCCGCCGGCAATTGATCTTTCAGGGGCTCGAGCAAGACGAGCTCCTCCGGCGAGGGCAGGCCCTTGGCCTCCATCTCGGAATTGTTGAAAAAGCTCCGCGAACGCGTGTACTGGCCGTAGAACAAATTCGCGTTGGCCCATTCGAAATCGAAGGCATGGTTCAGGGCCTTGCGCACCCGCACATCCTGGAATTTCGCGCGGCGCAGGTTAAGGACGAAGCTTTGCATGCCTTCCACCTGCTGGAGGGAAATTTCTTCCTTTATGCAGCGTCCGCTTTTGAGGGCGGGGAAATCATAGCCCGTGGCCCAATCCTTTGAGCTGTTTTCAAGCCGGTAATCATATTGATCGCCCTTGAAGGCTTCCAGCGCCACATTGGAGTCGCGGAAATAGATGTATTCAATCTCGTCAAAATTATCCTGGCCGGCATTCACCGGCAAATCCTTGCCCCAATAGTCCTCAACCCGTCTCAGGGAAATGGATGCACCGGACTTTACCGTGGCAACCTTGTAGGGGCCGGAACCCAGCGGAACTTCCATGGTGGTTTCCTGGATGTTTCGCGGCTTGCCGCTGGCATCCGTGCCGGTCCACCAATGCTTTGGCAAAACCGCAAGCTGGCCCGTGATCAGGGGCAGTTCGCGGTTGCCTTTTTCCGAGAACGTGAATGTCACTTCATGATCGCCGGTCTGTTCAACCGAGGTGATGTTCTTGTAATAGGCGTTGTAGAACGGATGCGAGCTCCGCAATGCCTGCATGCTCCAGATGACGTCTTCCGGAGTCATCGCCTTTCCGTCATGGAAACGCGCCTCCGGCCGCAGCCGGTAAACCGCCGCGGACCAGTCATCGGGAAACCAGACACTTTCCGCCACCAGCCCGTATTCCGTTGAGGGTTCATCAAGTGAGGATGTGAGCAGGGTTTCGTTGGTTGTGCCCGGGCCCGGGTCCCCCTTAAAGGTGTAAGGATTCAAACTGTCGAATGATCCCACGGCGGAAAGCCGGACCTTGCCGCCTTTCGGGGCCGCCGGATTCACATAGTCAAAATGCTTGAAGTCCGGCCCGTATTTGATGTCGTCAAACAGGGTGAGGGCGTGGCGGAACTGCCGGTCCTGGGCCTGGGCAAGGGAAACACCGGGAATTTTCGCCAATGGCGTAAGGCCTGCCAGTTTCAGGATGGTCCGGCGGCTGATGCCCATGGCTTCGTCTCCCGTCTCGATTCGTTATAATAGATACGCATGGCTTGCCCCAAAAGAAAACACCGGCAAACCCTTGCCGGTGTTAATTTTTGGCAATAATTGCAGCCATTACGGGGCAGGAAACGGCTTCGGCGCATCCGAAAGCGAAGCCAGATAGGCGATGATGTCGGCCCGCGCCTGGTCCCTTTTCACGCCGGCATAGACCATTTTCGTCTTTGGCGTGGCGGTTTTTGGGTCCTTGAGGAAGGCATCCAGGTTCTCATAGGTCCATTTTTCCGCAGAGCGGGCCTTCATCCCGTCCGAATAGGCAAATCCCTCATGGCCGGCAATCGTGCGGTCAACCACATCCCAAAGCCCAGGCCCGGTCTTGTTAGGCCCGCCCTTGGTGAAATCATGGCAGGCCTGGCAGGCCTTGGCGCCCGAAGCCCCTTTTGCGGGATCAGCCGATGCCAGCAAGGTGCCAAGCGAAACCGCAGGACCCGTTGCCGCCTGGGCCTCGCCGCTGCCGCCCGCTTCCGCAACCTCGATTGCATATCCCGGCTTTTCCGGTGTTTCACTGTGGTAAATGGCGGCGGACAGCTCTTTCAGGCCAAAGACGACCAAAGCGGTCGCCAGGACCGCGCCTGCGATTTTATTGAATTCAAAACTATCCATGGAGCTAGCCGGTCCTTTGAAACCACATATGCGGGCCGGAAACTAATTGTTTCTCTGCTGCCCTGCAATACGTATAAGGGCCCCAGAACAATTTGCCGCGCCTAGAATCAAGTCCATGATTGAATTCAATAATACCATAATCGTCATTCCCGCCCGCATGGCTTCCGTGCGCTTGCCGGGAAAACCCCTGGCCGACATTCATGGCATCCCGATGATCGTCCATGTCTGGAAACGGGCGGTTGAAGCCAATGTCGGCAAGGTTCTGGTGGCGGCCGCCGAAAATGAAATTGCCGACGTTGTCCGCAGCCATGGCGGCGATGCCCTCGCTACTGACCCGGCGCTCCGCTCCGGCTCGGACCGGGTGGCCGCCGCCCTCAAACTCCGTGATCCGCAGGGAAAATTCACCGCCGTGGTCAATCTGCAGGGGGATTTGCCCACCATTGATCCCCTGGCCATCCAGCGCTGCCTTGCAGGGCTCACCAATGAAACGGTGGATATTGCCACCATCGCCACCCGCATCGAGGCCGAAGCCGATGTCCGGAACCCGAATGTCGTCAAGGCAATTGCCCCCCTCGGCGAAGGCCGCGAGGTGGCCTACGCCCGCGATTTTGTGCGCAGCCCGGGCCCCGAGCATGACGCGCCCTTCTGGCGCCACATCAGCGTATATGCCTACCGGCGGGAGGCGCTTGACCGCTTTGCCAGCCTGCCCGTGAGCACGCGGGAAGCCATCCGCAAGCTGGAGCAGCTTCGCGCCCTGGACAATGACCTGCGCATGGCGGTTGTGCGGGTTGATTCAGTGCCGCTCGGTGTTAGCGCGCCCGCCGATCTCGAAGCGGCGCGCATGCTGTTAAGGAAAAAATCATGAAAGCGAAAATCGCCTACCAGGGCGAACCCGGCGCCAATTCCCACATCGCCTGCATCGAGGCCTATCCGGATTTCGAGCCGCTTTCCTGCCGCACCTTTGAGGACGCCTTCCAGGCCGTGAAGGATGGCGAGGCGGCCCTTGCCATGATCCCCATCGACAATTCCGTGGCCGGCCGCGTCGCCGACATTCATCATCTCATGCCCGCCGCAAACCTGCACATCGTGGGCGAATATTTTCTCCGCGTGCATCACCAGCTTCTCGCCATGCCGGGCGTGGGGCTCGGCGCCGTCAAGTCCATCCACAGCCATGTCCATGCCCTGGGCCAGTGCCGCAAGCTCATCCATCAGCTCGGCTTGAAGGCGGTGGTCGCCGTCGATACCGCCGGGGCGGCCCGTGAGCTGGCCGAGAGCAAGGACAAGTCCCGCGCCGTCATCGCCTCGAAACTGGCGGCGAAGATCTACGGCCTTGAAATCCTGCGCGAGGATATCGAGGACGAGGCCCACAACACCACCCGGTTCGTGGTGCTTTCCGCCACCGCCCAGGATGCCGCCCTGGGAAGCGAGCCCATCATCACCAGCTTTATCTTCCGTGTACGGAATGTCCCCGCCGCCCTTTACAAGGCCATGGGCGGCTTTGCCACCAACGGGGTGAACATGACGAAGCTTGAATCCTACCAGATCGAGGGCCAGTTCTCCGCCACCCAGTTCTATGCCGATATTGAAGGCCACCCGGAACAGCGCAGTGTGCGCCTGGCTCTGGAGGAACTCGCCTTTTTCACCTCCTACATGCGCGTGCTCGGTGTCTACAAGGCAAGCCCCTACCGCGAGGAATTTGCCCGCCGGATGGCCCCCTCTCAGGATGACTGAAGCCCGGCGCGGATAAGGTGATGCGCAATGGCAAGCGGCTGGGGGGCTTTCAGTCCCTGCGGATGGGTCCCTTCCAGCATCGAACGCACTTCCTCTTCTTCAAACCAGCGCGCCGTTTCAAGTTCCTTGGGGTCGATCACGATGTCGACGTTAAGCGCTTCGCCGATCAGCCCGATCATCAGGCTTGATGGAAAAGGCCAGGGCTGGTTCAAATGGAATCTGATGTCGCCGACGCGGATTCCAGTTTCCTCGAAAACTTCCCGCCGCGCCGCCTCTTCAATCGTCTCGCCCGGCTCCATGAAACCCGCAAGGGTCGAATACATGCCGTCCGCCCAAGCGCTTTGCCGCCCCAGGAGCATGCGGGTGTTATGGCGCACCGCAATGATGATGACCGGATCGGTGCGCGGAAAATGGTCCGTGCCGCACGCCGCGCAATGGCGGCGGTAGCCGGCATCGCGCATTTCCGTCCTGATCCCGCAATTGGCGCAGAACCCGTGGTGTTCATGCCAATGCAGCAGGGAGCGGGCCTGCGCCAGAATGGCGAGTTCGCCCTGCGGTAAGGTGCCCGCCCCGGCGAGGCTGCGCAGATCCATGAGGTTTTCCTCTGCCAGGCTCCTGCTTGCAAACCAGCCGGTGCCCCCGGCATCGACGCCGAGGAGCACGCATTCCGCCGTCTTTGCCGCCTCGAAGGTCAGCAGTTTTCCGTCCCTGATGAAGGTCTTGTCGCCGCTCATGTGGATGTGGCGCGTCGACGGCTGCCTGAGCAGGCGGGAGAGCCAGTCCTCGTCGGATCTTTGGTTGGCGCAGCGGTCGAGGGAATTTCCGAGGAAGGCGAGAGCGGTTGAAAGGGGCACAATGGGTCCAGTTGTTACGAAGTGGTAAATGATAAATACAAGAAAAAAACAGATACTTAACTGAATATTTACCAAAAACGTTAACTTCTAGGGAAGGCAAGAATTCAAGCGCCTGAGATTCGTCTTTCGCGACAAACGATGAATCTCAAGGTGTTCAAAAAGTGGAAGAGCGAATGAAACCGGGAATTCCGTGGAGTGTAAAGGGCATCGAGCCGGAAACCCGCGAGGCCGCGAAGGAAGCGGCGCGCCGCTCCGGAATGACTCTTGGCGAATGGCTCAATTCCAAAATTCTCGATTCCGCCGATGACCAGGACTCCGCCCCCCCGGCCCGCCATCAGCGCGTAGCGCCGGCCCGGGCTGAAACCTCGATCCGCCTTGAGGACATTGCCGAACAACTGTCGCGCATAGCGCGCCGCGAACAGCAGACGGCCCCTACCGGCTATGTCTCGGAGACCCGCTTGGAGGACGAGGAGAACCTCAACAAGATCTTGAATCGCATTGAAAGCAACGAGCGCCAGACCGTTGAGGCCTTCACCGCCGTCAACGAACGCCTCGCGGTTTTGAGCCGGCAGGTGCTGCAGACGGCCAAGATGCCGACGATCGGCAGGCCGGAGGAGCCGGCCGCCCTCAAATCCCTGGAAACCGCCGTCCGCAATATTGTCGAGCATATGGAAATCAGCGAGCGCCGCACCCGCGACAGCCTGAAATCCATGCAGGACCGCATGGCCGAAATGGCCCAGCGCGCAACCTCCTCCAGCAGCGAGCAGATCCTGCAATCGGCCCCGGCCTTCACCAGCCTCGAATCCCGCTTGAGCGAGCTTGCCAGCCGGGTGGAGCGCACCGAGAGCAAATCTGAGGCGGGGCCCTCCGATGTCCTGCGCATGGAGCTTTCCCGGCTCGCCGAGCGGATAGAAACGGTGCGTGAATCCTCCGAGCTGCTGGCCTCGAAAGCCCAGACCGCCGCGGTTCAAACCACGCAAGCCGAACTGCGCGAAATTGAAAAGCGCATCCTGAGCCTCCTGAAGGAGGCGCAAACCGCCTTCTCCGGCCAGGGCGGCAGCACCAACGTTGAAATTCAAAGGCTGCGCACCGAAGTCGCCGCGCTCAATCAGCGTATCGACAGCACCCGCGCCGATACCGCCTCGGGCCGTGACGTCAATGCGTTGCGCGTCGCCCTTGAGCAGCTTTCAACCCGCGTCGCCCAGGGCCCGGACATGCGGCCCCTGGCCGATATGGACCGGCGCCTCGTTGATATCAGCCAGCGCCTGGAGCAAAGCCAGCAGCTGGCGCGCAGCAATCCCCAGTTCGGCGATCTCGAGCGCCGCATGGCCGAGCTTGACTACCGCCTCGACGAGGCGCTGCGCTCGCACGGCGATGGCCAGGCCCAGATTGCCCTTGAGCAGAAGATTTCCGAGGTCGCCGATCGCGTCGGCCAGACCGAACACCAGCTCGGCCATCTCGAAACCATCGAGCGCGCCATCAACCAGTTGTTCGACAGCGTCGAGCAGAGCCGTGACTGGGCCAAGGACGTGGCCGAGGATGCCGCCAACCGGATGGCGGACCGCATCATGAATGCGCCGGGCGCAACCCCGCTCTCGCTTGGAAGCTCGCCGGAGTTGAAGGCCCTTGAGGATGGCCTGCAGGCCGTGCGTGAAAGTGCCATCGGCGCCGACCAGCGCAATCAGGAAACCCTGCAAGCCGTCCATGATACGCTTGAGCAGATCGTCAGCAAACTGGCCGAACTGGAAACCGCTGCCGTAGGCCAGCAGGTGGCCGCCGCCGCGGCCCATGGCAATCATGTTGCGGCAACTGATCTGGCGCCTGCCGGAAACTGGCAGGATGAACCGATTGCAGCCGAGCCGCTGCCGGAAGCCGAAGCACCCCTGCCTGAATTGGCCTCATCGCCGTCCTCACCCGAACCGGAAAGCCAGCTGCGGGAAGCCTCCCATGGCAATCCCCTGATGGATTGGCTTTCCAAATCGACGATGCCGGGCGAGGAGTCCTCCTCGCCTGACGATGCGGATGGCGCTTCCGACGACTTTATCACCGCCGCCCGCCGCGCCGCCCAGGCGTCGGCGCAGAAGAGCATTCTCGCCAGCCTCGCGCCAAGCGCCAAGTCGGGCCGCAAGAGAATCAACCTGCCTTTCATGAAGGCGGCCTCGCGGCCGGCCCGCGAAATTCCCAGCGGTGAAAAACTGCCGCCGGAAATCAAGCCGGACATCACCAAGACCGGCAACAAGCGCCGCACCCTGGTGCTGGCCGGGCTGGTCTTGCTGGCGGCCGTGACCGCCTTCACCTTCAACATGCTCAGCAAGCCGCAGAAATCCACCGCGACCCAGCCGGCAGCCCCCATTGAAGGCACGGTTCAACCCGCCGCTCCGCCCAAGCAGAGCAACGCTGTCGCCCCCGCCAGCGCGCCCGAGAGCCAGGCCCAGGCGGAAAAGACCGTGGACCAGGTGCCGCCTTCCGGCAGCGATGGCCCCAGTTCCATCGACGAAATTCTCACCGGTTCCATGCCGAATCAAAAAACCGATGCCAGTCTCGCCTCAATTGTCGCCGAACCTGGGACGGCAGAAGGTGAACGTGAAATGCCTCCGGTGGAATTAGGCTCGCAAGCGCTTCGCAGTGCCGCCGAAAGGGGCGACGCATCGGCGCAATTCATTATCGCCACGCGCTATCTCGACGGCGAAGGCGTGACCCAGGACGTAACCCGTGCTGCTCACTGGTATCAGAAGGCGGCCCTTGCCGGCCTGGCTCCGGCCCAATACCGCCTTGCCACGCTGTTTGAACGCGGCCGCGGCGTGCCCAAGGATACGGCGACAGCCCTTGTCTGGTATGAGCGCGCCGCCGCCCAGGGCAATGTGAAGGCGATGCACAACGCCG
>Ga0307505_10003026_pt1 | contig 10934 bp, 9 predicted proteins | sample 23_S_MG_FD_202183 | JGI IMG/M metagenome (GOLD analysis project Ga0307505, IMG submission 202183) | Soil microbial communities from Populus trichocarpa stands in riparian zone in the Pacific Northwest, United States - 23_S | ecosystem: Environmental > Terrestrial > Soil > Riparian zone > Trees... | reverse complement strand
GTCGGCTGAGGTGGCATGGGCGATACTGACGGGCGCAGGCCAGCCGACAAAGCCGTTGTGGAACAGGTGATATTGGCCATCCTCATAAACGGCCGCGCCCGGGTCAGTGAATTGGCCGTCCCAGGCACCATCTGGCCCCCGTGCCACAATGGGGTTATCGCCAGAATAGGTGAAGAGGTTCGCGGCCGCGATTCTCCCTTCATGCGTTTCAGAAAACAGGGCTGGGTTGCTGGGTGGTGGGGTGGGTTCACTGGTGGCCGTGGGTGTGGGTTCAAGGGTGGGGGGGACTGGGGTAGGGTTTGCGGCCGCGGGTGATGCTTCTTGCGTCATATTCACTACCGGTTTTTGGCAAGCCACCAAGATCAATACGAATAATAGCCAGACAAATCGTTTGCGCATGGTCTGTATCCTCCATCATTTGGTTCAAAGTATGGTAAGTAGTATAAAATCCGCGGCCGCGGCCTGTCCCCAGCCAAATGGATGGGTTAGATCAAAAACCAAGTGAAGGACAAGGATGAAAAATGAGCCAAATGCAAGCATCAAGACACCAAGGGCTGGCCACGTTAATAGGTACAAGCGCGATTTTGTTGTGGGCGACTCTGGCAACCTTAACCACGCTGGCCGGTTCACTGCCTCCTTTTCAGTTGACAGCGATGTCCTTTACCCTGGCTTTTCTTATCGGCCTGGGGTTATGGCTCAAGCGGGGCGAACCCATCGGTCAGCATCTGCGCCTGCCCGCCCAAGTGTGGGCTTTAGGGATTTTTGGCCTGTTTGGGTATCACTTCTTCTATTTCATGGCCCTGCGCCGCGCCCCTGCGGTGGAAGCCAGTCTCATCGCTTATTTGTGGCCCTTGCTCATTGTCCTGTTTTCCTCTTTATTACCGGGCGAGATTTTGCGCTGGTTTCATGTGGTGGGAGCTGTTATCGCCTTTGCTGGGGCCGCGCTTTTGGTGACAGGGGGGCAATCCCTGACATTTGAGCCAGCTCATGCGTTGGGTTATGGCCTGGCTTTGTTATGTGCCTTTACCTGGTCTAGTTATTCTGTGTTGTCGCGCCGATTTGGGGCCATCCCCACCGATGCGGTGGGTGGGTTCTGTGGCGTGACGGCTATCCTGGCCGTGTTTTGTCATCTTATCTTTGAAACGACCGTCTGGCCTGAAAGTTGGGAGTGGCTGGCGGTGGTGGGATTAGGATTGGGGCCGGTGGGAGCGGCTTTTTACACCTGGGATTATGGCGTTAAGCGAGGCAACATCATGGTACTGGGTGCTCTTTCTTATGCGGCGCCCTTGCTTTCCACCTTGCTGCTTATCAGCCTGAAGCTGACCGAACCGACGGGCGTGTTGATCTTGGCCTGCTTGCTCATTGTGGGCGGGGCAATTGTGGCTTCGCTTGATTCTTTTCGAGGGTAGGAGGTTTTTTTGGTTGGCAGAGGTGCTAAAAACAAAAACCGCCTTCTCAGGAGGGGGAGAAGGCGGTTCTCATTTTGGTACTCTCAGGTTATGTGAGTACATGGTTTTGGGCCAAGCTCAAAGTTCGAGGGAGAGGGGAGCCAGCCCTGGGTTCAGCCAGGGGAATTAAATCCAGTCGCGTTTCTCTCGTGCCAGTTCAGGGGGGAATTTCCCTCTTTACCTGACCAAACTTAGAGATGAGTATAGCACCGATTGTGCAATTTGTCACGAACGAAATTTAATTCTCATATACCATTAAATTGGCCCTGACGCGGCCGCGACGTGACCAGGGAGAATGTAACTAAGTTGATCCTGCTCGTCTAGACCCTGAATATTCCCTGTAATTACCCCATTTTGACATTGTCAACCGTGTTGCTACAATTTCATCCAGGTGTGATTTTGTGGGCCAATACCCCATTACAAGAGGCCAGATGAAAAATAAAAAAGAGCCAGGTACGTATACAGAGCAGGGGGAAGGTTTTTTTGTTTCCCAGGCGCGGCTGATTATTTCCGTGAATCTGTTTATGTTGGTGCTGAGTGTGGGTTTGCTCTGGCCGTATCGGAGTGAGCGGCTGTTTTTTGGCTTACAAAACCCTGTTACGACGACTATTGCCCTGGCACTGTTGTTGATGGTGGGATTCTTAGCTCCCATATGGTTGGCTCAGGGGAGTGCCTGGGCGGTGGCACGCAGGCGTGAATATGCGACTTATTTTGTTTCCCCGGAGACGGCCCAGCGGATCAACCCTAAAAAGCTGGTTCCGTTTGTTTTGCGCTTGCGGTTTAATGCCAATACGGTTATTTCGGCGTTGTATCTGCCCGAAGCAACTGATGCTCCAGCCCATATGCCCAATTTGGGAGTGATTTATCTGGCTTATTTGCTGTTGATGATAGGGGCTATTATTTTTCTGCGGCCGCAAACTTCAGGGGATGAAGTGCTGTTCTTTTTTATTAGGAGTGGCGCGGTGGGGGCTTTCTTTGGCGCCTGGGCGCATTTTCGGCAGGCGCGTGCCAGATAGTTAGTGGGGTGGGGGGAATGAGGCCGGGTAAAACAAGAGCCGAGATAGCCACAGATTAAGGGAACACAGATAGGGAAAACAGGGGAGAATTCTGACAAGATCCCTGCATTCATTATGTTAAGTAAAACATCTGGCGTAAGTTCAGATGTTCTTTGTTGGGTGTGTTTATTTTTGTTGCCAATCACTATCCGAATAATCAGTTATGTTTTATATTTTCTGGGTTAACTTCTCTTGTTTCATCACTATCCGAAGGCAAATGAAAGTAACCGTTCAGTTGGTTACATCAACGGATTAAGGAAACAAACGGATTTTCCAGAGGTCGCTTTTAATCCGTTCCTTTCTAAAATCCGTTGATGTAATTTTAAATGGCATAAAATCGTCTCTGGACTGAACCATTGCAGATGAAAGGCCATTAAATTTGAAAATAAAAAAACGCCGGAACTGAATTCAGTTCCGGCGTTTTCGCTATGGGTAAAACCTTTTAACCACAGAGTTAGCACCGGGAATCTGTGTACGCTATGTCCTATTGTTTTAAGAAGGTATTGATTATAGCGGCCAATCGCGCAACATGCGCTCGGTCTCTTCGGAATGACCGCTTTCGTCACGAACCATGTCTTCTAGCTGCACAGCTAACCCTTTGTCACCCATTTCATCGGCTTCTTTGGCTCGTTGAGTGTAGTCGCTGGTGGCTTTACGCTCGGCCACGAGGATGGCTTGTAACATCTCTCGGTTGGTGTGGGCTTCGGCCACGGGGCGGGGGATGGTGGTAGGTTCACCCCCCATAGCGACGATTTTGTTGGCTAGAAACTGGGCATGAAGTTGTTCATCGGCGACTTCGGCCAGGAAAAATTGGGCCAGTTGCGGGCGGTAAGGGCCAGTGGCTTTGGCGGCATAGGTTAAGTATTGGATGATGGCGCTTAATTCGCCCGCTAAATCTTCGTTCAAATGGTTGATCAGGGTTTGTTTATCCACAATGTAACTCCTTTTGTTACTTTGAAATGAATGAAGTTGTTCAACTTAATTCAGGGGTAGGGTCATCGTCCGTTGAGGATGATGCGTGCATATCGTTGAAGGTTTCAATGGGGGGAATGTTGACAACGATAGATTCGTCTTCTTTGGTTTCGCGGCCGCGTACCAGCAATACGGGTAGGGTGGCATGGCGTAACACCCGGTCGGCCACACTGCCATACACCCAGCGACGCAGGCCACCCCAACCGTGTGTACTCATCACAATGGTATCCGCACCGAGATGTTCCACGCGTTGCAAAATCTGCTCGGCCACGGGTTCACCTTCGGCGATAGCATACTGAACGTTGAAGCCCTGTTGGTGCAGGGTTTCTTGCCACTGGCGCAGGTAGGTGATGGCTTCTTGCCGTTCTGCCTCGCGCAGGCTGGTGATGAGTTCGGCGAAGGAGCGGTTATGGGTCTGGGTGAGCAGGTAGGGAGCGTCGGCCACGCGGAGCAGGGTGATTTGGCTGTTAAACTGGCGGGCAAGTTCGGTCGCGGCCGCGAGGGCCTGTTCCGCCAATTCTGAGCCATCCAGGGGAATAAGCAAATGTTTGAACATAAACAAAACTCCAGGAAAATAGCTTGTCAGCCATCAGCTTGTTAGCCAGGTGCGGTGACTCAGGCGTTTTTGAGGCGTGGGGTAGAGTAGTGGTGGATGATGTCGTATGAGCCAAGTAACCACGCGGTCGCGGCTCCGGTAGCCACATTCTGTGCGAACAATTTTAAGCCACAAGCCATTAAGAGAACAAGTGGTAACTGGTTGACCTGCCACAGCAAAGGTGTGATGCCGCCGATGACAAATAACAACAAGCCGCTCATCACCAGGAGACGATTTGAGGTGGTGTGAACGGTCAGGAGTAAGGGCAACAAGGACAAGACGATGATAGGAGCGCGTACCAACGCGTGCTTACAACAGACCCGTTACCAGGGCCAGCAAGATACCCCCGGCCATGACACTACCCAATTGCCCGGCAGTATTAGCCCCCATGGCGTGCATGAGCAAAAAATTATCAAAGTCTTCGTCTTGAGCCATCTGGGCTACCAGTCGTCCGGCCATAGGGAAGGCACTGATGCCCGCCGCGCCGAGGAGGGGGTTGATGGTGCGGCCGCTTAAAACACACATCACTTTGCCGATGAGTAACCCGGCCACGGTGTCCAACACGAAGGCGATAAGCCCTAGCACCAGGATGCTGAGCGTATCCCAACGTAGGAACGCGGCCGCGTTCATGGTTGAACCAATCGTTACCCCCAGAAACAGGGTAGCAATATTGGCGATCTCCTTCTGGGCCGTCTGGCTTAACCCATCCACCACACTGCTCTCACGGAGCAGGTTCCCCAACATGAGCATACTAATCAGCGGCGTCGCATCTGGAACCAGTAGCCCCACCACCAGGGTGACAATAATGGGGAAGAGGATGCGTGCCCGCTTGGAGATGGGGTGGGGGGCGTAGGTCATGCGGATTTGCCGCTCTTTTTTGGTGGTGAGCAGGCGCATGAGGGGTGGTTGGATGATGGGAACCAGGCTCATGTAGGAGTAGGCGGCCACAGCAATCGGAGCCAGAAGCTCCGGGGCCAGCTTACTAGCCACAAAAATCGAAGTGGGGCCGTCAATGGCCCCGATGATGCCAATAGAGGCCGCTTCGTTGAGCGGGAATCCCAGGGCGGTTGCCAGCAGAAGTGTACCAAAGATGCCAAATTGCCCGGCTGCCCCCAAAATGACCATCTTGGGTTGGGAGAGGAGTGGGCTGAAATCAATCATGGCCCCCACGCCCACAAAGATGAGCAGAGGAAATAGCTCGGTGCTGATACCCGCCTTGTACAGGACAGTAAACAGGCCCCCTTCTTCGTTCATGCCGGTGAGGGGAATATTGGCCAGAATACAACCGAAACCAATAGGCAGGAGCAAGACAGGCTCATACTTTTTGACGACCGCCAGGCCAATCAGGACCCCGCCCACCAGGATCATGATGGCCTGACCGAGAGTGAAGCTGTTTAGCCCTTTGAAGAGTTCGTTGAGGAGAAGAGAGTAATCCATAGGAGTGAGAGGAGCCGTTGGCCGCTGGCGGTTAGCCGTTAGCCAGAAATGCCAACCGCCAGCCGCTAACGGCCAGCGGCTCTGTGCTAATCTTCCAGTTCAACCAGCGTATCACCGTGGCGGACGTGTTGGCCGGTGGTGATAGGGATGGCTTTGACTGTGCCCGCCCGGGTAGAGCGAATGATGTTGTTCATTTTCATGGCTTCGAGGACACATAGTTCTTGACCCACGGTTACGGTACTCCCCAGGGTTACGGCGATGCGGTTGACGGTTCCGGGGATGGGGGCACGAACGATGTGACCATTGCCAGGAGCGGGTGTGCTGGGTTGCGGGCTTGGTTTGGGAGTAGGAGATGAGGTGATGGCCGCGGCCGCGACCCGTTCCACTTCCATCTCTTCCGGCCACACGGCAAACACCTTTTCATTGAGCGTGGCAATGATGGGCCGGGTGTGTAAATCACCGACATCTACGGTGAATGTTTGTCCTTCTACTTGTACCTTGAGTTTCATAGTTGGATACCTACAGAGGGATGGAGAAGAAAATAATTAATCGGTGAATTTGTGAATGGCTAACGAGGGATGGTTCACCCGCTCATTAACAATTCAACAGTTCAACAATTCAACCATTAATTATTCAACTCATTAGCAATACCCTTTGACCAATTAAGAGATTTAGTCTCCTCTTCATTCAACGCACATTGCCTCGTTTGTTGAGCATGGTTGTGCGGAGGACGGCTTGCCAGGCACTAACCAGGGCCGTGGAGGGAAGGGGCGGTACGTGGGGTTTCTCCTGTTTAGAGAGGGCCAGGGCAATGGTGACGGCAACCGCGGCCGCGTCCCGTTCTAGCCATTCGGTGGGCGTTACTTCGGCAGAGTTGACGCCCGTGACAATGGGGGTGAGGGGTGCGGCCGCGGCCGTGGTGGTGAACCGGACAAGCACAGCAATGACGACCCACAATAGCAGGATCATAGCCAGCACCAACCCCATGCCAATGAAGGAAATTTGTAGAGCGACGGTCATACTTTCAACGGACATTATTGTTCCTAACGTAACTTCTCAATATTTCGAGGCTGTGGCCGGTCTCCTGACCGAGCCACCCCAAGTTATTGAGAAGATACTTCCTAACCTCGAAAACCAGAGTTAAAAAACAGGACACAGAGGGCACAGAGAAGGCACAGAGGGCACGGAGCGTGAAAGTGAGCTAAAAACTCTGTGTTCTCCGTGCCTCCTTCGTGTTCTTTGTGTCCCTCTTTTTCGATTCATTTCTTCAATCAGACAGGGATGTTGCCATGTTTGCGGCGGGGGGCTGGGGCGTATTTGTCACGCAAGGCCCCCAAGGCGGCGATAATTTTGGGGCGGGTTTCGGCCGGTTCCAGGATGTCATCCACGTAACCAGCTTTGGCCGCGTAATATGGGTTATTGAACCGTTCCCGGTAGTCGGCGGCCAGTTCAGCCCGTTTGGCGGCGGGGTCATCCGCGGCCGCGATCTGTTTCCTAAACAAAATATTGACCGCCCCTTCCGCTCCCAGCACGGCAATCTCGGCACTGGGCCAGGCATAAGTCACATCCGTGCCCAGATATTTGCTACTCATCACCACATAGGCCCCGCCATACGCCTTACGCGTGATGACCGTCACCTTGGGCACGGTGGCCTCAGAGTAGGCGTATAACACCTTGGCCCCGTGGCGAATGATGCCCCGATGCTCCTGATCTACCCCCGGCAAGAAGCCAGGCGAATCCACCAAGGTCACCAAGGGAATGTTGAAGCAATCGCACATGCGCACAAAGCGGCACATCTTATCGGCGGCGTCAATGTCAATGACACCGGCCATGACGCTAGGTTCTTGGGCGACGATGCCCACCGCATGGCCGCCTAAACGGGCCAGCCCCACAATCACGTTTTCGGCCCAGGTGGGTTGTATTTCCAGGAACGAACCAACATCTACCAGATGCTGAATGACTTCGTGCATGAGATAGGGTTCGCTGGGATCCAGGGGCACAATTGAGTTGAGGGCCGACGGCATCCGCATGGGGTCGTCCAGGCCGGGGGTGTAGGGCGGGTTTTCCACGTTGTTGGAGGGCAGGTAGCTCAGGGTGTGGCGGCAGAGGGCGATGGCTTCGGCTTCGGTTGCGGCCGCGAGCGAAGCTGTCCCACTGATACTCATGTGAACATCGGCCCCACCCAGGCTTTCGGCGTCTACGATTTCGCCGGTTACCGCCTTGATCACCTCTGGCCCGGTGAGAAACATAAAGGATTGTTTCCGCACCATGATGATGACATCGGTAAGAGCGGGGGAGTAAGCCGCGCCGCCCGCGCAAGGGCCAAGCATGACGCTAATTTGGGGCACGACGCCGGAGTACAGGGCATTGCGCCGGAAAATCTCCGCATAGCCGCCCATGCTTTTGACCCCTTCCTGGATGCGTGCCCCGCCGGAGTCGAGCAAACCGATAATGGGCACACCATTACGCACGGCTAGATCCATCACCCGGCAAATTTTGCGGCTGTGCATCTCGCCCAGCGTACCGCCATAGACGGTGAAATCTTGGGCATAGACGTAAACAATGCGGCCATCAATGTTGCCATAGCCGGTGATAACGCCATCGCCCAAAAATTGTTCTGTTGCCAGCCCCATCTCGTCGCTTTCGTGAACGATAAAGGGTTCTAGCTCATTGAAGGTGTCGGGGTCGAGAAGCAGGTTGATGCGTTCGCGGGCGGTGAGTTTGCCCTTAGCATGTTGGGCGGCGATGCGTTCGCGGCCGCCACCCTGGCGGGCACGTTCACGCATGGCCCGCAGTTCAAGAATACGGGGGTCTTCGGTGATCATAGGAATCATAGCCATTACCCAAAGAAAACGGGTTTCGTGAGAAACCCGTTCTTTATTGACAGGTTTAATACCTGAAGTATGGCAGATAATTCTATGGTTACGTAGTGAATAATGGCATGGGTGGGGCGGGCGGAACGTCACGACTGAATGAGGCAGGGAGGGGGAACCTCAATTATGAATGAGGAATTATGAAGGATGAAACGCGGCCGCGTCCCCCCATTTTCTCTCTAATCACGTTATTCAACAACGCGGCCGCAACCCAAAAGTACCTCAACTTGCCACAACCCTCCGCCCCGTGCCAGGCACTCATCGTAGATTGAACCAATCCATCCCCTTCAATCAAAAATGCCCCGTTTCCGGGGCGTTTTGTTTTCAGTTGAGAGGCAGAAAATAATGAATTCGTGTACTGGATATTACGGTGAAGAAAGCTCTTTACTGATTTGCTCATCAATAAATATCACTATCTCCTCAAATTTCTGAGTCGTCATCAAGTAATCAGGGGTTACGTTAAAAGCAATGACAAATTCGTCATATCTTGCCAATAGTTCACATCGCTCTCCACCAAACTCACTATATCCACAACCAACCATATAAGAATCCGCTGTAGAGCTTCGATAAGAAATTTCCGGAGAGGCTGGTAGAACCCCATCACTCCGATAAGCATTAAACATTTTTCGTGCGTGGTCTATCGTAGCAAATCGTCGCACAATGTATATGGAGCGTCCTCTGCCCTGACGCCAATAGACAGTCATGCTTGCGTGTTCCACAGACCCTAACGATTCGCTTGTAGGATCGAAAACACCGACTCTGGCTGTTGAAGGGAAAAAACGATTAGGAATACTCAGGTCTGTTACAACAAAGTTTCGTCGCGGAGCACATTCCCAGGGAAGACACCTATTAACAAAAAGCCCATAAGACAGGATGCATAGACCGATGAGACAGGAGAAAAAAGGCAGGATCATAAAAGTGAAAAATGCCGCCAGCATCTGCCATGTTCGTTTTTTCATGCTTACCCCGTTGGTTTTGCTGTGGTGTGGTTTTCACGTTCACCAGCAACGCGTCGCGGCCGCACCCCCATCCGTGTTTAACCAACCACAGAACACACCCACCGCTCCCTATGCCAACACCGCTGTCAACGCGGCCGCGAACGCCCCCGCACTCGCAAACCGGTCATTGGGGTCCTTTGCCAACGCCTTTTGGATAGCTTGCGCGGCCGCGAGCGGTAAATCCGGGTTATCCTTACGCGGGTCCGGAACCGGGCTACCCACATGGGCCATCACAATCGCCCCCGGATTATCCCCGGAGAACGGCAACCGCCCCGTTAACACCTGAAACGCAATCACCCCCAACGCATACACATCAATCCGATGATCCACCTGGCGCGAATCTATAATCTGCTCCGGGGCCATATACTCCAGCGTGCCCACAATGCCAGAGCGCGTCGCCGTCATCCCCGTGCGAATCTTGGCCACCCCAAAATCAGTCAGAAACGCCTTCGGGCAAGGCCGCGCCTCCGTCATCTGGAGCATAATATTCGATGGTTTCACATCCCGATGCACCACCTGATGCTCATGGGCATAATCCAGGGCATTGGCTACATCTTGCAGAAGGGGCAACCCCTGCTCCAGGCTCAGTCGGCCATTGAGAATCAGATAATCGGCCAACGTCTGCCCCTCAATAAACTCAATGACCATGTAACAACTGCTATTGGTGAAGCCAAAATCATACACATGCACAATATTGTCATGATCCAGCATCGCCACCGCCTGCGCTTCCCGTTCAAACCGTTGCCGCGAATCCCCATCCTCAGCCAGGCTGGCGGCCAAAATCTTAATCGCCACCGTCCGCTTCAAATGAATGTGCCGCCCCCGGTACACCTCAGCCATCCCCCCCCGCCCGATCAGTTCCATCACTTCATACGCGCCAAAACTGGCCCCGGCCAACTCATGGGACGGCCCGATGGCGTCAGAGGTGGTCGGCGTTTGCAGGGCCACAAAGTCGGCCCAGGCGCGGGATGGGTAGCGGTACTGATTCGTTCCCGGCAACAGCAGACTCTTTTGCACCAGTTCACGCAAAATCTCGCGCATGGTCGTGTCTTCCAGGTCCCGCTCTTCGGCCACCCGCACCGTGCGCAGGGTGCGTTGCTCCTGGTGGGTCAGATTGTGCCAGTAATATTGGAAATGGGCGTGTAACTCCTGCATCACCCGGCGACTCACTTCCATCTCGGCGTTCGGCCCCTCGTCGGCCACTTCCCAGGCGTGAAAAGCCGCCACCTGCAAGGCCAGCGGATGCCCCCCCGCCAGGGAGTAGAGGAAGTTCACCAGGGCGGGCGAAAACGGTTTGCCACTGCGTTGGGCGGGCACATGGAGAAGTTGATGGGCTTCATCCTGGCTGAGTAGTCGCAAGAACACCGGGGCGAAGATGTTGAAGAACGGGCTGGAGAGGATTTCTTGCGCCCGCCCGGAATAGGTAAGCTGGATCAGCGGCCGCGAAGAAGCCGTCAGAAACACCAGTTGATACCGTCCGGCGGCCGAGCGTAGGGCGTTGAAGAAGTTGACGTTGAGTTTGGTATTGGCACTGAGCCGCTCAAACTCATCTAGCA
>Ga0307505_10003025_pt1 | contig 10940 bp, 12 predicted proteins | sample 23_S_MG_FD_202183 | JGI IMG/M metagenome (GOLD analysis project Ga0307505, IMG submission 202183) | Soil microbial communities from Populus trichocarpa stands in riparian zone in the Pacific Northwest, United States - 23_S | ecosystem: Environmental > Terrestrial > Soil > Riparian zone > Trees... | reverse complement strand
CCAGGGGACGTTCCAGCGGCGCCGGCACGGCAGGACCGAGACGGTCCGCTGGTCCGACCCGACCCCGACGCCGCGGAACATCTGGCGGGCGGCGGAGGAGCTGGAGCGGCAGATCGGCGCGGACGTGATGGACGCCGTGGAAGGGGTCGCGAAGGCGCACGGCTGGCTGCGCTGAGCGGGGTCGTGGGGGTCTAGCCGGCCTCGACGGTGGCGTCCATGGCCAAGAAGCTCGAGCTCGTCATCGCGGGCGACGCGAAGGGCGCGCTCAAGGCGCTCCGCGACGTCGAGACCGGCGGTGGGAAGCTCAGCCGGTCGCTCCGGTCCATCGGGTCGATCGGCGCCGGCGTCACGCAGCAGCTGAACCGGGCCGGCGGGAAGATCGTCGGGGCGGTCTCGACGCTGTTCAAGCGGGTCGTGCAGGTCGGCGCGGTCGCGATCGGCGCGTCGATCGCCGGGGGCATCGGGCGGCTCCTCAACATCGAGGACGCCCAAGCCAAGCTGCGTGGGCTGGGGCACGACACGCGGGTCATCGACCAGGTGATGACCGACGCGCTCGCGTCGGTGAAGGGCACCGCGTACGGGCTGGACGCCGCGGCGACCTCGGCCGCCGGGGCGATCGCCTCCGGGGTGAAGCCCGGCCAGGACCTCGAGCGGACCCTGAAGCTCGTCGCGGACACGGCCACGATCGCCGGCGCCGACTTCAGCGAGATGGGCGACCTGTTCAACAAGGTGTCCGCGCAGAACCGGGTGACGTTGGGGCGGGTCAACGAGCTGTCGTCGCGGGGTGTGCCGATCCTGCAGATGCTCGCCGAGCACTACGGCGTCACCGCCGAAGAGGCGTCGAAGATGGTCTCGCGTGGCGAGGTCGACTTCGCGGCGTTCCGCGACGCGCTGGAGAAGAACATCGGCGGCGCGGCGCTGGAGTCGGGGAACACGACGCGCGGCGCGTTCGCGAACATGCGCGCCGCCGCCAGCCGCTTCGGCGCCGCCCTCGCCGGCCCGGTGTTCGGCGAGACCCGCGGGTTCTTCGTCGCGGTCACCGGCTGGATCGACGGGCTGACCGCCAAGGTCGGCCCCCTCGCCGAGCAGGTCGGCGACCGACTGAGCGGCGCGTTCAGCGCTCTCGCCGCCGGCGGCGAGGCGTTCCGCGCCGCGTTCGAGCCGATCGTCGCCACCGACGGATGGGCCGGCTGGGTAGGCGAGGCAGCCACCGCGACCGACGGATGGGCCGCGACGATCGAGCGGGGCGAGCCGACGTTCGACCGGTTCGTCGACCTCATGGGGCGGCTCGGCCGCACCACCCGTGACGCGCTCGACACGCTCGACACGGCGATGACACGCGGCGGCGAGGTCGTCCAGCGCGTGTCCGGCTGGATCGACGACAACCACGCGGCGTTCGAGCGGTGGCGGGGGGCGCTCGGCCCGGTCCTCCCGATCCTGGCGGCCTTCGCGGTCGCCGTGACCGCGGTCTTCAAGGCCATCGCCCTGGTGAAGCTCGGCGCGCCGATCGCGATCATCACCGCGCTGGCGACGGCGATCTCCTACGCCTGGCAGAACTCGGAGCGCTTCCGCAACGTCATCACCGGCGCGATGGACGCCGTGCGCGGCGCCGTCGAGCGCGTCCGCGCCCTGTTCGGTGGCGGGTCCGAGTCGCTCGACGGCCGGCTCGAGAAGGCCCGCGGCGTCGCCGACCGCGTGTTCGCGCTGTTCCGCGAGGGCGGCGCGGTCTTCGAGTGGTGGCAGGCCCTCATGGCCCGCCTGGAGCCTCGCTTCGAGGCGATCAAGGCCTCGTTCACCGAGATCGGCGCCGTCCTCGGCCCGGTCGTCAGCTGGATCGGCGAGCGGCTGCCCGGCGCGTTCAGCGCGCTGTGGTCGGTCGCCCAGCCGATCCTCCGGTTCATCGTCGGTCTGATCGGCGACGCGCTCGCCGGCGCGATCACCGGGATCGTGCAGGTCTTCCAGGGCGTCGTCGGCGCCATCGCGAACATCCTGAAGGCCTTCAAGGCGCTGTTCACCGGCGATTGGGCCGGCCTGTGGGAAGCCGTCAAGGGCATCTTCACGAACGTCGCCGGCGCGATCGTCGGGATCATCCGCACCTGGCTGTCGGTCACGATCCTCAAGGTCATCGGCGCGCCCATCCGCGCGATCATTGGCGTGTTCCGGGGCGGCTGGCAGACGATCACCGGGTTCTTCCGCACGCACACCGATCAGGCGGCGGGGATCGTGTCGCGGTTCGGCGAGGCGATCCGTGTGCTGTTCACCCGCCTCAAGGACCGCGTGGTCGGCATCGTGCGCGACTGGATGGACACGATCCGGCTGCGGATCATGTACGGCCAGGATGCGATCCGAGCGATCATCACGCGGGCGTGGAACACCATTCGCACCGGCATCACGAACACGCTGACCACGATCCGCACGACGATCAGCAACGCGTGGAACACGATCCGCGAGCGGGTCACGACCGCGGTCATCCAGGTCGAGGTGATCGTGCGGACCGTCATGGCGCGGATCCGCGACGCCTGGTCGACGGCGTGGAACGCCGTGCGTACCACGATCAGTAACGTGTGGGAGGGCATCCGTGGCGGCGCGAGCACCGCGATGGACGGGCTCAAGCGAATCATCCGCGGCGGCGTCGAAGCGATTGGGAACATCTGGAATGGCGTTCGCAACGCGTTGGCTGCCCCGATCAATTGGGTGATCAAGAACGTCATCAACAAGTTCCTCGGCGGCGTCCGCGGCATCGCCAGTGCGCTGACGATCAAGCTGGACCTGCCCGACGTGCCGCAGGTGCCGACGTTCCACGAGGGCGGCGTCGTCGGCGCCGGCGGTCGGATGACCGGCGGGCCGCTGCGCCCGGGCGAGCGGATGATCAAGGCGCTCGACGGCGAGGAGGTCCTGACCGCCAGGGACCCGCGTCACCGCAACAACCGCAACGCCACCGACGAGGGCAACCCCGAGATCGGCGGGCCGCTCGGCTGGGTCGGCGACCGCATCAAGGACGCCGCCGGCGCCGTGCTCGCCAAGGCGCGCGAGGTCATCGCGAACGTCGCCCGCCCCGCGATCGAGGCGGCCCTGTCGTTGACCGACGGGATGGCCGGCCGGTTCGGGTTCCCCGGCGAGCTCGTCGGCGGGGTCGCCCGCGCGCTCGGCACGAAGGTCCTCGACTGGATCTCGGGGGTGGACTCGGAGGCTGAGGAGCACGGTGGCGGGTCGTTGGGCGGCCGCGGCTGGCGGGCGCTGCGTGCGTGGCTCGAGAAGAGCGGCGTCCCGCACGTGGTCACCTCGACGCTGCGCAAGGGCAACCCGCGGTCGAGGCACTTCACCGGCGCCGCCGCGGACTTCTCGGTCGCCGGGCACGGCAACCGCGGCTACCGCCACCCCGGGCTGCGCCGCATGTTCGACGCGTTCCTGCCGGTCCAGCACGAGCTGTCCGAGCTGATCCTCGCCGGCGCCCCCTTCAACGTGCGCAACGGCAAGCGTGTGCCCGGCTACGCGTGGGGTGTCCCCGGCGGCCCGGGCAACCACTGGAACCACCTGCACGCCGCCACCTACGACATCGGCGGCATGCTCAAGCCCGGCTGGACCATGGCCTTCAACGGCACCAGCCGCAACGAGCGGGTGATGACCGGCGGCCAGGAGGACCGGCTCGTGCGTCAGCTCGAGCGGATCGAGCGGGTCCTGGACCGTCTCGACCGCGGCGGCGCGGGCCGGGGGGCGACGGAGATCCACGTGCACGGCGTCGAGGACCAGCATGGTGCTGCGCAGGCCGTCGCGCTGAAGCTGAGGGGGACCGGATGAGCCTGCGTGACGGGGAGTTCCGCTACCGCGGCCACACCTTCGGCTATGCGCCGGTCGTGGTGACCGAGGTCGAGGGGCTGATCGGCTCCGAGGCCAGGGTCGGTGACCGGGATATGCCGCGTGGCGATGGCGCGGTGCCCGGCGACCACTACTTGGCGCCGAAGACGCCGATCCTCACCGCGGTCGTCACGAGCCGGGCTGCGCTCGGTCCGTTGCGCGCGGCGCTGCGTTCGTCGCGGACGGTCGAGCTGCCCCTGTCGTTCGGCCTGGACGGGGAGCAGCTGCGCGTGTGGTGCCGGGTGGTGGGTCTGGAGGTGCAGCATCGGCCGGGGTCGGTGCACGTCCAGATCGCGTTGCGCGCGAGCGACCCGCGCGTGTACGCCGAGGAGCAGCGCAGCGTGTCCGTGCCGGTCTACGTCGTCGGCGGCGCCGGCGGCGCCGGCTATCACGACTACCCGGGCGACTACCCGAAGGACGCGACGACCGTCGGCGGCGCCGAGGCGGTCGCGCACAACGCGGGCGACTCCGACGCGCACCCGCTGCTGCGTGTCTGGGGGCCGACGTCGGGGCTGACCAGCCGGGTGACGGTGACCAACCGCACGAACGGCAGCGTGCTGGACGTGGCCACCGACGTCGGCGCCGGCCAGATCCTGACCTGCCGGATGCGCGAGTACGTGACCGGCCGTACCGACGAGCGGATCATCGAGGTGTCCGGCGCCGACCGGTACGGCGCCTGGCAGTCGCGACCGGCGCCGCTGCGCCTGTCGCCGGGTGACAACGTGATCCGCCTCACGGAGGAGGGCGCCGCGCCGTCGGGGGCGGCGCTGACGTGGCAGGACACCTGGGACGGGTCGGAGGGCATCTAGCCGGCCGGGACGCTCGGTCGCATGCTGACCTCCTCGATCGACGCCGATTTCACGGTCCGGGCCATCCAGGCGCGCACCGACGCCGCCGGCGACCCGGTCGACGACCTGTCCGGCGAGGCCGACCGGCTCATCCACGGGATCCTCACCCCGGGCCTGGTCCGCCCGGCCGACGGCTACCGGCTGGTGCCGGCCGGCGGCATGAACCTCGAGCTCGGCTCGGGCGCGGCGAAGACGGACCTGTACTGCGTCGCCGGGTCCGTGGCCGGGCAGATGCCCTACCTCGTGCGGCTGGAATCGGCGACGGTCGCTGTGGCCGTGCCGGCCGCCGACACGACGCAGCAGCGCACCGACGAGGTGTGGCTCGTCGTGCATGACGCCGCCTACGACGCCGGTGCCGTGTCGCTGCCCCGGCTCGGCTACCGCACCGGCACCCCGGGCGGCGGCCCGCCCGGCCCGGACCCGGCGTGGAAGGCCGCGGCGCCGCTGTGGCGCGTCACCGTCCCGGTCCTGGCGACGGACCTCGTCGCAGGCAACCTGGTCGACCAGCGCACCCGCGTAGCGATCGCGCCAGAGGTCGGCGGAGTCGTCCCCGTCGGTGGGATCATCGAGTGGGGCGGCTCGATCGCGTCGATCCCGTTCGGTTGGCGGCTGTGCGACGGCACTGGCGGCACGCCGGACCTGCGCGGCCGGTTCGTCGCCGGCGCCGGAGGCGAGTACGCCGTCGGTGCGACCGGCGGCGCGAACACGGTGACGCTCACGACCGCGCAGATGCCGGCGCACAACCACATTCACAGTCACCCCACGGATGCCTACGGCCGGTCGGCGGGCAGTGCTGCTGAGGAGCATTACCACACGAGCCACTTCGACGACCGTCTCGCCTTTCGGCAGAACAACTCCTTTGGGGGTGGCAACCAAACTTCACAGGCCGTGAAGGCGAACACTGGGGGCAGCGTCGGGTCGGGCAACAGCCACGAGAACCGGCCGCCCTACTACGCGCTCGCCTACATCCAGCGGGTCGCCTGATGGACTGGCTGCTCGAGGCCGTCGCCCGCACCCCCGCCGCGTCCGGCCCCCCCACCCTCACCGTCATCGGCCCGATCCCCTTCGTCAACCTGGCGTTCGACGACGAGCTCAACCGCGACGGCTCGATGAACTTCTCCGTCCGCCCCGAACGGCTCCCCGCCACGGTGCGCGACCGGCTCCGTGACCTCGCCGCCGCCCCGCTCGAGGTCGCCCTGCGCCGCGGCGGCCAGACGGTGTTCGCCGGGCCGGTGTGGACCTGGGGACTGCAGGGCGGCACGCTCTCGGTGAACTGCCGCGGCCTCGGCGGCTACCTGCGCTACATGATGTTGGACGCCGTCACGGGGACGCTGTCGTGGGCGTCGCAGGATCAGCACCTGACCGCCAAGGCCCTCGTCGATGCCTGGCAGTCGCTCCCGTACGGGCACTTCGGCATCGACACGTCGGCGATCACCCCCAGCGGGGTGACCAGGCAGCGGACCTACGTGCACACCGAGCGGCACGAGATCTACCAGCGGCTCGTCGAGCTCTGCGAGTCCGGCGGGTTCGACTGGCACGTCGACCCGACCACCCGCCAGCTGGTGCTCGACCATCCGACGCGCGGCGTCGACCTGTCCGCGAGCGTGCACCTGGACCTGCGCAACATCACCTCGGGCGACGAGTCGGCGTCCGTCGCTGCGGGGGACCTCGCGTCGGAGGCGTTCGGGGTCGGCTCGGCGGATCCGCCGGCGACCTCCCAGCAGGCCAACACGACGCTGCGCGCATCGTTCGGCAGGGTGGGGGTGTCGGAGACGTTCGACGTCTCCGAGCAGGCGACGGTGACCAGCCACACGACGCGGCTGCTCGGCGAGCGCGCGTCGATGCTGCGCGTCCCGGGGCCGGGGCTGATGCCGGTCCGCGACGCCGACGTCGGCGACTTCGGCGTCGGTGACCGGGTGTCCTACGTGTACGACGCCGGGCTCGGGGTGGTCGAGCGCGCGGATCGGGTCGCCCGGCTGCAGGTCCAGGTCGACGAGGGCGGAGGCGTGGAGATGGCCGTGGAGTTCGGGTCGTGACCGCCCGTCGGCTGCGGGTGGGCGCGACGCCGGAGGAGACGCTGGCGCGGGAGGTCGCCCGGCTGTCCGCCCGGCTGGAGGACCTGCGCGGCACCGCGCTCGCGCGGATCGCCGGCGCCGGCCCACGCATCGCCGCCGGCGCCGTCCTCTTCGACGACGACATCGCCGACTCCACCTTCGACGACCGCGCCGTCACCTTTCCGACAGGCCGGTTCACCGCCACGCCGCGGATCGTGGTCACCCCCGCCATGATGGGCAACTCCATCGCCTCCGTCAGGTACGGCCGGCTCGGCACCCGCGAGGAGTCCGCCTCCGGCTGCGTGATCCGCTGCTACGCCGACGGAGGCACCTGGGTCGGCAACGCCTCGCGTGTCGTCCGCTGGGTCGCCGTCCAGGTCTGAGGTGCCCGTCTAGCGCGCGCGGACGGTGGACCCATGGCACGCATCACCATCGAGCAGGGCCACTGGCCCCGCAACCGCGGCGCGACCGGCACCTGGCGCGAGCAAGAACTCACCCGTGCCGTAGGCCAACGCCTCCGCGACGCCCTCGTCGCCCGCGGCCACGTCGTCCGCCTCATCGGCGCCGACGACCCGATGCCCCAAGGCGACGTGTTCGTCTCGCTGCACGGCGACTCGGGCAACGCCACCGTGGCCGGCCGCGGCCGTTCCACCCGCCGCGGCGCCTCCGTCGGCTACCCCGGCACATCGCGGCTCGCGGCCGCGTGGAAGCGCCACCACGCCGCCCGCGGCTACCCCGGCGGCTTCCTCGCCGACAACTACACCGCCGGGCTGCGCGGCTACTACCGCTGGAGCGCGACCCGCGCGTATCCGTACCGGTTCCTCGCCGAGCTCGGCACGCTGACCCACGCCGGCGACGAGTCGTGGCTGTTCGCCAACCTCGGCCTGGTCGTGCACGGCCTGGTCGATGCGGTCGGCGAGGTCGTCGGCCACCCCCGCCCCCTCCCCGCGCCGGCACCCCCGGCGCCCACCCCGCTTCCGTCCGAGGAGGACGACATGCCCCTGGCCTACTGCGACGTCATCGAGGTCGGCACCGACGTCTACCTGGTCCTCCACGCCACCCAGACCGCCCGCAAGGTCGCCGCCGCCGACCGCGACTACTACCGCAACCTCGCGCGCTCCTCGGCGAACCCGCAGTACGCCGGCCCCTACCAGTGGACCGGGGAGCGGATCGGCCGCTACCCGCTCGACGAGCACTCCGCCTGATGCGCGCGCTCGTCGACCGGATCCGCCGCGAGCCCGCCCTCCTCGCCGCCACAGCCGTCGCGGTCCTCAACCTCGCCGGCGCCGACCCCGCCACGATCGACGCCGACCCCGCCACGATCGACCAGGCGGCCGCCGCGATCGAGACAGCCGCGCTGCTCGTGATCGGCCTCACCGTCCGGTCGCAGTACACGCCCCTGGCCAACCGCGGGACGCAGGACGATGACCGCTGACGCCGCGTTCGCCAGCGCCCTCACCGACATCAAGGTGAGCATCGCCGACCTGCGCGGAGAAGTCCGCGAGGGGTTCGCCGAGATGCGCGGCATCGTCGGTGAGCAGGGCCGCGGCCTCGCGACGGTCCGCCTCGACGTCGACACCTTGGATGCGCGACTGCGCCTCGTCGAGGACCGCCAGACCCTCACCCGCGGGAAGCTCATCGGGGTGGGGTCGACGGCTGCGGTCGTGTCGTCGGGGACGACGGTCGGGCTGCTGCAGCTGCTCGGGGGGCTCGCAGGGTGAGCGGCGTCGCGGCGTGCCCGTCCTGCGGAGCCTTCGGGCGCGCCCATGAGACGTGCGGGCTGCCGGTGTGCTCGTGGCGGGTGTGCCCGCGGGAGGCGTGCGCGGTGCTGCTGTGGTGCGTCCGCTCGGGACGCACCGCCCGACGTCGCGGCTAGCCGCCCAACTCCCACACGCCGGTCTGCGGCGCGAACCCCGAGTCCAGCGTGAACTGGAACGACCGCAGCTCCACGCCCTCGGGGACCTCGAAGATCATGCAGCCCGCGCGCGTGTCGCCGGGCGGCATCGTCACCGACCCGCCGAACGTCTGGCACTCGCCGACCTCCGCGAAGGTCGTGTTGTGCTGGCGGTTGTCGACGTCGATCAGCTGGGCGCCGTTGTCGGGCGAGTCGCTGTAGGGGGAGCCGCCGACGTTCTCGAGCTGGACGTCGACTGCGACGTAGCGGTGGCCGTCGGTGGCCTCCATGAACTCGCCGCCGGTGGCGGGGTCGATGACCTGGAGGTCGGCGTCGTTGCCGCGAAGGGTGATGGCGTCGCCGACCTGGGCCGTGATGTCCTCGTCCGTCGGCTCGTCCGTCGGCTCGTCGGCGGGCTCCGGTTCGGGGTCGGTGGTCGGCTCGGCAGCCGGCTCGTCCGTGGCGGTGGGCTCGGGCTCGGTCGTGGCGTCGGCGAGGTCGTCGTTGGGGTCGGCGGTCGTGGTGACCTCCGGCGCCTCGCAGGCGGCCAGGGCGAGCACGAGGACGAGCATGGCGACGGAGCGGACGAGCATGGCGGGTTCCCTTTCCCCTGGCCCGCCCCCGCGGTCGGGCTCTGTGCGGGGAGCGTGCACGAACCGACCGGTCAGGGCAAGGGGTCAGGCGGCGGGCTCGGTCGGCTCGTGGAAGTCCAGCCGAGCCATCGCCTCCGCGAGTCGATGCGGCCTCACCCGCAGGTACCGCTGCGTCGTCGCCAGTGACGCGTGCCCAAGGATCGCTTGCACACTCCGTACGTCCGCACCGAGCTCGAGCAGTCGCGTGGCCACCGAGTGCCGGCACTGGTGGGGCTGCAAACCCTGGATGCCGGCGTCGTCGCCGGCAAGGCGGACCCAGCGGCGGATCGCCGTCTCGCCGAGCGGCTTGCCGAGCACGGGGGAGGGCAGCACCCACGCCGGGTCCGCGCAGTGCTGCCGCCATGCGCGCAGCGCCGCCACGGTCGGCGGGGGGAGGGGGATCACGCGCTCTCGGCCGCCCTTGCCTTCGACGACGGCGAGGAAGTCACCATGCACGTCGGCCCAGCGGAGATGGCGAAGTTCGTTGATCCGCAAGCCGGTGCCGAGAAGCACGCTCACGATGGTGTAGGGCAGCGCGCCGAGCTCCTCGGCCGAGCGCAGCAGCGCCTGACACTCCTCGGCGGTGAGCGCCCGGGGGATCGGATCCTGGGGCTTGGCGCGCGGCAGCGCGTCGGCCGGGTTGTCCTCGCGCACGCCCGTGGCCACGAGCCACTTCCCCCACGCGCGCAGCGCCTGCTGCGTCGCGTTGCGAGTGCTCGCCGAGACGGGCCTGGCCCGCCAGAAGGTGACGAGGTCAGCTGGGTCGGCAAGCCTCGGGTCGATGCCGTGCTCGTGACACCAGCGCAGCCACTGGCGCAGCTGGGTGCGATAGGTGGCGCGCGTCTTGGGGCGCCACCTGAGAAGGTCTGCGCCCCAGAGAAGCCACGTGTCGAGCGCGTCGACCCCTGGCGGGCTCTCGGCGTGGTCCATGAGGACCACTACATCGGCGTGCGGTGCGCGCACCTTGAGTCGTCCGCGCCTAGGCCGCGAGGAGCGGATAGCCGCAAGTAACGTCCCCCTGCTCCAGGTGCTTGCCCGCCCGGGCGTAGATCGTCCCCATAGCTAGGCCACAGGCCGCGTCTACCGCGTAGACGCGGCCTTGTGCTATCCCGCTTTCGCCGGAGAGCCACATGCTCACGGCGGGCGACTGCACGCCGATGATCTTGGCCAGCCGGTACTGGGTGAGCCCGGCCTCTTGCATGGCGCGCTGCACCTCGATGCGCACGGCCTCGCGGACTGGGTCCGCCGTCTTCGTTGCTGCTGCCACCTGCACCACACTCCCGCTCGACGTCCGTTCAGTGGCGCTGACTATATCAGCCATGCTGACTGCCGCAAAATGGTTAAGCGGGGTTGACACGTAAGCAATGCTTACGTACCGTGCGGCCCATGACGACCCCAGGGCCCTCGACCTCCCCCCTCCCGTGGGCGCAGCTGATCAGCACCAAGCGCGCTGCCCACGACCTGTCCCAGCGGAAGCTCGCCCAGAAGGTCGGCGTGCAGCCCAGCTCCGTGAGCATGTGGGAAAGCGGGCGCCACGCGCCCGGCCCCGAGCAGATCGCTCAGCTGATCCGCGTGCTGGAGATCACGCCTGACGAGATCCACGCCATCTACGCCACACCCGCCGCCCCGGCGACCTGACCCCTGACACGGAGAAGGC
>Ga0307505_10003024_pt1 | contig 10941 bp, 10 predicted proteins | sample 23_S_MG_FD_202183 | JGI IMG/M metagenome (GOLD analysis project Ga0307505, IMG submission 202183) | Soil microbial communities from Populus trichocarpa stands in riparian zone in the Pacific Northwest, United States - 23_S | ecosystem: Environmental > Terrestrial > Soil > Riparian zone > Trees... | reverse complement strand
GCCAGGGCATTGCGTCTTCTCACTTCCAACGGCTCCAAACCCAGCTTCGCTGCGATCCGGTCCATCTGGGCCTCGTAGGCGACGCACACCTGGACCGCCCCGAAACCCCGCATGGCGCCACACGGAGGGTTGTTGGTCCGGGTGCCCGCGCCGTCGATGGCCACCGAGTCGCAACGGTATGGGCCCACTGCGAAGTAGCAGGCGTTGGCCAGCACCGCGGAGGTGGTGGAGGCATAGGCGCCGCCGTCGATCACGATCCGGGCCTCGACCCTCACCAATCGCCCCTCATCGTCGGCTTCGTGGCGGTACCACATCAGGGCGGGGTGACGGTGGACGTGGCCGGTGAAGGACTCTGCCCGGTCGTAGACCATCTTCACGGGCTGACCGGTGTGAAGGGCCAGCATGCAGAGGTGGATGTGGAGGTTGACGTCCTCCCGGGCCCCGAAGGCGCCGCCGATGCCGGCGGGGTGGGAGCGCACCTGGTCCGGGCGCAGGCCCAGACTGGCTACGACTTGCTCCTGATCCACGTGGACGAACTGGCTGGTTGCGAAGAGATCGACACCGCCCTGCCCATCGGGGATGGCCAAACCGGCTTCAGGGCCGAGAGGTGCCTGATCCTGCATCCCCACCTCATAGAAGCCCTCCACGACGACGGTCCCTCTGGCCTCCTGGTCTCCCCGGCGGATCTGCATCCTCCGGAACACGGCGTCGGCTGCGTCGGCTTCCAAGGGGTCGACGAAGGGGTCCAGCTCTTCGTAAACGACCGCGATGGCGGAAGCGGCTCGTCTGGCGGTGTCCTCGTCTTCGGCCGCCACAATCGCCACCGGCTCTCCCCAATAGCGGACGAGCTCCCCTGCGAGGACCGGCTGATCGGGATGCTCCAAACCGAAGAGGGCGCTCCCGGGCACATCATCGGCGGTGAGCACAGCGTGAACGCCGCCGATGGCCAGGGCGGGAGCGATGTCGATGGAGACGATTCGAGCGTGGGCGTGTGGGCTGCGGGTGGTCGCCCCCCAAAGCATCCCTTCCGAGACAAGATCTGAGGCGTACTCGAACTCGCCCTTGAGCTTGGCCACCCCGTCAGGGCGCAATGGGGACTCGCCGACGCCCCCGACGACCTTGCCCGGGGCCTTGATCGTCCGCGTCGTCATGGTCTTCCTGCCAGGGTCTCGAGTGCGCGGATGATCGCCCCGTAGCCGGTGCAGCGGCAGATGTTCCCGGCAAGCGCCTCTTTGATATCGGCAACGTCGGGGTGGGGGCTCCTGTCGAAGAGGTCGGTGGCGGCGACGACGATGCCCGGGGTGCAAAACCCACACTGAACCGCTCCCGCCTCGTGCATGGCCTGCTGGACACCGTTGAGCACGTCGTCACGGGCGACCCCCTCCACGGTGCTCACCTCAGACCCTTCGACGTCTGCAGCGAGCACCAGGCAAGAGCAGACCAGTTCGCCGTCGAGCATCACCGAACACGACCCGCATTCGCCCTGCTCACACGCCGACTTGGAGCCCGGGAGCCCGAGCTCGTCGTGGAGGAGATCGAGCAGGCTCAGCGGCCGCTCGACGCGGGCGTGTGCAGGCTCACCGTTGAGCTGGAACGTCACGATCATCGCAAACACCTCTCCAGGAGGCGACGGGCCAGGACCCCTGCGGCGTGGCGGCGATATGCCTCGGTCGACCGGTGATCCGTGATCGGGCTCACCTCCTCGCTGACGAGGCATTGGAACTCCGCGAGATCCGTCTGAGAAGGTCTGGTCACCGAAGAGATCATCTCTTCAGATCGCGAGGCCCGAATCGGGGTGGGAGCGACCGAGCCCAGGCCCACGGTGGTGCGGCCGTCCGGTCGCCGCGTGACCACCACGCAGACGGTGGCGATCACCATGGCGTTGCGCACACCGATCTTGGCGAACTCCTGTCTCTCCGGAAGATCCTCAGGAAGATGAACCCCGGTGATCAGCTCGTCGTCGGCCCGCGCCGTCTTCTTGACGCCGGTGAAGAACTCCCGCCAGCCCAAGGTGCGGACACCGCCGGTGGAGGACAGCTCGATCTCGGCATCGACGGCCACGAGAAAGGGATGACCATCTCCCGCGGGGCTCGCAGTGCCCAGATTGCCCCCGATGGTGCCGGCATTCCGGATCTGGGGGGATCCGACGGTACGTGCCGCCTGGGAGAGCGCTCGCGGGCCCTGGTCTTCGATGCGTCTCCAGGTGACCCCGCTGCCGATCCGGTTTCCGTCCCATTCCTTCAGTTCGGCGACCCGGCGCAAGGCCACGACGTGGTCCGGTCGGATATGGCCGAAGTTGGTCTCGACCATCAGATCGGTGCCGCCGGCCAAGGGCAGGGCACCCGCGGACACGGCGGCGAGAGCTCCGTCCAGAGTGCTCGGGTGATGAACCTCCACGTCGCGAAGTTACCCGACCAGGTCCCGCGCCAGCATGTTGTGTCGTTCGATCAGCTGCTTCTCATCGACGCCGACAACATGGCCGTGCTCCACGAGACGGCGGCCACCAACCCAGGAGTGATCAACCGTTGCCGGGGCACAGAGAACGGTCGCCGCCACCGGGTCGTGTAGAGCGCCGGCGTACTCCACCCGGTTGAGGTCGATTGCGATCACGTCGGCGGCATAGCCAGGTGCGAGGACACCGATGTCGTCGCGCCCCAGGACGCTGGCGCCACCGACCGTGGCGAGCTCGAGCGCCTGGCGTGCGGTCAGCTGAGGCCCTTCGCCGATCCCGGGGGAGACGGCGAGACGGTTGAGCAGAAGGGCCTGCCGGGCCTCCGCGAGCATGTGCGAGGAGTCGTTCGACGCCGATCCGTCGACCCCCAGCCCAACCGGGACCCCGGCGGCCAGAAAAGGGCCGATCGGGGCCAACCCCGAGGCGAGACGCATGTTCGAGGTCGGGCAGTGGGCGATACCGGTCCCCATCTCCCCCATGCGGGCCACCTCGTCGGCGCCGACGTGGACCGAGTGGGCGTACCAGACGTCGGGGCCGACCCAGCCGAGGGTCTCCATGTATTCGACGGGCCGGTGCCCGAAGTTCTCGAGGCAGAACTGCTCTTCGTCAGCGGTCTCGGCGAGATGGGTGTGGAGTCGTGCTCCCTCGTCTCGGGCGAGATCGGCCGACTCCTTCATCAGCTCGGGGGTGACCGAAAACGGTGAGCAGGGAGCGACGACCACCCGGCGCATCGCCCCTCGCCCCGGGTCGTGGTACTCGCCGATGACGCGTCGAGTGTCCTCCAGGATCGTGTCATGATCTTCGACGACGGAGTTGGGAGGGAGACCACCGTCGGACTCGCCGAGACTCATCGAGCCCCGGGAGACATGGAACCGGATGTCGATCCCGTCGGCACCTTCGACCTGGTCGTCGACACGGGATCCGTTGGGCCATAGGTATTGATGGTCGAAGACGGTGGTGGCCCCGGATCGGGCCAGCTCGACCAGGCCGAGCCGGGTCGACGTGCGGACGTGGTCCGGCGTCATTCGCGCCCAAATCGGGTAGAGGGTGCGCAACCAGTCGAAGAGACCGGCGTCCTGTGCGCCCGGGAAGGCCCGGGTGAGGGTCTGATAGAGATGGTGGTGGCTGTTGACCAGCCCGGGGAGGACGATGTGCCCGCTGAGGTCGATCATCTCGTCGGCGATGGCGGGGATGTCGTCGCTGACGCCGACATTCTCGATCCAGCCGTCGCGCGCGTAGATGCCGCCGTTGGGAATCTCCCGACCGTCCATCGTCACCACGACGTGGGCGTTGTGGAGGAGCAGCGTCGACATCTGCATCAAGCTAACCGTGTCCATAGAGTCTCGGACATGACGTTGCAGCCAGCATCACTCGAGACATGGTCCCGCCGGTTACAGGACGCCTGGGGACGGGTGACCGGCGACTTCCCGGGCGAAGGCCCCGAGCGCCAGCCCGTCCATACCGTGTACGGGGGGGCACAGCTCTTCTCGGCCAACACGACCGAGAAGCTCGGTGAGCTCGCCCGTGGCTTCGCAGCAGAATGGGCACCCAGGCCCACCGACTTCGAGTCCATCCTCGGGCTGAGCCCGGACCTCGCCGGGAAAGTCCACGAGGCGGTTACCTCGAAGTTGGAGCGTGAGCCCGTGGAGGACTTCCGCATCGACTTCGAGGACGGCTACGGGAACCGACCCGACGACGAGGAGGACCAGCACGCAGTCGGGACCGCCGAGCAAGTGGCCGACGCCATGGGGGCCGGGACCCTGTCGCCGTTCTCGGGGATCAGGATCAAGTCGTTGAGCGGCGAACTCCATCGACGGGCGTTGCGGACCACGGATCTCTTCGTCACCACGCTGGTCGAGGCAGCCGGACGGCTGCCCGATGGATTCACCGTGACCGTTCCCAAGATCCAGGACACGGCACAGGTCGAGGTGATCGTGGAGGCGTTGAGCGAGCTCGAGTCGGAGCTGGGCATCGACCCGATTCCTATCGAGCTGATGGTGGAGACGCCTCAGATGGTCATCGATCGCGACGGCTACGCCGGGGTGCGCAAATGGGTCGACGCCGCCGGAGGCCGTGTCCGTGGCGCCCACTTCGGGACCTACGACTACACGGCTTCGCTCAGCATCACCGCGGCATATCAGTCGATGGACCACCCGGCCTGCGACTTCGCCAAGCACGTCCTCCAGGTGAGTCTGGCGGGGACAGGGATTTGGCTATCCGATGGAGCGACCAACGTCATGCCAATCGGCCACGATGCGGGGGTGGTGCATTCCGCGATGAGGCTCCACTACGACCACATCCGCCACTCGCTGGCGCATGCGTACTACCAAGGCTGGGACCTGCACCCCGCCCAGCTGGTCACCCGATATGCCGCGGTCTACGCCTTCTTCCTCGAGGGCCTCGACGCAGCCGGTAGCCGGTTGTCCAACTTCGTCGACTCTGCGGCGAAGGCCACGCTGGTCGGCGACGTCTTCGACGACGCCGCCACCGGCCAGGGCCTCCTCAACTACTTCTTGCGTGCGATCAATTGCGGAGCCATCACCGAGTCGGAGGCAACCACCCGCACCGGGCTCAACGTCGACGAATTGAGGACCCGCTCCTTCCTCCGCATCCTCGAGGGCCGCCGGGAGAGTTAGAAGTCCGGCCCACATAACAGACTGAAGAGTTACACAGCTACACCGAGGAGGCCCCATGTCCGCCCCACCGCACCGCTACCACGGCGACACCGGAGAGAAGAGCGCTCACTTGCGCACCGCCGACGCCGAACCCGACCTCAACTATCCCAATGGTGTCCGGGTGGACTATTTGGCCACGGGTTCGGGAACGATGGGAGACTTCGGGCTCTATCGATGGACCTTTGGGCCGGAGCAGAGTGGGCCCGGCGCCCACTTCCACAAGATCCTGTCGGAATCCTTCTACGTACTCACCGGGACAGTTCAGTTCTACGACGGCGAGGACTGGATCGACGGGCGAGTCGGTGACTTCCTCCACGTCCCACCCGGAGGGCTCCATGGGTTTCGCAACCTCACCGACGAGCCGGCGTCGATGCTGCTCCATTTCTCGCCGGGTACGGATCGTGAAGGCTATTTCGAAGGTCTGCTCAAGCTGACCGAAGGCTGGTCGCCTACTGAGCAGGAGCTCGCCGACTTCTACCTCGAGTACGACAACTACTGGGTGTGACGCATCTTCTGAGAGTTACCGCGCGACTGTGAGGTAGATGTCGCCGTAGGGCTCGGAGACGGGGTGGAAGACGGTGCCTTCCCACTCGACGCCAAAACGGGTCAGATCGAAGGGGAGATGGTGCTGGTTGGGGAGACGGAAGCTGATCGAGCTGATCTCGTCGACCGCCGCCAACACGGCCTCCCCCATCAGATAGCCCTGGTGTTGCGCCGAGGCAGACCAGTCGTCGAAGAACCGTTCGAGCAACACCTGACGCACCCGCTCCCACACGACGGTGGTGTCCTCCGGCAGCGACGAATAGTCCCAATCGGCGGTGATCGATGTGGCGAGGATGCGATCAGACGCTTCCGGGAGCACGGTGTATTCGTCCTTCGGAAACCCCTCGAAAGCCGATCCGGTGGTCTTCAACACCACCAGCCCCTGGACACCAGCCCCTGTTGACCTCTCACGGCCCCGCACCACCCGGGCCACCCGCCGTTCCGAGCTCCCGCCGACGAAGCCGTGGCCCGTCTCCCGGGCCCAGAGGTTTCCCTCGAGCAACACCGCGGCCCCGTCGACGCCCTCCTTGGCCAGGAAATGAGAGCTGAGGACCTCGCCGAACCCCTCCAGATCTCGCGTGAGGTGTTCCTGGGCGAGGGCGTAGACGGTGTTGCGCATGGTGTCGGTCGGGACGACGGCCGAGTTGTCGCCTTGGGTATACGCCGGCGCCACGTCGCCCTCCAGGAGCACCTGGACCGTCACATCGACGAAGTCGTCGGCATCGCCGCCACGCAGCACCTTGGAAACACGGACACCACTCTTGCCCCAGCGATTCGCTCCTAGTGGCACCTCAGCTCCCCCGATAGGTGGAGTAGCCGAACGGGCTCAACAGCAAGGGAATGTGATAGTGGGGACGCTCACCGTCGGTCTCGAAGACCACCGCTATGAACGGGTAGAAGTCGTTGCCGTGCTCCCCCGTTTCGAACCCGAGTCGGTATCGGCCCGCGTCGAGCTCGCCAAACCCGCTCACCCTCCCGTCGCTGTCGGTCGAGGCTTCGCCGAGACGGTCCCAGCGGGCCTCGCCCCATTTGGAGAGGTGGACACGCATGGCGACGGCCGGCTCGCCGGTGGCCGTGTCCAAGACATGGGTGCTCAAAGTGGTCATTTCGCCTCCTGACACAACATACGTCCCAACCTGGTCGCCGTGATCTTCCTCTGCTCGCCGGCGGCATTGGCGATCTCAGCGGGCCGATCGTTGTCGAGTCGATCCCGGGCGATGGCCAGCATCTCGTCGGCCGTCTTGCCTGTGGCGTACACGATGTAGGTGAAGCCGAACTTCTCCTCGTATCGCCTGTTTACTTCGATCAATTCGCGGATGGTCTCCCGCGATGCCGTCGACGCGCCGGCTTGCTCGCGGTTGGCCGTCGCATCGCCCCGCTCCCCGATACGGGGATGACCGCCGAACGCCTCCAGCCAATCGGGCTCGGTCATCCTGGCGAACACCTCCTCTGCCCTGGCAAAGACCTGCTCGATGTCTGCGAAGGGTCGTTCGCGCACCATCTCCCCAACCCAGGCGCTGGAAGCGCACGTCGTGCGAAAGAACCGCTCCGCCATCCCGTCGAAGAGGGCATTCAGGTAGAGAAGCCGCATCGCTCCCGCTGCGTCCCGGTCGGGTCTCCCCAAGACACGCAGACGAGCAAGGCCTCCGTCGGGATGGATGGACAGACGCAGATATCGCCCGGCCGGTCCATCCATGTCGATCGTGTTCATCTCGTGAGGGGCGACCGGGACACGTTCCACGACCCTGGCCCAGGCGGACCCGTCGTCGGACAGGTCGACCGACACCCAACCAGGTGCATTGCCCTTGAAGTAACTGGTGTCGACCACGAGACGCTGCACCGTGCCCCGCATGCCCAGCCGCAAGGTCACCCAGTCGTGTCCCTCGTCGCGGCGTCGCTTGGTTTCCCAGCCGTCCCACATCCCAATCGAAGGAACCGGGCGCACCACGTTGGAGGGGGGCGAGTAGTGCAGATCGGATGCGTCGACCGCCTCTCCGCCGACGCTGGCCGATGCCAGGTCGACCTCTCCGTCCGAGCAAACCATGTCGATCGCGGGTATCGCCTCACCTTCAACACGGAGACGCGCCACCCCGCCATCGGGATAGATGTTGAGACGGACCATGACCACACGATGGGGATCGTCGACTGAGAACTCGGCGACAGAGGCGCCCCGCAGCTCGGTCTTTGGGATGATCTCGACCCACTCCCCATCCGCATCGTCTCCTCCGTTCGCGTCGAGAGAGAAATGTTCGGGGTAGTTGCCGGTGAAATACGACGTGTCAACGGTCACCGAACGGATGCGCCCGGGAATCCCCAGGGCCACGATGACCCAGTCATGGCCCGGATCACGGCGACGCCGGGTCTCCCAGCCATCCATCCACTTGCCACGATCCGTGTAGTCGTCGTTGGCAACGGCGGCGTGGGCACTGATCAAATTGACTGCCGGGGCGAAGAACTCGTCGTTGCAGGCGACGACCCTTCCTCCGACCCGCTCTGAGATGAGATCGATCATGTTCGAGTCAGCATCCTGCCAGGCGCGCCCATGAGGGTGTCGACGACACTGCCCCGGAGCCTCATGCCCTCATAGGCGGTGATCGGATGACGGTGGAGCAGTTCGGCGCCTCTCACCACTGTCTCCCCATCTGGGTCGAAGACCACGAAGTCGGCGTCTTTGCCGATCTCGATGGAGCCCTTCCGGTCGGCGAGACCGGCGAGTCGGGCTGGCGCGAGGGCGAGCCAGCCGGCCAGGTCTCCAAGCCCGAATCCGCGGGTCGATGCGCCGGTCCACGTCGCCGGAAGACGAACCTGAAGCGAGGAGATACCACCCCATGCGGTGGCGAAGTCACCGTCCTTCAGGTTTGGCGGCGAGGGTGAGTGGTCGGAGACGACCAAGGTGAGCGTGCCTTCTCGCAGCCCCTCCCAGAGAGCCTCACGGTGGTCCATGCCCCGGATAGGCGGGGCGCACTTGAACGATGTTCCGGTCACGTCCTCGTCGGTGAAAGTCAGATAGTGGGGACAAGTCTCCGCCGAGATCCCCGGTTGGGCGGCGATGGCAGCCACGGCGTCTGCGGAGGAGACGTGAAGGACATGCATCGGCGAGTCGAGCTCAACGAGACTCTCGATGGCCGCAACCTCTGCAACAGGAGGCCGCGAAGCCAGATATTCGGCGTAGGAAGGGCCTGGCGTCCCGAGATGCTCATCTGCCTCGGCGTGGAATAGGAGAGGTACACGGATGTCTGCGCCCATGAGGTCGCCAACGTCCACCGGAGGGAATTCGGGGACCCCGGAATCGGTGAGGAAGACCTTGAACCCGCAGACCCCGGCGGCGACCAGCCCGGGTACCTCCGTCATCGAGCCGGGGACGATCCCACCCCAGAAAGCCACGTCACAGCTCAGTTTCCCATCGCCCGCGCGCCGTTTCTCCTCCAACCCGTGCACGGTGGTGGTGGGCGGGACCGAATTGAGGGGCATGTCCACGATGGTCGTGGTGCCGCCTGCCAGGGCGGCTCGAGTGGCGGTGGCGAAGCCCTCCCAGTCGGTTCGCCCCGGCTCGTTGACATGGACGTGAGAATCGACCAACCCGGGCAACACCACGTGGTCCCCATAGTCCCAGTCGGCGGTGGCATCGTCGAGAGCCACGATGCGGCCCCCGTCGAAGTGAACCGTCGCCGGTCTCGTCTCCCCATCGAGGACCACACGGGTCGAGCGCAAAGATGGCATCTCGCCAACCTACCGCTGCATCGGGTGACTAGCTTCTCTGCCCATGACAACGATGCAGACGCCAGACCGAGTCGTCAACTATGCCTTCCTCCTCGGTGGAATCACGGCATTCATCTTCGGCGCGATCCTCCTGTTCCGCCAGGACGCCGCCATCGGGGTCGTCGCCCTGCTGATCGGCCTCTGGTGGCTGATCCAGGGAGCGTTCCTCCTCTTCTCGGTGTTCATCGACCGGTCTGATGCCATCTGGAAGATCCTGCTCGGCTTGCTCGGTGTCTCGGCCGGCATCGTCGTCCTCGCCAATCCGGTCCAGACCGGCCAGTTGCTGGGAAGTGCCCTGGCCATCGTTCTCGGGGTTATGGGTCTTCTCACCGGGATAGTTGCCATCGTCGGCGGCTTCAGGGGTGGTGGCGCCGCCTCGATCGTCTTCGGTGTCCTCAGCGCCGCTATCGGGTTGCTCCTGCTCTTCTACCCGCAGGATTCGTTCAGCACGATGGTGACGATCGTCGGCATCATCATGATGGTCCAGGGTGTGGTGGCGGTCTATCTGGCCCTAACCACCAAGTAGCCAACATCTCGTCTGATTAGGCTTGTGTGATGAAAGCCCCGACACCGAGGGACACCCGCCGAGGTGTGTTTGCCGCTCCATAGCGAGGGACGCGACAGCAACGCTCGCTGCCCGCTCTCAAGGAGTTCAACATGGCCGACCTTCTCTCACGTCACAACGACGTACTCGCCCCAGTAATCGCTTTCGACACCAAGATCCACGCCGAAACAGCCGAAGGGATCTGGATCACAGACCCCGACGGCAACCGTTGGGCGGACTTCGCCTGCGGCACCGCTGTCACCAACCTGGGCCATCGTCATCCCGCGGTGGTCGAGGCGGCGAAGGCCCAACTCGACAAGCTGATCCACTCCGGGATGATCGTGCACTTCGAATCCTTGGTGGAGGCTGCTGAGAAGCTGCGGGACATCACCCCTGAGGGCATAGAGAAGTTCGCCTACGCCAATTCGGGGGCCGAGGCAGTGGAGGCCTCGGTGAAGCTCGCCAAGTACACCAACAAACGTCAAGGGGTGATCACATTCCGGGGCGGGTTCCATGGCAGGACCATGGGATCGGTGAGCTACACCACCTCCAAGGCGAAGTACCGCGATGGTTACCACCCAATACTCGGCTCGGTGTTCGTTGCCCCGTTCCCCCATCCCTACCGGTGGGGTGTGGACATGGAGACGGCGGTCGAGATGTCGCTGCACGAGCTGCGGATGATGTTCAAGCACGTGGTCTCACCGCAGAACATCGCCGCCTTCCTGGTCGAGCCCGTCCAAGGCGAGGGCGGCTACTACCCGGCTCCACCGGAGTTCCTCTCGGAGCTTCGCTCGCTCGCCGACGAGCACGGGATCCTGCTGATCTACGACGAAGTCCAGACGGGTTTCGGCCGCACCGCCGAGTGGTTCGCCAGCGACCACTTCGACGCCAAGCCCGACATCCTGGCGCTGGGCAAAGGCATCGCCAACGGATTCCCGCTCTCGGCTTACGGGGCAAGCCGGGAGATC
>Ga0307505_10003023_pt1 | contig 10948 bp, 9 predicted proteins | sample 23_S_MG_FD_202183 | JGI IMG/M metagenome (GOLD analysis project Ga0307505, IMG submission 202183) | Soil microbial communities from Populus trichocarpa stands in riparian zone in the Pacific Northwest, United States - 23_S | ecosystem: Environmental > Terrestrial > Soil > Riparian zone > Trees... | reverse complement strand
GATGAAAATGTACGTAAGCAAGCGGTGCTGGCCTTAGGGCGGATCAAACATGCCGAGGCGATCGACCCTCTTATCGACATGCTCTCCGACAGCGATTGGTTTACCCGCTTGACATCTGCGGCGGCACTTGAGGCGATCGGCGATGAACGGGGCCGTGATGCGATCAAGCCGTTGATGAAGGATCCTGATATGGTGGTGCGGATGCGAGTGGAGCGGATCTTGGCGAAGTGGAAAAAGAAACAACCTGCCACCACATAGCAGGATGCTGAAAAAACCCGCCAGTCCGCCCGGTCTATTCGGTCTATCTGGTCTGTCTCCTCTATTTGGTTGGACTTAGGCTAAGCGGATACACTAGAGAGACCAGATAGACCGAATAGACCAGACAGACCATTTCTTCTCATTTGTTCAGCTGCCGGTCAACCTCCCGCTGAATTTCGTCGAGCTTCTTGAGCGACACCGGTTTCCCCATCGATAACTCCAGCCGTACTTCCCGAAGCGTTCCGGTCAGTGCCCGCATGGCGAGGGTCGACTCATCTTGTTTTGCGCCCTTCGTGGCATTCTCCAGCGTCTCGGCCGCCTCGCTTAATTGCTTGGCGGCTTCCCCATAGTTTTTGTCGAGCAGTTCCGATTTCGCTTGCACCACCCGTGACTTGGTGTCGATCAGTCCCTGCCGTCTGCGGAGATCTCTCTCGATTCCCATCGTGGTGTCGAGGATGTTGCGCGACGTGTCTTTGACCGAATGTTGGAGATCTGAGACCGTTTGCTGCAGCGTGCCGACTGGACGTTGGCCGAAGTAAAACCCGAGGCCGAACGACGCGGCTATCAAAGCCAGCACAACGATAAATTTCCACATCGCGCAGTCCTTTCAGCTATCGGTCCTTGGGAGGAGTTTTGGCGCGACGTAGTTGTTGGAGCAGACTTCCTGCTGCAGCAAGACGAACGACGACATCGGAGTCTTGTAAGGTTTTTTTGAGCAACGGTGTCACCGGGGCACCGCTCATGCCCAGAGCTTTCGCCGCTGAGAGACGCGGTTGCGGTTGCTGGTCCTGTAGGAGTGTCTGTAAGATTTCCACTGCGTGCTTGTCGGAGGTAGCCGCCAGTGCATGGGCAGTCGCTGCCCGGATAGCAGGATCCGTGTGTTTTGCCAAGTCCGCGGCGAGCAAGACGGCCGACGTGTCTCCCAGTCGCAGCAGCCCCTCCACTACGCTAGCCCGTACCTGCACATTCGCATCGCGCGTGAGAGCCCGTAATAACGGGGCACTTTCGCGAACCCCGAGCCGCCCAAGACTCGTGGCCGCCACCGCGCGCACGCGCGCGCTTTCGTCCCCTAGGGCATGGGTGAGTGGCGCGACGCCACCAGCTTGTCCGAAGTCTCCCAATGCGCCGGCGGCGAACGCGCGAACCGGCGGCTCAGGATCGTACACTCCCTGGCTTAGAACCGCCAGGCTCGATGGACGTTTTAGCTTCCCCAATACTCCCAAGGCTGCCATGCGGACATCTGGATCTGGAAGTGTCGCGGCTCCGGTGATGTCGGTCAGCATATCCAATTTGCCGAGTCTGTACAGCGCGGCATAGGCGAATACGGCTTCAGGTCCGTCATCCGTTCTTGCGACTTCGATAAGGTAGGGCTTGATGTCGGTGACGTGAGCCTCGCTGAGCGCGTTCATTGCGGCAATGCGCACGGCCGGCATCGCGTCGTTCAGAGCTCGTCGCAAAGGGCCGGACTTTCCTGCGAGTCCGGCTTTACCGATGGCGTCCGCAGCGCGAGCCCGCACCAAAACGGATGCATCGAGCAGTCCGTCTTCGAGAACGGCCTGTGTTTCTGCGAGGCCGAGCTCAGCCAGGATCGTGTAGGCCGTGATCCGTACATGCTCTTGCGTGTCGCGAACATGACTGGTCAGAAAGCTGAGCGTCAAGGGTCGTAAGAGGGTTGGGTCGTCCGGTTGCTCTGCAGGGACAAGCCGTTGATAGAGCGTGAGGGCTTCTTCTGGTCGCCCAAGCTTGAGGGAGCTCTGGAAGGCCAGACGGATGAGCGGTTTCGACGCTGTGGTCTCGGGGGGAAGCGAATACCAGATCTTCAGGACCTGGTCGTATTCGGCGTGGTTGAATGCGTTCGTGGCCTCACGTTCGAGAGCGGCGTCGGTCGGCGATGTCGCCGTGGCTGCTTTCACCGAAGGCGGGCTTAGGACAATCGTCCAGAGGGTCAGCAACAGGAGCATCTGGAGGGACGTAGTGGTGGCGTGGCGACCGGTTTTTTCCAACGGGCCGGATCGACGATGGCTTACCATGTCGAAGGCGCGAGGACCATGGCGGGCGCATACATTGTATCGACGTATTCTTTGACCATTCGTTTGGTGCAGAAGCGAGGGGCATTGGTCCGAAGACTTTCCTTCATGAGCTGCGACCAGCCACGGGGTATTCCGTCCAGGTCTCGTTGATAGTAGAGGGGAATGGCTTCTTGTTCCAGCATGCGGTAGAGCTGTTGCGCGTCATGCTCGTCCTGGGCCTGAATGTCCTGGTTTCCGACCAAGGGTTCAATGCCCCATCCATTGGCCCCGTTGTAGCCTTCCTTCCACCAACCATCAAGGACGCTCAGGTTTATGACGCCGTTGAGCGCAGCCTTTTGCCCGCTCGTTCCGCTCGCCTCCAAGGGAAACCGCGGGGTGTTGAGCCATATGTCGACTCCTTGAACAAGGAACTTCGCCATGTGCATATCATAGTTTTCCAGGAACGCGATGTGGCCGCCTAGCTTATGGTCGTTGCAAAAGCTCAGCACTTCATGAATGAAATAGCGGCCAGGCTCATCGGCCGGGTGGGCCTTGCCCGCAAAGATCAATTGGACGGGGCGCCACTGGTTATGGAGCAACCGCTTCAGCCGTTCGAGGTCGCGGAACAACAGGGTCGCCCGCTTGTAGGTGGCAAAGCGCCTGGCGAAGCCGATGGTGAGTGCTTCGGGATCGAGCAGCGTGCCGCGCGTTAAGACCTGCGAAGCTTGGAGCTCCCCCTGTATCCAGCCGCTCCTGGCGCGTTCCCGGATAAAGCTCATGAGTTTGCGCTTTATGGTTTGGCGTACGGCCCAGAGTTCCTGGTCGGGGATATCCAGGACTCGTTGCCACATCGCCGTGTCGTCGCATTTTTCCGCCCATTCCGGGCCGAGATACTTTCCATAGAGTTGGTTGAGTTCCGGCGCGATCCAGGTCGGCGCATGGATGCCGTTGGTCACGCTGCGGATCGGGACTTGCTCGATCGGTAGGCCGGGCCACAAATGGCGCCACATCTCTCGCGAGACCTGCCCGTGTTCACGGCTGACCCCGTTCACATGGGCAGCCAGCCGGATGGCGAGCGCCGTCATATTGAAGCCTTGCCCCTGAGATTCCGGGGTATCTCCCAGGCGGAGGAAGTCTTCCCGCGAGAGGCCCAACTGCTCCCAATAACCGGCAAAATATCGGTCCATCAAATGATGGGGGAATACGTCGTGACCAGCCGGCACGGGTGTATGGGTGGTAAACACCGTGCTTTGGCGTACCGTCTCAGAGGCGTCCGCGTGAGTCGATCCCTTCTGGACCAATTCGCGAACGCGTTCCAACGTGAGGAAGGCGGAGTGTCCCTCATTGGCATGCCAGACCGTCGGCGCGATGCCCAATGCGCGAAGCATGCGGACACCGCCGATACCCAAGAGGAACTCTTGACAGAGGCGCATTTCTTGATCGCCACCATACAATCGAGCTGAAAGGGCCCGATTCTCCGGACTGTTCTCGGGGACATCTGTATCGATGAGATAGAGGGTCACCCGTCCGACGAGCACTTTCCAGACCGCTGCAGCCACGACCCGGCTGCCGATCTCGACGGTAATTCTGCAGGCATCCCCTGATGGAGTGAGGGCGGGATGGATCGGCGATTCTGCTTGGTTGAACGGGGCGTAGGCCGCTTCCTGCCACCCTTCCGGTGTGATCCGCTGCCGAAAGTATCCCTGCGGGTACATGAATCCCACTCCCACCAGAGGCACACCGAGATCGCTGGCTTCCTTGCAATGGTCTCCGGCAAGAATGCCCAGACCACCGCTGTAGATAGGAATAGATCTATGCAAGCCAAATTCCGCAGAGAAGTAGGCGATGGTGGGAGCTTTCAAATCGCCGTGCCGCGCGCGAAACCAACTGTGTCCGTTCTGACGATACTCGTCGAATGTCTTGAGGGCGGCAGAATACAAACGCATATACGAGGGATCTTCGGCGAGATGCATGAGTCGGTCAGGCCTGACATCGGCCAATAATTTGACGGGATTGTGTTTGGTCAGCACCCACAGGGTTGGATCAATGTGTTCAAAGAGCCGACGGGTTTCCGGAGTCCAGCTCCAGCAAATATTCTGCGCCAATTCCTTGAGACGTGAGAGACCGGAGGGAATGGCGTGTGATGCGGTGTCTGCTGTCTGTGGAATATCCACTGCACCTCCTCGTTACTGGTGTCGGCGTTAGTGTGAACGGCAGCCTAAGTGTGATTGGTGAGAGCGGTCAGGCGTGACCGGCTTTATGCCAGGATGTCCACTCGTCGGAGAATGCCACGGAGGCATACCGTTCGCCAAGGATTTTTGCAACTCGGTTCATCAGTTTGTTGAGTTGTTGCACATCCTCCGGGGGAAGATCTTGTCGGAATCGAGGGTGCAGCCCCCACCGAGTTTCCACTTCTTCTCCAGCGACGGTCGCCATCACGCTCACCAGCTTGATTTCGGTCCCCGTCGGACCTTGGGACTCAGGTGTCGCAATGGGAGGAGGTGGTGCGGACGTTGTATCAGTCGCGTGGGCGCCCGCATTGACCGCGGCGGCTGGCGGCACGTCTCCGGCCAAGATTGCCTTGATGGCCGGAATCACGGCGCTCGCGCAGAGCGTTGCGGCGGAGGATACTTGTGCGTTTCCTGCGATGCCCATTGCGTCGGCGACTCGTCCGCCAAAGTCATTCAACATTTCGTCTTTCACGGAATTGTTTTCAGTGACGAGGAACCGGTACCGTTCATACGTCTGTCGACTTTCCGCAACCGCTGCACCGACGGTGAGCATGATTTCCGTTTGGTCGGCGCCGGAACCGAATGCCGGTTCGAGCGCGTTCTTCAACTGCAGTGCGACGGCGTCCTCGAGACTGTCCATAAATTGAGGCTGTTCTTTGATCGGCAGGTACAACGCGGAGAGCCGGTCGGTGAGATTAAACATGACCTTGAGAAACTCAAGGTAGACGCCCCACTCATCGTGCCGTTTCAACTTCAAGGCCCGCTCCGGGGCGTTCCGCTTCATGACGGTCACGGACTCGCCCGCGACGGCCAGTATGAGTTCGGCAAGCTGGCGAAGTTGCGATTGGTTTTCTTGGTTAGCCGTTGCCATAGGGGTCTCCTGTTCAGTGCGGGATTATAACGGAGACGCGTTCGGCGATCAAAGAGTCTGTTTCAGCAATGTCTTGTCCGTTCGTTGTCTCGCGAGTACGATTAGTTTTGGGTAATGGTCTCAATAAAGCCGAAGGCGACGTGGTCAATGTTGAGTTGTGAGGTAGTTAAGGAGATTAAGATGAAGAAATCCAGATGCAGTGTGTTATCCGTTGTCGGGTTGCTGGCGGTCGTGGGGCTATTCGGCTGTAACCAGGAGACGCCGATAGAGAAGACGAAAGCTGCAGCTGCATCCGCCAATGCGGCGACGCAGGCAGCAGGCCAGGCCGCGGTGGATGCGATAAAGACTCCGTTGGATAAGGCCCGACAGGCCGAAGGCATATTGGAGAAATCGGCTGAGGATACGGCCGCTAGGATCAAGGAGTCGACGCCGTAGGGCACATGCAGGGAAAGCTAGGATAGGCAGCATCACTGAGGCAGACCGTCTCCGGCGGCCACTGAATTTAAACGTTAGCCTTCGTCGAAAACACACATGACGCGAAAGCAGCCCAAACGAAAACCACGGCCCGGCGTTGATGAATACGGTCGCACGCCGCTTCACTACGCAGCTGCCGATGGTCAGGTCGAGGAAGTGATTCGACTGCTTTCTGCCGGTGCTAATCCGAATGCACAGGATGATAATGGTTGGTCAGCACTTCATTTTGCCGCGCAAGCTGTTTCTTCTGGCGTAACTGAGATGCTTCTCGCTGGAGGTGCTCAAACGGAGTTGAAGGATTCCTTTGGCAATACCGCGCTCTCGACGGCGGTATTTGAGTCGAGAGGTAATGGTTCGGTAATCCAGTTGCTACGCCGTGCTGGCGCCGACCCACACGCGGCAAACTCAAGTGGCGTCACGCCGCTAAGTCTTGCACGAACTATTGCTAACTATAATGTGGGCCATTTCTTTACCGACTTGCCTTAAAGAGCTGAGGGCTAACAGCACGATCGAGAGGAACGCGTGCAAGAGCGCCGCACGCCCCTCAGCGTGAGCCCTGGATGAGATCGTTGCTTGACTCCACACCTTGCCATGCTCTGTAAAGATTCTTCGGACTGCTAGAATCCACGCCCATGGCTTCTGTCTTCACTTCGACTTTCCATCCATCATTTGTCTCGTCGGCGATGAAACGCACATCCGTATAGGCTGAGGGAAAACTCAGCTTTACACAATATATCGCTGGCATTTTACTATGGTGGTGCAGCTGTCAAAGTAATCCCAGGATGCTCAAAAAGCCCGTCCAGCAAGCCCGCAGGCGAATCGAACCCGGAGGCGTACCCTCAGGGGTACGTTGAGGATTTCGATGAGCCGAGAACGAAGCTGGCGGGCTTTTTCAGTATCCTGCCAAACCTCGACGTGCTTTGAAAGGGCGGCGAAGAGTATGTTATACAGCGCTTCCCCTGAGTGCCTGGACTGCCCAATAATTCCTTCGCACATCTTTATGGAACGAGACACGAAAACTTATGTGCTCAAACGGCCGGTTGACGAGGCCGTTCCCCGGAAGCTTTCCATCGACTATGCGGCGGCGTTGAATAGTCAGCAGCTTGCGGCTGTGACTGCGGGTGAGGGGCCATCGCTGGTTATCGCAGGCGCAGGCAGCGGCAAGACGCGCACCTTGGTCTACCGGGTGGCCTATTTGATCGACTCGGGGATCGATCCCTCCCACATTCTGCTTCTAACCTTCACGAGGAAATCGTCTCAAGAAATGCTCGAACGAGCCGGCGAACTGATCGGTGTACGCAGCGAACGTGTCCGTGGCGGCACGTTCCACTCAGTGGCCAATACCTTGCTCCGGCGCTATGGTCGGTCCATTGGCCTTGAGCCGGGCTTCACGATTCTCGATCGAGGTGATGCTGAAGACTTAATCGCCCTGGTTCGCGCGCAGCTGGGGTTGAACGAAAAAGATAAGCGGTTTCCTCGCAAAGCGACGATTGCGGAGATGTTCAGTAAGTCCGAGAATACATTACGCCCGCTCGACGAGATTGTGGTTGAAGAGTTCAATCATTTCGCCGACCACCTGGATGCATTGGGCCAGTTGCAGCGGGGGTATCAGGCGTCGAAGCGTCAGCGCCAGCTGGTGGATTATGACGATCTGCTGGTGTTGCTACGGCGGCTCGTGATGGAGGACGAGTCGATTCGTTTGAGCATCTCGTCTTTGTATCGATACATCTTGGTGGATGAGTATCAGGACACCAATCGCTTGCAGGCGGATGTCGTCCGGCATCTTGCCGCCACCCATCAGAATGTGATGGTCGTCGGCGATGACGCGCAATCGATCTATGCCTTCCGTGGCGCGACGTTCAAGAACATCATGGAATTCCCGTCACTCTTTCCCGGCGCCACCGTCTATAAGCTAGAAGAGAACTACCGCAGCACCCAGCCGATTCTGAATCTTGCGAATTCCATTATTGAAGCGGCGACGGAGAAGTACAGCAAGCACCTCTTCACGAGGAAGCTCGATGGGCCGTTGCCTGTTTTGGTGGAGGCGGCAGGGGAGAATGCTCAATCGCGTTTCATTGCGCAAAAAATTTTGGAGCTGCGCGAGGAAGGAGTTCCACTCGGCGAGATGGCGGTGTTATTCCGGTCGAGCTTTCATTCGTTCGATCTTGAGATCGAACTCTCGCGTCATGGACTACCCTTTGTGAAGCGCGGCGGGGTCAAATTTATCGAGACCGCGCATGTGAAGGACCTGCTGGCCCACTTGCGCGTAGTGGCCAATCCTATGGATGCCGTCAGTTGGCATCGGGTGCTCATGCTCATCGAAGGTGTGGGGCCAAAGAAGGCGCAGGATGTTATGGCCGCGCTCGTGAAATCGGACAACCCCTATCACGCGCTCCGTGAGATGACGGGGCGTTCGGGGAAAGGGCTCAAGGATTTATCGCTGACGCTTGAAAGCCTTGCCGGCGCCGGCGAACTCCGGCCAGCCGAGCAAGTGAATCACATCTATGAGTACTACCTGCCGATTCTTAAAGCGCAGTACGACGACTATCCCAAGCGCATGCGAGATCTGGAGCATCTGCACACGATTGCAGAGGGGTACCAGGGAGTTGAAACGTTTTTGTCTGACCTTGCGCTGGAGCCGCCGGACGGCAGCGCTACCGGTGTCGAAGCGCCCGATCGCGATGACGAGCGACTTGTGTTGTCCACGATTCATTCTGCCAAGGGACTTGAGTGGCAATGTGTGTTTGTCATTTGGATTGTGGATGGAAAGTTTCCGTCGGCCTACTCGTTCGTTGCCGACGAGGATTTGGAAGAAGAGCGGCGGTTGTTCTATGTCGCCGTGACGAGAGCCAAGCGGCATCTGTACCTGACCTACCCGATCAACGTGTTCGATAAGGGAAGCGGCATGTTGCTGTCGAAACCGTCCCGTTTCCTGGACCCTGTATCGCCTGCGCTGCTGGACCAGCTAGTCCTGGTGGAAGAAGGTGGGCGGCAGGATTGGTATTCTCGCGATGATCACTAGCCCGCATTATTCATGAAGGTTCGTCGCGAAAACGTACAGACGCGAAGCGAGACCGTCTGTCACAGCCGTATATCCGCATTTGCCGCAGAAGCTTCATGAATAATACGGGCCAGGTGTGACCGGTACCTCCTGAAATAACCCTCGCGTCGAAACGGATCATTCTCAATGGTGTGGATGCTGTGCAGAGTGGTCATGATCGGTCTTCTCATGGGCGGACTTCTCTTGGCGCCGAATGCAGGGATGTCGGAGGAGCGTCTGTCGTCCAGCGAGCGGATATGGCCTCAGTTGCTTGGCGAGGCTCACGCGCTGGGCCTTCCAACGAAGTTCCTCAAAGCCGTCCCACCAGGCTTCGTTCAGTTTGAGTTTGACGACTTGCACAGCTATGCCGCCGAGTATCATCTGGGGGAGCATCGGATGGTCCTCAATCGCGCGCTGTCCTTTAATGGAGCCGGGGCGACGTTGCGTCCGCTCGGGCGACTCACCCATGCTGAGATCGAAACGCTCTATCACGAACTGTTCCACGCCTATATCGACTACCTGGTGACGGCGGCCGCAGCGTCGCCCGATATTGTGCCGGATCCAGTGCTCGCTTTTGCGAGAGCAGAGCAGCGCTGCCACTATGGAGCGGTGCTGATTACACCGATCGTGCAGCGAAAGGGTGAAACTGAGGAGCGGTTTTTGACCGAACGTGAATCTTGGGAAGCCCTCAATGAAACATGGGCGGTGTTTATCGGATGGATTGTGTGGAACCAGTTGGAATTGACCGACGGCACAAAGCGATCGATTCAGAAATCAGGGAAGAGTCAAAATGAATGGGTGGGTCGTCTTAGGAGCGCCGATCGAGAAGGAATGCTCCATGGGTATTACGAACCGGAAGATCCGAGTGAACGGGCCGTCACTCGAAAACGATATTTGGCCCCCGCCTCGCGTTTGACGGGGCCTGAAGCCGCCTTTCTCATGAAGAACGTCATTGAATTCCCCCCCAGCCTTCTGGCCCGTGCGAGGGAGGTATTTTCCGGTTTAGGCCAAGGGGCTGAACGATATGGTCAGTGCGGATAGGAAAGTACGTATCTCCATAAGCCCGTGAAATATCTGTGAGGTGTTCAGAGAAAATGAGTTGAGTCGAGTAATCAGGCATAGGGCAGGATAAGTGTGAAAAAGAGAGGATCTGGCCGGGCTGGCACCAGAAAAATTTCTGCTGATAGGCAGTTTCGGAGAAAAACAAAATAATTCTGCTTTTGGGTCTTGACTTCGTCATACTTCATCAATAGAATCCAGCGTTTCATAAACAAGTCTATGTTCACAGCTCGCCACATTCATCCTTATTCAATAAGGAGGGGGAGCCGTGCGTGGACTGGCTTGCTTTTCTTTTTTCATCATCTGAATGAAGAGAAAGGCAATCATTAGGATTCTAGAATTTCTTTGTTGTGGAGTGTGCAGGGTGTTTCGGGCAGGTACCCAAGTGGCCAAAGGGGGCAGACTGTAAATCTGTTGCCATCGGCTTCCAAGGTTCGAATCCTTGCCTGCCCACCACATCAGGCTTGTATTACCTGGGAGTCTACGGCTGATCGAGTACGGGATTACAGATTGTGAGCTGCCGGGCGTGGAAAGAAAATGGGCGGGCGTAGCTCAGTGGTAGAGTTCCAGCCTTCCAAGCTGGCTGTCGTGGGTTCAAATCCCATCGCCCGCTCCAAGAAGAAGACGTGAGGCGTTAGACGTAAAACGTGAAAAGTCGAGGAAGTAGCCTGGGTCGGTAGTTCGGAGTGTTGTTTCACCTTTTACGATTCACGTTTCACGGAGAGGGACGCCCACGTAGCTCAGTTGGTAGAGCACGTCCTTGGTAAGGACGAGGTCACGCGTTCGATCCGCGTCGTGGGCTCCAGGCAGAATTCCCTCGATTCGCACGCTCGGAAAGTGAGCGCGAGGGGAGTAGGGCTTCCGGGGATTTTTAGAAAAGGAGCGAGGTATGGCGAAGGCGAAATATGAGCGGCGGAAGCCGCACGTGAATATCGGGACGATCGGGCACGTGGACCACGGCAAGACGACGTTGACCGCGGCGTTGACCAAGGTGTCGGCCGATAAG
>Ga0307505_10003022_pt1 | contig 10954 bp, 12 predicted proteins | sample 23_S_MG_FD_202183 | JGI IMG/M metagenome (GOLD analysis project Ga0307505, IMG submission 202183) | Soil microbial communities from Populus trichocarpa stands in riparian zone in the Pacific Northwest, United States - 23_S | ecosystem: Environmental > Terrestrial > Soil > Riparian zone > Trees... | reverse complement strand
CGGGACCGCCTATGCGGACCCGCCAGGTATCGGGATCCACCTTGTCCCAGTCAACGTCGGCTTCGTTCGCCCTGGCGCCGAAGCCATCTACGTAACGCGCGAAGTTGGCGATCTCGTATGAGCCCGGCGTCCATGCCGGCAGCGAGAGCAGAACGTCCCCCGCTGCCGAAGCGGAGAATCGCATCTCCACGCCAATCTTCCGGGTCTCGGCGGTCACCGTATCGAATCTCACCCGGTAGGAGATCCCGGTGATTGGCGAAGATGCGGCGGCTCTGGCCGGGACCGGTGCGGGAGCTGTCGCTGACGGGGCAGTCGAGCAGCCCAGTGTCGCCCAGGCGATCGCTGCAATGAATTGGATGTTTTTCACCGACATACGTTACTTCAGTGCAAATACTGGTGCTAATTTGGGGCGCGCGCCTTTCCCTCGACTGCATACGAGATGATTGACGAACAGGCAACTGTCTTTCTCAGGAAACTTCTGGACACTCCCGGCCCCTCCGGGTTCGAGGCCGCGCCAGCCAGAGTATGGCGTGAGGAGGCCGGAAAGTTCGCGAAAGTCAGGGCCGATGTAGCCGGGAACAGCATTGCGGAGGTAAATCCGGAAGGATCGCCGACCATCATGCTCGCCGGTCACATCGACGAGATCGGCGTCATCGTCACGTACATCGACGATGAAGGCTTTGCTTACATCTCGAGCATCGGCGGCTGGGATCCACAGGTTCTCGTCGCCCAGCGAATAAGGTTTCTCGCGAAGGATGGCGACGTGTTCGGCGTGGTCGGCAAGAAACCGATCCATCTCATCAGGACAGAGGACCGCGAGAAGGCCTCGAAGGTCAGGGATCTCTGGGTCGACATCGGTGCGAGATCGAAAAAGGAAGCCGAGGAGCGTCTCTCCGTCGGCGACCCCGGCGTGATCGACTCGCGCACTATGGAGTTTCCGAACGGGCTGATCGTATCGCGGTCGATAGACGACCGGATCGGGGCCTTCGTTGTCCTCGAGGCACTGAAGCGGTACGCCGCAAGCCCGGGCGCCGCCCATGTCGTCGCGGTCGCGACCACCCAGGAGGAGATCGCGTATCGCGGCGGCGGCGCGCTCATATGCGCAAGCTGTGTAAATCCGCAGATGGCGATCGTCGTCGACGTCACCTTCGCGACCGACCACCCCGACATGGAGAAAAAGGAGCTGGGAGAGGCCAGGATCGGCGGCGGTCCCGTTCTCACGCGAGGGTCGATAATCTCGCCGGTCGTGTTCCGTCTCCTGAAGGCGACGGCGGAAAAGAACGCGATCCCGTTCATCGTGCAGGCGGCAGGGCGGGACACGAGCACCGACGCTGACGCGATACACATCGCCCGCGAAGGAATTGCCACGGCGCTCGTCTCTGTCCCCAATCGCTATATGCACTCCCCGAATGAGCTCGTCTCGCTCGAGGACCTCGACAGGACGGCTGAGCTGCTCGCGCAAACCTGCAGGGCGGTAAGCAGCGATACGGACTTCACCGACCGGTGAGCCGCGGTAAATTCAGAGGATGAAACGGATCCTCCTCGTACCCGCCCTGATCGGAGCGTTCGCGTGCTCGCAGGCCGGTCCGGCACCCCGGCCATCCCTCGGCGTCGCAGCCGCGGATTCGGCAAGGATGCTTGCCGACATTTCATACCTCGCAAGCGACGCTCTCGAGGGCCGCCTTACCGGCACGCCCGGAAACGATTCGGCGGCCGCATTCATCGCGCGGCGGTTCGCCGCCCTCCGGCTGAAGGCGCCGTATCCCGGCTACATGCAGAAATTCACCGCGAGATCAGCCGCGGCCGCGCATTCCGGAGACACCGCCGGGAAGGAGACGCAGAACGTCGTGGCGGTGATCGAAGGCACCGACCCGCTCCTCAGGGACGAGTACATCGTCATCGGGGCGCACTACGATCACCTCGGACGATCGACAGTTTCGGCACTCGACCCCTCCGCGGGCGACGCAATCCGCAACGGGGCTGACGACAACGCGTCGGGAACCGCGGCGATTCTCGAGCTTGCCCGCATGCTTTCAATCGAAAAACCCCGGCGCTCAGTCATCTTCGCCGGCTTCAGCGGCGAAGAGCAGGGTCTGCTTGGGTCGCAGTACTTCGTCGACAATCCGCCGGTACCGCTTGGAAAGATCGTCACGATGCTGAACTTCGACATGGTGGGCCGGATGAAGAACGACGGCCTCATGGTGTTCGGAACGGCCACCGCGACAGAGATGGCGGCACTTGTTGACAGCGCCAATGCTGGAATTCTCAGGGTCACGAGCTCGGGCGACGGATTCGGATCGTCGGACCACAGCTCGTTCTATGCGAAGGAGATCCCGGTGCTTCACTTCTTCACCGACCTCCATGAGGACTATCACCGCGCCTCCGACGATACCGAGAAGATCAACCTCGGCGGCCAGGCACGGGTTGTGGACCTCGCCTTCCGGATCACGCGGCGAATCGACGACAGGCCGGCGCGCCTCAGCTATGTCCGCGCGACTGCTCCTTCGCGCGCAATCGGGTCGGGCCAGGGATCGCAGACATATCTGGGCTCGGTGCCCGACATGGCGGCAAGCGAGACTCCCGGTCTCAGGCTCACCGGCGTCAGATCCGGCAGTCCGGCCGACGCTGGCGGGCTCAGGCCTGGCGATATCATCGTCGAATTCGGGGATGCGGTCGTGACGGACCTCTACACCTACAGCGCCGCGCTGTACTCCAAAAAGCCGGGCGACAGCGTGCGCATAGTTTACCTCCGGGACGGCAACAAGAACGAGACAACCGTTGTGCTCGGGAGAAGAGGAGGCTGAGGGCGCCCGACCATGCCCCTTCCGATTCCTCCGCCGCGCGTTTCCGGCTTCACGACAACTACAGCGACTCCGCTGTACTGGGCGGCGTGGGGAGCTGAGTCGGCGCCAAAGCTGCTCGTTCTTCACGGAGGCCCCGGCGCGCATCACGACTACCTGCTGCCCCAGATGCTTCATCTCGCCGAGCGGTACAATGTCGTCTTCTACGACCAGCGCGGCGGGGGGAAGTCGAAGTCTGACTCGAGCGATCCTATCACCTGGCAGACACATGTCGACGACATGGCGGCAGTTGCAGGCGAGCTCGGCATTACTCCGCTCTCGATAGTCGGCTATTCATTCGGCGGCATGCTCGCATTGCTTTACGCATTGGCAGCGAAGAACAGCGCATCCTTCGAAAAGCCCGAGCGTCTCGTCCTCATCGATCCGGCGCCCCTCCGGAGTGAGTTCCGCCGCCGGTTCGAGGCGGAGTTCGCTCGGCGGCAGGAGGGGATGGAGATAAAGCGGATGCGGCAGGAGCTCGCCGGGTCGGGGCTTCGGAAGTCCGACCCCGAGGCGTACCGGCAGCGGACTTTCGAGCTCGCCGTCGCGGCATACTTCGCCGACCCCCGGAAGGCGCGCGACCTGACCCCGTTCAGGGTGAGCGGGAAGGTGCAGCAGCAGGTATGGGACAGCCTCGGCGCCGGTTTCGACGTGCTCGGGGATCTCGAGCCGATGGGATTTCCAGTGCTTTTTGTTCATGGCCGTGACGATCCGATTCCAGTCGAGTCATCAATGGAAGGCGCCGCGGCGATGAATGCCGAGGTCGTTCTGCTGGACGATTGCGGGCATGTTCCATACGTTGAACAACCGGCCCGGCTGTTCGAGGCGCTCGACCGGTTTCTCATCGCGACTGACTCCAGGTAATTCACGGCTCACATGTCGGATTTCGGCGTAATCCAGCAGCACCTCTCGACCATTGAGATGGACGGCAAGCCCTGCGCGGTTTCCGTCCGAATCGCGTATGATGGAATCGAGTACATCGGCAGGCTGTTTTTCGCCGATCCCGAAACCGGCGAGGGCATTCCCGACCACGGGGCGATTCCCGGCCGCACGGTCGAGGAAGCGATCGAATTCGCCCGTCGTCTCAACCTCGAGGACTTCACCCGCCGGTACCACCGCGCTCGCGCCGACAAGAGGCGCTACACGTCGCTTCGCAAGGCGACTGACGAGATGCTCATGAAGATCAAGTACATGAACCGCGTCTCCATCAACATGCGGAACGGCCTCCTCGACAAGGAAGGCGCGAAGCAGGAGATAGAGCTGATCCAGAAGCAGCTCCATGAGATGATCGAGAAGCTCCCGGGACATGCAGGGATGGAGGGGTAAGCTTCCCCGGGCAAGGCGCAGAGCGTGCATAGATTCAGGGGATGGACTCCCGCACGGCCGCTCACGTTCTGGACCAGATAGGTGCGTTACTCGAGCTGACCGGAGCGCCCCGGTTCAATGCAAGGGCATACCAGAGAGCGGGGAGGGCAATCCTGGCCCTCGGGGCCGATGACGTTGCGCCGCTGCTTCATTCCGGCGAGCTCCGGAAAACGCCAGGCGTCGGGCCGGCGACAGTCGCTGTCATAAAGGATCTCGTCGAGAACGGCGAATCGAGTCTGCTGGCAAGGCTGGCTGAGAGTACTCCTCCAGGCCTGATCCAGATGGCGCGGGTGCCTGGCCTCGGACTCGCCAAGGTGCGCACCATCAACTCCGAGCTGGGAATCGAAGGTCTCGACCAGCTCGGCGAAGCTGCGCGCGACGGGCGGCTCGCGAAGCTGAAGGGATTCGGGCCGAAGACCGCTGAGCGTGTGCTTGCCGGGATCGATTTCGCCCGGGATTCGGGAAGGCAGACGCTTTACCATCGCGGCCTCCTCGAGGCGGTCATTCTTCGCGATGGTATCATGCGGCACCCGGACGTCACCGACGCAGTGATTGCGGGAACCGTGAGGCGGCATCTCGAAATAATCGGCGCGATCGACATAGTCGCCGTTTGCGCGACTGAGCCGTCCGGCGTTGCGCGCGCATTCGCGAATCAGCCGGCCGTGAAGGAAGTGACGGAGAGACCCACCCACGTGTCGATTCGATATATCGATGACACCTGCCTGGACCTGTGGTGCGTGAGAGAGTCCGAGGCGGCGATCGCTCTCTGGCGCGCAACGGGGAGCGCGGCGCATGTGACGCAGCTCGAGGGCCTCGCCGGATCGCGTGGGTACTCCTTCGCCGGCCTCTCACTTCGCAACGCGAAGAACAGGGTCATCAGGATGACCCGTGAGACCGACCTTTTCGCCGCCCTCGGTCTGGAGTACATCCCGCCTGAGCTGCGGGAGGGAATGGGCGAGATAGAAGCCGCCGCATCCAGCGCGATCCCCGATCTCATCACAAGTGAAGACATCAAGGGAGCTCTTCACTGCCATTCGACATGGTCGGATGGCAGCGCCACGATCGAGGAAATGGCCCGCGCGGCACGCGAGCGCGGCTGGAGATACATCGGAATTACGGACCATTCGCAGGCAGCGTTCTACGCCGGCGGAATGCGCCGTGACGAGGTAATGCGCCAGCATGAGGAGATAGACGAGCTGAACTCGCGGTCAGGGGGCTTCAGGATACTCAAGGGCATCGAGTGCGATATCCTCCCGGAAGGGCGGCTCGATTACGATGACGAGACGCTCGACACTTTCGATTACATAATCGGCTCGGTGCATTCGCAGTTCAGGATGAGCGGGAGCATGATGACGAAGAGAGTTCTGGCGGCGATGGATGACCCGCGGATGACGATACTTGGCCACGCGACGGGACGGCTGCTCCTTTCGCGCAGGGGTTACGAGATCGACGTTGACGCGGTAATTGAGAAGGCGGCGGGAAGCGGAACAATGATCGAGCTCAATTGCGACCCCCACCGGATGGACCTTGACTGGCGCCAGATCCGCGACGCAAGGAACAGGGGAGTGATGATAGAGATAGGACCCGACGCTCATTCCGAGCGCGAGCTGGACAACGTCGAATCCGGCGTGGGCATGGCAAGGAAGGCCTGGCTGACGCGTGACGATGTCCTCAACACGAGAACGGCTGCCCAGGTGCTCAAGCTGGCGAAAGCAAAGAGGTCGCGTTGAAGCAGAAGCCGGCAGGTGCCGCGGCGACGCGTGGCCACGCCAAACGCAGAAAAAAGCGGGGGGCTGCGCTGAAGTCCCACGCGCTGGAGATTCTCGCGCGCCTCAAGGTCGAGTATCCTGACGCGCACTGCGAGCTCGATTACGGGACGCCACTACAGCTTCTCATCGCGACAATTCTCAGCGCGCAGTGCACCGACAAGCGGGTGAACATGGTGACGCCGGAGCTTTTCAGAACCTTTCCCGATGCAAGCTCACTCGCCTCCGCCGAACCTGAAAAACTCGAGGATCTGATCCGGAGCACAGGGTTTTTTCGCAACAAGGCCAGGAGCCTGCTCGGAATGTCCGCAGCGGTTGAAGAGCGACACGGTGGTGCGGTGCCGGCAACGATGGAAGAGCTGGTCGAGCTTCCGGGAGTCGGCCGCAAGACAGCCAACGTCGTTCTCGGAAACGCGTTCGGCATCAACGAAGGCGTGGTCGTTGACACCCATGTCGGCCGCCTCAGCATCAGGCTTGGCCTGACAGCGGAGACAGATCCGGTGAAAGTCGAGAAAGGGCTGATGCCGTTGTTCCCGCGGGACGACTGGACGCTCCTCCCGCACCTGTTGATCTTTCACGGAAGAAGGATCTGCCTCGCCCGGGCGCCCAAGTGCGCGTCTTGCGTCCTCAACGACGTCTGCCCGTCAGCACGGATCTGACGTTATTTTTCCCGTCCTACCCGGAATTCAAATGACGAAATACGCAACAATCGAGACGAACCGCGGAACGCTTACCGCTGAGCTCTATGACACCGAAGCCCCGAAGACGGTCGCAAACTTCGAGAAGCTCGCGAACGACGGATACTACGACGGGATCAGGTTCCACCGGGTAATCCCGGATTTCGTGGTTCAGGGCGGCGACCCCCTTTCCCGGGATCTTCCAGTGGGAAACCCTCGCGTCGGGACCGGTGGCCCGGGTTACCAGATCGACTGTGAGACCAGCGGGAACCCCCACACGCACCAGCTCGGCTCACTCTCGATGGCGCATGCCGGCAAGAACACCGGGGGCAGCCAGTTCTTCATCGTTCTCAATGAAGGCAATACGAGACACCTCAACGGTGTCCATACCGTTTTCGGCAAAGTCACCGGCGGAGTCGACCTGATCGAGACGATCGAGCAGAACGACAGTATGACCAGGGTCCGGGTGTCGGACACCCCTCCAACAAGCAAGGAGTAGCGTCTCCATGGCTGTCGCAAAACCAAAAGGCACTGATTTCGGGGCCGCCATGGCCGGCCTCGTGCTCGGCGGATCGGTCCTCTTCCTCCTGATGCTTGCCATCGTCTGGCTCACGAACGCGAAGTTCGCGGGACACGAGACGCCGGCGGCCCAGCCTGCCCCCGCCGTGGCAGCCCCGGCGCCGGCTCCCGCCACTGTTCCAGCGGCCGCCCCGGCGGCGCCTGCGGCCCCAGCCGGCAACTAGCCGGGCACTCCAACAAAGTTTCCGGCCAGTGCGTACTCCAGATGAGGAACGCGCGCTGGCCAAAGCGGCCCGCGCAGGCGATCAGGATGCCTTCGCGGGTCTGGTGCGTTTGCACCAGCGGCGCGCCTACCTCGTAGCCAGGTCGATCGTTACGGTCCACGAGGACGCGGAAGATGCCGTCCAGGAGGGATTCGTCCGCGCGTACCAGGCGATCCAGCGGTTCGACACATCCCAGAACTTCGGGCCGTGGCTGAACCGGATAGTTGCGAACGCGGCGCTCGACATCGCGAGGCGTCGCAAGGTACGAAGCACCGAAGAGCTGACTGACGCGCTGCGTTCTCCATTCCGGGATCCCGGAGAGCACGCCGAGCTCAGGGAACGGCTCGCTGCGGCGCTCGCCGAGCTGTCCGAGAGGGCACGGGCGGTGATCGTGATGCACGATGTCGAAGGCTTCACGCACGCGGAAATCGGCGAGATGCTCGGGGTACCGGGCGGAACGGCAAGATCGGATCTACACCACGCGCGGAAGAAGCTGCGCGAATTGCTGCAGGACCTGAGGGATTAGATATGACAGACGAGCTGAAGTTCCCTGATGCCGGCGATCGCGCCGACTCTCCCGGAGAGCCGGTGGTAACGCTGATCCGTGAGGCGTACGCGCCACCGGATGCGGCGGCGTGGCCGGACGTATACTGGGCGGGTCTCGAGACCCGCATCATGGCGCGCGTTTCAGCAGAGGCCGAAAAAGGCTGGTGGGCCGAGCTCGTTCCATGGGCCCGGGTTGGTCTCGTCGCGGCGGCAGCGATTTTCGCATTCGCCGGTGTTGTCAACAACCAGCTTGGCGCGGCTGAAGATCAGATGGCGTACGAGGCTGTTAACCAGCCGGATCTGACCACGGCTTCCGATGAGCCGATCGCGGGACAGTACGTCTCGACGTCCGGCGACGCGGCCGCCCTCAGCTACTATCTCTCAAACTAAGGTGAGTCACTGAATGCAGCGCTCAAAGAGCTACGCATTGATCTTTCTGGCCGTCGCGTTTCTCGCGGGCGGCGCGCTCGGCTTCACTGCCGACCGTTATATGTCGCGCGGCAAGCACGAGCGGGGCGGTCGGCCTTCACTCGACCGCATGGCAAAGGAGTTGAAGCTCACTCCTGAGCAGCGTGTGACGTTCGATTCCATAACGACATACAGGCGCGCCCAGATGCGCCAGCTGTGGGCACCCATTCGACCGCAGATGGACTCCATACAGAAGCTCGCAAGAATCGTAGGCGACAGCACGCATGAGCAGCTCAAGCGCGCCGTCACTCCCGAACAGGCGGCAAAGCTGGACGAGATGCGTGAAAAGGGACGCCGGCGGGCCGAGGCACGGGCCCGCTCGGACAGCAACAGGAAGCATAAAGATCAATGATGAGAATCAATGCGGCGATTGCCGCTTTTCTCCTGGCTCCGGCAGCAGTCGGCGCTCAGGTCGCAGATACGGCTGCAACACCGATTGCTTTGGACGAAGCAATACGGCTCGCTCAGCAGAATGCTCCGGCCGCGGTGCAGGCGCGCGGCTCTATTGCAACCTCGGAGGCCGCAGTCAAGCAGTCTTACGCTGCCTTCCTGCCCAGCCTTTCACTTTCGGCCGGGAGGAGCAGTCAAAGCGGTGACAGGTTCGACACGCAGGGTAATCTCGTGCCGTTCACCGGCCAGCCAACGAGCTATTCAACCGGGATGTCGAGCAGCCTTCAGCTGTTCGACGGGGGGCGCCGGTACTTTGACCTCAGACGCACCAGGGCAGAGGTCGATGCGGCGGCAGCAAATGAGACTACGTCGCGCTATGACATAGCGCTTCAGGTCAAGCAGCAGTACTACAATATTCTCGCCGCTCGGGAATCACAGAGTGCGGCTGATGCGCAGATCCAGCAGGCCGAGCAGCAGCTTCGCGCTGCGTCGCTCCGCCTCCGTGCGGGCGCCGCAACTGTCTCCGACTCATTGCGGTCAGTCGTCCAGCTCGGCAACGCACGGCTGGCGCGCCTCACAGCCCGGAACAATCTCCAGCTCGCAAACGCCACTCTCACGCGGCTTGTCGCATCACCGGCCCCGGTGACAGCAGTGGCCTCCGATACGATCGACCAGCGCCCGGAACTTCCGACTCTCGCGGAGCTCGAGGCGTTGATCGAGAACGCGCCCGTCATCGAGAGGGCCGATGCGGAGCTCTCTGCCGCAAATGCTTCGGTTCGCGCCGCCAAGAGCTCCTTCCTCCCTACCGTCAACATGAGCTTCAACCGTGGAGGGAGCGGAGTCGATCCGCGCTTTGGACTCGGCGACAGGCGATACGCCTACAGCCAGAGCCTCAACTTCAGCCTCAACTTTCCGCTGTTCAACAATCTCAACCGCGAAGTCGCGGTCGCGCGCGCGATCGTGGCCGAAGACGTTGCCGAAGCATCGGTGCGGGACGCGAGATATCTCGCGCGCCAGACGCTCGTTCAGTCACTCGGCCAGATGCGGATAGCGAGCGAGCAGGTCGACATCCAGATGGAATCGGTGAGAGCCGCGGAGGAGGACCTTCGCGTTCAGCAGCGGCGTTACGAGCTGGGCGCAACCACGCTCCTCGACCTTCTTACGTCGCAGACACAGCTCGACAATGCCCGCACATCGCTCATCAGGGCCAGATACGACTACCGCGTGGCGAGAGCGCAGCTCGAAGCGCTCATCGGCCGCGATCTTTAGGAGATGAACTTGACCAGAAAGACTGCCTTCGTGATCGCCGCATTTTCGCTTGCGGCATGTTCGAAGGAAAACAAGAACCAGCTGACGATTCCCGTAGTCGCGGTCGACCGGCAGACGATCGTCGTCGATGCTCAGGCAACGGGTGTCGTCGAGCCGATAAACGTCATCGAGGTGAAGGCGAAATCCTCCGGGCAGATTATCGCGATGCCTGTGGAGACTGGCACCTATGTGAAGACCGGAGATCTCCTCATTCAGCTCGATACCCGTGACACCCGTAACTCGTACGCTCAGGCGAAGGCCGACCTCGATGCCGCCCTGATCAGGGCTCGCGTGTCGAAGACTGCCCGCGACCGCGCGGCCGAGCTCTTCAAGGAACGGATAATCACGTCGGCCGAGAATGAGTCTGCCGAGATCGAGTATGCGAACGCACAGGCTACGGTGATCCGAAACAGGGCGGCGCTCGACCTCCGCGCGCAGGCGCTCGAGGAGGCCACGGTGAGGGCCCCGGTATCGGGCACGGTGATCGACAAGCCGGTCTCGATCGGGCAGGTCATCGCGTCCGGAACCGGTACATTCGGCGGCGGAACCACGATTCTCATGATGGCCGACCTGACCAAGGTCAGAGTGCGGACTCTCGTGAACGAGACCGACATCGGAAAGGTGCGCTCGGGCCTGCCGGCGACGGTGACCGTCGATGCATTTCCCGACCGGCCCTTTGTTGGAGTTGTCGAGAAGATCGAGCCCCAGGCCACGATCCAGCAGGGAGTGACGATGTTTCCGGTGCTCGTCAGCATCGACAATGTGTCCGGGCTTCTGATGCCGGGAATGAACGGGGAGGTATCGATCGAGGT
>Ga0307505_10003021_pt1 | contig 10957 bp, 9 predicted proteins | sample 23_S_MG_FD_202183 | JGI IMG/M metagenome (GOLD analysis project Ga0307505, IMG submission 202183) | Soil microbial communities from Populus trichocarpa stands in riparian zone in the Pacific Northwest, United States - 23_S | ecosystem: Environmental > Terrestrial > Soil > Riparian zone > Trees... | reverse complement strand
CGCCCGCCCCCTCCCGGGGTGCGGGCGTGCCGCGCACGTCCTCGCTCGCGTCCAACGACGCGCTGCGGCTGGACGGCGTGACGCGTGCCTTCGGCGCGCTGCGCGCGGTGGACGAGGTGTCGCTGACGGTGGCCGCCGGCCAGAAGTACGCGATCCTCGGCTCCAACGGCGCGGGCAAGACCACCTTGTTCAACGCCGTCACCGGCGACTTCCCGCCCACGGCCGGGCGGATCTATTTCTTCGGCGAGGACATCACCGAACTGCCGCCGCACGAACGCATCCGCAAGGGCCTGCGGCGCACCTACCAGTCCTCGCTGCTGTTCCGCGAACTCAGCGTTCGCGACAACCTGTTCCTGGCGGTACGTGGCGTGTCCAGCGGCCGCTTCGCCTTCCTGCGCGCCCGTGCCGGCCATGCCAGCACGGTGGCCACGCAGGACCTGCTGGAACGCGCGCGCCTGTCGCACATCGCCGACGAGTTGGTCGCCAATCTGGCGCACGGCCAGCAGCGCCAGCTGGAGATCGGCATGGCGCTGGCCGGCGCACCGCGGCTGATCCTGTTCGACGAGCCTGCCGCCGGCCTGTCGCCGGCCGAGCGCCGCGAGCTGGTGGCGCTGCTGCGATCGCTGCCCGAGCACATGAGCTTCGTGCTGATCGAGCACGACCTGGACATCGCACTCAGCGTCACCGAGCGCGTCACCGTGATGCACAACGGCCGCGTACTGAAGACCGGCACGCCGTCGGAGATCGAGAACGACGCCCAAGTCCAGGCCATCTACATGGGGAGCAAACACTGATGGCCTGGTTCGGACGCGGCCGCGAGCCGGCCGACAAGCCCAAAGGCCCGATCCTGGTGATCGAAGGCCTGGACGTCTACTACGGCCGCGCCCACGCGCTGCAGGGCGTAAGCCTCCTCATCGAACACGGCGTGTTCGGCATCGTCGGCCGCAACGGCATGGGCAAGACCACGCTGTGCAACGCCATCACCGGCCTGGTGCCGGCGACCGGCAGCGTGCGCCTGCATGGCGAGGAGCTACTGGGCCTGGCGCCAAACGAGATCACGAAGCGCGGCATCGCCTACGTGCCGCAGGGCCGGCGCGTCTGGCCGTCGCTGACCGTCGACGAGACGCTGCGCCTGGTGGCGCCGAACAAGCGCGACGTGGAGCGCGTGTACACCATGTTCCCGCGCCTGGCCGAGCGCAAGGGCCACGGCGGCGCACAGCTGTCCGGCGGCGAGCAGCAGATGCTGGCCATCGGCCGCGCCTTGCTGCTGCAGCCGAAGCTGCTGGTGATGGACGAGCCCACCGAGGGCCTGGCGCCGGTGATCGTCGAGCAGGTGGCGCAGGCGCTGCGCGACCTGGCGGCCGAAGGCGAGATCGCGGTGCTGCTGATCGAGCAGAACCTGGGCGTGGCCATCGAGGTGGCCGACGACATCGGCGTGATGGTCAACGGCCGCATCGCCGAGCAGATGCCCGCAGCGCAGCTGGCGGCCGACCGCGACTTGCAGGAGCGTCTGCTGGGCGTGCGCTCCGGCGGCCACGACGAGGATGCGGAAGGCCAAGCCGCCGCCCCCGCGCCGGTGGACGACGGCCCGCCGCCGACGCAGGTGCTGACCGTGCGCCGCGCCTTCGGCGACGGTGCCCCCAGCCTGGACGACCTGGCGCCGCGCACCGTGCGCGGCTACAACCGCTGGAACGCGGCCGACGCCGGCGCGCCGGTGGTCGACATCTCCCGCGAGCCGGCGCCGCGCGCCGAAGCCCCGCCCCCGCGCGAGAGCAGCGCCCGCGTCGTCGAATTCCCGGTGGCGGCCAGCGCCGGCCGTGCCGCCTACGTGGCCGGCACCTTCGACACCAAGGGCCGCGAACTCTTCTTCCTGCGCCAGTGCCTGGAACGGCTGGGCCTGCGCGTCGTCACCGTCGACCTGTCGACCTCGGGCAAGCCCTCGCCGGCCAGCGTGCACCCGCGCGAGGTCGCGCGCCACCATCCGCAGGGCGAGGCAGCGGTGTTCAGCGGCGACCGCGGCGGCGCCGTCAGCGCGATGGCGCTGGCCTTCGAGGCTTTCATCCGCACGCGCCGCGACCTGGGCGGCATCGTCTCGGCCGGCGGCTCGGGCGGCACCTCGCTGGCCACGCCGGCGATGCGCGCACTGCCGATCGGCGTGCCGAAGATGATGGTCAGCACCATGGCCAGCGGCGACACCCGCCCCTACGTCGGCCCCAGCGACATCTGCATGATGTATTCGGTGACCGACGTGCAGGGCATCAACCGCATCAGCGAGAAGGTGCTGTCCAACGCAGCGCATGCGCTGGCCGGCATGATCGCCCACCCGCCGCCGGCCGAAAGCAGCGCCAAGCCGGCGCTCGGGCTGACGATGTTCGGCGTCACCACCCCTTGCGTGCAGGCTGTCACCAAGTTGCTGGCCGACGACTACGACTGCCTGGTCTTCCATGCCACCGGCGTGGGTGGCCAGAGCATGGAAAAGCTCGCCGACTCGGGCCTGCTGGCCGGCGTGATCGACGTGTCCACCACCGAGATCGCCGACGAGATCGCCGGCGGCACGCTGTCGGCCGGGCCGACAAGGCTGGACGTGTTTGCGCGCCATGCCGTCCCCTACGTCGGCTCCTGCGGTGCGCTGGACATGGCGAACTTCGGCGCCTGGGACAGCGTGCCCGAGCGCTTCAAGGCGCGGCGGCTGTACCGCCACAACCCCAACGTCACGCTGATGCGCACCACCGTCGACGAAAACCGCGCCATCGGTGAATTCATCGCCGGCAAGCTGAACGCGATGACAGGCCCGGTGCGCTTCCTCATCCCCGAAGGCGGCGTGTCGGCCATCGACAGAGCAGGCCAGCCCTTCCACGATACCGAGGCCGACCGCGTGCTGTTCGACACGATTGCACAGCGCTTCCGCCCTGGGCCCGACCGCAAGCTGCAGCGCCTGCCGCTGCACCTGAACGACGAGGCCTTCGCCGACGCGCTGGTGGCGGCCTGGCACGAGATTTCGCGCAGCGCCGTCGGCGCGCGGCGCGCCTGACACCCACAAGAGCGAAACCATGCCGCGCATCGCCAGAAAAGAACTGCTCGAACGCTTCCGCGCCAAGATCGCCGCCGGCCGGCCGCTGATCGGCGGCGGCGCCGGCACCGGCCTGTCCGCCAAGTGCGAGGAGGCCGGCGGCATCGACCTGATCGTCATCTACAACTCCGGCCGCTACCGCATGGCCGGGCGCGGCTCGCTGGCCGGCGTGCTGGCCTACGGCAACGCCAACGACATCGTCTGCGAGATGGCGCGCGAGGTGCTGCCGGTGGTCAAGCACACGCCGGTGCTGGCCGGCGTCAACGGCACCGATCCGTTCATGATCCCCGACGAATTCCTGCGCCGGCTGATTGCGCTGGGTTTTTCTGGCGTGCAGAACTTCCCCACCGTGGGCCTGATCGACGGCAGCTTCCGCGCCAACCTCGAAGAAACCGGCATGGGCTACGGGCTGGAGGTGGAGATGATCGCCCGCGCCCGCGAGCTCGACCTGCTGACCACGCCCTACGTGTTCAGCGAGGCCGAGGCCAAGGCTATGACCGCGGCCGGCGCCGACATCATCGTCTGCCACATGGGCCTGACCACGGGCGGCGCGATCGGCGCGGAGACGGCGATGAAGCTGTCGGACTGCGTGGCGCCGATCAATGCCTGGGCGGCGGTGGCGCGCACCGTCAACCCCGAGGTCATCGTGCTGTGCCACGGCGGGCCGATCGCCACGCCCGAGGACGCGCAATTCATCCTGAAGCATTGCCCCGGCATCAATGGCTTCTACGGCGCCAGTTCGATGGAGCGGCTGCCCACCGAGGTGGCGCTGACCGAGACCACGCGGCGCTTCATGCAGATCGAGAGATAGATGATCTTGGTGACCAACCCACTCATCGATTCCACAGCAATGAAAGCTCCCGAACCAAACGTAGTTCCAACCGTGGCATCAAGGGACGCCGGCTCATACGAGCTAGCTCGTCCCCCACAACGCGCGCTAGCCGAACACAACCAAGCTTCCTGGAACATCATCGAAGCGCGACTCAAGGCCCGAGGAGCCGCGGACTTCTACGACCTCGCGGTCGCTGTTCGTGGGCACCATCATGGGACGCGGTCGGCATCGGGACCACAAAGCTTCGTTTCCTACTGCATTCGTCGGGGTTGGTTGCGGCGCGTAGGAGTGGACGATCAATGACTTCCGCGACACGTCAGACAGTGGAGGCCTATCGAATCTCTGCAAAGCGACTCTCGCCATGGATGCACATTGCAATGACAAGTGCAGTCCTTGGCTACATGGGTGCGCTTGGGGCAGGAGATACATTGATTGGCTGGTATGCGCTCGTAGTAGCCATAGCCACCTCATTCTGGGCTGTGATTCTCGGCATTCATACACAAGAGCATGAACAGACGGCAGCTCTACTCGAATACATGCTTGATCTCTCCAAGCAAGAAGAGCCCAGTAGCCACAAGAGTACGTCGTAGGTCAAACGGTAGGAGACACCCCCATGTCCGGCGCAGATTTCGGAAGCTTCATCCTCGGCCTGATCGTCGTTGCGATCGTCGTCGCCATCGCCGTGTGGCTGCTGCACTGGCTGTACCTGCGCAGCAGCAAGGAGCGCGCCTTCGTGCGCACGGGGCTCGGCGGGCAGAAGGTGGTGCTCGACGGCGGCGCCTTCGTGCTGCCGATCGTGCACGATGTCATCCCGGTGAACATGAACACGCTGCGTCTGGAGGTGATGCGCGGCCGCGACAAGGCGCTGATCACCAAGGACCGCATGCGCGTGGACGTGATCGCCGAGTTCTACGTGCGCGTGGCCGCGCAGCCCGACGCGGTGGCCGCGGCGGCGCAGACGCTGGGCCTGCGCACGATGGAGCCCGAGCAGTTGAAGGAACTCGTGGAGGGCAAGTTCATCGACGCGCTGCGCACCGCCGCCGCCGAGATGACGATGGAGGAACTGCACGAAAAGCGCGGCAGCTACGTCAAGCGCGTGCGTGAGGCGGTGGCCGGCGACCTGACGAAGAACGGCCTGGAGCTGGAAAGCGCCAGCCTGACGCAGCTGGACCAGACCGGCATGGAGTTCTTCAACCCCAGCAATGCCTTCGACGCCGAGGGCCTGACGCGGCTGACCGAGCAGATCGAACAGCGCAAGAAGCAGCGCAACGACGTCGAGCAGGACACGCTGATCGCCATCCGCAACAAGAACCTCGAGGCCGAGAAGCTGAGCCTGGACATCGACCGCGAGAGCGAATACGCGCGCCTGACGCAGCAGCGCGAGGTGGAGATCGCGCGCGCCCGCCAGCGCGCCGAAGTGACGACCGAACGCGCGCAGCGCGAGCAGGCGGCCGAAGGCGCGCAGATCTCGGCCAAGCAGGCCATCGACGCGGCGCGCATCCGCAGCGAGCAGAGCATCGAGCAGGAACGCATCGGCAAGGAGCGCGCCATCCAGGCCGCCGAGATCGAACGCCGCCAGGCGCTGGAGCTGGCCGAGCAGCAACGCGCCATCGCCATCGCGCGCGAGAGCAAGACGCAGAGCGAGGCCCAGGCCGAAGCCGAAACGGCGCGCGCGCTGGCCGTGTCCGCCGAGGAGAAGGTGTTCACCGCGCGCGAGGTGGAGATGGCCGAGCGCAAGAAGGCCATCGAGCTGATCGCCGCGGCCCAGGCCGCCGAGCGCGATGCGCTGCGCCTGACCAGCGCCGCGCAGGCCGAGAAGGACGCCAGCGCCGACCGCGGCGCCGCACTGCGCGCGCAGGCCGAGGCCGATGCCGACGCCGACAAGATCCGCTCCATGGCGCTGCGCGTGCGCGCCGAGATCGAGGCCGAGGCACAGCAGCTGATGAACCAGGCGCACAACATGCTCACGCCCGAGGCACGCATGTCGGCGCTGCGCATGAAGCTGGTGGAAAAGGCTGAAGCCATCATCCGCGAATCGGTCAAGCCGATGGAGCGCATTGAGGGCATCAAGATCCTGCATGTCGACGGGCTGGGCGGTGGATCGTCCAACGGCAGCCTCGAAGGTGGCGGCGGCAACTTCGCCGACGGCGTGGTCAATTCGGCGCTGCGCTTCCGCGCGCAGGCGCCGCTGGTCGACCAGCTGCTGCGCGAGATCGGCATCGAAGGCGGCGACATCCAGCGCCTGGTGGGTGGCGCCAGCGGCTCGCAGGCGGCGCTGCCGCCGGCGTCACCCAAGAAGGAGTAGCCGGTGATTCGCGTCTACGTCTCCAGCGTCATCGACGCCAGCGCCGACAGCGTGTGGGCGCGCATCCGCGACTTCAACGCCCTGCCACTGTGGCACCCGGGCATCGCAGACAGCCGCATCGAGAACAACGAACCGAGCGACCGCGTCGGCTGCATCCGCCACTTCCACACCCGCGACGGCGGCATGATCCGCGAGCGGCTGCTGGCCTTGAGCGACTACGAGTTCAGCTGCGTCTACGAGATCCTGGAAAGCCCGATGGGCGTGGAGCACTACGTGGCCACCTTGAAGCTCACGCCGGTGACCGACGGCAACCGCAGCTTCGCCGAATGGAGCGCCGAGTTCGACTGCGACGAAGGCCGTGAACACGAGCTGACCGAGCTGATCGGCAACGGCGTGTTCCAGGGCGGGCTGGACGCGCTGAAGCGCCACTTCGCGCGACGCTGATGCTGCAGAAGATCGTCCGCTCCACCGTCATCGATGCGCCGATAGCACGCGTCTGGGCGGTGATGCGCGACTTCAACAGCCACGACCAGTGGCACGAGGCGGTGGACTTAAGCCGCATCGAACGCAACGAGAGCAGCGACCAGGTGGGTTGCGTGCGCAGCTTCACGTTGCGCGACGGCAACCGCATCCGCGAGCAGCTGCTGACCTTGGACGACCGCGAGCACAAGAGCACCTACTGCATCGTCGAAGCGACGGTGCCGCTGCAGCGCTACGTGGCCACGGTGACGCTCAAGCCGGTGACCGACGGCAACCGCACCTTCTGGCATTGGGAGTCGAGCTTCGCCACACCGCCGGGCATGGAAGCCGAGCTGCGCCAGATGGTGGCCACGGGGGTGTACGAAGCCGGCTTCGAATGCCTGCGCCGCCACCTGGTCGAAGGCGGCGACCTGCGCACCCCCGGCAGCGCACCGATGCCCACCGCGCTGAGCGTGCCGGCGCGCCGCGTGGCGCTGCGCCGCTACGGCGGGCCCGAAGAACTGGAGGCCGAGAACGTCGACGCGCCGCCGCCGCGCGAAGGCGAGGTGCGCATCCGCCAGTGCGCCATCGGCGTGAACTTCATCGACGTCTACCTGCGCCGCGGCTGGATCCCGACCCTACTGCCGGTGTCGAACGATGCCCCCGGCGTGCCGGGCATGGAAGCCGCCGGCACGGTGCTCGACGTCGGCCCCGGCGTCAGCCACGTGATGCCCGGCGACCGCGTCGCCTACCTGGGCCCCGTACCCGGCGCCTACTGCAACGTGCGTTGCGTGCCGGCCAGCTGGGTGCTGCGCCTGCCCGCAGCGGTGGAGGACGACGTGGCCGCCGCGCTGCTGCTGAAGGGCCTGACCGCAGACTACCTGCTGCGCGACCTGGGCCACGTGCGGCCGGGCACGCGCTTGCTGGTGCATGCCGCGGCCGGCGGCGTCGGCCAGCTGGTGTGCGCCTGGGCACACCGCCTGGGCGCGCGCGTGCTCGGCACCGTGTCCAGCGAGGACAAGGCGCAGGTGGCGCGCGCGCACGGCTGCGAGCACGTGATCGTGACGCGCGACTACCGCTTTGCCGACGCCGTGTTGCAGGCCTGCGGCGGCGCCGACCTGATCATCGACGGCCTGGGCGATGCGGCCCGCGAGCAGAACCTGGCGGCGCTGGCGCGCAAGGGCCACTGGATCAGCCTGGGCCAGGCCAGCGGCGCCTTGAGCCCCATCGACCCGAACGAACTGGTCGCCAAGTCATTGAGCTTCTCGCGGCCGGTGGTCTTCGACTACGTGGACACGCGCGAGCAGCTGGCCGAGCGTGCCGCCCGCCTGTGGACCGCGCTGGCCGATGGCACACTGCCGCCACCGGTGATCGAGCGCCACGCGCTGGACGCCGCGGCCGAGGCACACGCCCGGCTGGAATCGCGGCGCACGACAGGGCCGCTGATCCTGATTTCTTGAACGAGGAGCATGGTGATGATCCATGGCATGAACCACTTCACCATCACCGCCGAAGACCGCGCGCAGACGCTGGACTACTACTGCGGCCTGCTCGGCCTGCGCGAAGGCCACCGCCCCGACCTGGGCTTCCCCGGCGCGTGGCTGTATGCCGACGGCAACCCGCAGGCGGTGCTGCACATCTACTGGGACCGGCCGATGCCGGCGCAGCGCACCGGCGTGATCGACCACCTGGCCTTCAGCGCGCGCGACCTGAAGGCGGTGAAGGCGCGCTTCGACCAGCGCGGCCTGAAGTACGAGCTGCGCCAGCAGGCCGGCGCCGGCACCTGGCAGCTGTTCAGCCACGACCCGAACGGCGCCAAGGTGGAGCTCGACTTCGACCCCAGCGAGTCGCCCTGACGCTACGCGGGCTGCGCATGCAGCCTGACGCCCAGCGCACGGGCCACCTTGAGCACGGTCGCGAAGCTGGGGTTGCCGCCTTCGCTGAGTGCCCTGTACAGGCTCTCGCGGCTGAGCCCTGCCTCCTTGGCGACCTGAGACATCCCCTTTGCCCGGGCGATGTCGCCCAATGCCCTGGCGATGCCCGAGACATCGTCCGACGCCTCCTCGAGCCAGGCATCGAGATAGGCCGCCATTTCTTCCGGGGTACGCAGATGTTCGGCCACGTCGTAGGCGGACGTCCGGACCTTTGCGGACTTCTTGCGAGTTGGAGCAGCCATCGACTCACCCTTCGTAGTCACGGTTCAACCGGATCGCCTTGGCGATGTCTCTTGCCTGCGAGGACTGGTCTCCACCGGCGAGCAGCAAGAGCAGGCGATCTCCACGTGTCGAGTAGTAGACGCGGTAGCCAGGACCGACGTCGACCTTGAGCTCGGATACGCCACCGGCAAGGTTCCGGTGATCCATTCCCCGTACTCGTCTGTTTTCTCGACGCGCATGCGCACATTGTAGCCCACAGGCTACGGCAGAGCGCACCCAATCCTCCGCATGTCGGTCCGTCGATACTGGCCCGCGACGCACCAATACCGGCCCGACACGCGCCGAATACATGCGCCGTCGATGCTGCGCGCACCGCCCCACCACGGGCCGCATGCCCAGCCGACGCCATGTTCATCCACCCGACCACTGCTGCCCGCCAGGCCCGCACCGATGCCCGCGGCTGCCCGCTTTCGGGCGCCACCGAGCCGGCCTTGCAGGCCTACGAAGCCGCGCTGACGGCGTTCCAGACCTGGCGCCGCGGCGCAGAGCCGCTGCTGGACGCCGCGCTGCACGAGGCGCCGCATTTCGTGATGGCGCATGTGCTGCGCGCCTATCTGCGGGTGTGCAGCCGCGACCCGCGGCGCGTGCGCGCCGTCGCGCCGCTGGTGGCCGGCCTGCGCCGCCTGCCGGCCAACGCCTGGGAGCACGGTCACATCGCCGCGCTGCACGCCGTGCTGGCCGACGACATCGAGAGCACCAAGTCGTGCCTGGGCGAACTGCTGCGCGTACAGCCGCGCGACGTGCTGGCGCTGCAGGTGGCGCACGCCTTCGACTACCTGAGCGGCGACCTGCCGCGCCTGCAGGACCGGGTGGCCGCAGTGCTGCCGGCCTGGTCGCCGCGGCTGCCGGGCTATGGCACGGTGCTGGCAATGCATGCCTTCGGCCTGGAGGAAAGCGGCGACTATCCGCACGCGACTCAGGCGGCGCTGGCCGCGCTGCACATCAACCCACTGGACGCGCGGGCGCACCACGTGATGGCCCATGTGCACGAGATGAGCGCGCGCCCCGCGGCCGGGTTGCAGTGGATGCAGGAGCGTGCGGCCGGCTGGGCGCTGGGCACCACGGTGGCCACGCACTGCCACTGGCACCTGGCGCTGTACCACCTGACGCTGGGCCGGCCGGACCGTGCGCTGGCCGCGCACGACCAGCACATCCGTGGCAACGGCTCGTGCGAGGTGTCCGACCTGATCGATGCGTCGGCGCTGCTGTGGCGCGTCGAGTTGGCCGGCGCCGACGCCGGGCCGCGCTGGGCCGGCCTGTCGGCCGCCTGGGCCGCGCACATCGACGACGCCTTCTGCAGCTTCAACGACATCCATGCGATGCTGGCCTTCGTCGGCGCGCGCGACTGGCCGCATGCGCAGCGGCTCGAAGACCGGCTGCTGCGCAGCGCGGCGCAGACTACGCGCCACGGGCAGACCACACGACTGCTGGGCCTGAACGCCTGTCGCGCGCTGATGGCCTACGGCCGCGGCGAGCATGACAGCGTGGTGCGGCTGCTGTCGCGGCTGCCGGCGTCGGCGCACCGGCTCGGCGGCAGCCACGCGCAGCGCGATGTGCTGCAGCTGACGCTGCAGCGGTCGCTTGAGCGGACAGGCGACCTGCGTCGACGGCGCACCGCGTCGCGCGATCAGCGCCTTGCGCGCCCGTGGCCCAGTGTCGGCATCGGCGCGCCAGTGGCGCCGTAGATCTGGCGCAGGCTCTTAGCCCGACTTTCTCAACCCAGCGTTGCTTTTGTGCGATTTCGGCCCTTTGGCTGATGCAAGTGCTTGATGCGCAAGGGGTCGGTTCGGCCAAACGCTTGTAGTGAAGACCTTGGTCCTTGCGCCGTAGCCAGGCGGTTCGTAGAGTGCGACGCATGTTCCTGCGCTGCACGCGACGCGTGAAGGATGGCAAGGCCCACGAGTACTGGAACCTCGTGGAAAACCGCCGGCTTGCCGACGGGCGCGTTGCGCAGCGCCAGGTGCTGTACCTGGGCGAGATCAACGCCAGCCAGCGCGAGGCGTGGCGCAAGACCGTCGAAGTGCAAGAGCGCGGCACGCGCCGCCAGGTCGCGCTGTTCCCAGCCGGCTCGATGC
>Ga0307505_10003020_pt1 | contig 10964 bp, 10 predicted proteins | sample 23_S_MG_FD_202183 | JGI IMG/M metagenome (GOLD analysis project Ga0307505, IMG submission 202183) | Soil microbial communities from Populus trichocarpa stands in riparian zone in the Pacific Northwest, United States - 23_S | ecosystem: Environmental > Terrestrial > Soil > Riparian zone > Trees... | reverse complement strand
TACTCGTCGCGGCACGCCCGGTCCGGTCACCACAATCTCATAGTTCGACGCGATGCCAGACTCCTCATCGTCGCCTGTGGCGTTCCAACGGATGAGCAAACTGCGGCTGGTTGGCGAGGTGCCGCTCAGTGAGCTGATTATTGCTGGAGCGACTAGATCGCTGTCGGGGAAGTTGTCAATGCTGCCCGGGGCGAGGGCCAACGCACGGACTCTGGATCCGTCCGCCCACCATGAACCCGAATCGCCCGTCGCTGTCGGATCGCCGGCTGTCCAGGCTCCGACTGAGTCTATCACCGAACCGGTCACACGAAATAGCCAGAGGTCCGCAGTCTCGCAGAGTTTTTCGCAGAATGGCGCCTGCCGGCTGAAGAGATATAGCCGCGAATTGCCATCGACGAGGCCATCAACCGAGGACAGTCCGGTCGTGTTTGCCGGCACCATCTTCGTCCATCGCACGCCGGGCAAACCGGCATACAAGCGGGCAAGTGTTTGTGGCGAGAGACGGGCATCATACGTGATTGTCAACGAAAGCGATGAATCGCGGAAAACTGCACGATCAATTCGTAGTGCTTGATTGAGCGAATCCCACCGGGCGGGGAATCCCGACCTAATCGTCGCGTATGTTTCAGCGTCGACGGCAACCTCGACTTGCCCGAGGTGCCACTTCGGCGTGTGGCTAGTTGCGATCACCGTGGGGAGCTGTTCTCCCCATTCAGCACGGATTGCCTCGAGATCGGAAATCACTTGCTCGTAAATCTCCAGAGGGGCAGCAATTTCTCCACCCATGGCGACTGCCATAGCTTCAGCTTCGGCATTGGCCCACGGGGCGTGGATTTCGGTGATTGTGGGCTCCTGCGGTACGGTGGGTTTCTTGTCAGAGCAGGAGGAATACAGAATGATGACTGCACTCGCGCAGATGGAGATGGCTTGGCCAATGGCATGTGGTAATCTGGGCATTGTCACGCAACCGTCTGAATCGTTTGAGGATCGCTGATGCACCAGTTCTACAAATGACCTGCCGCCTTATTCCCGGCCAAATGGACGCATCAGCGGGGTACCACTGACAGAATCCGGGCCGCTATGGCGGGATCATCAGGCAACAATCCCGACTTAACAAGTCGTGGAATGAGGACATCCCACCGATTCGGCTCGGCGGCGAAGACGCGTTTGAAGATGGGGAGAGCATCATCGACCTTACCTTGCGACGTCAGTGTCACGGCGTGCCAGAAGGGGAGCTCCATGATCTCGGGCGCGATTTTCTCGGCGGAGCCGTAGGCCCAGGCGGCGGAGTCCCACATCGCGTGTTCGGTGTAGATGTCACCACGGTTCATAAAGTCGTAGGCATTTTGTAGACGCAGCAGTCGCGCGAGTTCATAGAGCGGGGCGGTGTGGTCTTCGATACGCAGTTCCATGACCTTGCCTTGCCATGGCCTTTCTTTCTTCTGGCCCTCGACAATTAGTATCGCTGCGGATTGTTTGCCGCGAATATCGCCTTTTTCGCCTTCTGCCGCTTGCAACGCGGAGAGCATGCGTTCGGCGAATGGAAGTGCGGCGTTCTTACGGTATGCGTCGGCCATGGCGCGTGGGACAGTCGAGTCTTCCATCAAGTTGGCTTGAACTGAGAAACTTTCGCCGGTGATGTGGCTGGCATAGGCGATGCACTTCGATCCGGTGTGCGCGGCGACCCGTCCTTGGGCATCGACAATGGCGACTTGACGCACTTCACGGCCGGAATCGGCGAGCAGCATGTTGCCGAGGGCATCGAGCGGCGATTCGCCAGCTTTGAGGCGTGTCAGCCCATCGGGGCCGTAGTCGATTTTCACGAGTGATTGTGTGGCAATCGCGCCGACTCCGGCTTCGGCCCAGGGGACAATCGGGCCGACGCAGAACCAATGCGACTGGACGGCTACGCCGAGTTGGCCGGTTGCGGGATCGCGGGCGACTATTGAGTAGGTGGCGACGGGGCGGAGGGTGGAGGCGGTGGCCGACGGCGCACTCAAGATCATGATTGCAGCGATCCAGAGTACGGCCGTGGCGATGATTGCGGATTGCAGATTTCGGATTTCGGATTGGAGAGCACGTGTCATGGCGACACCGTCCTTTGTCGGGTTGCAAGTTGAACTTCTAGTGGGAATATAACGAAACACCCCGTACTCGCGGGAGGCAGTACGGGGTGGATGAGTAAAAACACTCGCGGCGTCCTGACCGCGTCCGCAATCCGTGCGGAGCGCGCGTGACGCCGCGGGCTGCTTAGTTCGGAAGGGTTACTTCTTGGCCTTCTTCTTAGCGGTCTTCTTCTTGGCGGTCTTCTTTGCCGCCTTCTTTGCCTTCTTTGCGGTCTTCTTCTTGGCTGTTGCCATAATGTGTCACCTCCTCGCTTGCTGAGAGTGTGAACAACTGTCCGTCGTTATCTGCAAACTTCCTTACTCGTCATGGGTTAGACCGCCACCGTTTTGATCGACAACGCCTTCGGGGCGAAGTGGATCAGATGTGTTTGGCGCCAACGATTCTGCCGCGCGGTGGCTGTCCAGTCGGTCGGGCGCTCGTCACCGGGGACACTAATCACGATTCCTTCGCCACCTTCGACTTCAAGCACCCCGGGAATCGTTTTGCCAAGGGGTTTGAGGGAGGTCGAGAGCTTGACGCCGTGGCGTTCGAGCGATGTGGCCATTGCCACCCCCGCCGAGGCGCGTGTCGGGTCGGAATCGGTGTCGATATCACGGGCCGTCAGGATGGCGGCGCGGTATACCGGGTCGGTCAGTGATTTCTTACTCAAGCGTCTCTTTTTCCTGCCTCGGGCCGGGCTTTGATGATCGCAATCATTTTCTTCCGGACCTGATCCCCTTGCCACATCGGCACTTACCGAGCGACTTGTAGTCCAGCATTCATCCACATCGGCAATTCGGCAAGATTTTTTTGGAAGATTTGCGAGGGCGATAGAGATTTTGTAACAAATTTGTTACGTGTGGGTGATCCGGACGCCAAACCCCCTGTAGATAAGGGGACATAGCCATTGTTGCGTTAAAACAACAACAGTATCATTTTTGTTGCGTTTCTTGGCGCATTTTGGACGGCTCTTGCGCTTCGCGTGATGGTGTGGTGCCGATGTCGCGAACGGCGCGCCACAAACGCCACCACTGCGCGCGATGCATGCCAGCATGAGTTGCGGCTTTTGATGGATGTTTGCCGACAGCGCGCAACACGGCGTTCGCAAATGCGGCATCCAAAGCGTTCTGCGCAAGTCGTCGCGCGCGTCGAAACAAACGATAATCGCCGGATTGTCCGGCTTCGCCCGCTTGCCGAACTGCGGCGGCCGCTTGCTGATTCCAGACAGATGTATCAACACTCGCCGAGATTGTGCGCGCGGTGATTTCGCGCGGAAGGTCGGCGGCGGTGATCAATGGTCCTTTGGCAACAAGTCCCGCGCGTTCAATCACCTGCACCAGTTGCGGAATGTTGCCCGGCCACGGCGCTGCTTCGAGTGCGCGGGCCGCTTCGAGGTCGATCCCTTCCAAGTGCTTGCCGCCCTTTTGCTCGAGGCCGATGGCGATGCGCCGTGCCAACTCGATGATATCGTTGCCGCGTTCGCGTAGAGGTGGCAGAGTGATGCGTCCGGCGGTGATCAGGTAGTAGAGATCGGAACGCAATCGTCCCCGGGCCAGATCGTCATCGACATTCTCGGTTGTCGCGATCATCAGGCGGACATAGGCGTGACGTGGAGTGCGGTCTCCAACGCGTTCGAACACGCCCTCGCTCAAGAGCCGGATCAGACGTACTTGCAGGGCGAGATCGATGGCGGAGAGATCATCGATGAAGAGTGTCCCGCCTTCGGCCAACTCAATGTCTCCCGGCTGCTCGAGAGTTCTCCCATCTGCGCCGACTGTCACTGAGCCAAAGAGGCCGCGCGCAACTGTGTCTTCCGGTAAGTCAGTTCCGCGCGAGACTATGAACGGTCCTTTGGACCTGGGAGAGCGTTTGTGGATGGCACGTGCCAGTGTCTCGCGACCGGTGCCCATCTCGCCTTCAAGAACAATCGGCGTATCGGTCGGGGCCAACTTGTCCGCCAAGTCGATCGTGCGACGCAGTGCTGGGGACTCACCCCAAATGCTCTCGAATCCCGCGGGTTTGTGTCCGGCTCCGGCGATCGGACGGGCGCGGGCGCCCAAACGCGACGCCAGAGCGCGTCCGAGGTGCAGGCCAATTTGCGCGACGGCATCGGCATTGTCGTCGGAGAATCCATCTTCAGTGGTGGTACGACCAAGGACAATCGCACCATAAATGTCAGAGCGATTTGTAATCCCCAGCGCCAGCCAGTGGGCGACACGGTGAGGATCGCGCGGGGTATTCTTGACCGGCCGTCCTTCAATAACAATCCGCCGCCCTTCCGACGCTCCGCTGATGATCAGTTCGCACAAATCGGAATCCGCAGCGGGTGGCCAGAAGCGTCCTTTGCGTCTTTCGGTCGAACGGCGTTGTGGCTGGCCGCCGGATTCGGCGACATAGAGCAGGGTGCCGTCGCAGGGAACGGTCGTTGAGAGTATCCGCAATGTCGCGCCGAGCATGGCATCGACTTCGTGCTCCGTAGAGAGTGATTCGTCGAGAGTCAGGAGCGCATCGAGCAACGCGCGTTCTGCTGTCAAGCGCTCGATCAGCTCGGCTTGCCGATCCCAGATTTCGCTGCCACGCGCCCAGCGTCCTTCAAGCCGACGGATCAATTGATCCCAACGTTCGCGGACGCGTTCCGACAGTTGCCGGGCCGACGGCGAACCGCCGCGCAGCGTGATTGCGCGCGTCATCTCACCTGCGAAACGCGAGAGGTCGCGTTTTTGGGCGCTTTCCTCGGCGCGCCAGTCAAATGGTGGCGTTTGCGGTGGGCGGGGGTCGCCGGGATCGTCGCGATGGCGGGCTGGCATCTTCAGGAGTTCAGCGGCGCATGGGAGACGTGCTGCCGCTGACCACTGTGAAACTACGTGAGACTACACGGAATGTGAAGAACGATTCGCTCCGGCCTAGGTTGACACACCTATTGGCACGGTGGTAACATGACCTGCCAATTCGTGGCACCGATCCGATGAATCTGCCCAATCAACTCACACTGGCGCGAATCGTCCTTTCGCCGGTTTTCATGGGTCTAATCCTGATTGAGGACACTCGCGCCAAGCTGCTCTCGTTGGTCGTTTTCGTGATTGCGGCGTTGACGGATCTGGGCGATGGATACTTTGCCCGTAGGCGTGGGCTGGCGACCGGATTCGGCAAGTTCATGGACCCTTTGGCGGATAAGATCCTGACATCGACCGCGCTGATCTCGTTTGTGACGCTCGGATATGTTCGCGGCTGGATGGTTACTATCATTATCGGGCGAGAGTTCTTCATCACCGGCTTCCGGTCATTGGCGGCGTATCGGGGGATGATCATTGTCCCGACACTTGGAGCGAAGTTCAAGACGCTGTTGCAGATGGTGACGATTTGCGTCATTCTGCTTTTCGTCTACCTGAAGGCCACTCTGCCGTCGCTCGGTTACCATTGGGAGTTTTTGGATAGTCAAACGACGGTCCGGGCGTTCGATTGGCTGATGGGGGCCAACGTGGTTGTCACGGTGATAACTGGACTGGACTATCTTGTGCGGAATTTCGCGCTGCTTAAGAATGTGATGAAATGACGATTCCGACTTCCGGATGGCGCAAAGGCGCCGATACGACAACCCCACCGCGCGAGCTGTGGGCCAAAGACCCGTTTGTCATGTTGTTGGCAACTGGACTGGGTTCGGGAATGCTGCGGCCGTATTCCGGGACGTGGGGAACGATCCCGGCGCTGTTTCTGGCGTGGGCCATCCAGCGAACCGGGAATGATCTCGTATTCATCGCGAGCGCGCTGGCAGTTACAGCGATATCGGTGTGGTCGGCGGGGCGGGCGGAACCGTTGTTTGGGCATGATTCGGGGCGGATTGTGATCGATGAGTGGGCCGGAGTTTTCGTCTGCTATCTGGGTTTGCCGCCCGATGCCTGGATCATGATTCCTGTCTTTGTCCTGTTCCGGATTCTGGATGTCTGGAAGCCGTGGCCGACACGTAAACTGGAATCGTTGCCGGGCGGGGTTGGAGTCACTGCCGATGACCTGATGGCGGGGGTGTATACTAATCTGGCTGTGCGGGGAGTATTACTGCTTGTGCCAATCGTCCGTAGTTAAGCGATCATGAAAATAGAACTCATTACCATTGGTTCCGAACTTCTCGCCGGGCAGACGCTCAACACGAACGCCATGTTTGTGGGTGATCAACTGGGCAAGGCGGGGCTGACGCTATCGCGGCAGATCTCCATCCCCGACGACTTGGACGTCATTGTCTCGACGCTCGAAGAGTCGATGACGCGTGCCGAGTGGATCATCGTGTCTGGCGGATTGGGTCCGACCAACGATGATGTAACCAAGGCGGCGATCGCCGAGGCGTTGGGACGGTCGTTGGTGATGCACGACGACATCATGACCGAATTGAAGGACCGGTATGTGAAGTCGGGCAGGCCGGTGACGCCTTACTTGGAGACGCAGGCGATTCTTCCCGCGAATGCGGAGATTATTCCCAATCCGATCGGGACGGCTGTCGGGTTCTATCTCAAGAGTAGAAATACTACGATTGCAGTGGTTCCCGGTGTGCCGCGCGAGATGCATCCGATGATCGCGGAGCATATCGTGCCGCGTATCGCCGATGAGGTGGATGTCTCCGCCACCACCATTATATGGTCGACTACGGGGATGGCGGAGTCGCGGTTGTATGAGCTGCTCGATCCGACAATGAAAGCCAATCCAACCATTGCGGTTGCCTACTTGCCGTCGGAGTATGGTGTCCGGTTGAAATTCACGGCTCAGGGGGCGAGTGCGCCAACTGAACTTGAGACGTGGGCGTCAATTGTGCGTCCGCTCCTGGGCTCTGCAGTTTACGCGGAAGAGGATATTGGTCTGGAAGTTGTATTGGGTGGGATGCTGAGAGAACGGGGACTGACCGTCGCGTTTGCGGAGTCGTGCACCGGCGGCTTGGCGGCTAAGCGCATGACCGATGTGCCGGGGTCGTCGGATTATGTGATCGGCGGGTTTGTTACATATAGAGACGAAATGAAGTCTTCGCTGCTCGGTGTTGATCCCAGGTTGATTGAGACGAGGGGTGCCGTTTCAGAGGAAGTCGCGATTGCGATGGCGGATGGAGCGGCGACCAAGACCGGGGCGAACTGCGCCGTGTCGATCACGGGTATCGCCGGTCCCGGAGGGCAACGTCCGGGGAAGCCGGTCGGAACTGTCTGGATCGCGACTGCGATCAAGAATCACCCGACTGAAGCGGTCCGTCTGCAAATCATGGGCGACCGTCATATGATCCGCGAACGTGCCGCGCAGGCGGCGATCAATCAACTGCGGTTGCGCCTGCTCGGTTCGCCCAAGGGCTGATCCTCACTTGGAACTGGGATGCGCTCGTTCATCGCCATCAATTTACCTGATTCGGTCAAACGAGAAATTGATTCGATTACCGAGAGTCTGCGTCCAACCGGGCCACCGGCGCGATGGGTACCTGGCTCCAATTTTCATCTCACATTGAAGTTCTTGGATGAGATTTATCCGGAGCAAGTCATGCCGATCCGCGGTGCGATCACGATGGCTGTATCCAATGTGGGCGCCTTTGACATTCGGCTGGGTGGGTTTGGTGTTTTCCCAAATGAACGCAAGGCGCGGGTGTTCTGGATCGGGATCGAAACGGGATTTGAAACGATGAAGTCACTTGCGCGGGATATTGACCGCGCGGTCGAGCCACTCGGCTTTGCGCGCGAAGAGCGCGAATTTTCGGCGCATGTCACGTTGGCGAGATTCCGCGAGCCGGCACCGGTTGGTGAATTAATGAAGGCGGCTTCGAACATGCCGTATCGCTCCGAGGTAATTCGGGTGGGCAGTATCGAGTTGATGAAGTCTGTGTTGTCAGCGAAGGGCGCGGAGTATTCCGTATTGGAGTCTGTGCGACTGTCAGCGTCGAAGCACTAAATCGCAGCTAGCGACCGTCACTCCCGCGAGGGCGGGAATCCATACGCGTGCGGAGGTGGATCCCCGCTTAAGGCCGCGGGGATGACGGAGGTTGTGAGTGCAATTCATTGAATATCAAGCAGTTGAAAAAAGACTGTACGGATGTTCAGTTTTATGCTTGCGTGGGAAAACGTCCTCTACATTATTAGCTGATGTAGCACGATGGGCGCTTCGCGCCTCTGACTGAGAAATATGAACCGCCCCACTGCGGGCTTGCAAAGGGATAGCACGATGGCAAAGACAGCGGAAATCAGAGTTCCGGCTCCGCCGGAGAATGGTAAGAAGCGCGCATTGGAATCGGCGGTGATGCAGATCGAACGCCAGTTCGGTAAGGGTTCGATTATGCGGTTGGGTGGCGAGACCGCCGACCCGACGGTTGAGACAATTTCTACCGGATCGATCTCTCTCGATCACTCGCTGGGTGTTGGCGGGATTCCGCGTGGACGCGTGATCGAGATCTACGGGCCGGAATCATCTGGCAAGACTACTCTCGCTTTGCAGATTGTCGCTGAGGCGCAGCGTACCGGTGGAGTCGCGGCATTTATCGATGCTGAGCATGCTCTCGATGTGACCTATGCCCGAAAGCTAGGTGTCGATCTCGAAAATCTTTTGATCTCCCAGCCCGATACCGGTGAACAGGCGTTGGAAATCACTGAAACGCTCGTCCGTTCCGGTGCCATCGATGTCATCGTAGTTGACTCAGTCGCCGCATTGGTTCCGCGCGCCGAAATCGAAGGCGAGATGGGTGACCCGCAGATGGGATTGCAGGCGCGTCTCATGTCGCAGGCGTTGCGCAAGCTCACCGGCACAATCTCGAAATCGAAGACCTCGGTCATCTTCATCAATCAGATCCGTATGAAGATCGGCGTGATGTTCGGCAATCCCGAAACCACAACCGGCGGCAACGCGCTCAAGTTCTACGCTACTGTCCGTATGGATATTCGCAAGATTGCCGCGATCAAAGATGGTGACTTGGTTCGCGGGGCGCGTACGCGCGTGAAGATTGTGAAGAACAAGGTCGCGCCACCGTTCCGTGAGGCCGAGTTCGATATCATTTATGGTGAGGGAATCTCGCGCCAAGGAGATTTGCTCGATCTGGCGGCGAAGGAGAATATCATCGAGAAATCGGGTTCATGGTATTCCTACGGAGAATTGCGCATCGGCCAGGGACGCGAGCAGGCGATCGCGACTTTGACGGGTGATCCGGAGATGTTCAAGAAGCTGAATAAAGAAGTGCGCGAGAAGTTGGGGTTGGTGAGAGCGGTCGTTGCGCCGCCGCCTGTGGTTGAGGAGATGGAAGTGGTGGGGAAGAAAAGGTAGATGCACGTGTCTCCGAAGTTTCCCAGACGCCACCCGTCCTAGGGTGGCGTTGTTGTTAGGTGCAAGATGATGAAGCTCACCAAACTCGATTCCCACCCCGCCCGCCCGGGCAGACTTCGCGTCTACATTGATGAGAAGTACGCCTTCGAATTGTCGCGCAAGTCGGTGCTTGGTCTGAAAGTCTCCGAGGGTGAAGAGCTGACTACCGGGCGGTATCAGCAGCTTGCCATGATCGCCGTTCGCGAGGCGGCGATTGGACTTCTGGCGCGTCGGGAACGGTCGCGATCCGAATTGCGGTCAGCTCTCAAACGGAAGTCGTTCGAGGCAGATGCGATTGAGTTGGTGTTGGATGGGATTGAAAAAGAAGGACTGCAGAGCGATACACGGTTCGCCTCGGCGTGGGTTGAGACACGGCGTCGGCTTTCGCCGCGTGGAAAGGCGGCGTTGGCGTTTGAGCTGCGGCAGAAGGGTATTGGCGATGCTCAGGCGGCTGATGCCTTGTCGCGGTACAAGTCGGAGCATGAACGTGGCGCGTTGCGGGATTTGATCGAATCGCGTATCGCGCGCATGCAGAATGGCCAGAACGACAAGCAGAAGGTGAAGCAAAGACTCCTCGGATTTCTGACTCGTCGTGGATTCGCGTACGAGGACATTCGGGCAGTGCTTGCCAGTGACTTCCCCGATTGGTCGTAGGGTGGGTCGGATTCAAGACTTTTCGCTTCGCCATTCCCGCGAAAGCGGGAATCTGTCCCCGTTTGCGACGCGCATAGATTCCCGCTTTCGCGGGAATGACGAATGACCGGGAAATCTGAAGGGGATGAGTGCACTCACGGTCCCGAATGAAGCCGGGAGGTCTGCCCCCCACGCTTGCCTAGGCTCTCTAAAATTCGTTTCTTATCCGTCTGACTTGACGATAGGAAACCTATGAGAGCATCTGAGATTCGTAAGACATTCCTCGACTATTTCGCCCAGCACGGGCATGCGATCGTGCCGTCGTCGTCCTTGATCATCAAGGATGATCCGTCGCTTTTGTTCACCAACGCCGGGATGAACCAGTTCAAACTGGTGTTTCTGGGGCAGGACACGCGGCCTTACAAGACGGCGACAACGTCCCAGAAGTGCTTTCGTGTGTCCGGCAAGCACAATGACTTGGAAAACGTCGGCGTCACACCGCGGCATCACACGTTTTTTGAGATGCTTGGCAATTTCTCCTTCGGCGACTATTTCAAAGAAGAAGCAATTTCGTATGCGTGGGAATTCCTGACCAAGACGTCGGGCTTGGACAAATCGCGGATGTGGGCCACGGTCTACACAACCGATGATGAAGCCGAAAACCTCTGGAAGAAGATCGCTCCGGAGTTGAAAGATCGCATTCGCCGGTTTGGGGAGAAGGAAAACTACTGGTCGATGGGTGATGTCGGCCCGTGTGGACCATGTTCAGAACTGCATTATGATCTCGGTCCGGAGTTTGGGTGTGGCAAACCGACTTGCACGGTGAATTGCGATTGCAATCGTTACCTTGAGATTTGGAATCTGGTCTTCATGCAGTTCAATCGTAGCGCCGACGGCAAGACTGTGCCGCTCCCAAA
>Ga0307505_10003019_pt1 | contig 10964 bp, 9 predicted proteins | sample 23_S_MG_FD_202183 | JGI IMG/M metagenome (GOLD analysis project Ga0307505, IMG submission 202183) | Soil microbial communities from Populus trichocarpa stands in riparian zone in the Pacific Northwest, United States - 23_S | ecosystem: Environmental > Terrestrial > Soil > Riparian zone > Trees... | reverse complement strand
CCGTTGCCGGTGAGACATGCGATCTTTGGCAAGTAGAAGGAAAATCGAGCGTCGAAAAGTCATTGGACGCCGTCGCCTGCATATCGAACGACGGGATTCCGTTGCGCTTCGAAGCGACGATGGAAGGAAAGCGTCAGATGGTGTTTGAGGTGACGGAGATCACGCGCGGCCCGCAGGATCCAAAAGCGATGATCCCGCCGGCAAACCTCAAGAAAATGCAGATCCCCGCCGGGATGCTGCCGGGAAAGAAGTAGCCGCAGTCACGCGGCAGACGGGGCGCGGCGCCGCTTCGGCGCGCGCCGTTTCTTTTTGGCCATGGCCGCTTCGGCGGCCTCCAGCGGATTCGGGTGCGCCGGCGGCGGTTTCACCCCGAGTATCAGTTCGCGATAGGCGACGATCCCGAGCGCGAACGCGAACGGCACGATGTAATAAAGAATACGGAACAGCACGAGCGCGCCGACCAACTCCTCACGATTGAAGTTGTGGAGCGCGATGAGCATCGTCGCATCGAAGACGCCGATGCCTCCCGGCGTGTGACTTGCGAAGCCAAGCAGCGTCGCCGTAATGAACACGACCGAGAGCGAGATGAAATCGATCTCCGGCTTCACCGGCATCAGTACGTACATGGCCGCGGCACAGCAGAGGAGGTCAACGACGCCAATGGCGATCTGAAGCAGCGTGAGCTTGCCGCCCGGCAGCGTCACGGACCATCCGCCGCGGCCGAACTTCCGCGGAGCGAGGCTCACCCACAATACGTACGCCGCGAGGATCGCGAGCAGTGCGACTCCGAACGCGCGGTTGACCGACGGCGGCAGACGGTCGACCAGAGACGCCGCCTCGGGATGAATGATGAATCCGAGCCCCAACACCGTGACGTTGCCGAGCCAGAAGGTCAGGCCAGTGATAAAGCAGAGCTTCGCTACTTCCAGCGCGCTCATGCCGGCAGAGGTGGAGTAGATGCGATAGCGGACCGTACCGCCGCTCAGTACCGTAAAGCCGACATTGTGCCCGATGGAATAACTGGTGAAGCCGGCAGTGGCAGCAACGCTATACGGGACTTTGGTACGACCGATCGTCTTGAGCGCGAAGAAATCGTACAACGTGAGCGTGAGATAACCTGCGGCGACAAACGCGGCGGCGAGTACGATATTCAGAGGATTGGTGCGCTTGATCGCCTCGATGACTTCGTACCAGTCGATCCCGCGGAGCAACTTGTACAGTACATAGAGTGCGATGCCGGTGATGAGCACGCCCACACCGGCACCCACGCGATGCCAGTTCACGCGCTCGCGCAGGAAGGTGTCGATTGGACGCCACACGTCTTGCATTCCGGTCCTTGACGAAACGGTCGGTAACGCCGGTTGTTCCGCACTTCAGGCTTTAGCAGAGGCCCCTCACCCACGCGACTCTCGGCGCCCGGAACACCCGCCGGCGAATCCAAATGCAGGCTACCGGCAAACCCTTGTCGGAAAATTGACAACGCCCGGCGCGAAAACCTGAGGGAGGTCCTGAAACCCGGGGTCATTCCGGTTTCCGAGGAACCGCCCGGAGCATCGCGCGGGCGACCGGGGCCTCAGGCCGCCTCAGTCATCAGCGGTCGCTCTTCAGCAATAAGCCGGGCGATCTCGCGCGCGGGCACCGGTCGGCCGAAATAATAGCCCTGACCGTGCGTGCAACCGGCCGCCCGGACGTGATCCAATTCTTCCTGGGTCTCGACGCCTTCCGCGGTCGTCTGCATGCCCAGGCTCGCGCCAAGGCGGGTAATCGACTGAACGATGGCAAGGGAATCCGTGCGTTCCGACAGGCCACGAATAAAGGACTGATCGATCTTGATCTTGTCGAGCGGGAAACTGCGAAGATAGCTGAGCGATGAGTAACCGGTCCCAAAGTCGTCGAGCGCGATCCGGACGCCGAGATTGCGCAACTGATGCAGCAACGATCGGGTCATATCGTTGTCTTCCAGCAAAACGGATTCGGTGATCTCCAGTTCGAGACGATTGGGCGACAGGCCCGAGTTCGCGAGCGCCAGGATGACCGCCTGCACGAGATTGCGCGACTTGAACTGAACCGGCGAGAGATTGATCGCAAGGCTTATGTGCGCGGGCCAGTTCACCGCCTCGTCGCACGCCTTGCGCAACACCCACTCGCCGATCGGCAGGATCAGGCCGATCTCCTCCGCGACCGGAATAAACTCAGCGGGCGAGATGAGACCGCGCGCAGGATGATTCCAGCGCAGCAGCGCCTCGCAAGCCACGATCTGGTTGGTGCCGAGATCGATGAGCGGCTGATAGAACAGCTCGAACTCATCCGCGTCGACCGCGCTGTGCAGGTCGAGTTCGACAAAGCGGCGAGCCTGCACCTCGGCGTCCATTTCCTTCTCGAAGAAGCGGAAAACGCCGCGCCCGTCGGACTTCGCGCGATAGAGCGCCATGTCGGCATTCTTCAGGAGCTGGTCGGGACCGAGGCCGTCGTGCGGCGCGATCGCAATCCCGATGCTGGTGCCGGCGACCACGTGCTGTCCGTCCAGACCGTAGGGCTCTCCCACCACCTCGAGTACGCGCTCCGCAAGCAACCGAGCGGCCTTTGGCTGCTCGCCGACAATCTGAAGAATCGCGAATTCGTCGCCACCGAACCGCGCGACGAGACCGTGGTCGCCAACGCAGCGGCGCAACCGCTCCGACACCGCCTTGAGGAGCGCGTCGCCGACCGGATGACCCAGCGTGTCATTTACGCCCTTGAAGCGGTCGAGATCGAGGCACAGGAGCGCAAGGCGCCCCTTCCCGGCGCGCACCTCGGCGAGCGCCGACTCCATTTTTTCGCGCAGCAGCGCCCGGTTGGGTAGATCGGTGAGCGCATCGTGGTGCGCCATGTGTGCGATCCGCGCTTCAGCGCGGCGGCGCTCGGTGACGTCTTCATAAGTGCCGAGCCAGCCGCCCTCCGCGAGCGGCTGATGCGAAACGGCGATGGTGCGGCCGTCGGGCAGATCCTGAACGTAGGTATCTGCTTCGCGCTTCAGCACGAATTCCTCCTGACGATCCTGCACGGTCTGCCAGGTCGAGAGCCGGAGCGGATCATGCCCTCGTTCGACGAGCGCGCGGAGCGGCGTTCCCGCGTTAGTCATGGCGCCATCGAGGCGGAAGAGTTCGAGGAAACGATCGTTACAGACGATCAGGCGCTGTTCGGCGTCGACCAGGCAGAGAGCGTGCGACATGTTGTTGAGCGCCGCGGTGAAACGTTCGTTCTGCGTGCGCAGCTCGCGGTCGCGCGTGCGCAGCATGTAATTCTGCAAATGGAGTTCTGCGTTCGCGTCCTGGACCGCTTGATTGGCGACTGCGAGCTCCGCGCTCGCGCGCTGAAGGTCGGAAGCAAGCTTGCGCGTGTCCTGGTGCGCCCGTTTCAGGATACGGTTGTGCCACAGCAGGAGCGCGACGAGCGCAAGGCCGCATAGGGCGAGAACGTGGGCAAGCCATGAGAATAGTTCGTGCAATCGGCCGAGCTGATGCTGGTCTTCCGCAACGCGCATACCGACATAGTGATTGGCCGCGGCGGCGAGCGCGGCGAGCCGTGGATAGACCGGCGCGAGCAAATGCTGGACCGCGTCGCTCGACCCGGCTTGCTCGATCGCTTCGACATAAGGCTTCGCCGCTTCAAGTGCGCCGACAAGTTCCGCGACCGTTTGCTCATGCTCGAGACTGGTCGCGAGGAACGCCTGTATGTCGCCGCTGCGAAAGCGTTGCACGCGATGGAGCAGAATCTCGAAACGAAGCCGCACCTCGGAAGCCGACACGCCTTGCGCGTGCTCGAACAAGCCGAGCCTCTGCTCGAGACGCACGAATTCCGTCGTTGCCTGACTGACGATCCAGGCCTCGTTGTAGCGCGAGACTTCGCGCAATGTTTCCTGGCGTTCGCCAATGAGGATGGAGATATATCCCGCAGCCGCGGCGAATATCCCGATCACGGCCACGAGCAACAGCTTGGTCGTCCGCAGCGCTCTCATAGGTCACTCTGTCCAAAAACAGGGCGCGGCAAGGGCTGGCCGCCGATCGCTGCGTCGAACACGAGCGACGCCATCTCACAATGGATAGAAGTCGGATCGGAATTGAGGAAAAATTTTTGCAGACGCCAACAGCGTTAGCGATCGGACCAGAAGATCGATTGCATTTTCTCGAATCTGTTTCCCACATTTTGGGAAATTGAACTGACTTTAGGCGTCGCTGGGAGCGGCGCCCTGCCGCCATCGGGAAGCGGATTCATGTATCAGAACGTTCATCGGCTAACGGTCTCTCGTGTGGACAAGCCGCGCGAAATCTATCGCACCACGAAGACCTACGATCACAGCGAAGGACTGACGTGTTGTTTCCGAAACTGGCGGTCTGCTCATCCCGGCAGCCAGCGGCTACACGGCGGTGCGCTCGCCTTTCGCTTCGTGTTTGCCGCGCACGAACTCGATCGCAACAATCAGTGCATCGACGTTGGCGAGCTTGAGGATCTGCGCCGCTGGCTGCACGAAATGTTCGATCACACGACGCTGGTCGCGAACGACGACCCGAAGCTCGTCCTGTTCGAGGAGCTCGCTCGCCAGGAGTTGATCGATCTCCGCATCCTGACGTCCGTCGGCAGCGAGGGACTCGCCATGCTGGTATTCGATCACGTCGACTGGATGATCCGCGACGAGACCGGCGGCCGGGTATGGCTCGAAAGCGCCGAAGTGGGCGAGCACGGCGGCGCCTCGGTGCTGTTCGAGCGGCCGGGAGCGTAGATCGCGTTATCGGTGCTCGACTTTAGCGTCTTCCCATGCGCCGGAAATCCGCTACGCGACCGTTGCGAGAATCGATGCTGATCTCATAGCGGTGCCTTCCGCGTGTCGCCCGGTATACGAAATAGCGTCCGCGGCAGTCTCTCGGGACAACCTCCCTGAAGCCACGATCCCTGATGAGCCGAGCGCCATCGACGCAGCTGATCCTGCGCCCGAAGTTGAGCGATGTGCCGTTGCCGATACTGATATTGACCGTAACGGCGTTTGCCGGCGCCGGGTCGCCAATTGGCGTCAGCAAGAAAGCGACGGCGAGACCAGTTGCAAATACAAGCGAGCGCATCATTTCACCCTCCGAGTTCTGGCCGCAGAGGACTATGCGGCGTTTGCACGCCGATAGACAGAATAATCACTCTATATTTGATTGCGATCGTTACGAAGAACTTGCCGGCATTGATGCCAATTTTTCAAGGGCAAGCTTACCAACTGTTTCCCCCCTTGATGCGGAAAAAGTCACAATTGACTGTGGTGTTCGCCCACATACACTGACTCGTTGCGTGGTTTTTCCAAGTTTCTGGGGGGTTGAATAATGCGCCTGCCGCTCCGCAGTCTTGCCTCGACGCCAATCATCGCTGCGATCGCTCTGTTCTCGACCGCCGGGGCGCACGCCCAGGACGCGGGCGCCGTGACGCTTTTCAATAATGTGCGGGTGTTCGACGGCAAAAGCCCGACATTGTCCAAGCCGACTAACGTGCTCGTGCGCGGCAAATTGATTGAGCGGATCTCAGAAGCGCCCATCGCGACCGATCGCTCGGCGACTACGCAGATCATCGACGGTGGCGGACGCACGCTGATGCCGGGCCTGATCGACAATCATTGGCACGCGGCGCTGATCCGCGTGACCCCGGCACAATCGCTCGGTGATGTCGGCTACAGCACGCTCCTCGCCGGCGCTGAGGCGACGGACACGCTGATGCGTGGCTTCACCACCGTTCGCGACGTGGGCGGGCCAGTGTTCAGCCTCAAGCTCGCCATCGACGAGGGCATCGTTAAGGGCCCGCGCATCTATCCGTCCGGCGCCGTGATCACGGTCACGAGCGGGCATGGGGATTTCCGCCAGCTCACCGATTTGCCGCGTACCATCGGCGGCATGGTCCACCGCATGGAGCAGCTTGGTGGGAGCGTTGTCGCGGACAGCCCCGACGAGGTGCGCGTCCGCACGCGCGAGCAACTCATGCAGGGCGCCTCCCAGATCAAGTTGACGGCGGGCGGCGGCGTGTCCTCACCCTTCAGTCCGATCGACGTTTCTACCTTCACCGAGGCTGAACTGCGCGCCGCGGTCGAAGCGGCCGAGAATTGGGGCACGTATGTCACCGCCCATGCCTTTACCTCGCCAGCGATCCGGACCTCTATTGCGGCCGGCGTGAAGTGCATCGAGCACGGCTTCTTGATGGATGACGCAACCGCCAAGCTGATGGCCGAGAAGGGCATCTGGCTGAGCATACAACCGCTCCCGGAGGATTTGCGGCTCGGCTTTCCGGTGGGTTCGGTCCAGCGCGCCAAGGCGGATGAGGTCTGGCCCGGCATAGCCAAGGGCTACGAGTTGGCGAAAAAGTACAAGATCAAGACGGCGTGGGGCACCGATGTCCTGTTTTCCGCCGCGCTGGCGCGGCAGCAGGGCGCAATTCTGGCTTCGCTCACCCGGTGGTACACGCCCGCCGAAGCGCTGATCATGGCGACGTCGAACAACGCCGAACTTCTCGCTCTCTCCGGAAAGCGCAATCCCTATCCGGGCAAGCTCGGAGTCGTGGAACAGGGAGCGCTCGCGGACCTGCTCCTGGTCGACGGCAACCCGCTGGAAAACATCAACCTGATTGCCGACCCCGCCAAGAATTTCACGGTCATCATGAAGGACGGGACGATCTACAAGAACGCCCTGGCCAAGTGAGGGGCGACTGCGCGCATTTCGGGGAATGCTGTCGAGTGTTTTCGGCTGGCTGATCGCGGCAATCTGGTTCGTCGTTCGCGCACTGCTGGTCGCGTGGGGCGCGCTCGCGATCTTTTACTCCAATCTGCCGTGGGGCTGGGCGCGTCTCGGCCTCGCGCTCCTCTTTGCCGCGTTTGCGATCTGGGCACTCTGGCTCTCGCGCCACCGTCGAGCACCCGCCGTGTTTGCGGTGCTGTTTCTCGGTGTCGTGATGTGGTGGCTTTCCATCAGCCCCTCGCACAATCGCCCGTGGCGGCCCGAGGTCGCGGTCATGCCGCGTGCCGATATCGACGGCGACCGCGTGCGCATCACCGGGGTGCGCAACTTCGACTATCGAACGCGCGACGATTTCACCGAGCGATATGAGGAGCGCCAGTTTCTGCTGTCACGACTGACCGGTCTCGACTTCTACGTGTCGTATTGGGCCGAGGGTGTGGTCGGGCATACCTTCCTGAGCTTCCTCTTCGAGGACGCGCCGCCGCTCAGCATCTCGATCGAGACGCGTCCGGAAGTCGGTGAAGGTTTTAACCCCCTCGCCTCGATGTTCAAGCAGTTCGAACTGATTTACGTCGTCGGCGACGAGCGCGACATCGTCGGCTTGCGCACCACCCATCGCAACGAAACCGTCTATCTCTATCGCCTCAATACTTCCGCGGAGGACGCGCGGCAATTGCTGCGGGTCTATCTCGAGCGGATCAACGAACTCGCGGACCGCGCGGAATTTTATCACCTGCTGAGCAACAGTTGCACGATCAACATCGTGCGCTACGCCAACGCCGCGGGCCGGCAAGGCCGCTTTGAAATTCGTCACTTGCTGAACGGATTAATCGACAGTTATCTGTATCATTCCGGCCGCGTGGATACGTCCCTGCCGTTTGATGAATTGCGGCGACGATCCCTGATCAATGACGCCGCGCGTGCGGCCGAAGATGCGCCCGACTTCTCCCAACGCATTCGTGCTTCGCTTCCAACGCCAGCCCGGCGAGAGAGCGGGGCGCGGCCTTCGTCATAGAGTTGCCGTACGCGAAAAATACGAGAAACGATCCTGGATCCTCGGAAACGCGAACATGTCCAAGCTGCGCGTGAACTGTTTCTCGGTATCGCTCGACGGCTTCGGGGCTGGCCCCAATCAGAGTTTCGACAACCCTCTCGGCGTCGGCGGCATGGCGCTGCACGGCTGGATGGTGAAAACGCGAACCTTCAAAAGCATGTACGGAGAGACACAAGGGACGACCGGCCCGGATGACGATTTCACGGCGCGCGGTTTCGAAAACGTCGGCGCGTGGATTCTCGGACGCAACATGTTCGGCCCCGTGCGCGGCGACTGGAAGGACGAGAGCTGGAAGGGCTGGTGGGGCGACAATCCGCCCTATCACAGCGACGTCTTCGTACTGACGCACCACGCCCGCAAGCCGATCGAGATGGCGGGCGGAACGACCTTCCACTTCGTGACGGACGGAATTCAATCGGCGCTGAACAAGGCGAAGGCATCGGCCAAGGGACACGACGTGCGGCTCGGTGGCGGCGCCAATACGATCCGCCAATATCTTGAGGCGGGACTGATCGACGAGATGCACATCGCAGTCAGTCCCTGTCTCCTCGGCGCAGACGAGCATCTGCTGGGTGGCATCAACCTGCCGGCGCTCGGCTTCGAGCAGGTGGAATACATCGGCACATCGGATGCCGCACACTACGTGCTGCGGAAGAAGTAACCAGATGCGCCGTTAGCTCAGAGGCAAAGGTCACAGCACCTTGGTAAAGAGCGCCCGCCGCTTCGCGATCTTGCCTGCCAGCATGAATACGCCGTCGCCGGTGTAGTGCATGGTCTTCGGGTGTTCGGGCTTCGGCGCCACGTGCGCCTTGATCACCTCGAAGATGAAGAAATTGTAGTTCGCAACGAGCGCATCGTCGTGCAGGCGGCATTCGAAGTTGGCATGACACTCCGCGATCAAGGGCGCGTCAACTTCGCTCGCCGTTTCCGCGGTGAGTTCGAACTCCTCGAACTTGTCGATCTCGCGACCCGTGGAATTGCCGATGCGCGCCACGGTGTCGATCAGCTCCACGGTCGGCAGGTTGATCACGCATTCGCCGCTCTCGCGGATCATTTTGAAGCTGTGATTGCCGCTTGAGATCAGGCAGCCCACGAGCGACGGCGAGAACTCCATCACCGAGTGCCAACCCATCGTCATGATGTTGTTCTTTCCCTTCCAGCGGGATGAAACGAGCACCACGGGACCCGGCTCGAGATATTTGCGAACTTTGCTGACGGGAAAGTTCGATTTCTTTCCGGGCATCGTCCGCACCTCGTTTCAGCGCCAGCCGAGCGCAGGCGCGACGTGCTTCAGGATCATCTCGATGACGTGGGCGTTGTAGTCGACGCCCAGCTGATTGGGGACCGTCAACAGCAGCGTGTCGGCCTCGGCGATCGCCTCGTCCTTTGCGAGTTCCTTGACCAGTTCGTCCGGTTCGGCGGCGTAGCTGCGCCCGAAAATCGCGCGCGTGTTCGCCTCGATGAAGCCGACCTGGTCCTCTTCCTTGCCGCCCTGACCGAAGTAGGTGCGATCCATGTCGTTGACGAGCGCAAAGATGCTGCGGCTTACGGAGACGCGCGGCTCGCGCTCGTTTTCCGCGATCTTCCAGGCTTCGCGGTAGGCCCGGATCTGCTTCGCCTGCTGGATGTGGAACGGCTCGCCGCTTTCGTCGAATTTGAGCGTCGAGCTCTGCAGGTTCATGCCGAGATGCGCCGCCCACTCGGCCGTCGCGTTCGTCGCGGCACCCCACCAGATGCGATCGCGCAGACCCTCCGAATGCGGTTCGAGACGCAGCAAGCCCGGCGGATTGGGAAACATCGGCCGCGGGTTTGGCTGCGCAAAACCCTGGCCCTTCAGCAGTTCAAGAAGGACTTCGGCGTGCTTGCGGCCCATGTCCGCATCCGTCTTGCCCTCCGGCGGCGCGTAACCGAAATAGCGCCAGCCCTCGATCACCTGCTCGGGCGAACCGCGGCTGATGCCGAGTTGGAGACGCCCGCCGGCGATGAGATCGGCGGCGCCGGCATCTTCCGCCATGTACATCGGATTCTCGTAGCGCATGTCGATGACGGCAGTCCCGATCTCGATCTTCTTCGTCTTCGCACCGACGGCCGCGAGCAACGGAAACGGCGAAGCAAGCTGCCGCGCGAAGTGATGCACCCGGTAGTAGGCGCCATCCGCGCCCAGCTCCTCGGCCGCGACGGCGAGGTCAATGGACTGGAGGAGCGCGTCGGCCGCCGTCCGCGTCTGTGAGTGGGACGAGGGCGACCAGTGCCCAAACGAGAGGAAACCGATTTTCTTTGCCATATGTCACATATAGTTACGCGGTGGTCGGAAAGCCTTTTTCACGAACGCTACATTGTGGCCGCGGTTTACGCAGCACGAACGGAGTTGGCGGCGGGTGGCGGGTATGTTTTCATAGAGGGCCCGACTGGGAGGGTGCGCGGTCAATCTTGGGGGGACGCGTGACAGAAAGCCTCGCTCGGCGCCGATTCATGGCGCTTTCCGTTGCGCTGGTCGGTGTGCAAACGACCGCTCCACTGCCGCTCATGGCGCAGGACAAGAAGAAGCAGGGATCAAACAAGAAACTCATCGACTGCACTATCAAAGGCGCCAAGGGTCGTTGGAGCTATACTTGCTTGGGCGGCCAGGAGATACGCCTTGAAGCTCGGCCGGCCTCGCGCAACGCACCTGGCGCGGCCTATTTGATCAAACCCATGGAGCGCGGCTGGTTCGTCATCACCGTCCGGGCGGGCTCCGTGAGGCCGGAAGTGAGCTTTCCGGATTTCGGCCCTGCCTCCTCCGGCATGCCGGCTTTTCGCTCTGGCGAATTGCGATATTCGCTTTCGGTAGACGGGCGCGAGGTCTGGTCACCCGACGCGCGCAATAGCGCTTCGGCTTTCTGGGCAGAGTCGCTCCGGAAACAGGGGGCGACCATCCTCGACGCGATGCGCGCCGGAAAGCTGTTTCAGGCAAGCATATCCAGCGACGAGATGAAGCCGCTGTTCGCCATGGACTTTCCGCTCGAAGGATTTGCCGAGGCGCTTGCAGAGGGAGAGACGGCTAACGCCAAGGTACAAGCTCAACTCGACGCGACGACCGAATGCAGACCTACTGGCCTGCCGTGCTTCTTCACCACCGCTGCCTGCGAGGCGGTCGGACTGCCTGACGACTGCTTTGAACTGACAATGCTGCG
>Ga0307505_10003018_pt1 | contig 10965 bp, 9 predicted proteins | sample 23_S_MG_FD_202183 | JGI IMG/M metagenome (GOLD analysis project Ga0307505, IMG submission 202183) | Soil microbial communities from Populus trichocarpa stands in riparian zone in the Pacific Northwest, United States - 23_S | ecosystem: Environmental > Terrestrial > Soil > Riparian zone > Trees... | reverse complement strand
GCGCCCAATGAACTGAAGCGCTATTCGCTGGGCACCAAGAACAAGAACCTGAAGTACAACGACGATGGCTCGCTGACGCTGTACATCGGCAACAAGTCGCCGGGCAAGGACAAGGAGAACAACTGGTTGCCGGCGCCGGCCGACACCTTCTCGCTGTACATCCGCGCCTACTGGGGCAAGGAGCCGATCCTCGATGGGTCGTGGAAGCCGCCGATGGTGGTGAAGCTGTAGGAGGCCCGATGTCGATGACTGCTGCTCAACAGGGCCGCGGTGGCAAGGCGTCACGGGCCGCCCTGGCCGTGGCCCTGCTGGCTGTCGGTGGTGGCGCGGCCGCACAGGATTCCGCCGCGCAGGCCAACAACCCGCTGGCCAACACCACCGCCTTCAATCTTCAGAACTACTACATGGGCGAGCTCACCGAGCCCGACCGCAGCGCCAACCAGTTCTGGCTGCGCTATGCGCGGCCTTTCAAGCTGGGCGAAACGAACTGGCTGATGCGTGCCTCGCTGCCGGTCAACAGCTATCCGGTGGGCCCGTCGCTGAGCCGCGAGAACGGCCTGGGCGATCTGAACCTGTTCGCCGCCTACCTGATCGACGTCGGCAACCCGGCGGTGAGCTTCGGCATCGGCCCGCAGACGACGCTGCCCACCGCCACCGAGGACGGTCTGGGCAGCGACACGTACACGCTGGGGCTGGTGAATGTGCTGTTCGATGCCAGCTCGCCGAAGTTCCAGTACGGCTACCTGCTGTCGTGGCAGGGCAGCGTCGGCGGCTCGGGCGACCGCAATGTCAACCTCGGTACTTTCCAGCCCTTTGCCTTCTACCAACTGGGCGGCGGCAATTACCTGCGCGCCGCGCCGATCTGGGCCTACAACTTCGAGAACAGCAGCTACAGCATGCCTGTGGGTGTCGGCTTCGGCCACGTCATCGCCAGCGACAAGGTGGTCTACAACCTGTTTGTCGAGCCGCAGTGGTCGGTGGCCGACAAGGGCGCCGGCTGGCCGAAGTGGCAGATCTTCCTGGGCTTCAACATGCAATTGCGGCCTCATGAGGACAAACGTCCGACATCGGTACTGCCTGGCAGAGCGATGCTGCTCAATCACGGCATGCAGACAGCCCCACGTCGTGCAGCGCAGGGGGCGGTAGCCTACCTGCGGCGTTGTCCTGCTCCAATCCTGTCGCTCGTGACCGTCGGTTCATGGCCGAGACCGGCGACTGGCCTTGACGCCCGATACCGGACCTTCAGCAGGTATTCTTGGGCATCGTCAGCTCGCCGGCAGGTCCTGAACGAAGTTCTTCTTGGCCCTGTGCCCGATGCGCATTTGGTCGAGCCATGAGGCCTCCAATTCGGCCTTGCACATGCTGACGGTCAACCGGCATGCTCTGGCGCCAGATAGGGCAGGGTGCCGCCACGCGGGGTTGACGAGCCTGATTGTCGCGAGAGCATGAATCGTCGGAATGTCCCGACGTCCATGAAGGAGCGCCGACATGGCCCTTCCCAACGAACAACGTGTTCTCATTGAGCAGGGCGGCTCTATCGCTGCACCGACCCTGCTGGGGCAGGGCCCCGCCCGCATCCCCACCGGCGGCAGGATCCGCGCCGGCATCAAGGTGCTTACGCGCAAGGCGGCGGCGCAACCCAAGGCACAGGCGATCTACGAGCAGGGCGTGGCGGCAGGCCAGTCCTTCGATCAGATCGAGCGCGCCCTAGCCGAAGCCCTGCCCGAGCTGAAGACACCGCTGGTGCCGCGCAATGTCCAGTGGTTCACCGTGCGCGCCCAGGACTTCGCCAACCCGCAGATCGCCGGGCAGATCCTCGAAGCCCATGGCGAGGACCGCGGCGAGGGCAGGCGTCTGTACCGCTTCCCGGTGGTGTTTCCCGCCGACCGCTGGCAGACGGTGATGCCGCATGAACTCGCGGCCTGGGGCGCGCACGAGAAGCGATTCTGGTCGCAATACTCTGCCGACGGCCGGGTGCGGCACTGCATGACCCATGCGCCGGTGCCGGTGGATGACACCGGGCGGCGCACGATCCGTCTGTTCGGTGGACGCAAGACGGTGCCTCGCGAGGACCACGGCGGCGTCTGTGAGCCGGAGGTCTGCCGCGACTACCAGCAGCGCCAGTGCAACCTGAGCGGCCGCTTCCTGTTCTTCATCCCCGGCATCCGTTCGATCAGCGCGTTCGAACTGCACACCAACAGTTTCTACGCGATGAACGCTGCGATCCGCAAGTTCGAGACCGTCGCCTTCCTGCGTGGCGGTCGCATCTCGGGCTTCCTGGACCGGCAGCGCACGCCGTTCTACCTGAGCAAGACGCTGATGGAGGTGCCCCACATCGACGAGCACGGGCGCTCGGTGCGCGTGCCGCAGTGGATCATCGACCTGGAAGCGCCGGTGGACGTGTGCAGCTTGCTGCGCCAGAACGAGGACATCGAGGCCACGCTCGTGCAGGCACACCAGGCGAGTCAGATCCTGCAGAGGGATCGACGGACGGTCGATGCCGGATCGGCAACGGCCGGTATCCCCGAAGCATCAGTCCCATCGACAGTGTCACCGTCGTCGGCCGAGGACGCACCGGTCGATGGGCCGCCCACCCTCGAGCAGCTGATGGCCTGCGTTCAAGACGGCGGGATCCCGCCCGAGCTATACCTGCGCTATGCCGATCGCCGCTGGGGCACGGGCTGGAAGCTCAACCCCCATGGGCGCGAGCGTGCCTGGAACGAACTCGAGCGCTACCGCAACGACCCGCAGGGCTATCTCGACAAGATCGCCAGTGAACTGCAGGCCGCGTCGTGAAGGAGTCCGCCATGATCCGCATTGCGCACTTTTCCGACCTGCACTACGGCACCCGCACGCTTGCCGAGGCCGATCGCTGCTTCGGTGCGGCGATCGACCGGGCGATCGCCCTCGGCGTTCAGGCCGCCGTGATTTCCGGGGACGCCACTGACCACCCGCTGGACCTGCATGCACCGTCGGCAGTGCGCCTGGCGGCCCAGGTCCGGCGCCTGGCCGATCACTGTGCCGTGCTGATGCTGCAGGGCACCTACTCGCACGAGCCGCCGGGGACGCTGGCCGTCTTCCGACTGCTCGGGGGTCGACACCCGGTGCACGTCGCTGAGCGCATCGCCCAGGTGGCGCTGACGGCAGGCGGCGAATGGCTCGAGTCGAAGGCCTGGTGCTTCGATGTGGTACCGCCCGGCGCCCGTGCGCTGTTCTGCTGCGTGCCGAGCCTCAACAAGGCGGCGGTGGCCGCAGCGGTGGGCGCGACAAGCGCCGCGCAGGCCGTGGGCGAGCAGCTGGCCGACCTGCTGCGCGGTTTTGCGCCGGTCCACCGTGCTGCCCGGGCGATTGGCGTGCCGACCGTCGGTGTGTCGCACGGCACGGTCTTCGGCTGCCTCAGCGAACACGGCGTGCCGATGGCCGGTTTCGACCACGAGTTCACCACCGGTGCGCTGTTCGGTGCCGAGGTACAGGCCTTCATGCTCGGGCACATCCACCGGCACCAGTCCTGGGTGATCGACGGTGCGGCGGGACAGCAGTGCATCGCCTATCCGGGGTCGATCGGCCGTTTCCACTACGGCGAGGAAGGAGACAAGGGCTTCCTGGTCTGGGATGTCGGCCCCGAGGGGGCGCGCTGCACGCTGCAGGCGACACCGGCACGGCGCACGCTGGACATCGTGTTCGAGGGCAGGCCCGAGCTGGAGGCACTGCGGTCGGTGGTCGAGCAGCAGCAGGTCGCTGGGGCGTTCGTGCGGGTGCGCTGGGTGGTCGCCGAGGAAGATCGGCACGAGGCCGACCGCGCAGCCATCCAGCGCCTGCTGGCGGCTGCGGCCGAAGTGAAGCTGGAAGGCAGGATCGTGCCGGTGATGCGCAGGGCATCTCGCGCCTGGCCAGTCTGGATGACAAGGTGCGTGCCTGGGCGTTGACCACCGGCGTGAACCCGGTGCCCTTGCTCGCATGCCTGGCCCGATCGGCCGCCGCCATGCCCCAGGACATCGTCGATCAGGCGCTGCAACTCGACAGGTCCCCGCCGACGCCGGCGCCGCTTGACGAGCCCCGGTGCGAGCACAGGCTGGTGATGCCAATGGAAGGAGCGCAAGAATGCAAGCACTTCGTCTGACCCTCAAGGGCTTCCGCGGCATCCGCGACGGCCTGGGGCGCGACAGCCTGACCCTGGATTTCGAACGGCTGGCCGACGGTGCGCAACTGGTCGCGCTCGCCGGTGCCAACGGCCGGGGCAAGACCACCGTCATGGACAACATGCACCCGTACCTGACGATGCCCTCGCGCGCGGCGGTTGCCGGCCCCGGTGGCTTCTCCTACTACGACCATGTCTTCCTGCCCGAGAGCGAGAAGGACCTGACGTGGACACACGAGGGACGCTGCTATCGCTCGCAGGTCGTCGTGCGCAGCAATGGCCGGCGCAGGACCGAGGCCTTCCTGTTCCAGCTCGATGACAACGGTGCGTGGCGGCCGGTCGTGCTGGACGACGGTACCGTCGCGGACGGCAAGGTCGACATCTACACCCGCTGCGTCGAGGCCCTGTGTGGCAGTGCCGACACCTTCTTCACCTCGGTGTTCTCGGCACAGGGCAAGCGACAGCTCAGCGCCTACCGCAACGGCGAGATCAAGTCGTTGCTGGCCGACCTGCTCGGGCAGGAAGAGATCCGCGCGCAGGGACAGCGAGCGGCCGAGACGGCGCGGCTGTTCAAGGCGAGCCTGGCGGCCATGCGGCAGGCACTGGCCGGCCTGCAGGAAGAGGGTGAGCGCATTGCCAATGAGCGACGGCGTCTGGAGGGGGCCCCTGATCGCGTGGCCCGAGGCCTTGCGCATCGGCAGGCGGCCCAGACGACGCTCGAATCGGCCAGGCACCGGCAGGCGCAGTCGTTGGCACAGCAGGAACGAGCAAGAAGCACCGAAGCGCAACGAACGCAGTTGCAGATCGAGTGCCGCGCCGCGAATCAGGCCGGGCTCCAGGCCATCGAGGCCCTTGAGGCGCAGGACCGGGGCGAGCAGCAACGGCAGGAGCGACTGCAGCAGCGCATCGCCCAGCGCGCCGCGCAGCAGCGCAGCCGCTGGCAGACGCTGCAGGACCGCCGGCGCGCTTGTCTCGGTGTCCTGGCAGGGGCGGCAGCCGTGCGCCGTGCCGAGCGCAGGCTGCCCATGGCGGAACTGGTTCTCCAGGCGCGGGCAGCGCGGTTGACCACCTCGCGCCAGCAGTTGCAGGACCTGAACGAGTGCCTGGGCACCGTTCGCGCGGCGCAGCAGCGGCTGGACGCCACCGTGCGCGAAGCGGGGCAGGCGGCCATCCGGGCGGGGGACCTGGGCCGGCGCTTCGGGTTGACGAATGCAGTGCCCTGCGCGGGCACCGACCTGCAGGGGAAGTGTCAATTGCTGGGCGACGCGCGGGAGGCCCGTGCATTGGTCCCCGGCGCACAGAGCGTCATCGCGCGGCTGGCAGGCGAGAAGGCATCCATCGAGTTGGAGCTGGTGACACTGCGGGCGCGATGCCATGCCCTGGCAGGCGCGCCGCAACGGCTCGGGCAGGCCGAAAGGGCCTGTGAGCGGGCGCAGGCAAGAGTGGCTCGGCTGGCGCAACAGGTGGCGCGGTCGGACGAGATCGCTCGAGCGCACGAGGCTCTGTCCGGGCTCGATCAGGAACTCGCCGAGACTGGACCCGCGCTCACGGCCGATGGTCAACCGATGGAGACGCCCGAGGAGCGGGCGGAACGCCTGCAGATCCATGCCACCCGGCAGCAGATCGCCCGCCGGATCGAACAGCAGTTGCAGCAGCTGCGCACCACGCTTGATCGGCTGCACCAGGCGCTGGCCACCTTGCCGGCGCCCTTCGACGCGCAGGACCTGGCCGACGCACAGGCGACCATGGAAGGGGCTTCCCTTGCAGCGGCCGCTGCCGACCAGGCCCACATGGACGCGGTGCGCGATGCCGAGAGGCTGGCGGCGCTGGCGTTGCAGGCACGGGCCCTGTCGGATCGGCAAAGCCGGGCCGCAAGCCATATCGCCGCGCTCGAAACCGAACTGAGCAACTGGAACTTGTTTGCCCGCTGCATGAGCAACGACGGGCTGATCGCGCTGGCCATCGACGATGCCGGCCCGGCGCTGTCGGGGCTGGCCAACGACCTGCTGCTGGCCTGCTATGGCCCGCGGTTCACGGTGTCGATCCTGACGCTGCTGGAAACGGGCAGGGGTGAACAGAAGGAAGGCTTCGACATCGTCGTGCACGACGGCGAGTCGGGCCAGAGCAAGAGCGTGGCCCTGATGAGCGGCGGCGAGCGGGTCTGGATCAATGAGTGCCTGATCCGGGCGGTGGCGCTGTACCTCGCGCAGCACACCGGACGGCGCTACGACACGCTGTTCTGCGACGAGGCCGACGGGCCGCTCGACGCCGAGCGCAAGCGCATGTTCATGGCCATGAAGCGCGAGGTGCTGAGGCTCGGAGGCTATGCGCGCGAGTATTTCGTCTCGCAGAGCCCCGAGCTGACGGCTCTGGCCGATGCGGTGATCGATCTGGACACGTTCGCGCTGGCTTGCGACAGTCCCGTGGCGGCGTGAGCCACGGGTGCACGGCAGGGTTGGCGGCAGGAAATCAAACAGGACGTCGGCCGGATCGGCACGACGTCCTGTGTCTGGAATCAGATCAGTCCGCGTTCGGAGAACGAAACGATCTGGTCACCGGCCACCACGAAGTGGTCGAGCACACGCACATCCACCAGGCTCAGCGTGGACTTGAGCGTCTGGGTGAGGTACTCGTCGGCGCGGCTGGGTTCGGCCTGGCCGCTTGGGTGGTTGTGGGCTACCGCCAGCGCCGCGGCGTTGCGCGCCAGCGCGCCCTTCACCAGTTCGCGCGGATAGACCGAGGTCTGGGTCAGCGTGCCACGGAACAACTCCTGGGCTTCTATCAGGCGATGGTTCGCATCCAGATACAGCACCAGGAAGATCTCGTGCTCCAGGCCTGCGCAATACAGCCGAAGCCAGTCGCGCAGGACCTGCGGCGAGCTCATCAGCGGCCCCTTGCGCATCTGCTCGCGCAGATCGCGCAGCAGCAACTCGCGCGCCACGTTGAGCCTGTGGGCGAGCGCGGTTTGCAGTGACGGGGCAGGGGTCGGAAACGGTGCACCATCGCTGACGCGAAGCGGTCCGGCTGTATGCACCGGCTCGTGCGGGACCACGGGGGCGAGCATCTCGCTGACCAGGTCCTCGCGGGACATGTGGGTCACATTCATGACGTTCTCCTTTCAGTAAACATGGAAGGCGGGAACGCCGTACCCGCTGGGGACGAGTCCCCGCACGGGAAGGAAGTGCCGACGGCTGTCGGCGGACTTGCGTCGACGAGCTGTGGCGGGATTGCGACGATCTGATTCGGCAAGCGGGGCATGCCCGGCGCCGGTGACGTTGCACAGTCACTCCATCGTCATTGCAGAAATTTCTTGCGCCACAGGGTCGGCCGGTGTCTCGGCACGCCTGCATTGCGGCAGGATCACGGGCATCTCGATCAACCCATTGACCATGATTCGCCTCGGTTCGCAGATCCGCCTCACCCGCAGCGAGGTCGAGCGCTTCGCGAAGATCACCGACATCGAACCGGTGGGCATCCGCACGCGCGACGATCTCGACGCGTACATCGCGCGCTGCAAGGCGCACTACTGGGGCGTGTCGAAGCCAACGCGCTTCCTGCACTGGCTGATCGACCGCGAGGTCGCCCGCTGTTGCCGGGCGGCGTAGGTCGCGGTACTGCGGCGAGGCGCGCCCGCAGCCGACAGGCTCGGGACACGCGAATCGACGCTGCGCTCAGGCGGCAGCGGTTGACGCCGTCGCAGACTTCGATCTCTCGGCAGTCGTCGTGTCGACTTCAGGCGATGGGACGCCTTGTTCGAAGGCGGCCTGCGCCTTGGCGAACTCCGCAACCTGACCCAGCCGGCGAACCTGTTGCACAGCGGGTTCCCTGCTGATATCTGGCAGGCACTCGACGGCGAGGTCGCCGCCACGGCGCAGCCGGGTGCGCAGACCGAGCAGCGGTCGCACGAAGATCGCCTGGGCGAGATGGCGGACGAACTGCCCGATGCGCTTGCGGCGCGCTTGCCTTGCCTTGTGCACGCGCAAGGACTCCTTGCAGCACAGGTACAGCGCGAGGTGGGTGCGCTTCATGTCGGCGTCGGCTTCGAGCTGGGCCATGACTTCGGCGGCGATGGCCGCATCACGGCCGACACGACGGTAAAAGCCGATCCAGGCTCGCTCTTCCTCGAACTCGATGCCGCAGCGCCGCGCGCGTGGGTGGGGTTTGTCAAGGGGCATGGTCTGTTCTCCAATGTTGGACAGAGGGAACCCTGCCCCCGAAACCGGGGACGAGAGGCTCCCCGGTGGGTGGATGCATGGCGCAGGTGTGAGCGAGGCGCCGCATGGCGGTTGCAGCGCGCTTCCCAGTGGCTCGCGCCAGGTGTGGAAGCAGCTGGCACACTACGGTTCACGCCCGACGAAATCGAGGGTCTCCGAATGCTCGGAGTCGACTTCGACGGGGCGCGAACACAGCACGCTGTCGAAGGGTGCCGAACCAGCAGGCTCAGCATCCCGCGGCGCGCGTCTCACAAGCCACGCATGCCCAGGCGATGGGCGCGGGCGACGGCTTCAACAACGCCGGCACGATGCGTGCAGGCAGGGCGGGGATCCGGGCACGCCCGGAGCCACCCAGCAGCACACCGACGGGGCGTGAATCCAGATTCGCAGGAACAGCGGTCATGGGGTTCTCCTTCGCAAGTGAAGGGGAACGCCCATCCCTGGCGGGGAACATGGGGTTCCCCGTTTGGGATGCTGCACCGCGAACGGCGCAGCGGCTCAGTGGCGCACCGGATGGCACGCACACATTGAAGGTCCGGTGTCCTTGAAGACCCGGACCTGTCTCGATGCCGCGTTCAGCCAGCGCGCAAGGCGACGGCATCGATGGCATCACACGGCCCACACTGCCCGCACTGCCACTAGACCCGAGGATCGCGTGGCAGGACACGTCGCCCGGCCTGTCGGCCGAACCCAAGACACTCGGCCAGGTCGATGGCCGGACCCGACCTGGGTCGGGGATCCACAAGGCAGGTAACGACTGCGACGCCAGGCAGGCTGGACTTCATGGGCGAGCAGGCCCGCCGATGAAGGCTGTGCAGACGCGATGTCCGCAATGAGCATCGCAAGTGTCCGGCGACGGCGAGGACGAATCAACGCAGGCTGCGGCGCCGGGCCGCGACGCCAACCGCAACCCCCGCCGAAGTCCGGGGCTTGAAGGTGGCGGACGAACGCAGGAGCGGGCAGGGCGCTTCGTTCAAAGGCGAGGTGAGAAAAGACCGCTCGGGTCCATTCGGCATGGCCGATGGCGCCAACCGCCGACGACCGGTCGATGCCCGCAAGGGCCCAGGTGGCGCACTTGGGTCGGCTGCGACCGTGCTGCGAGCTTTAGACTGCTGCTGGACGCCAGCCGCCATCCAACGAGCCTGGCACGAGACAGGAGCGTGGGCTTGATCGCAAACGCATTGCGCGACAGACTGATGGCGGTCTACGGGACCTGGCTGGAGCAGGACGACCTGGGGCGACGCTACGTCGGCCTCTGCGGTCCTGAGTCGGACCACGGCGCGACGTCGGTGCGTCAGTTCCTGGAGGAACTGGTGCGAACATCATCGGGGCCGAAGGCCGTCCTTGAACGACCGACCGCACTCGACCATCCCGACAGCACCTTGCTTCAATTGCTTCGCAGCCCGCTTGTCCTTCGGACGGGCGCTCGCGGATTCGTCGAAGCGGTGGCCCTGCAGGCGCTGTGCCTCCTGATGATCCCCAGGCTGCTGCTCGAAGCCGATCCACACCCGGGCCCGATCGACCTTGGTTTGCAGCTGGGTGCGGGCATACTGGATGAGCGCGAGGGCGATGATCCCCGGACCGCCTTGCCGAGCATCGACGATCCGGCCGATCGTGCCGACCTGGCTGACAGCCTGATGAAGGTGCTGAAGGCCAAACTGGGCCACCGTCCGATCCGCTCGTTCTTCACCGTGGAGGTCGCGGGCAACGGCTATCGGTTGTGGGGCCCGCGAATGCGCGCTCCGAAAGACGCCGGGACATCACTTGCCCGCCGCATCATCCCCACCAGTGCAGGCAGCGTCAGCGTCGACGTGATGCGGTATCCGTACCAGGAAGAATGTCATGTGCATGCCTACGAGTGGTGCGCGGAGTTGCGCGAGCAGGCTTCGAGTGACTTGCCGGACGCGGTCGCCTACGGCATGGCCTACCGCTTCGATCGAGAAGAGGGGCTGTCTGTCGGTGGCAAGTCGGGTCTCATGACTGCGGCTGATGGCTTGGCCGATGTCGATCTGCTGCAGGTGAGTGCTTTCCTCGAGCAGCACGTTGATGCCGAAGCGCTGATGGACGAGGGTGATCTTGCCTTCGTGTGGTTGTGGGAACGACGCAGCGATGCGAGCGCCGGTGCGGGCCGGGCGTGTCTCCTGGCAGCGCTCGGTGATCTGTCCCGGCGCCTGCGCAACATTCGAACCGTTGTCGTTGACCTGAAGCCGTATCAGTACGTGGTGACGGACGCTGCCGGCATGCCGGCCACCGTGCACATCGAGAAGCTGGAGGCCCTGGACCGACTGCAGACGTTCGTTGAGGGCCTGCGACTTGGCGAGGTCGTCAAGGGCCACTGCCGCTACATCGTCAACCGCGAGGGAGATGATCCGGACGCTGCAATGCGCGTGCTCGGACTTGCAGGCCTGGCGCAGCGGCCGTGAGGTCGAAGCGGCTTCGGCTGGACTTCGCCCGTGGCGTTTGCGGGTGGGTGCCCTGTGTGAATGCTCGCAGCCTCGCCCGAAGCGGACAGTGGCCGCCGACTCTTGCCGGCCACTTCCAGTCATCCGACCGATTGGGGAAACCGCCACGCCTATGGCTGGTCCCGAGGTACTGCCGCAATAGGGTTGACGG
>Ga0307505_10003017_pt1 | contig 10967 bp, 11 predicted proteins | sample 23_S_MG_FD_202183 | JGI IMG/M metagenome (GOLD analysis project Ga0307505, IMG submission 202183) | Soil microbial communities from Populus trichocarpa stands in riparian zone in the Pacific Northwest, United States - 23_S | ecosystem: Environmental > Terrestrial > Soil > Riparian zone > Trees... | reverse complement strand
GACGCCGTCTCCCGGACGCAGCAGGTTGACCGCCGCCAGCGAGATCGCGACCGCGATCGACGAGACGATCACGGTGTAGGCGAGCGTCCTCAGGCCGATGGTCTTGAGCGCGCGGATCTCGCCCATCTCGGCGATGCCGACGACCAGCGCGGCGAACAGGAGCGGGATCACCAGCATGAACAGCAGGCGCAGGAAGATCTGCCCGATCGGCCCGGTGACGTAGGTCACGATCCAGTCGACCCAAGCAGCGTCGCGCGCGAGGGTGTAGGCGAGCAGGCCGCCAGCCAGCCCCAGCGTAAACCCGACAAGGATGCGCCACTGCAGCCGGCCGTGGCCGATCGGGGCTGCCTCGCGGGCGATCTCCGCGGCGTCGGTGGTCATGGCCTCTCTCCCCTCAGCGCGGCCAGGGCGATCCGCCGGTAGATACGCACCAGCGCTTCGAGATCGTCGAGTGCGACTGCCTCGTCGCGCTTGTGCATGGTCGCGTTCGGCGGGCCGAAGTCGATCACCGGGCACAGGTCCTTGAGGAACCGCGCGTCGGACGTGCCGCCGCTGGTCGACAGCTCGGGCGTGAGGCCGGTCTCGGCTTCGATCGCGGCGACGACGATATCCGAGAGCGGGCCCGGTGGGGTCAGGTACGATTCGCCCGAGACCACCGGGCGCGCGGTGGCGCCGTGGCGCGCGGCGATCGCGCGCACGCGCTCGCCCAGCCCGGCTCCCGTGTGCAGGTCGTTGAAGCGGATCGAGATGCGCGCCCGCGCGCGGGCGGGAATGACGTTGTGCGCCGGGTTGCCGACTTCGATCTCGGTGATCTCGAGATTGGATGGCTGGAACCACTCGGTGCCTTCGTCGAGCACCAAGGTATCGAGTTCGGCGAGCAGGGCGACGAGCCGCGGCAGCGGGTTGTCGGCGAGGTGCGGATAGGCGACGTGCCCCTCGCGCCCCTCGACCTCGAGGAACACGTTCACCGAGCCACGCCGGCCGGGCTTGACCGTGTCGCCGAGCAAAGCGACCGACGTCGGCTCGCCGACCAGGCACAGGTCGGGCACGTCGCCGCGCTCGCGGATCAGCGCGATCAGCGCGCGCGTGCCGTGGATCGCCTCGCCTTCCTCGTCGCCGGTGATGATCAGGCTGACCGTTCCGGCCTCGGCGGGCACATCGGCCAGCGCCGCGACCATCGCCGCGACCGAGCCCTTCATGTCGACCGCGCCGCGCCCGTAGAGCAGGCCCGCACGCCGTTCCGGCGTGAACGGAGGGCTGCTCCAGCCCTCGCCCGGCGGGACCACGTCGAGGTGGCCGGCGAAGGCGAAGTGGCGGCTGCCGGCCGGACCGCGTCGAATCGCCAGGCAGTTCTCGACGTGTCCACCGGCGATGAACCGGTGCACCTCGAACCCGAGCGGCGCGGCCATCGCCTCGAAGGCGTCGAACACCGCGCCGCGCGCGGGCGTGACGCTTTCGCAGGCAATCAGCCGTTCGGCGAGGCTCGCGACGTCGCTGGAATTCCCCATCGTATGCGGGTTAGACGAGGCGCCGCACGCTGACCAGCCGGAGGACGCACGACATGCCCAAGATCGATCTCGACGCGATCACGCCGAGCAACCGGACCGGCTACCCCGATCCGTTCGATCGCGCCGTCGCCGGCCGCTGGTGGCGACGGCTGGCCCCAGCCGGCGGGCTGACCGAGATGGGCGCGAGCCATGTCGTGCTCGAGCCCGGCGCGTGGTCGTCGCAGCGCCACTGGCACGCCGGGGTCGACGAACTGCTGGTCATGCTATCCGGCGAGGCCGTGCTGGTCGAGGACGCCGACGGTGAAGACGGGGGCGAGACCGTCCTGCGCGCAGGCGACGTCGCGGCCTGGCCGAAGGGCGCGACGAACGGCCACTGCCTGCAGAACCGCAGCGACAGCGATTGCAGCTTCGTGGCGATCAGCGCCGGCGACAGCGCCAGCGATCGCGGCGACTATCCGGATATCGACATGCAGTTCGGGCCCGGCGGCTTCTCGCGCAAGGACGGCACGCCTTATCCGGCGAAAGCCTGAGCGGCGCTACGCCACCTCGAACTGCGCGATCACCCACTGCTCGTCTTCGGCCGACTGGATCCACTCCTGCATCCAGTCGTGCTCCCAGATCGCCTGCATGTAGGCTTGGGCAAAGCCGGGGACACCAATGCCGTAGGTGACGAAACGGGTGACGATCGGCGCGTAGAACACGTCCGCCGCGCCGAACGTACCGAACAGGAACGGCCCGCCCTTGCCGAAGCGCGCGCGGGCTTCGGCCCACAGGCCGAGAAGGCGGACGATGTCGGCACGCGCGTCGTCTGTCAGCTCGAAGCCTTCGACGCGCTTCCTGATGTTCATCGGGCACAGCCGGCGCAGCGCGAGGTACGAGCTGTGCATCTCGGCGACCATCGCGCGCGCCATGCCGCGCGCCGCGTCGTCCTTGGGCCAGAACCGGTCGCGCCCGACCTTGTCGGCGAGGTATTCGAGGATCGCGAGCGAATCCCACACCACGACCTCGCCGTCCCACAGCACCGGAACCTTGCCTGCCGACGGCTGGAACTCGCCGTCGAGCTTCCTGGTCGCCTGCCAGTCGTCGCCGTCGATGTGCACGGTCAGCGCCTCGAACGAGAGGCCCGACTGCTTCGCCGCGAGCCAGCCGCGCAACGACCAGCTCGAGTAGTTCCTGTTGCCGATGATCAGCTTCACACGAAGGCACCCCTTTGCCCTGGTCGCCGCCCTAGGCGTTCAGGCTTCGCCTGTCGAGCGTGAACGAGGCGCCTGTTCAGGGCCGGCTTGCTCCGGCAGCAGGGGCCGTGCGCGCGCTGGCCTGGGTTACCATGACACCCGGGAAGACCGTCTCGAGCGGCTTGGTATCGGGCAGTACGTAGACCACGCCGCCCGACCGCCTGAACAGCGGGCGGACCTTCTCGTTGTAGAAGTTCGCCGGAACGTTGATGCAGCCGAACGTGATGCGATTGTCCCCCGGCGCCGGCGAGAGCAGCCGCTCGAGCCGGCGCTCGCGCCGGTTCCCGGTGACGACCGCGTGCAGGGCGACCGAAGTCGACCAGTCCACCCAGAGGACAGTCTCTCCGCCGGCTGCCAGGCCATACCTGGCAACGAAGCGCCCCGCCGGCGTCGTGCGTTCGGCGGGACCTATCTTCGACAGATCCTTGCTGCCGATGCCGGGCGAGGAATCGTCGCCGGATGCAACGCCGATCAGAATCGGGCTCACCCCCAGCAGTTTGCCCCCGGGATCGAAGACCAGGAGGGCCGCGGCCTCCTTGTCGATCACCATGTACGGCAAGGTGCCGTTGTCTTGCGTGGCGGCGATCCATTCCGTGACCCGTGCCGTAGCAGGCGAGGCCCTCGCCTCGTCAAGCGACGACCAGCCGGCGACGGCCGCGGGCTCGACGGGAGGGGGTGAAGGGGGTGCCTGCCGAGCCGGCGCAGACGCGGCGGCGCGCGACGGCGCGGGAGCGGGCGCAGACACGCGTGACGGTCCCGGCGTCGGAGCAGGCGTCCCCGCTCGGGAAGGCGCCGGTGCCGGGTTTGCCACGCCCGCGCCCGAAGGAGTCGGCGTGGGCGCGGGCTTCGGCGCAACCGAAGGCGCAGCCGCAGGCACCCTAGGCTGCGCCGACGAGCCGGTGGCAAGCGCCAGGGCGGCAGGCACGGCCGCCAGGACCAGGGCAAGGTTTCGCAGGTTCTTCATCCGGCTCAGATCACCACGATGCAGCGATACCCGATCGGATGAAGGTCTCCAATCCGCGCGTGCGGTCCGGGCGACGCACGCGCGCGGCTAGTTCCGGGGTCGCCTTTGCGCTGTGGCCTGCTGCTCCAGCCGGTCGACGCGACCGGTCAACTGGTCCAGCCGCCGATTGGCGTTCTGGGCGTCGGTCGCCGCCGCATTCGCCGTCGTGGTCGTCTGCTGCAGCCTCGCATCGACCCCGTCGATGCGCTGGTTCACCGCGGCGATCTGCTCATCGACGTAGTCGGTGGTGGCGCAGGCGCTCAGGCTCAGCCCGCCGACAGCCACGGCGGCAACTGTTGCGAAGCTCTTCCTTGTGATCGGCATTGCACGACTCCCCTTTTTGAACTTGCCGGGTCGTGCGGTCGGGCGAGACGCCTTCACGCAGTTCCCCGCAGGCATTCGCCACCTTTGCATATGCGATGGAAATCGGGAGAATCCCGGTTTTTGCGGTGGGATGGTGCCCTCAACGGCCGGGACGGATACTCGCCACAGGTTTCGTACGGCCCGTTGCGCGTTCCGTTTCGGCGCCCGTCGGCAGGCAACCGTCGTGAGTTTCTTCAACGGACTCAGGGAGTTGGGGTAGCGAGCCAAGCCTTGCGACTGGTGCCGGACCTGTATCAGTAGAAATGCTGAGCCAAAGAGCGTGATCGGGCGGGTCAACTTTGCGCATCGGCGAGGATTGCCGCGCGCAGTTCAGGGATGCCCATGCCCTTCTCGGCGCTGGTGACATGCACCACCGGATAGGCGGCGACGTGCTTGCGCGCCTGGGCCTCGACCCGCGCCAGCGTCGCCGCAAGCTCACTCGCCTTGATCTTGTCGGCCTTGGTCAGGACGAGGCGGTAGCCGACCGCGGCCTCGTCGAGCATCGTCAGCATCTCCTCGTCGGGCGGCTTGATTCCGTGACGGCTGTCGATCAGTACGAGCGTGCGGCGCAGAACCTGCCGCCCGCGCAGGAAGTCGCGCACCAGCCGACGCCAGCGCTCGACCACCTTTACCGGCGCCTTGGCGAAGCCGTAGCCGGGCATGTCCACAAGCCGCAGGCGCGTCGGCGCGCCGACCTCGAAGAAGTTCAGCTCCTGCGTGCGGCCGGGTGTCACCGATGCGCGTGCGATCGCCTTGCGCCCGGTGACTGCGTTGATCAGCGAGCTCTTGCCGACGTTCGACCGCCCGGCGAACGCGACCTCGGGAAAGTCGGGCTCGGGCAGGAAGTCGAGCGAGGGGGCCGAGAGCAGGAACTCGACCCGGCCGGCGAACAGCCGGCGGGCTTCCTCGATCTGGGCCTCATCCATCCCGCTCGTCCTGAGCCCCGAGCCTGTCGAAGGGTCGAGGGATCACCCCTTGGCCTCGCGCTCGGCGGCGCGGGCCTTGTCGGCAAGGTCCTTCTCCGCTTGCGCCTTCAATTGCGGGTGCTTCGAATAGAGGTACTTCTGCTGCGCCAGCGTGAGCACGTTCGAGGTGATCCAGTAGAGCAGCAGGCCCGCGGCGAACGGCGCCATGACGAACATCAGCATCCACGGCATGATCATGAACACCTGCTGCTGGATCGGGTCCATCGGCGCCGGGTTGAGCTTGAACTGCAGCCACATGGTGACTCCGAGCAGCACCGCGAGCACGCCGATCGCGAGGAAGCTCGGCGGCGTGAAGTCGAGTAGGCCGAACAGGTTGAGGATCGTCGCCGGATCCTGCGCGGACAGGTCCTTGATCCACAGCGCGAACGGCTTGTGGCGCATCTCGATCGCGATCATCAGCACCTTGTAGAGCGCGAAGAAGATCGGGATCTGCAGGAAGATCGGCAGGCACCCCGCGAGCGGGTTGACCTTCTCGTCCTTGTAAAGCTTGGCCATTTCCTGTTGCAGGCGGGCCTTGTCGTCCTTGTGACGGTCCTGCAGTGCCTTCATCTTGGGCTGCACCGCGCGCATCTGCGCCATGCTGGCGAACTGCTTCTGCGCAATCGGGAACAGCAGCGCGCGCACTACCACCGTCAGCAGGATGATCGCCACGCCGAAGTTACCGGTCAGCGCGTAGAGCTGCCGTAGCAGCCAGAAGATCGGATACATGAACCAGCGGAACCAGCCCCAGTCGATCGCGAGCCCGAAGTTCTCCACCCCGCCGTCCTCGTAGTGGTCGAGGACCGGGCTTTCCTTGGCGCCCACGAACAGGCGGGTGGTGGTGGTGGCCGGATCGGCGCCGGGGGCGAGGGTCACGGGTTCGTAGATCAGGTCGGCGCGGTAGGCCTCTCCGCCCAGGGGCCGGAAGCTGCCTTCGGCGCGCGCGCCGTCCTGCGGGATCAGCGCCGAAAGCCAGTAGACGTCGGTAAAGCCGATCCACGCCGTCGCACCCTCGGGGGTGACGGCCCGCGCCTCGTCCAGGTCATCGTAGTCCCAGTCGAAATCCACGGCGCCGCCGAAATGGCCGATCGGGCCGGAGTGGACATTGAAGAAGTCGGCGCTGGCGGACCGGCTCGTCCGGTTGACAAAGGCAAAGGGACGCACCGCGATCGAACCCTCGGCGGTGTTGGCCACGGTCTGCTCGGCGGTGAGCATGTAGAACTCGTCGATCGCGAAGCGGATGCGGAACTGCTGGCCCTCGCCGTTGTCCCACGTCAGCACGACCGGTCGGCCCGGCGCGAGCGGTCCGCCTTCGGCTTGCCAAAGCGTGCGCGCGTCGGGCAGGTTCACCCCTTCACCGACCCAGCCGAACTGGGCGAACTGCTGCGCCGGGGTGCCAGCGGGCGAGAACAGCCGCACGGGACCCGAATCCCTGTCGACCGTCTGGCGGTGGGTCTTGAGCACGATATCGTCGACCCGCGCGCCGACCAGATTGATCGAGCCGGCGACCTCGGGTGCGTCGATCGTGACCCGACCGGGTGCGGCCAGCGCGGTGGAGAGGTCGCGCGCCTCCTCGGCCACCTCGGCGGGATCGGTCAGCCCGCCGTCGCGGGTGTGCTGCGCGGCCGCGCGCTCCGGCGCGACGTCGGCCTGCGCCGCCACCCGCTCGCTCGGCGGTGGCGCGGGATAGAGCCTGTCCACCACGAGATCGAAGCCGAGCAGCAGCGCAAGGCACAGCACGATGGCGACGATGAGGTTACGCTGGTTGTCCAAGATGCGATCCTAAGTGAGATGTCCGGCCGGGCCGTTCAAGGTAGTGCCTCAAGGCACCGGGTCGTAGCCGTGTCCCCCCCACGGGTGGCAGCGCATTAGCCGCTTGGCCGCCATCCATCCACCCTTGATCGCGCCGTGCCTTTCGAGCGCCTCGATGGCGTACTCGCTGCAGCTCGGCTGGTAGCGGCACGTCGGCGGGAGGACTCGCGAGGGGCCGAGCTGCCAGCCGCGGGCGAGAAGGACGAGCGCGCGCTTCATCGCCTGCGCGGGCGCGGCTTGTCGCCCTTGCCGGCGGCCGCGCGGGCCAGTGCCGCGGCGAGTTCCTCGCGCAACGCGGCGAAGTCCCGCTCGATGCCGCCTTCGCGGCCGATCAGCACATGGTCATGATCGGGCAGCCCGGCTTCGGGCAGCGCCGCGCGGAGCAGCTCGCGAAAACGGCGCTTCATGCGGTTGCGCACGACCGCGTTGCCGATCTTCCTGGTGACGGTGACGCCATAGCGCTTGCCGAGCCCGCCGTTCGCGTGCGCCAGCAGGACGAACCCCGGGCGCGCGACCCTGAGGCCGCGATTGGCGGCGACGAAATCGGCGCGGCGGGTGAGCACCGCGATGGGCGGAGAACTCTCGCTCAGCTCAGGCGCTGAGCTTCTTGCGGCCACGCGCGCGGCGGGCGCGGAGCACCTTGCGGCCGCCCGGAGTCGCCTTGCGGGCGAAGAAGCCGTGCCGGCGCGCGCGAACGAGGTTGCTCGGCTGAAAAGTGCGCTTCATCGTGTCGGTCCTGAACTCAACGAAAACGGCCGCCCGCTTTTGGGGCGGCCTTCGATACGGGCGGGCGGTTAGAAGAGAGTCAGGCCCAAGTCAAGGTTGGGCGAACCGCGGAACCGGTCCGGTCGACGGACCGCGCAGCGCAGGCCAAGGGAGCGGTGAGAGCAAGCACGAGGTTGTCGGCCGATTCAGCATTATCACGGAGATGGACCCATCTCCGCTCGACAGGCAGGACCGGCGAGCTATCGGATTGTTTCCGCAACGGGAGGGCGGCCATGGTCGCACTTGTCTCGACGGTGGCCTATCTCGGGCTGGAGGCCCGTGCGGTCGAGGTGCAGTGCCAGATCGCCCCCGGGGTACCGCGCTTTACGATCGTCGGCCTGCCCGACAAGGCGGTCGGCGAGAGCCGCGAGCGGGTGCAGTCCGCGCTGGCCGCGATGGGGCTGGCCCTGCCGCCCAAGCGGATCACGATCAATCTCTCGCCGGCCGACCTGCCCAAGGAAGGCAGCCACTACGACCTGCCGATCGCACTCGCGCTGCTCGCCGCGATGGGGGTGACCGACGCCGAGCAGCTGGCCGACTGGGTCGCGGTGGGCGAGCTCGCGCTCGACGGACGGATCGCGCCCTCGCCCGGAGTGCTGCTCGCCGCGCTCCACGCGAGCGAGGCCGACAAGGGCCTGATCTGCCCCGCCGGGCAAGGCTCGGAGGCGCGCTGGGCGAGCGGGATCCCGGTCACCGCCGCGCCGAACCTCGTCAGCCTGCTCAATCACCTGAAAGGTGTGCAGTACCTGCCCGAGGCGCAACAGGGCGAGGTCGAGGAGCCTGCGCACGGGCCCGACCTGAGGCTGGTCAAGGGGCAGGAGACCGCAAAACGCGCGCTCGAGATCGCCGCGGCGGGTGGCCACAACCTGCTGATGCTCGGCCCGCCCGGCGCGGGCAAGTCGCTGCTCGCCTCGTGCCTCCCCGGCATCCTGCCGCCGCTGAGCCCGGCCGAGGCGCTCGAGGTGAGCATGGTCGCGTCGGTCGCGGGCATGCTCGAAGGCGGGCGGATCAGCCGCACGCGGCCATTCCGCGCGCCGCACCATTCGGCTTCGATGGCGGCGCTCACCGGTGGCGGGCTGCGGGTCCGGCCGGGCGAGGTCAGCCTCGCGCATCTCGGCGTGCTGTTCCTCGACGAGCTGCCCGAATTCCAGCGCGCGGTGCTCGACTCGCTCCGCCAGCCGCTCGAGACGGGCAAAGTGGACGTCGCCCGCGCCAACGCCCATGTGACGTATCCCGCACGGGTCCAGCTGATTGCGGCGATGAACCCGTGCCGCTGCGGACATCTCGGCGACCCCGCGCTCGCCTGCAGCCGCGCTCCGCGCTGCGCCGGCGAATACCAGGCCAGGATCAGCGGGCCCCTGCTCGATCGCATGGACCTGCACGTCGAGGTCGAGCCGGTCCGGGCGACGGACCTCGCCCTGCCGCCGCCAGCCGAGGGGTCCGCCGATGTCGCGGTTCGCGTGACCGAAGCACGCGAGCGCCAGGCCGCACGCGGTATCCGGGCCAACGCCGAACTCGACGGAGACCGGCTCGAGGAACACGCGACACCCGACGAGCCCGGCCGCAAGCTCCTGCTTCAGGCGGCGGAGGCGATGCGCCTCTCGGCTCGCGGCTACACGCGCGTGTTGAGGGTCGCGCGCACGATCGCCGACCTTGCCGGCACGCACCAAGTCGGCCGCATTCATGTGGCCGAAGCGCTCAGCTATCGCAGGCAGGCGCCGCGCGCGTGACGCCGTTCACGACCCTGGTCGCGCAGTGCCGATTTCGGCGCAGTTCTGTAAGCTATCCCTAACTACATAGTAACTTATTCAATCCAAAGGGGTGTGACGTCTTGTTGGGGGGACATGCCATGCAAGCTGCGCGCCTTCGCACCAGTGAGGGCCTCGTACGGGACTACCGCTCCAACACCGCGATTGCGTTCGCCGCGATCGGAGCGTTCGTGTTCGGCGGCAGCGAACTTGCCCCGCACCTGGCCACGCTGGATGTCGCGAGTGCAGATCCCAATCTGGTCGGCGCATTCATCCTGAATATCGCCCTCATTCTGTTTGCGTGGCGGCGCTCGGTCGATCTGCGCCTTGCCGTGCTCCAAAAGAGGAAAGCGGAAGATCGATCTTACGTCCTAGCGTACAGAGATGAAGTCACGAATATCTATAACCGTCGGTATTTTACAGAATATCTCGATTCTCTGGATAATCTGGAAACCACCCGACTTTCACTGATTCTGATCGACATAGACCACTTCAAGAAGGTCAACGACCTCTACGGCCACGCGGCGGGCGATCAGCTGCTTTTTCAGTGCGCCACGCGAATCGAGAAAGCCAGCCCGCGAGGAGCCTGCTGCGCCCGGCTGGGAGGCGACGAGTTCGCAATCCTGCTGGAGGGTGACGCGGCGCTGCCCGAGCTGGCCACCGGGCTTGCGCAGCGCCTGCTCGAGGAATTCAGCACGCCTATCGAGATCGACGCGACCATTGCGAGCGTTGGCGCTTCGATCGGGTTGTCGAGCCTGGACGGAACATGTGCGGGACCACGGGCGCTACTGAGGCACAGCGACATCGCGCTGTACGAGGCCAAGAATCTCGGCCGCAACCGCCTTGTCTGGTTCGACGAAACGATGGAGCTTGAGCTCGCCCGCCGAAACGGGATCGAAGCCGACATGCGCCTCGGCCTTGCCGAAGGGCTGTTCGTGCCCTTCTTCCAGCCGCTCATCGACATCGAGACCGGCGACCTGCGGGGATTCGAGGTCCTCGCTCGCTGGCAGCATCCAGAACGGGGAATCGTCGAGCCCGACGAGTTCATTCCCCTGGCGGAGACGATCGGCCTGATTTCCGATCTGTCGTTCGCGGTCATGCGAGCGGCGCTCAGTGCAGCCCGGGACTGGCCGAGCCATCTCACGATTGCCGTGAACATCTCGCCCGTCCAGTTCAAGGATCCGATCCTTGGCCAGCGCATCCTGAAGCTCGTCCGCGAAACGGGCTTTCCGTGCCAGCGCCTTGAGATCGAGATAACCGAGTGCGCCATCATGGAGGACTCCGAACTGGCACTGGCCACGATCACGAGCCTGAAGAACCAGGGCATCAGCATTTCGCTCGACGACTTCGGGACCGGCTACGCCTCGCTCTCCCAGCTCCGCGCGCTGCCGTTCGACCGGATCAAGATAGATCGCAGCTTCATCGCGTCGCTGCTCGGCGACGAACAGAGCGCCGCGATCGTCCGGTCCATCGTGGCGCTGGGCAAGAGCCTCAGGCTGCCGATTACCGCCGAAGGGATCGAGACGAGCCAGATCTACACGAAAGTCAAGGAACTCGGGTGCACGGAT
>Ga0307505_10003016_pt1 | contig 10971 bp, 13 predicted proteins | sample 23_S_MG_FD_202183 | JGI IMG/M metagenome (GOLD analysis project Ga0307505, IMG submission 202183) | Soil microbial communities from Populus trichocarpa stands in riparian zone in the Pacific Northwest, United States - 23_S | ecosystem: Environmental > Terrestrial > Soil > Riparian zone > Trees... | reverse complement strand
CGCCGCGCCCTACAATACGCGCTTCCAATTCCTTCCTAAACATGACCCCCTTCTCCTGGACCAACCCCTACGCCTGGCCGAGGAAGCCCGTCCTCGCCAGGAACATCGTCGCCACCACCCAGCCGCTCGCGGCGCAGGCCGGCCTGCAGATGCTCGCTGCGGGCGGCAACGCGGTCGACGCGATCCTCGCCACCGCCATCACGCTCTCCCTCGTCGAGCCCGTGTCCAACGGCATCGGCTCGGACGCCTACGCCATCGTCTGGGACGGCAAGGAAATGCACGGCCTGAACGCCTCGGGACGCTCGCCCGAGGGTTGGACGCCGGAGTACTTCAAGGAACACAAGTCCATGCCGCAGCGCGGCTGGAACAGCGTGTCGGTGCCGGGCTGCGTGTCGGCCTGGAGGATGCTGTCGGAGAAATTCGGCAAACTGCCCTTCGAGAAGCTGTTCGAGGCGGCGATCCGCTACGGGCGCGAGGGTTTCCTCGTCTCGCCCACCATCGCCAGCCAGTGGGCGAAGCAGGTGCCCGAGCTGAAATCGCAGCCCGGCTTCGCCGAGGCCTTCATGCCCAACGGCCGCGCGCCGCAACCGGGCGAGGTGTTCAAGTTCGCCGACCATGCGGCCACGCTGGAGGCGATCGCGAAGACCAAGGGCGAGGCGTTCTATAACGGCCCGCTCAGCGAGAAACTGGAATCGCATTCGCGCCAGAACGGCGGCGTGATGAAGGCCTCGGACCTCGCCGCGCACAAGTCCGACTGGATCGCGCCGATCGAGATGCACTACCGCGGCTACACGCTGCACGAAATACCGCCCAACGGCCAGGGCATCGTCGCGCTGATGGCGCTCGGAATGCTGCGGCACTTCGACCTGAAGAGCCACCCGGTGGACGGCCCCGACAGCCTGCACCTGCAGATCGAGGCGCAGAAGCTCGCCTTCGCGGACGCCTGGGCCTACGTGGCGGACCTCGAGCACATGAAAGAGGTGACGCCGGCACAGCTGCTCGATACGGACTACCTGAAGGAGCGCGCGAAGCTGATCGACCCGAAGAAAGCGCAGGACTTCGGCCCCGGCAAGCCGCCCAAGGGCGGCACCGTGTACCTCACCGCGGCGGACGCCTCGGGAATGATGGTGTCGTACATCCAGTCCAACTACATGGGCTTCGGTTCCGGCGTGGTGGTGCCGGGCACCGGGATCTCGCTGCAGAACCGCGGCGGCACCTTTTCGCTGAAACCCGGCCACCCGAACCAGGTCGGCCCGAAGAAGCGCCCCTACCAGACCATCATCCCGGGCTTCCTCACCAGGGAGGGCAAGCCCGTGATGAGCTTCGGCGTGATGGGCGGCACCATGCAGCCGCAGGGCCACGCCCAGGTGGTGGTGCGCATCGCCGACTACGGCCAGCACCCGCAGGCGGCCTGCGACGGCCCGCGCTTCCGCTTCGTGCAGGGCATGGACGTGAGCGTGGAGGACGGCGGGTTCTCCGGCACCGCGCTGGAAGAACTGCAGAAGCGCGGCCACCGCATCGTCAACGTCGACGACTACAACCAGTTCGGCAGCGCGCAGATGATCTGGAAGACCGAGGGCGGCTACATCGCCGCCAGCGACCCGCGCCGCGACGGCCAGGCCGTGGGGTTCTGACCATGCTCAAGGTCTGGGGCCGGGTCAACTCGGTCAACGTGAAGAAGGCGATGTGGTGCGTGGGCGAGCTCGGCCTGCCGCACGAGCGCGTGGATGCGGGCATGCAGTTCGGCGTGAACAAGACGCCGGAGTACCTCAGGATGAACCCGACGGGCCTCGTGCCCACCCTCGACGACGACGGCTTCACGCTGTGGGAGTCGCACACCATCGTGCGCTATCTCAGCGCCAAGCACAGCCTTGGCAAGCTCTGCCCGGCGGACCTGAAGCTCCGCGCCGACGCCGAGCGCTGGATGGACTGGGCGTTCACGTTCCAGGGCGCCGTGCGCAACGCCTTCTGGCACCTGATCCGCACCCCGCCCGAAAAGCGCGACGCGAAAGCGATCGAGGAGAGCCGGCTGAAGAGCGCGGAGCTCGCCGCGCTCCTCGACGGGGCGCTCGCCGGCAAGGCCTACGTCGCGGGCGGATCCTTCACCATGGGCGACATCCCCATCGGCTGCGAGGTGCAGCGCTGGATCCGGCTGCCGATACAGCGCCCCGCCCTGCCGAACCTGCACGCCTGGTTCGAGCGCCTGCGCGAACGGCCCGCGTTCCTGCAGCACGTGGACCTGCCCCTGACGTGAGCAGGATCGCGATCGTCACCGGCGCGGCGAGCGGCATCGGCCTCGCGTGCGCCGAGCGGCTCGCCGCCGACGGCATGAAAGTGGTGCTGGCCGACCTGAACGAGAAGGCCGGCGCGGAACATGCGAAGCGCCTCGGCGGCAGCTTCGTCGCCGCCGACCTCGGCAAGCGCGAAGGCTGCCGCAAGCTCGTCGACGCGGCGCTCAAGGCGCACGGCACGGTGCACGTGCTGGTCAACAACGCCGGCTTCCAGCACGTCTCGCCGATCGAGGAGTTCCCCGAGGACCGGTGGGAGCAGATGATCGCGCTGATGCTCACCGCGCCGTTCCTCCTCACGCGCTACTGCTGGCCGGCGATGAAAAAGCAGAAATGGGGCCGCGTGGTGAACATCGCCTCGATCCACGCCCTCATCGCCTCGCCCTTCAAGGTCGGCTATACCGCCGCCAAGCACGGCCTGGTCGGCCTCACGCGCACCGCGGCGCTGGAAGGCGGCGAGCACGGCATCACCGTGAACGCCATCTGCCCGGCTTACGTCAGGACGCCCCTGGTGGACAGCCAGATCGCCGACCAGGCGAAGGCCAACCGCATGTCGCCCGAGGAGGTGATCGAGAAGATCATGCTCGCGCCGGCGGCGGTGAAGCGCCTGATCGAGCCCGCCGAGGTGGCGGACTTCGCCGCCTATCTTTGCGGCGACGCGGCGGGCACCATCACGGGCGCGGCGCTGACGATGGACCTTGGTTGGACCGCTCGCTAGCAAGCGCCTTCACTCTGGCATAGAACGCCCGCAGGTCGCCGCGCTCCGCTTCGAGCAGCCGCTCGAACATCGGCACCAGGTCGCTGTAGGTCGCGTAGGAAGCGACGAATGCGTTGTTCGGTTCCTGACCCTCGAAAGCGGGCATGCGCGCCATGAGCGGCCGCAAGGCTTCCAGCGCCGCGCGCTTCCTCTCCCGCATCGCCTCGGGCGCAAGGCGCGTCCGGTACAGCGCCTCGAGCTGCGCCCGCACTCCCGCGATCTGCGGCGCGATGTCCCGCAGCGGCTCGGGCTTGCGCCCCCGCGCCGCCAGCCAGCGCCGCAGGCCTTCGCGCTCCACCGCCACCGCGAAGGACTCGTTGAACGTGGAATCATCCTTCAGGTACACCACCCGGTGCGCGAGCTCGTGGAACATCAGCCGCGCCAGGTCCGCTTCCGGGTAATGGATGAAGGTGGACAACAGCGGGTCGTCGAACCAGCCGAGCGTCGAGTAGGCCGGCACGCCGACCACGACCACGTCATGGCCCGCGGCACGCAGCGTCCCGGCGAAGCGCTGCGCCGCCGCTTTCTCGTAGTAGCCGCGGTAGCTCACGCAGCCGGCGATGGGAAAGCAGGATTGCACCGGCGCGAGGGAGAACTCGGGCGCGGCCACCACGTTCCACAGCGCGTAGGGCCGCCCGAGGTCGGCGTAGCTCCGGTAGGCGCCGTCCTCCGGCAGCGCCAGCTCGCGCGAGGCGAAGTCGCGGATCTCGCGCGCCAGCCCGAGCCGCTCCTTCAGCGCCGGCCCCGCCGCGACCTCCTCCACCGGCCGCGCGCGCGCCATCAGCGCCAGCTGGCCGCCCGCGGCCTGGCCGTAGTAGGACAGCGTCTCGCAGCCGCCGAGCAGGACTGCGCTAAGCAGCAGTAAAACGCGCATGCGCGAGGAAAGACCCGATCTGCGCGGCGACGCGCGTCGAAAGCAGCATCGCGCTATGCCCCACCGGCAGCACGATGCGCTCGCGCATCCCCTCGACTTCCGTCTCCTCGAGGCGCACCACGCCGTCGTTCGGCCCGGGCAGCGCGCCGAACAGCCGCCCCAGGCCCATCGGCAGCGTTCCCGCGATCACCCCGAGTGGCTCGGGCCGCGTCCAGCGCGCGGCGCGCCCTTCGCGCCACAGCGGCTCGCTCGCGCCGAGGAACCAGCGCCCCCAGCCGAGGCGCGCGAGGCGCCGGCCCGCGAGGTTGCCGCGCGCCGGCGTGCCCAGCAGCACGACGTTTCCCGCCGCCAGCGCGGGATGGCGCAGCAGCGCCTCGAGGATCACCAGCCCGCCGAGGCTGTGCCCGATGAAGTGCGCCGGGCCGATGCCGCGCGCAAAGCGCGCCAGGCGCTCGCCATGCGCTTCCAGCGGCCGCTCGCGCCCGGCATAGCCGAGCAGATGCGTCCGCAGACCCGCGGCCTGCAGCCGCGCCGCGAGCGGCGTCATCACCACCGCCGGCACCCACAGGCCATGGACCAGGACCGCGTCGCGCGTCACGCTCAGGCGGCGCTGCGGCCGGGGAGCGCGAAGATGCCGCTCATGCGCACGATGCGGGTCTCGCCCACGCAGAGGTACCCGGTGGCGAACGCCAGCCGCGAGCCCATGCGCTGCACCTCGACCTCGGAGTGGATCCAGTCGCCGACCGAGGCCGCGCCGGCGTAGTCGATGTCCAGGTGCGCGGTGACGAAACCGCCGCGCCCGCCGCTCTTCGCCATCATGCCGTAGCCCAGCGCCAGGTCGGCGAGCGTGGCGAGCACCCCGCCGTGGCAGATGTCGCGGGAGTTCGAATGCTTCTTCTCCACGCGCAGGCCGAGAGACACCACGCCGTCGCCGCGCTTCTCGTGCAGCGGGCCCACCAGCTCGTTGAACGGGCTCGCGGAGGGCAGCGGCTTGAAGCCCGGCGGAACCTGCGTCATCGCCGCGCGCGGATCTCGCGCAGCGTGTCGAGCAGCGCCTGCGCCCGGTACACGATCGGGTAGTCCACCATCTGGCCGTCCACTTCCACCGCCGCCGCGCCCTTTGCCTCGGCCTCCTTGAACGCCGCGACGATGCGCTCGGCGCGCGCCGCCTCCTCATCGCTCGGCGTGAACGCCGTATTCGCGGGCTGCACCTGGTCCGGGTGCACGCACAGGCGCCCCTGGAAGCCGCCGCGGCGGCTGCGTTCCAGCGCTCGCCGGTAGCCCTCCAGGTCGCGCAGGTGGAACCAGGGACTGTCGAGCGGCCCTTCCAGGCCCGCGGCGCGCGAGGCGAGCACCACGCGCGCGCGCGCCTCGGCGAGTTCCGGCTCGTCCAGCGAAGGCACGATCCCCGTGTCGAGGCTGTAATCCGCCGCGCCGAAGGCGAGGCGCTTCACGCGCCAGGGGCCGCTGTAAGGCCGGAGATTCCGCGCCTGTACGATGCGGTCCACGCGCGCCACGCCGGCCGCCGTTTCCACCTGCGGGATGAGGTCGATGGTGCCTTCGACGATGCCCTGCTCGCGCTCCAGGGCGGCGAGCAGCCAGTCGATGGCGTGCAGGTCGGCGGCGCTCTCCACCTTGGGCAGCACCACGCCGTCCACCTTGTCGTGGATCGTCTCCGCCAGGTCGCGGTAGCAGTACGGCGACGAAGGCGCGTTCGGGCGCACGTAGCCGCGGCACTTGCGCGGGCGCTTGAGCGCCTCGGCCACGGGCTTGCGGGTGGCGGCCTTGTCCGAGGCCGCCACCGCGTCCTCCAGGTCGAGGATCACGGCGTCGGCGCTCAAGGAGAGCGCTTTTTCCACACGGCGCGGGTGGTTGCCCGGCGCGAACAGGAACGACCTATTGAGCGGCATGGCCCTGCCTTTCATCCCAGCGTGGATACGGAAGACGCCATTGTGCCGTGGCGAGCGTGGGCGGCCACACCACTTCGCGCCGGCCGGCCAGGATCTGCACCACGGCCGGCTTGGCGGCCACCTGGGCGCCGGCCTTGTCCACCCGGTACGGCCCGATGGGCGTCTCGGTCTCGAGCGCCGAGAGCGCCTCGCGCAGCCGCTCCTGCTCGAGCGAACCCGCCTTGCGCACCGCCTCTTCGAGCACCAGCGCCGCCGAATAGGTCCCGGCGGCAAGGGCGCCCGGTTCGCCCTGCCAGCGCTTGCGCCAGGCCTGCACGAAGGCGGCGTTGCCGCGCGTGGCAAAGCGCACGTCATACGCCGTGAGGCCAAGCGCGAACTCCGCGTCCCGCCCCACGAACTGCAGGAAACGCGGCTCCCCCGCGCCCTGCGCGAGGAACACCCAGGGCGCGTAGCCGATGCGCTTGAACGACTTCGCCATCTCCGCGGCATCCTCGGGCTGGCCGAAAGCGATCCAGGCCTCGGCGTTGCGCGCGCGCGCCGCCGCCACCTGCGCGGCGTAATCGCGCTGGCCGGCGGGAACCCCCTGCACTTCGCCCGGGTCCAGCCCCAGGGCGCGCGCCTGCGCCACCAGCCGCGCCGCGGGCTCGCCGGACACCGGGTCGTTGCGCGCCACCACGTGCAGGCGGCGGTAGCCCAGGGCACGCGCGATGGCGAGCGCCCCGGCGCCGTACTCGGCGAGCGGCGCCGGCACCTGGAACACGTAGCGGGAGCCGGCCCGGTGCAGGCTGCCCGAGACGCCCGACGCGTTGACCAGCACCCGGCGCGAGCGCTCGGCGTACGCCGCCGCCACGACGGAAGCCGCGCTGCCGAACGGCCCCATGAGCAGCTGCGCGCCTTCGGCCTGCACCAGCCGCTCGTACAGCTTGCCCGCGGCGCTGGCTTGCGAGCGGTCGTCGGCGATGCGCAGCTCGACGCGCCGCCCGAGGAGGCCGCCCGCGGCGTTGCGCTCCTCCTGCCACAGCAGGAGCGCCTTCTTCATGTCGGCGGCAAGGTCGGCCAGCAGCCCGGTCTCGGGCAGCACCGCGCCCAGCACCACCGGCGGCCCCTGCGCGAAGGCCGGGGCCGCCGCGAGGCACAGCGCGGCGAGCCAGGCGCGCATCAGCAGCCGAAGAAGCGGGCGAAGCCGGCCACCGGCTCGCGCACCGTGACCAGCGTGTTCTCGATGGCATCCGCGCGCGCGTAGCCGAGCGACATGCCGCAGACCACCATCTCGTGCGCCGGGATCTTCAGCTCCCGGCGCACCACGGTGTGCGCCGAGGCGATCGCCGCCTGCGGGCAGGTATCCAGGCCGAAGCCGCGCGCCGCCAGCATCAGGTTCTCCAGGAACATGCCGGTGTCGAGCCAGGCGCCCACCGGCAAGTCGCGCTCCAGCGTCACCACCATGCCCACCGGCGCGTCGAAAAAGAGATAGTTGCGCGCGTGCTGGCGATGGGTCTTCTCGCGCTCGCCCTTGCCGATGCCGAGCAGGCCGTACAGGTCCCAGCCGAGCTTCCGGCGGCGCGCGAGGTACGGGTCGCGCCACTTGGTGGGGTAGTACTCGTATTCTCGCTTCCAGCCCTCCTCGCCGTTCTGCATGAACTCGGCGTGCATCGCGGTGGTCAGACGATCGCGCGCCTCGCCCATCACCACGTAGACGTTCCAGGGCTGGATGTTGGTGCCGGAGGGCGCGCGGCTGGCGAGCGAGAGCAGGCGCTCCACCGTTTCGCGCGGCACCGGATCGGGCTTGAAGGTGCGCAGGCTGCGGCGCGACAGGATCGCTTCCTCGACCGTGCGCGCGACGCTGCCGGCCGCGAAGGGCAGCGCGCCCAGGGCGGGATCATGAGTCGATGGGTTCATCGGGCGATAATACCCAACATGGATGCCCGCCTGCTGTCCGCGTTCGCTGCGCTGGTCGGCGAGAATAACGTTCTCGTCGCGCCGCAGGACATCGCGCCTTTCACCATCGACTGGCGCCGGCAGTACCGCGGCGGCGCGCTCGGCGTGCTGCGCCCGGCGCTCACCGCCGAAGTCGCCGCGGTGGTCGGCCTGTGCGCGCGCGAGGGCATCGCCATCGTGCCGCAGGGCGGCAACACCGGCCTGTCGGGCGGCTCGGTGCCGACCGGCGCGCGGCCCGAAATCGTTTTATCGCTGTCCAGACTCTCGCGCATCCGCGAGGTGGACGCGCTCAACGACACCATCACGGTGGAGGCGGGTTGCGTGCTCGCCGACATCCAGCGGGCGGCGCGCGAGGCCGGGCGGCTGTTCGCCCTTTCGCTCGCCGCGGAGGGCAGCTGCCAGATCGGCGGCAACCTGTCCACCAACGCCGGCGGCGTGAATGTCCTGCGCTACGGCAACGCGCGCGAGCAGGTGCTGGGCCTCGAAGTGGTGCTGCCGGATGGCCGCGTCTGGGATGGACTGCGCGCGCTGCGCAAGGACAACACCGGCTACGACCTGAAGCAGTTGTTCCTCGGCGCCGAGGGCACGCTGGGGGTGATCACCGCGGCGGTGCTCAGGCTGCATCCCGCTCCCGCGACGAGCGCCACGGCGTGGATCGCGGTGCAGAGCCCGGCGCGCGCGGTGGAACTGCTGGCGCGGCTGCGCCAGGGGCTCGGCCAGCGCATCAGCGCCTTCGAGCTGGTGTCGCGCCGCTGCCTGGAGTCGGTGCTGAAGCACGCGCCCGCCATGCGGGATCCGCTGCCGGACCCCCATCCCTGGTACGTGCTCGCCGAGATCGCCGACACGGGCGACGCAGCGACGCTGGCGTCGCAGGTCGAGCAGGCCCTCGCGGGGTGCCCGGACCTCGTGGCGGACGCGGTGCTCGCCGCGAGCGCGTCGCAGTCGCAGGCGCTTTGGAAGATCCGCGAGACGATTCCCGAGGCGCAGTTCGCCAACGTCAAGCACGACGTGTCCGTGCCGGTGTCGAAGGTGCCGGAACTCCTCGAGCGCGCGGGCCGGGCGCTCGAAGCGGCCTTTCCCGGCGTCCCGGTGCATGCCTTCGGCCACATCGGCGACGGCAACATCCACTACAACGTCGGCGGCGAGGCCCTGCTCGTGCGGCGCGAGGAGGTCAACCGCGTGGTGTACGACACGGTGGCGGCGCTGGGCGGCTCGATCTCGGCCGAGCACGGCCTGGGGCAGTTGAAGCGCGAGGAAATCCGGCGCTACAAGGGCGCGCTGGAGCTCGAGCTGATGCGCACGCTGAAGGCGGCGCTCGACCCGCAGGGCCTGATGAACCCCGGGAAAGTGCTCTAGCGGACGCGCTCGAAGTCGAGCGCCGCGCCGTTCAGCACGCCCGCCAGCGATGCGCCCGCCACGCGGCCGCGAAAGGCAAGCGCCGGCCCGCTGACGCTGAGTTCCGCCCCGTCGAGGCGCGCTTCGCTCACCGCGACGACCTCGCCGGCGTGTCTGGCCTCCACCTCCACCCGCTGGAAATTCTGCTGGATGCGCAGCGCCCAGCCATTCGCCGCGCGCCACGCCCCGCGCGCGTCCGCCGGAATCACGAAGAGGAATATCCGGCTTTCGTCACCCTGGCCTTCGTGGCGCGCACTGAGGCGCACGCGCTCGGTGCGGTCGGGCGTCCAGCCGGTCATGCCGAAGGCGTGCGTCACCACGCGCGCTCCCGGGCGCAACTGCGTGAGCAGGCGCGGGCGCAGTTGGTCGAGCAGGAACGGCAAGAGGTAGATCGTCACCACGCTGGCGCGCGACAGGTCGGCGCGCAGCGCATCGCCCGCCTCGAACCGCGCGAGCCGTTCCACGCCGGCCTCGCGCGCGCGCCGGCGCGCCAGGACGACCAGTTCGGCATCCAGTTCGATGCCCAGGCCGTGCGCCTGGTGCGCCTGCGCCGCGTGGATCACGATGCGCCCGTCGCCCGAGCCCAGGTCGATGACGAAATCCCCCGGCCCGGTGCCGGCCAGCGCCAGCATGCGCGCGACGACTTCGGGCGGCGTGGTGATGAACGGCGCCTGTGCCGGCGCGTCCTGCGCGCCGGCCTGCAGCGCCAGCGCCAGGCCGGCTACTGCGGCAGCAAGGCGGCGATGGTCTTGCGCACGGAATCGCGCGACCAATCGAGCTCCCCGAAGTAGCTGTAGCGCACCCGGCCATCGGGGCCGACGATGAACGTCGCCGGCAGGTAGCGCGCCTTCCACGCCTTGGCGGCCGCCCGGTCGGGATCGAGCAGCACCGGAAAGGCGAGCGGCACCTGGTGGAGGAAGCCGCGCACCCGCGACTCGGGCTCGGCGAGGTTCACCGCCAGCACCGCGAACGGCCGGCCCGCCATCGACGCGCGCAACCGCTCGATGGAGGGCATCTCCACGCGGCAGGGCTCGCACCAGGTGGCCCAGAAGTTGATCAGCACCACCTTGCCGCGGTAGTCCTCCAGCGCGTGCGGCTTGCCGTCGAGATCCTGCAGGCGAAGCGCCGGCGTGGGCCCGCCGCTCCACTCGGGGAGCTGCGCGAACGCCGCCGTGCACCACAGCAGCAGTGCCGCCGCCGCGAGCCTCATTCCAGCGCGGCGCCCGCGCCCAGCAGCGCGGCGCGAAAGCGGTTCTTCAGCAGCGCGCCTTCGCGCGGCGGCAGCACCAGGGGGATCTTCCCGGCGCTCACCTTGACCTGCGCGAAATTCGGCCCCGCAGCGCCGTGGATCGTCTGGCGCAGCGCCGCTACGCCGGCCGCATCGCGCAGCAGCACGCCGGTGGCGAACCCGGAAGCGCGCGCCATCGCGGCCAGGTCCACGCCGTGCGCGGTGTGGGTCTTCTGCATCCCGGTCTCGCCGTAGCGCTCGTTGTCGATCACCGCGACGGAAAGGTTTTTCGGCTTTTGCACGCCGATGGTGGCGAGCGAGCCGAGGCCCATCAGCATCTCGCCGTCGCCCGTGATCACCAGCACCCGGCGCTGCGGCTGCGCGAGCGCGAGCCCCAGCCCGATCATCGCGGCGCAGCCCATCGCGCCCCACAGCGGAAATGTCAGGTCGTGGTCGCCCGCCGCGGTGCAATCCCAGGCGGTGGAACCGAGGCCGGCGACGACCAGCAGCCCGCCGCGCTCCGCCAGCAGGGTCTTCACCACGTCGCGCCGCTGCAAGGTCATCGGCTGGACTGCTCCTGGAAG
>Ga0307505_10003015_pt1 | contig 10975 bp, 11 predicted proteins | sample 23_S_MG_FD_202183 | JGI IMG/M metagenome (GOLD analysis project Ga0307505, IMG submission 202183) | Soil microbial communities from Populus trichocarpa stands in riparian zone in the Pacific Northwest, United States - 23_S | ecosystem: Environmental > Terrestrial > Soil > Riparian zone > Trees... | reverse complement strand
CAGTTTTAATGGGCATGGGTCGATGTTGGCCCGACACATGAAAGGCACCCCCCGTCCCGATACCGGTATGCCGCGCCGAAAGGGCGATCGAAAGGGATTCCGAAACCTGACCGAAAGGGTCGTCGCATAGTCGTGGCAGGCATCCGATCAGGAGTAGCCAAGCATGCGACGCCTTCGTCCTCCGACCCAGGAGTCTCAAGTCATCCCCATTTGCCGATCCGCCCGTGGCCAGGCGGCCGCGCCGACTGCGGCGTTGAAAGAAGAGGAGCTCGACGAGCTGATCAGGTGCGGGTGGGCCGAGTGGGCTGAGCTTCAGGAGGCATTGCTGGCCACGGGAGGGATGCTCCCGTCACGGGAGATCGCTGAACGGGCAACAGCGTTCTTCGCCGATGCCTACTGGCGTGCCGACGAAGCGCACCTGGAGGTCCTCCGTCGTCAAAACGCTCGGAACCGACTGGGCAGAGCGATCTCCCAGCGTGGGCTGGAGCTGGCATGACCGCCTCAGGACGGTCGGTGCGGCACGTGTGGAGATTGTCGGCGTTGAGGGTGGCTCTGTGGGCGTTGATCGCGGCCGGGCCGCTGGCGGCGGGTGCGGTGTGGATTCGCCTCGACGATGTGAGCCAGCAGCTCGCCAATTTGATCGGTCAGGCGGCCGATACGCCAGCTGGGTCAACGTCTGATGTGGAGGGAGTCGCCGAGCTAGCTCTGGCCGACCTTCTCGCGACGTCGGAAGACGCCGACGGACCGCCGACCGTGGTGCAGACCGTGAGCCTGGGAGCGGAGGAACTGGAGCCGGGCTACTACGCCGTGACCGTCGCGGTGGCACGTGCCGGTGATACAGAGTCTCAAGTCAGCTTCTACGTGCTCGGTGTGGTCTCCACATCGTCTGGGTGGGCGGTAACGGGCCCACCAGCGCTGGTTGCAGGGCCACGCCACACCGATGCTCCAGAGATCGGTACGGAGATGCGCAACCTCCAGCCGGGCGCTGGGCTGACGGCAGCGGCCGAAGGATTCCTGTCCGCGCTTCTGACGGGTGACGGTGACCTGGCGCGCTACACGTCACCGGGTTCTTCGTTGGTGCCGGTGAGCCCTCCACCTTTCTCTGCCGTCGAGGTAACTGAGGAAGCGTCGACTCCGTTGCAGCCACACAGCCAGCTGGTGGCAGTCGATCTCGAGGGCGCGCGTCCGGCCGGTGATGTCGAGGTTCTCGAGTACTGGCTGCTGATGGAAGAGCGAGATGGACGGTGGGAGGTGGCCGAGATGCTTCCGGCTCCACCGCTGAACACGACGACTGGAAGGGAGGAGCAATGATCGAAACGGCCCAGGGGTTGGTGGGCAGTCTCACCAACCTGGCGATAGCGGCGGCGGTGGTGATTGCCATCGGGATGATCCTGTGGGCGTGGCTGGTGAAACGGACGGTCACCGCCGTGATCGGGGTGATCATCCTCGCTGCCCTCGTCCTCTTCGCCATAAACAGCACCGGATGGCTGCGCGACCGGGTGGCCGATGACCTTGGCGCCACCGGCATGGGTTCGTCCGTGGTCTTGGTGGAGATAGGCGCAGACCGTGTCTGAACCGACTGGCGAAGCTTTGGTCTTCCGGTCCTACACGTATGCGCTGCGGCATCCGGTGGTGATCGGCCAGGTGGCCGGCTGGAGGCTGCCATGGGCGGTGTCTGCCACGCAGTTGGGCGCAATCGCTGGTGCCGGAGCGGTGATGTTGGCGGTTCGGCCGATCTGGGCGCATTTGGGCGGGATCGCCAACTTGGTGGTGTTCTGTTCGGTCGTGGCGCTCGTGGGATGGGCGGCACGGCGCTGGCGGGTGGAGGGCCGTTCACCGGCCAGATTCGCGGCCGGTTTCCTGATGGCGACTGTCGGTGGTGGCCGTGGCGTGAGCAACGGCGCCCCGGTGAAGCAGTTGCGCCCGGTAAGAGGGCTGTCCGTTGGGATGGTGGTTGTGGAGGGGCGGCGGTAGTGGCGGGGCCGTTAGCGGTTCGTGGCGTGGCCGGGAATCTGGCCTGGGCAGCCGACGGTTCGGTTTGGGGCTGCTACCGGGTCAGCCCGTTCGGCTATCCCCATCGAGCGGCCGCGAATGCGAGAGAAGTACATGCCAGGACCGCCGCGGCGCTGCTCACTTTGCCCCGCCGGTCGTTGGTCCTGTCGGTGGCACGACCCATCTCGGAGGGCGAGTTGGCGGAACGGGTTGCCGCTGGCGGGGACGGGCGCTGGGGCCACGGCTGGGTCGGGCAGGCCCGCCGAGCCGCCGCCAGGGCGTCGACAGATCCGGTCTGGGAGCGCTGCTGGTTCCTTGCCGTCCGACTGCCCGAACCAGACGGCGTTCCCCGGCTAGCCGCACGGCTCCGATCGGCGGGCTCCGAAGTGGGAGGCGGATTCGGGATCACACACACTCCACCTCGGACCGCCGTCGTGGCCCGGGCCGAAACCGCGGCAGCCAACTGGGAGGAACAGGTTCGAGGGCACCTCCCGGCGGTCCCGCTGACGGGAAGCCAGGTGGTCTGGTTATTCGAGCGGGCGGTCTTGAGAGGTCTGGCCGAGCCGGCGTATCCGACGGATGCCCGCCGGGTGGTATCGACGGTGAGGTTGGACCGCGACGCGGTCTACCACGAAGGAGGAAGACGGGACCAGCCGGATCGTCCTCGCCACTACCGGTATCTGACGGTGGATCATCCTGACCACGGGGTCGCTCACCAGGCCTTCTTGTGTCTGGCTGAGACTCCTCCGGCATGGACGTTCCCCTTCGGGTCGGGGGAGTGGCTGTGGCATCTCGACGACCAGCTCCCGTTCCCGGTCGATTGGGCGCTCTGCGTCGAACGAGTCGAGAACGACGCGGCTCGGCGACGGACGCTGCGGGCGAAACGGAATCTGGTCGGCCAGCTTGCCGAACCGGGCGGCGACCCTGCCGGTCCCGCCACCAGCCTGTCGACGGCTGTCGACGTCGTCGACGAGCACCGCACCAGATTGGAAGCCAACCCGGCGCTCCCAGCGTTCCGTGCCACCACCATCGTCGCTCTCGGCCATCGGGACCTGGCGGTGGTGGAACAACAGGCGGCGGTGCTGGAGGCGATGTTCCGGGCGGCGGAGCACAACTTCTACCGTCCCACCGGCAGCCAGCTCGACGCTTTCGCAGCCATGCTCCCCTGCAGCCCGGCCACCCCCGTGGTGGCCGAGTACGCCCAGGATCTGCTTCCCGACGGGCTCGCCTCGGCGATGCCCTTCGCTGGGTCAGGAGTGGGCGATCCGACCGGGCTATGGCTGGGCCGCTGCCTCGACGCCCAGTACCGGCAGGGAGTCCTCCTCGACCCTGCCCGCGGGCCTAGGGATCTGAACCGGTCCGCGTCCCTCGCCGCCGTAGGCGAGTTGGGGGCGGGGAAGAGCTTTCTCGCCAAGACGCTCGCCTGGAACACGGTCGCCATGGGCGGCCAGGTGGTGGCGGTGGACCGCACCGAGGCGGGCGAGTACGCCCGGCTCGCCCCAGTCATGACCGGCTCCAATCAGGTGGTCGAGATCAGCGACAAGGCAGAGGTGTGCCTCGATCCGTTTCGAGTGTTCGACACCGACGACAATCGGCTGCGCTACGGAGTCGGATACCTCGCCCTTCTCACCGGTACCCCACCAGCCTCGGCAGCCGGCACCCTCCTCTACCGGGCCGCCCAAGCCGCCCTCGACAGTGCCAAGGCCGCCGAAGTCGAGCCGCGGCTCGTCAACGTGGTCGACCATTTGGATCGGACCGGTCCGGCGGCTGAGGTGGTCGGCAAGCTCGAAGCCCTCATCGGCATCTCCTATGGCCGGCTCGTCTTTGGAGGACCCGGCCCGCCGGTCGACCTGGACTCCGACTACGTCTGCTTCCACATGCCTGGGTTGCGGCTGCCACGCCGCGACACAACCCGAGAAGACCAGCTGCCCGAGGAGCTGATCGGCCAGGCGCTCCTCTACCTGGTCGCAGCCTTCTCCCGTCGGGTCCTGTTCCGCCACACAGACCGGTTCGCAGCGTTCCTCCTCGACGAAGCCCACGCCCTTACCGCCAATCCACAAGGCCGTGCCCTAGTGGCGGACCTGATCCGCGACGGTCGAAAACACCACGCCGCGGTGTGGCTGTTCACTCAGCTCGCCGCCGACCTCACCGGCGACGACAGCGAGCTCGAGGCGCTCTTGGGGTACCGGGCAGTGTTCCGCCAGGCGCCTCACACCGCTGAGGCAGCCTTGCGGTTTCTGGGTTCGGACCCGCGGGACGTCAACTTGGAGACGGTCACCCGACTCGACACCGGCGCCTGTCTACTCCGCGACCTCGAAGGCCGCCTCGGACTGGTCGCTATCGACCTGCCCGACTCGCCTGACGTCGCCGAAGCTTTCTCGACCACACCGCTCCACCGAGCGACGACCCGACGCTGGTCGTCGCTCATCGGCCACACCGACCGGCGACTAGATCAGCTGGCCACGGTCTCGGTGACCACCTCAGGGGAGGGCTCGTGACTGTCCGGACCTCTCCTGGGACAAGGTTGGACGGGATCTCCTCGCGGGTGGTCATCGCGTTCGCCACCCTGGCGATCCTTGCCGTTGGCGTTGCCACCGCCCTACCGGCCCACGCTCAGACCGGCCCGGACGGATTAGGCGACGAGCTCCACCCTCCAACTCGCTATGAGACCAGCGAAACCCAGGGGGTGTTCCCGGCCGGCCACTACGACATCGGCTGTCACAACGGCGGGTTCTTCGGCGACATTTCCTGTGCCACCATCGGCACCTCTACCAACCTGGTCTTCTCCGCCGGCAAGCACATGGTGGGTCTGTCGGTTTGGCTCCTCGAAGCGGCGGTCGGGTTCACCCTCGAACAGGCGCTCGCCGATGCAGCCACTTCGATCGCCGATCTCCTCGACCGAAGGGTTCTTGGTCCGATTGGCCTTACCCACCTCGGCCTCATCGTCGCCGCCCTCTACATGGGATGGCAGTTCGCTCGGGGCCGGATCGGGTTCGGCGCCGGCGAGTTCGCCCTCTCCCTGCTCGTCCTCGCAGTCTTGATCCACGTCTCCACCGGGATCGGGTTCGGACGCACCGTCACCGGCACAGTCCAGACGACCAGCGGACTCGCCTCAGAGGTTGTCTCCCTAGCCGCCGACACCGAATCCACTGACGTCGCCAGCCGGGTCGGAACCGCCCTAGTCGCCGGGTTCGTCCGCGACCCATACGACACCATCGCCTGGGGACGGCCCCTCAACGGAACCCCATGTGAAGGAGCCCGCAACCAGATCCTCGCCGCCGGACCCCACGGCAACGACGACACACCACGACAGACCATGAGCGACGCAGGCTGTATCGCCGAAGCCGAGTTCAACGCCGAAGCCAGCGCCGACCGCCTAGTCGGAGCCCTCCTCCACATGGTCGCCACAACCCTCGCCCTAGTCCTCCTCGTCGTCACTGCCTTCACCCTGGTCGTCGCTAAAGGCCTCTCCCTCCTCCTAGTCGCCCTCCTCCCCATAGCCCTCCACGCCGGCGTGTTCCCCGGAGCCGGGAGAAACCTGCTCTGGCACTGGGTGTCCGCCCTTGTCCGTGTCCTCGCCCTCATCCTGGCGATGGGCGTATTCCTCGCCCTCCTCGTCGCCGGCCTCAACGGACTGCTCGGGTTGAGCCAGGGCCTGTGGGAAAGGTTCCTCCTCGTCGTCTTCTTCATGGCGGTCATGTGGGTCGGCCGCAAACAACTGGTCGACATCTCCGGCCAGTTCGCCGACTCCACCCTCCACCGTCTCGAAGCCGCACGCCTCGGCGGCGGCCACGGAGCCGCCTGGGTCCGCCCCTACCAAGCCGGCGGGCTCACCGGCCTCGGCGTCACCCGCACCATCCGAGAGTCCAACGCCGACTACCCCATCCCCGCCCGCGGGCCCAGCGCCGTCGCCCATACCGGCCCGTTGGCGGCTGCCGTCCGATGGGCGAAGAAGACCTGATGAACTGGCCCCAACTCCTCGTCCGCCTCGCCGCCACCCGTGCCGCCCAACAGCAGCAGAACAGGCGCAAAGGCGTCCTCGGCATCACCGCCGGACTCGCTTCCGTAGGGGCCCTTGGCATCATGGTCGCGTTGTCGGCGGTCGCCGCCGCCACCATGCGCGGACCAGCATCGGCCGGAGCCACCGCAACAGGCATCCCCCCGATCGTGTTCGCCGCCTACCTCGCCGCTGAGACGAACGCCCACACCATTGACTCAGGCTGTGAGGTCCACTGGCCCTTCGTCGCCGGCATCTGGAAGGTGGAATCGGGACACGCCACCTCTGGAGGAGCCACCATCGATGAAACCGGCCAAGTGACCCCTCCCATCTACGGAGTCGTCCTCGACGGGTCCACTCCCGGCACCGCCGCCATTGCAGACACAGACGACGGGGTCCTCGACGGCAACAATGTCTGGGATCGGGCGGTCGGACCAGCCCAGTTCCTCCCCGCCTCCTGGCGGTCCCACGGCCAGGACGGCAACAGCGACGGAGTCGCGGATCCGCAGAACGTTTACGACGCCGCCCTGTCCACCGTCGCCTACCTATGCCAACGCACCCCCGGCAACTACCAAGACCCCGCCCACTTGGCCCGGGCGATCCGCGGGTACAACAACTCGGCCGAATACATCGAGAACGTCACCGGCTGGATCAACCACTACCGAGCCTTCGCCATCACCGGGGGAGGAGTCGTCACCGCCGACGGGCAATACGGCTTCCCCCTCCCGCACGAGTCGGTCACCCTCGAGGAGCTGCGAAGAAGCCACCACGACTACCCCGCCTCAGACCTCATGGTCCCCGAAGGCACCCCCATATACGCCGCCCACCCCGGCACCATCGCCAACCTCTACCAGCCCTGCCCCGACTGCAAGTGCGGCTACGGAGTCACCGTCACAGGCCTCGACGAGCACCGATACACCTACTGCCACGGACAGACGCTTGCCTCCCAACTCGAGGTCGGCGTCGACGTAGTGGTCGGTCAGATGCTGATGCTGTCAGGCAACACCGGCAACTCCACGGCCCCCCACCTCCACTTCCAGATACGCAACCCCACGGGCGACCTCGTTTGCCCCCAACCCCTCCTCGAATCCTGGTGGACCGGCACTGCCCTCACCCCTCTTGCAGCGCCAACAGACGGATGCACCCATTGAGTAGGAGCAGCCATGCACCAACCTGATCTCGACCGGATCCTGGGACGGGGACGCCTCGCACCCATTGTCGCCAGCCTCGCCCAGCCTCAACGGACTGTCGACCAGTCCACCCCGCTTACCGACCAGGAACGAGCTGCGCTCGCCATAGCCATCGCCGCCACATGTCACCCCCTTCGCGGAGTCGCTCTGGGCATGCTCGACGACTGGGACCAACTTGCCGTACCCGATCAGAGCGCCGGACTTCTGCTGTTCGCCACTATCGCCCGCAACCCGGGCCACCGGCGTACCCGCAGCCGCCCACCTACAAGCCGGGGAATGGGGCTCGAACGATGAGCAACGACTGCATCTCCTGCCAGGCCCGCCCCGGAACCACGCCTCACGGTCTGTGCGAGCCATGCCACGACGACCTCAGATTCGTGGTCCGACCGACCGCCCACCGAGAGACGGAACGCCGCGCAGACGCCAGTGACCCCGCCATCCGCGAACTGGAACGACAAGGCATCGCCGTTATCCAGGTATGGCCCGAGACCAATGACATCTGGATCTGCGACTTCTGCAACACCCAGATCTCCGTAGACGACGACATCGCCTTGGTCCCGGTCCTTGGTACCTGGGCATTCTGCCCCTCCTGTGTCACCACCATCCCCTACTGGCCCGACGCATGGACCCAGCCGGTACCACGAGCATGCTCCTGCGACGCCTGCCAGCAGCTTGCCCGCGACTCCCGGTCCAGCGGCATCGAAGACCTCGGCATCGCATGAACACCCAGGGTCGGCGTCCCGACAGCGAGACAATCCTCACCGTCGCAGCAGCAGCCTTGGTCGTCGGCTGCTTCGCGGCCTGGGCAGGACTCCAGCTCGCCTCGCGGTTCCACACAAGCAAATGGGCCGAGACACCTCTCCGAGAGAGCCCACGCCTGCTCTGGCAGCTCCTCACCCGCTCCGCCGAGTTCGATGTGGCTCCGATCCTGACCAGTTACATAGGAGGTGGAGCAGTCCTCGGGTTGTTTTGTATTGCTGCTGGTGTCGGATGGCGGCTCTGGACGAACAACCGGGGCGTAACGGGCAGGGGAGCCAGATGGGCTAGGCCTCGCGACCTCAAGCCCCTCCTCGTCCGTCAGCCTCAACCGGGGAGGCTCACCCTCGGTACGGTCGACAAGAAGCTTGTCGCCACCGAACAGCAACACTCGGTCGCTGTGATCGGGCCCGCTGGTACCGGCAAGACCACCGGGTTTGCCATCCCCGCCCTCCTCGAGTGGGACGGCCCCGTCGTCGCCACCAGCGTCAAAGGCGACCTGGTCGAACACACAATCCGCCAACGCCAGGCGGCAGGGGAGGTGTGGGTGTACGACCCGACCGGGTCTACCGGGCACCCGCCAGCCGGATGGAACCCCCTCACCGGATGTGGTGAATGGCAGGGGGCGCTCCGGATGGCCGCCTGGCTGGTCTCCACCGCCAGAGCAGGTGAGCGCGGCGGCCTCCAAGACTCCGACTTCTGGTACGCGGTCGCCCAGAAGCTCCTTGCTCCACTCCTCTACGCCGCCGCCACCTCCGGACGCACCATGCGCGACGTGGTCCGCTGGGTCGACCTCCAAGAGGCCGAGGAACCCGCGGTCGCCCTCTATGCCTCCGGACAGATGGATGCCGTCCAGGCCTTCGAGGCGACCATCAACCGAGAAGAGAAAGCACTCTCGTCCGCCTACACGACCACAGAGACCGTCATCGCTGCATTCTCCGACCCGTCGGTGCTTGCCACCACAATGGCGACACCTGCGATCACCCCGACTCGGTTGCTCGACGGCAGCAACCACACCCTCTACATCTGCGGACCCCTCCACGAACAAGCCCGCCTCCGGCCCCTCTTCACCGCCGTCATCGAAGAGACCGTCCACGCCGTCTACAGCCGAGCCAACCAGCCCCAGACCAGGCTCACCAAGCCGTTGCTGATCGTCATCGACGAAGCAGCCAACATCGCACCCCTCCCCGATCTTGCCCAGATCGCCTCCACCTCCCGCGGCGTCGGGATACAGCTCGTCACCGTCTGGCAGGACTTTGCCCAACTACAAGCCCGCTACGGCACTTTCGCTCAAACCGTGATCAACAACCACCGAGCCAAAGTCGTCCTCTCCGGAGTCTCCGACGCACCCACCCTCGACTACATCAGCAGGCTCATCGGCGATGAAGCTCGCACCGAAGTCTCGCAAGTCCGCGACGACAAAGGATCCATACGATCGACGACGGAAGCGGTCCGACGCGAACCTCTCGCCACGCCCGGGCAACTCCGCCAAGTCGAAATGGGAAGTGGTGTATTGGTCTACGGCAACCTTGCGCCAGCTCGTCTCCGCTTGCGGCCGGCCCCAACGCGGTGGGCTCCCTTCCTCCACCGTACGGCACCTCGAGCCCAATCTCGATCCCGGTTGTGAGGACTTTCGCTACAGAATCAAGAGGGCCGGCCTGCGGGCGGCCCTGCCGTCCTCGGCCGGTCCACTCGGGAGGGTCGTCCGCGACAGCACCGCGCTGGTCGCGAGCCTCCCTGGACGTTGCACAAACGGCCCATTTTCACGCTCGCGGGCTGCGTTCGGGCGATACTGGGGCTCATGAAGGCTCTCGACCAAGTCTGCGGGCAGGTGCTGGATGCCGCGTGACGCCGTCATCGAGACTCAGATTAAGGCTCGACAATCTGATCGCCTGCCGCGAGTGCGGGCTGCCAGCCACGGAGGGCGGTGGAAGTGTCGAGGTTGAGCAACCTGCTGCGCGAGGTCGAGGCCAAGGACCCTCAGCTGGCGGCGGATCTTCGGCGCGAAGTAGAAGCTCTCAGCCGACGTCGTGCATTCGGGCTCAGCTTCGAGCGCCACATTCCTGAGACGGTGGAGCTGCCGGGCCGGCCCATCAGGCGAGGGGACAAGGTCCGGTTCTTACCCCAGCGAGGGCAACCTCCGAGCAGCGTTGACCGTCGGTTGTGGCGGGTGACCGCGATCCGACGAACCGATGATGGGCGGACGGCCGACCTTGTCCGGAGGGAAGGCCAGGACGACGAGCCCGAAACGACCAGCCGGGATGTCGATGACCTCGTCGTGGTCGTTGAGTTTCGCGACCCGATCTATCCGGGCCTGGTGTCGACCGGGAGGATCGAGCGTGGTGGCGACAAGCCGTTTCACACTGTGATCAACGCGGAGAACTACCACGCTCTTCAGGCACTGCTTTACACGCATGAGGGCAAGGTCGACGTCATCTACATCGACCCGCCGTACAACACCGGCGCCCGCGACTGGAAGTACAACAACGACTACGTCGACGGCGACGACGCATACCGGCATTCCAAATGGCTGGCCATGCTGGAGCGCCGCCTCCATCTCGCGAAGAAGCTACTAAACCCTGAGAACTCCGTCTTGATCGTCACGATCGATGAAAGGGAGTACCTGCGCCTGGGACTACTACTGGAGCAGATGTTCCCCGAAGCGCGGGTACAGATGATCAGCAGTGTCATCAAGCCATCCGGTCAGTCGCGTTCGATGGCTTTCGCTCGGACTGACGAGTACCTCTTCTACGTCATGATTGGTGACGCTGCGCCTACGGCGCTGCCTCTCAGCCCTGAGTGGAAAGTCGTTCGTGACCGTCGAGCCGAGAGTCTGCGATGGACAGAATTGATGCGGTCGGGCTCAAACACCAGACGCATTGATCGCCCCAATCAGTTTTACCCCATATTTGTGCGTAGTACCGAGAAGGGCGCGGTCTTTGATTCGGTGGGTGAAACCTTCTTTGGGGATGACCGCACCGAAATCCGTCCGCCTGAGGGTTGCGTGGCGGTGTGGCCAATCCGCTCTAACGGCTCGGAG
>Ga0307505_10003014_pt1 | contig 10993 bp, 8 predicted proteins | sample 23_S_MG_FD_202183 | JGI IMG/M metagenome (GOLD analysis project Ga0307505, IMG submission 202183) | Soil microbial communities from Populus trichocarpa stands in riparian zone in the Pacific Northwest, United States - 23_S | ecosystem: Environmental > Terrestrial > Soil > Riparian zone > Trees... | reverse complement strand
CGACCACAAGCCATTGCGTGCGGCATTGCCGACGCTGAGGCTTTTCGATGGTGTGCCGAGACACTCCACGAGCCCGCCTGTCTGTGTGGCGGCGGCGCCGATCGCCCACACCAGGCGCTGGGCGTCGAGCCCGAGGAGCTTGCCCGCAGCCACTGCCGCACCGAGGCAGCCGCACGTCGATGTAATGTGCCAGCCGCGCCCATAGTGCTCGGGTGAAATCGCATTGCCCACGCGGCATTCGACCTCGACGCCCAGGGCGAATGCGAGAAGCAGATCGCGCCCCGAGCTGCGCCGCATCTCCGCGAGGGCGAAGAGCGCCGGTGCAATCGGAGCTGTGGGATGGATGACGGTGCGCAGGTGCGTGTCGTCGAAGTCGAAGACATTGCCGCTCGCTGCATTGAGAAATGCTGCGCTCAACGTGTCCACGCGTTCGGTTCTGCCGATCACGGTCGCCTGCCCGGCTCGCGTGAAAGCCGAGAGCGACTGGAGCGCGATCTCCACGGCGTCCTCGCGGCATCCCGCGAGCGCCGTAGCGATGAAATTGAGGATCGAGCGCTTGGCCTCGTGCTGTGCCTTGGGCGGGAGATTATCCCACTGCGTGCGCGAAACGAACTCGGCGAGTGTGGCTGTGAGGTCTGTCGGGCGGGTCATGCTTGTGCTGGGGTTGGAGGCGCTGATCTAGGCGGACGCACCGCGCAAACTATCCGGCGCCCGCATGGGGCTATATCAGCATTGTATTTGGTCGATGTATGCATAATTGCGGGTACCGCGGCGTGTCCAGACCGTGCCATAAACCAAGCAACCTGCATGGATTGACGTAAGCAGGCTCTGAAACAACTATTTCCAGGGAGCGAAACGATGAAGCGCTTTTTCGGCTTATTTCTTGCGGCTGCGCTTGCCGCTGTGCCCATCACGGCCCAGGCGGAGGTGAAGGAGCTGCGCATTCCGCTCGGCGCTGGTGGTTTCGGATTTCTGCCACTGCATATGATGAAAGAGCACAAGCTCATCGAGAAGCACTCGGCTGCGGCCGGCGTGCCGGTGACGGTGAACTGGGCCAACATCGGCGGTCCCTCGGTCATGAACGAGGCATTGCTCTCAGGCTCGGCGGATTTCATTTCGGCAGGACCACCGGCATTTCTCACGCTCTGGGACCGCACGCGCGGCACACCTGTCCAGGTGAAAGCCGCCGCCGGCATGAGCTCCATGCCGATGTACCTCAATACGAGCGCTGATCATCTGAAGTCGCTCGACGATATCAAACCGGACGACAAGATCGCGGTTACGGCGGTGAAAGTCTCGATCCCGTCGATCATCATGCAGATGCACGCGCTGCAGAAGTACGGCAAGGACGAGGTGTTCCGCTTCGATCGCAATACCGTTTCCATGACCCATCCGGATGGCGTCGTCGCCATGCTGACGGGCAACAAGCAGATCACGGCGCACTACACATCGCCGCCGTTCCATCATCGCGAGATCAAGGAAAAGAACATCCGCACCATCCAGACGACGAGCGACGTCATGGGTGGCTCGACGACCTTCACGATGATCTCCACCACGGAGCGCTTCCAGAAGGCCAATCCGAAGGTGTTCGGCGCCTTCCTCGCGGCGCTCCAGGAGTCGCATAAGATGATTGCGGCCGACAAAAAGGGTGCCGCGGCGGTGCTGCTCGCATCCATGGGTGGCAAAGGCTGGGAGATCGACGAGCTGGTCGCCATTCTCGACGACAAGGACATGAAGTACACGACCTCACCCGAGAACCTCATGAAGTACGCCGAGTTCATGCACGGCATCGGCACGCTCAAGAACAAGCCGGGCTCTTGGAAGGAGATGTTCTTCGAGGAGATGCACGGCCAGAACGGCAGCTGAGCGGGAAACGCACACGCGCGTTACAGCACCAGGGGCGGGCGCATGAGCCCGCCCCCGCAGTTCTGACTGGACCGGATTGATGCACGACAAACCCGATAGTGACCTTCTCCTCGCCGTCGAAGGCGTGACGCTGCAGTATCGCACGCGTGACCATCTGGTGACTGCGACCTACCGCGTGAGCTTCAATGTTCATCGCTCAGATCGCTTTGTGATCGTCGGCCCCTCCGGTTGCGGGAAGTCGACGCTGCTCAAGGCCGTCGGCGGCTATATCCGCCCTGTCGAGGGTGAGATCCGCCTCAACGGCGCGCGCATTTCAAAGCCGGGTCCGGACCGCGTGTTGGTGTTCCAGGAATTCGACCAGCTCCTGCCCTGGAAGACCGTAAAGCAGAACATCACGTTCGCGCTCTTGGCGAGCGGGCGCATGGGGCGGCGCGAGGCCGAGGATCGCGCCATGCACTACATCGACAAGGTGAATCTCTCAGGCTTCGCCGATAGCTTTCCGCACACGCTCTCCGGTGGCATGAAGCAGCGTGTCGCTATCGCCCGCGGCATGGCCATGGAGCCGGACATCCTGCTCATGGACGAGCCGTTTGCAGCGCTCGACGCCCTCACGCGCGGCAAGATGCAGGAAGAGCTGCTGCAGCTTTGGGATGACACGAAATTCACCGTGCTATTCGTCACGCATTCCATTCCGGAAGCGGTCCGCGTCGGCAGCCGCATTCTCCTGCTGAGTGCGCATCCGGGTCAGGTCAAGGCCGAGATGAACAGCTCCGGCGCGGAAGCCCGCGACCGGCATGGGCGGCCGCTTGCCGAGCAGATCGAGGACCTCCTGTTCGACAAGTCGGCAGCTGAGAGGATTGCCACTCATGTCTGATGTGTCGTCCGTTGTGCCGGGCGCCGCGCCTCCGCGGCCGGAGATCTTCAATACAGTGTCGACATCGGGGCTCGGCGTCGTGGAGCAGCCGCTCGGATTGTGGGAGCGCCTCATTGGTCTCGCAGTCGTCCGCAAGACGTTCCTGCTCGTGCTCATTGCACTTGTTTGGGAGCTCTACGGGCGCTGGCTCGGGAACTCCCTTCTCTTTCCGACCTTCAGCGAGACCGCCTCCGCCTTCGTGACGGGCCTCGTCTCCGGCGAACTCGTGCGATCAGCCTGGTTCAGCATCAAGCTGCTGCTTCAGGGGTACGTGATCGGCCTCTTGCTTGCGGCTGCCTTCACGGCGCTGGCGAGCGCGACGCGTATCGGCGCCGATCTTCTCGAGACGCTGACGTCGATGTTCAATCCGCTGCCGTCGATCGCGCTGTTGCCGCTGGCCATGATCTGGTTCGGCCTCGGCAATCCGAGCATCATCTTCGTGCTGGTGCATGCCGTGCTGTGGTCGGTGGCGCTCAATACGCACGGCGGGTTCCGCGCGGTGAGCCCGACGTGGCGCATGGTCGGGCAGAACTATGGCCTCAGCAAAGTCGGCTATGTCGCGCGCATTCTCATTCCCGGTGCCTTCCCGAGCATTCTGACCGGCCTCAAGATCGGCTGGGCGTTCGCCTGGCGCACGCTCATTGCGGCGGAACTCGTGTTCGGCGCCAGCGGCGGCGACGGCGGGCTCGGCTGGTACATCTTCCAGCACAAGAACCAGCTCGATATCCCGAGCGTGTTTGCGGGCCTGCTGACCGTGATCATCTTCGGTCTGGTGGTCGAGAATGTCGTGTTCCGCATGATCGAGCGCAGCACCGTGCAGCGCTGGGGTATGCAGACATAGATCGATCGTAGCTGGCGACGATCAGGGCCCTTCGAGTGGAAACGCGAGCGTCGCCTTCACGCCGTCCCGCGCGTACGCGACGTTGGCGGTGCCACCGAGTTGCGACGCACTGGCCGCAATGAGGCGACTGCCGAACCCTTTGCGCGCGGGCTCGCCGACAGGAGGGCCGCCAGTCTCGGACCAGTGCAGGCTGATCGACCCACCCTCATTGATCCATGCGATGGCGACCTTTCCGGATGTCGTGCTCAGGGCGCCGTACTTTGCGGCATTCGTTGCAAGCTCGTGCAGCACCAGTGCCAGGGTGACCGCGCCATTGGGCCTGATCACGATGGATGGCCCCTGGACCGCCACCTGGCCTTTGAAATTCTCGAAGGGGGAGAGCGCCACCGCGACGAGATCGGCAAGATCGACGCCTTGCCACAGGGCCGTCGTCAGCAGCGAATGGGCGCGCGCCAACGCATCGAGACGGCCGACGAAGGCGCTGTTGAAGGCCTTCGGCTCGTTCGTCTGCCGAAGTGTCTGGGACGCGATTGATTGCACGATCGCAAGCGTATTCTTCACGCGATGATTGAGTTCGTCGATGAAGAGGTTCTTCTGTCGTTCGGTCTGTTTGCGCTCGGAGATGTCAACAAACACACCGACGCATCCGCGCACGCTGCCATTGCTATCGAAGAGGGGCGACACGGATTCGTGCAGCGTCGTGGTCCGCCCGTCGGTGAACACGACCTCCATCTCTTCGCCATGGATCGGTGTGCCGAGGCGCGCGCACCTTTGCATAGGCAGCTCGTGGCTCGCGAGCTCTTTGCCGCCGGAATACACCTTGAACGGGAGAGTGCCGGCATTCGGGCCGGTCTTGGAGGAATTGCTGCCCTCAGGCAGAGCCAGCATTAGCGCGCCAGTCTTGTTGCTGAGGATCTCGGTGCATTCACGGTCGCGCGCAATGAATACGCCAACTGGAAGGGCGTCGAGCAAAGCCTCCTGCTCTTCGAGCCGGTTCTTGAGATCTTCGTTGAGAATGGCGATTCTGGTCTCGGCCGCGTGGTGGTCTGTGACATCGATGGCCACGCCGCCCGTCAGAACGCCATCGGGATCGGGAATGGCAAATTTGCTGACGATCGAGTGGTGGAGCAACCCGTCCGACTGCCATAGCGCCTCGACGACACGGGCGCCGCCGGCGTCCTTGTGCGCCCGCGCGTCGTTCTCGCGGAACTGCTGAGCTGTCTCGCGCGGGAAGATGTCATCGTCCGTGCGGCCGATGAGCAGCTCCTGCGAGGAGCCGAAGGCGCGGAACGCCGCTTCGTTCGCGAAAATGTAGCGACCTGCCTCGTCCTTGATCCAGGCTAGACCTGGCAGATGGTGCATGAAGCGGGCAAACCGCTCCTCGCTCCGGCGCAGGGCCTGATTGGCGCGCGCCTCCTCCGTCATGTCGATATTCACGCCAATGAGGCCCACGAAGTCGCCCGATGGTGCATAGTGCGCCTGGGCATCGGTCCTGATGAAGCGATACTCACCCCGATGATTGCGCAGACGCATCTGGATCGTCAGGCCGGATCTGCTGGCCAGCGCTTTCTGTACGGCGGCGGCGACTTGATTGACGTCGTCAGGATGAATGTTCCCGCGCCAGTCGTAGTCCGGAAGCGCATCGCTCGAGAGGCCCCAGAATTCGCGAAGCCGCCGATTGAGATGCACGCACTTGCCCATCGCATCGCTCATCCAGAGCATGACCGGGGCGCTCTCGGACATGAGCCGGATGCGGTCTTCAGTTTCGCGCAGCGCCGCCAGGCTGCGCTTCTGCTCAGTAATGTCGATGCAGGTATTCACATATCCGCTGAAGGTGCCTTCGGGGGAGCGCATCGGCACGCCCAGATTCCGGAACCAGCAGTAGGCGCCATCATGGCGCCGCAGGCGGAACTCGAGCGAGAACGCTTCGCGCGTACCAAAGTGCGTGGCGTATTGGGTAAGGCAGCTCTCCCGATCGTCGGGTTGAACATTCTCGGCCCAGCCCGAGCCGAGTTCCTGGGCGAGCGGGCGCCCCACGAAATCGGTCCACGGTTTATTGAACCAGATGGCCCGCTGGTCGGGGCCGCTGGCCCACATCGGAACGGCCGCGGCATTGGCAATGTGCTGAAGGTTCAGTTGGCCGGGTAACTCGGGCCAGTCATTGGGCATGGCGCGCCTCCAGTATCGCGCCGACGAGGGGCCTGAGCGCGTCCGGACTGCACGGCTTATCGAGAACCGGGGCAGCAATGCCGGGTGGCAGCGTGCGCTGTCCGTAGCCTGTTACGAATATGATCGGGATGCCGCGCGCCGCGATCCGCTGCGCGACAGGGTCGATGCGTGCGCCGCCGAGGTTCATATCCAGGAGCGCCAAGTCGAAGTCCGTCTCGGCCAGGACGAGCGCATCGTCGAGCCGGCCCGCCATGCCGACGACGAGACACCCCATGTCCTCGAGCATATCCTGCATGTCGAGGGCGAGAAGTGCTTCATCCTCAACCAGGATCAATCGCGCGCCCCTTACCCCCATCTCCCCTTCCCCTCGTCGGCGACGACCCGCATGGCGGGTACGGATCAAATCTTCGCAATATCGAACTGACCGAATAAAACGCGCGGCGGGCCCATTGGTTCCACATGGCGTGACTGGGGCACGCCACTACACGGGCATGGAAGTGCCGGCGCTCAGGCGCCAGCCCACGCGCCGCGTCTTCTTCGGCCGGCGCCACCCTTGGGATACGGCTGCCGTCGCCTCAGCTTATGAACTGCTTGGCGTGCGTATCGTAGTCCTGGTAGCCGAGTGTCGAGCGGAACTCGGCGGGCGTGAGCGCCCCCTCTGCCTCGGCCTTCCCGGCCTTGAGTGCCGCAAGGCCCGCCTTCATGCCCGCAATGGCCGGCGAGAGCATTCCCGTCGGATAGGTGCCGATCTTGAAGCCGAGTTCGGCGGCGCGCGTCTGGCCCGGCGTCTCGCGTGGTGCACCCGGCGACAGCACGGCGAAGGAGGGCCGGCCGCCGGCCGCTGCGACGGCACGCCGGACTTCACCCTCGTCAGCGGGTGAGTCGAGAAACAGGATGTCGGCGCCCTCGGCGACAAACATCTCGATGCGAGCGACAGCCTCGTCGATGCCGGCGGTCGGACGGCAGTCGGTGCGTGCCATGACCAGAATGCCCGAATCCTTGGCCGCCTGAACAGCCGCACGGATCTTCATGCGCGCTTCCTCGCGTGGCAGGCAGGGCTTGCCGCCGGCCGTGAGCGCGCGCGGCGTGATCTTGTCCTCGATGAGGATGGCGGCGGCGCCGGCGCGGCCATAGGCGCGCACGGTGCGCTGCACGTTCATGGCATTGCCGTAGCCGTGATCACCATCGGCAAGCACCAGCAGATCAGGCGCCGCGCCGCGCACCATGTTGAAGGAATCGAACATCTCCGCGAAGGAAATGAGGTCGAGATCGGGCCCGCCGAGCCGGCTTGCGGCAACGCATGAGCCCGAGAGGAACGCTGTCTGAAATCCGGCGCCGGTGGTGAGCTTGGCGCTAAGGCCGTCCCATACGGCCGGCATGACGACGAACTCGGGCTTGGCGAGGAGGGCACGCATGCGGGCGGGAGCGTTCATGTCGGAGCACTTTCTGGAGGGATGTATTGTGGAACTTGGCGGATATGCCGCGTGGAGATCTGGCGGCCGGCCGGCATTGTGGCCGGCAGTGCAGTGCAGCAGCAAGCGGGAAGTCGGGTGGACGTCAGACGACGACCTTGATGTAGGTGTCCTTGCGCACGATCTGGTCGCCGCGGAATGTGTAAAGGTCGCAGCCGAGCCACTCCTGCTTTTCGCCGGTCGTCAGCGTCGCCGTGCGGTGCCATTCGGTGACTGCGCGGTTGCCGACGACGTACTCAGCGGTGTGCTTCCACTTCACGTCCGGGCTGCCCGCGAACAAGCTCTCGAAGAAGGCGCGAATTTCGGCCTTACCTTTGTAGGTGCGTCCCCAGACGTCAGGGCCCTTGGCATTGCGGAACTCGCCGTCGTCGGCGAACGAGTTCACGATCGCGTCGACGTCGCGGCGTGCGAAGGCAGCGCCGATCTCACGAACGCGTTCGAGAGTGACGGGCTCATCGACAGTCTTCTGCATGATGCTCCTCCCGTTGATGCACGACTTACGTGAGCGCGGCCATGAGCCGCTTGAAGAAACCGTCGGCCTTGCTCTTGTCGACCCAGCGGACGACGGCGACGAGTTCCTGAGAGGGGGCAACCCAAATCAGATTCGTGCCAGCACCCAATGCGAACCAGCTATCTGCAGGCGCGCTCGGATAGTTGCGCCCGCCGCGGTTCAACCACCAGAGAAAGCCGTAGCCCTCGTTCGTGGCCGAGGGTGCGAGTGATTGCGCCATCCAGCCTTCGGGGAGAAGCTGACGCGTGCCCCAGCGCCCGTTGTTGGCGACGAGAAGGCCGACGCGCGCATGATCGCGTGTCGGGATGAAAAGGCCGCCACCCCAATGGCTGCCGCCCGAGACGGACTGTACACGCTTGCCGCCGACTTCTGTCCACGACGTCGAGTAGCCGTGCCACTCCCAGTCCCGCGATGCGCCGATCGGCTCCATGATGCGTTCGCGCAATACGTCCGGAAGTGCGCGGCCGAAACGCTGCAGTAAGGCGAACGCCAAGACGTTCACGCGCACATCGTTGTATTCGTAGTACGCGCCGGGGGCCTGCCGCTCGCGCAACTCGCCCTTGCGCTTGTTGTTCTCAGCCCCGCCGACCTGGCGGAAGTGATCCACCTGATCGGACTTCTCCCAGAGCTCACCATTCCATTCGGATGACTGCGTGAGCAGGTGCCGCCATGTGATCTGGCCGTTGTGCGGCCCGTCGAAATGACCGGTCTTTACGCTCGCGCCGACGCGATCATCCACGCTGCCGATCAAGCCGTCCCCGATAGCAAGTCCGGTGAGCATTGAGAGATAGCTCTTGGCGACGCTGAACGTGACATCGGCGCGGCGCGTGTCGCCCCATTCGGCGAAGATGCGACCGTGCTTCATGATCATGCCGGCCGGGCCGCCGCGTGGGCGGACAATGCCGGTGATATCGCTCCAGGGGCCCGTCTCATTCCATTCGACATTTCCGACGTAGCGGCCGTCCGGATAGTAGAGCGAGCGGGGCCAGGGGCTTTCGGATGCCTCGGCCCAGGCGATGGTGGCTTCGAGCTTTTCGGCATCGAAGCCGGCGCCGGCAGGGGAGACCGCCTCCCATGCTGCATCTTCGGACGGGGGGAAATAGGCAGTTAGCTCGGACACGAGGGCGCTCCCGTTTGTTGGCGGCCGCCGAAGGCGGTGGTGCTGGGTAATGCTCGGACAAGCAGACGGCGAAGGCAAGTGAGCTTGCAGGCATGGCTCATCGCCGGGGCTGCAGAGGACCGCCGCCCCTCAATAGCCCGTGTGGACGAAACCGGCCCAGAAGTAGGGATGCGCAAAGGGGCGGGCGACCGTGGTGGGGGCCGCATCTTTGGCGGCATCATCGCCGCGGGAAGGTGAAGGCGCGAGCCATTGGACAGCAGCGCTATTGCGCCCCCGCTTGAGGCCGTCGGCACTCATGGCCTCGGCGATGGTAGTGGCGTGGCGACGCTCGATCCGGCCGAGGCCGGCAGCGCTCTGAACATAGGCGTCGATCTCGGTGTTGGTTGCCTGCCGCAGCCACGCCTGCGCACGGTGGAGCGCGGTCGCCGGGGGCAGTCGCTCGCCGATATGCAACTCGTAGAAGCGCGCCATGAGGAGCGCGGTGGCTGTATCGGAGACGGGCCAGAGCGTGCCCAGCACGCCGACGGCACCGAGGGCCAGGAAGGCGCTGGGCAGCCCGACGAACTCGTCGGGATTACGAGTGATCTCGGAGAGACCGGTCTCGCACGCTGAAAGCACGACGAGGCGCGGATCGCGCAGGCCCTCGACCTCAAGCAGGCGGCCGACGCTGAGGCGCGCAAAACTATGCATGATCAGAGCCGACTGGCGTACGTCCGCCCATGTGAACGTGCCGTGCGAGGCGAAGTGCCAATGAGTTCGCCCCTTGAGAGCAGCGAGCACCGCATCGAGTGTGGCGGCCTCCCGCACGAGCAGGGAACGCGCGTTGTCAGGAAAGTGCGTTGCGACGAGCGCGCCTTCCAGTTCCGATCCCGGCAGGTCTCCCGTCGGGTTGATCACCGCCACCAGGCTGGCAGTGTCCGACTTCGCGGCGCGATCGCGTACGGCCGCAAGCGCCGTGAGGCTCGGGGTGACAGTAATTTCGTAAGCATCGCCTAGGCGCCGCTTGCTGACCGGATCTTGTGCGAGCGCGAGCGGCAGGACGCCAAGCCAGCCCGATGGTACCCATACGAGTGGCGCGCCCGCTTTCACGCCTTGCGCTTTCAGCGTGTCATCGAGCTCGCCGCCGAACATGCGCCAAAGTGCAGGGCCGAGGTCTTCGATCGCGGACATCCATTGCGGCCAGCGCTTCTCCTTTTCCTCGCCCTCGAAGTAGTTGGCGAAGTAGGCGCCGACCCAGCCGCCACCGGTCGTACCATCGGGGCCCGCAAGGAGCGTGGAGAGGCGTTCGGGCGTCAGCTCGGGCAGGTCGATGACCGTCGCCTTGGGGTCGGCGGTGCCGCTCACCACGATCAGTCGGCCTCCGAGAGCCGTGACGATCGGAATGGCAACGGCCCCGCCAGCGGCCGCAATGCGCCGCGCTTCAGTCAATGCGACGGCGCTCCGATCATCGCTTGTGTCGCTGGCTTTCACGAAGGTGAGAAGCTCGCGCCGGAGCGTGACGAGTTGCTCGATGGCTGCGGCGCGTGCGGCGCCACTCGTGGACTCCACAGCCGCTTGCGCGACACGGATGGCCGCGCGCAGGGTTTCAAGGCGTGCGCGGCTCTCTGCTGAAAGCTCGAGTGTCTGCAGTCTGAGCGAGACGGACAACAGGCGCGCGCGGCTTTCATCGGCGAGTGCTATGGCCGTGTCGACGGCGCCGCGCTCGATGGCCCCGAGGGCCGCCTCCGCGAAGAGTGGTCCGGCATCGGCAATGAGCGATCGTGCTTCGGTCTCGTCAAAACCCTGACCGAAGAGCACGAGGAAGGCTTCGCGCGCACTCTGATGCACGCTTTCTGCGTCGCTCCACTCACCTGCCCGGAGCAGTATACTGCCGAGAGCACGTCCGGTGCGCATATGCTCGTGGGGAAATGCATCGCGCGTAAAGATCGATAGCGCCGCCTCATAGGCCTCGATGGCCAGCTCGCGATTGACGCCCGGGCGACCACGAAGACGCGTTGAATAGACGTTTCCGAGCGCGTTCTGGGCGCGCGCCCATTCCATGGGGTAGCCCGAACGCGTGAACACCGATAGGGCAGCATCGAGATGAGCGATCGACTGTTCC
>Ga0307505_10003013_pt1 | contig 10996 bp, 10 predicted proteins | sample 23_S_MG_FD_202183 | JGI IMG/M metagenome (GOLD analysis project Ga0307505, IMG submission 202183) | Soil microbial communities from Populus trichocarpa stands in riparian zone in the Pacific Northwest, United States - 23_S | ecosystem: Environmental > Terrestrial > Soil > Riparian zone > Trees... | reverse complement strand
GGCAGGCCAAGCGGTTCGAGATTGCGGGCGAAGGCGCGGATCGACTGGGTGCGCGGGCTGTCGCTGCCATCCATGTTCAGAGGCAGGCCGACCACCAGGCCGACGATCGAATGACGAACCGCAAAAGAACGCAGCCTGGCGAGGTCGGCGGTAAATTTGGTCCGGCTGATCGTCTCGGCGGGCGTGGCGAAACTCCAGCCCGTGTCGCAGGTCGCAATTCCGATGGTCTTGGTGCCGACATCGAGCGCCATCAATCGCCCTCCGCCGATGGGCAGCGTTGCGCGATAAGCGACGGCGGTCAGCGCGATCATCGCGCGGCCCGGAACGCCGCCAGTCGGCGCGCGGCGTCGGCGCGGATAGAGCCCCAGAACAGGGCATAATCAAACGGATGATAATTGTTGCCGGGCAGGACGAATCCGCCAACGCTGGGCAGCGTGCCCCCAACCAGCAGGAGTCCGTCGTCGCACATCGCCCCGACCTGGGCGGTGGCGAGCGTGGCGGTCGAATAGTCGGCCGAGGGCACGAGCGTGCCGAGGTTGGACATGGCCGGGGCGACGCCGTCGTTGGTGCCGGTGATCGGGTTGACGCAGACCATGTCCCGGCGCTGGCGGACGATGCCGTTCGCGGCCTTGGTGCCGACCCAGCTGTCCATCACCAGCGACGGATTGGCAGGCTCGGCAAAGCTCTGCCACGACAGGATGCAGCCGGTCTCGTCGGGGGTGGCGCAGGCGGTGCGGCCCATCAGCGGCAAATCGGCGGTGGCCGACAGCGGCCAGCCGACGACATAGGCCGCGACCAGCCGGTCCTTGAGCGCGTCGCGGCGGTCTGCAAGGAGCCGCGACAAATGCAGCGCGCCCTGGCTGTGCCCGGCGAGGATCAGCGGACGGTCGGCGGGCTGAGCGGCTAGGAAAACATCGAACGCCTTGAGGACATCGCGATAGGCGAGATCGAGCGCCTGGCTGGCATCCTCGTTCTTCAGCAGGAAGGCCCCGAACGCGGCCTGGCGATAGCGCGGCGCCCACACGTCAGACACGTCGTTGAACACGCTGGCCTGGCTGCGGACGAAGGTCTGGGTGCGGACTTCGCTGGTCCGGTCGGGGACCAAGGCGGCATTCCAGCGGTCGCGCTCGAGGTAGGTGGTGGGGTGAACGTAGAAGGTCGCCGCGTCGCGCGGGGTGAGGGCAGGCGTCGCCGCGGGGGTGCCGTCGGCCTGGTCCGGGCGCCACTCGGCGAGCGAGGAATCCGCTCCCGGTCTGGCCAGCCAATTTGTGTTGGAGGCATAATCGGGACCCGAATCGCCCGGCGGCGGGGCCTGGAAATGGCCCTGGGGCGTGGCCTGCCTGACCAGCCAGGCCGCCCCATACTGGTAAAACAGGAACGCCCCGATCACCGCGAGGAGGGTGAGCAGGAAAATACAGCCGAGGAATCGTCGCGCAAGCATGGCGGCGCCCTAGCCGTCGGCTATCAGCGCGGCAACTGCGCTTGAAGGCGATTGCCCGCCCTGCTAGCCGCGCCTCCATGTCTGTGAACGAAGAACAAGTGCGCCATGTCGCCAAGCTCGCCCGGCTCGCGCTGAGCGATGCAGAGATCGATAAGATGGTGCCCGAACTCAACAATATCCTCGGCTGGGTCGAGCAATTGGGCGAGGTCGATACCGATGGGGTCGAGCCGCTGACCGCGGTGATCGACCTCGAGCTGCGCCTTCGCGACGATGTCGTTACCGACGGCGACGTGCGCGACGCGGTGCTGCTCAACGCGCCCGACGCGCAGCACGGCTTCTTCGCGGTGCCGAAGGTGATCGAATAGTGAGCGACCTGACTGGGAAGACGATCGCCGATCTTCGCGACGGGTTTCGCGGCGGCGATTTTTCGGCGCGCGAGATTGCCGACAGCTTCAACGCTGCGGTCGCGGCGGGCAGGGTGCTCAATGCCTGGACCGTCGAGACACCCGAGCTGGCACTGGCCGCGGCCGATGCGGCGGATGCAGCCAAAGCCGCGGGGGAGGTGAAGCCGCTGAGTGGCATTCCGCTGGGGATCAAGGATCTGTTCTGCACCGAGGGGGTCGCCTCGACCACTGGGTCGAACATCCTCAAGGGTTTCAAGCCGCCCTACGAAAGCACGGTCTCGGGCAAGTTGAAGGCGGCGGGCGCGGGGATGCTCGGCAAATTGAACATGGACGAGTTCGCGATGGGATCGTCGAACGAGACCAGCGCTTACGGGCCCGTGATCAGCCCGTGGAAGCGCAACGATGGCTCGAATGCGGCGCTGACTCCGGGCGGTAGCTCGGGCGGATCGGCGGCGGCGGTCGCGGCGGGGATGGCGCCAGGGGTGACCGGGACCGACACCGGCGGATCGATCCGCCAGCCCGCGGCGTTCGTCGGGATCAGCGGGATCAAGCCGACCTACGGCCGCTGCTCGCGGTGGGGGATCGTGGCGTTTGCCTCGTCGCTCGACCAGGCCGGGCCGATGGCGCGGACGGTGCGCGACTGCGCGATCCTGCTCGAGCAGATGGCCGGGTTCGACCCCAGGGATGCCACCTCGCTCGATCTGCCGGTGCCGCAGTGGGAAACCGAATTGTCGAGCAATCTCAAGGGCAAGCGCGTCGGTATTCCCAGGGAATATCGGATCGATGGCGTGCCCGACGAGATCAATGCGCTGTGGGATCGCGGGATCGACTGGCTCAAGGGTGCGGGGGCGGAGATCGTCGAGATCAGCCTGCCGCACACCAAATATGCGCTACCGACCTATTACATCATCGCCCCGGCCGAAGCCTCGTCCAATCTCGCCCGCTATGACGGGGTGCGCTACGGCCTGCGCGAGATGGGGGTGAAGAGCCTCGACGACATGTATGCCGCGACCCGCGACACCGGGTTCGGCGCGGAGGTGAAGCGCCGGATCATGATCGGCACCTATGTGCTGTCGGCGGGCTATTATGATGCCTATTTCACCAAGGCGCAGAAGGTGCGGACGTTGATCAAGCGCGATTTCACCGCGGCGTTTGCCGACTGCGACCTGATCCTGACCCCGACCGCGCCGTCGGCGGCGTTCGGGCTGGGCGAGAAGATGAGCGACCCGCTGGCAATGTACTTGAACGACGTCTTCGCGGTCCCGGCGAGCCTGGCGGGCCTTCCGGCGATGTCGGTGCCCGGCGGTCTCGATGCGCAGGGGCTGCCGCTTGGGCTCCACCTGATCGGGCGCGAGCTCGACGAACAGGGCGTGCTCAACGCCGGGCTGGCGATCGAGGAACGGGCTGGATTCACGGCGCGGGCGGAGAAATGGTGGTGAGCGACCTTCCTGAAACCAGTTACCACCGCGAAGAACAGCGCCGGTTTGAACGGCTCGACCGCGAAACGCCCATTGTGGAAGCCTTCGTTCTAAATGGGTCTCCCGGTCTTCCTCATCTGCTCAACAAGCTCGCAACTTGGCTACGCAAGAAATTTGGTGGGTATCGCAATGGCTGACGGGACCGCACCCTATCGAATCCATGGCGAGACCGGCGAGTGGGAGGTCGTGATCGGGCTGGAAGTTCATGCCCAGATCACGTCCGAGGCCAAGCTTTTCTCCGGTGCGTCGACCAAGTTCGGCGCGGAGCCGAACACGCAGGTGAGCCTGGTCGACGCGGCGATGCCGGGGATGTTGCCGGTGCCCAACCGCGAATGCATCCGCCAGGCGGTGCGCACCGGGATGGCGATCGAGGCGCAGATCAACAAATGGTCGCGGTTCGACCGCAAGAATTATTTCTATGCCGATCTGCCACAGGGCTACCAGATTTCGCAGCTCTATCATCCTATCGTGGGCGAGGGCGAAATCACTGTTTTGGTCGACGAAAAAGACGAATCGAGCGCCAAGAGCATCGGGGTCGAGCGGATCCATGTCGAGCAGGATGCCGGCAAACTCATGCACGACCAGCATCCGACTATGTCCTATGTCGACCTCAATCGATCGGGCGTGGCGCTGATGGAGATCGTCAGCAAGCCCGACATGCGATCCCCAGCTGAGGCAGGGGCATATGTGCGGAAGTTAAGAGCGATTCTTCGGTATGTCGGGTCATGCGACGGCAATATGGAGGAAGGATCGATGCGCGCCGACGTCAATGTCAGCGTGCGCCGTCCGGGTGCCGAACTGGGGACGCGGACCGAGACCAAGAATGTCAATTCGGTGCGCTTCGTGATGAACGTGATCGAGTCCGAGGCGAAGCGGCAGGTCGAGTTGATCGAGGCGGGCGGCGCGGTGGTGCAGGAGACGCGGCTGTACGACCCCGACAAGAATGTCACGCGGACATTGCGGTCGAAGGAGGATGCGCACGATTATCGCTACTTCCCCGATCCCGATCTGCTGCCGCTCGAGCTGGATGACGAATTTTTGGCTGCGTGCCGCGACAGCCTGCCCGAACTGCCCGACGCCAAGCGCAAGCGCTATGAAGGGTTGGGGATTACGCCATACAATGCCAGCGTACTGACCGCAGAAGTCGAAACCGCGCGCTGGTTCGACACATTGCTCGATAAGGGCGCGCCGCCCACGCAAGCCGCCAATTGGGTGGCGTCGGAATTGTTCGGCGCGCTCAACCGCCGCGGCGAGACGTTCGCGACCACCGGTATCTCGCCAAGCGAGGCCGCCGAATTGTTGAAACTGGTCGCCAGCGGCGAAATCAGCGGGAGCATGGCAAAACAGGTGTTCGAGATCATGCTCGAGACCGGCGACGCGCCCTCGAAAATCGTCGAGGAGCGCGGGCTCAAGCAGACCAGCGACACCGGCGCGATCGACGCGGAGATCGACAAGATCCTCGCCGCCAATGCCGACAAGGTCGAGCAGTTTATGTCCGGCAAAGAGGCGTTGTTCGGTTTCTTCGTAGGCCAGACCATGAAGGCGATGCAGGGCAAGGCCAATCCGGGCGTGGTCAACGAGCGTCTGCGGGCGAAACTGGGTTGACGATTTCAAGGAGTAAGTCGATGCGTTTGTGGCCTGCCCTGCTCCTTTCCGCCATCGCCGCGCCTGCCGCCGCCCAATCACCGCCGCCGAAGCTGATCGTCGCAATTTCGGTCGACCAGCTGTCGTCTGACGTGTTCGACGAATATCGGCCGTTACTGAACGGCGGGTTTGCAAAACTCGGGCGGGGGACGGTGTTTCCGCATGCCTATCAGGGTCATGCCGCGAGCGAGACATGCCCGGGCCATGCGACCATCCTCACCGGATCGCATCCGGCGCGCAATGGGATCATCGCCAACAATTGGTACGATCTCAGCCAGACGCGGTCCGATAAGTCGGTTTATTGCGCCGAGGATGAGCGCGTCGCAGGGACATCGTCGAGTACGTATACGGTGTCACCGGTACACCTGAAGGTGCCGACTCTGGGCGAGTATATGAAGCGCCAGTGGCCGGCCAGCCGCACCGTGGCGGTGGCGGGCAAGGATCGCGCGGCGGTGATGATGACCGGCCAGCGCCCCGACCAGCGCTGGTATTGGAACGGCAAGACCTTCGCCACCGACCTCAAAGGAAGCGCCACCCCGCAATCGGTGATTTCGGCCCGGACCGCGGTCGCCAATTTGGTGGCGCAGCCGCAGGTGGCGCTGGTGCCGCCCGCCTTGTGCGCGACCAAGGCCGGGGTTGTGCCGGTCGCGGGCGGCGGCGTCCCGGTCGGCGCCGGAAGATTCGAGCGGGCAGCGGGCGATCTGTCCCTGTTCCGCGCCTCGCCCGCGTTCGACGGAGCGACGCTGGCGCTCGCCGCCGGGCTGGTGCGCGAGATGCAGCTCGGCAAGGGCGCCGCGCCCGACCTGCTCGCGGTGGGGTTGAGCGCGACCGATTATGTCGGCCACCGCTATGGCACCGAGGGGCAGGAGATGTGCCTGCAAATGCTGTCGCTCGACCGCGACCTGGGTGATTTCCTTACCTTTCTTGACCGGGAGTTGGGCGACTATGCGGTGGTGCTGACCGCCGACCATGGCGGCAAGGACATCCCCGAGCGTGAACGCTTGGGCGGCTTGGCGGGAGCGGCGCGAGTCGACCCGGCGATCTCGGCGTCGAATGTCGGCAAGGCGCTGGCGGCGCGATTCGGACTGCCGGGAAATCTGCTCTACGGCTCCAACTTTGGCGACATCTATGTCGACCGGTCGCTGGCGGCGGGCCAGCGGGCGCGCGTGCTGGCCGCGGCCCTGGCGACCTATCGCGCGCATCCGCAGGTCGAGGCGGTGTTCACCAACGAGCAACTGGCACGCACCCCGATGCCGGCCACGACTCCCGACAAATGGACCTTGATCGAGCGCGCGCGGACATCATTCGACGCCAAGCGCTCGGGCGATTTCGTGGTGCTGCTGAAGCGCGACATCACGCCGATCGCCGACACCAAGGGTGGCTATGTATCGACCCACGGCAGCGTGTGGGATTATGACCGGCGGGTGCCGATCATCTTCTGGCGGCCGGGCTATCCGGCGCAGTCGATCGATTTGCCGGTGCAGACGGTCGTCATTTTGCCGAGCGTGGCGGCGATGCTGGGGCTGCCGATCGCGGCCGGCGGCATCGACGGCCAATGCCTTTCGCAGGCACCCGGGGCAGCCTGCCCGGCGCGTTAAATCGACGCTTGCAAGTACCTAAAATTCCAGCATAATCCTGTCGTCGACCGACAGGGGAGTGATTATGCGCCGCACATCGATCGCTATCGGAGCGGCGGCGCTGGCGCTTTCCGCCTGCGTCCAGACCAAGCAATATGCCGACGTCCAGTTCACTCCGCCAGCGGGCGATTACAAATTGCTGGTGATGCGCCCCGACGTCACGGTCGGGTCGGTGACCGCCGGCGGGATGGTCGAGCGCCGCGCCGACTGGACCGAAACCGCGCGCGCCAATCTGCTCGCCGCGCTGAAGGCGCAGCAGGCGGGCCGCGGCGGCAACGCCTTGATCCTCGAAAAGCGCGACGGGCTTCCCGGAGTCGATGCCGAGACGATCGCCGAACTCGAGCGGCTGCATTATGCGGTCGGATCGTCGATCGCGCTGCACAAATATTCGGGCCGCTATTTGCCGACCAAGCGCGGCAAGGGGCTCGACTGGACGCTGGGCGAGGATGCCGTCGCGCTGGGGCGCAAGAGCGGGATGGATTATGCGCTCTTCCTCTACGCCGAGGATAGTTTCGCCTCGAGCGGACGGGTCGCGCTGCAAGTGCTGGGAATCGCTGGCTGTGCGGTGGGTTTCTGCGCACCCAACATCGGCGGCGGCGGGCAGTTTGCCTACGCCAGCCTGGTCGATCTGCGCACCGGCGAAGTGGTCTGGTTCAACGTGCTTCAGACCGGCAGCCAGATCGCCGGGATCAAGATGGGCGACATCCGCACGGCCGACGGCGCAGCGACGATGGTCGAGCGGCTGCTGGGCCGGATGAAGCCGGGCAAGGACATCCGCCGCCAGATGAAGGCGCGGCCCTAATGTGCATTCGCTGTGAACTGTCGCGCCGCTCGTTGCTGGTTGGCGGCGGGGCGGCTGCGGCGGCGCTCGCAACCGGGGTGGCGGCAGCCCGAATCCCGCCGAACTCGATGGTCCCGCTGATCGGCCCGGGTTACCGCCCGACCGACCGCGACGAGCTTGGCATGTGGGCGCAGATGGTCCGGGTCGAGGAAGAGATTTCAGGGTCGAACCTGCTGTTCAAGGATCCCGCGCTCAATCTCTATCTGCAGCGGCTGATCGGCAAGGTCGGCGGGCCGGCCGCCCAGGACATGCGGATCTATGTCGCCCGCATTCCGGAATTTAACGCGGTGATGTTCCCCACCGGCTTCACGGTGATCTTTTCCGGGCTGCTGCTGAGGATGCGCAACGAAGCGCAGCTGGCCGGCGTGATCGCCCATGAATCGGGGCATTTCCTGAGGAAGCACCAGATCCGCCAGTGGCGCGACATGCGCACCAAGACCGACGTCCTCGCCGTGCTGGCGATGGGCGCGGGCGTGGCTGGCGGCGCGGCCGGGGTCTATACCGGAGACCTGGCGAGGCTGGCCGAGCTTGGCACCATATTGTCGCTGCTCAAATATAACCGGACGCTTGAGGCCGAAGCCGACGCCATGGGCCTCAAGCTGATCGCCGAGGCGGGGCTGCGGCCGATGGCGATGTCGGAAACTTGGGACCAGTTGATTGGCGAGCTCGATGAATCGGCGCGCTACCGCCGCAAGAAGCGCGAGCGCCGGATCAACCTGTTCGAGACTCACCCGTCGCCCGATTCGCGGCGCAAGGAGTTGAAGATTTCCGCCGCCGAAGTGACCGTGCCCGGCAAGCTCTATGATGACGGGCGCGCCCGCTACCTCGAGGCCATTGCGCCGATCCGCCAGATGCTGCTCGACGACCAGGTCAAGTTGAACGACCCCGGCGCCAGCCAATATATCGTCAATACGCTGGCGATCGACGGGTGGAACGGGCTGCTCCGATTTCACGAGGCCGAGATCTGGCGCTTGCGCAACCGGGCCGGGGACGATGCCCGCGCTGCGTTGGGTTATGCCGCCGCGGTCGGCTATCCCGATGCACCGCCCGACGCGTGGCGCTGGCATGGGGTGATGCTGCAGAAAGCGGGGCGCATACCCGAGGCCCGGGCCGCCTATGCGCGCTATTTGCAGATGGCGCCGAACGCCCCCGACGCGCCGTTCATTCGCCAGTTGCTCCAGTAAGGGTCCGTATCATGCACCGCTTCACCATCATTGCCTTGGCTACCGGATCGCTCCTGCTCGGCGGCTGCGCGAGCGGGCTCGGCGGGGGAGGGCTCGGCTATGGCGGTTATTCGCTGATCCGCGCGCGCAGCGTCCAGGTCGGCGACGGCTCGATGGCGGTCACCCCGCCGCGCGAGTGGAACCGCGTCAGCACGACCTGGGCGATCGACGATATCCGCGCTGTCGAAGACTGGACGCTCAACGGATCGAGCCTCGATTCGCTGAGCTTCGTCACCGGCCTGAAGGGCGGGCGCTACATCATCCGCCAGAGCAAGCGGGCGGCGCAGCAGGTCCCCAAATTCCGCTCCGACATGACCGCGCCCGAAGTCACAGCGATGCTCGAAAGCTTTTACCGGGTGAAGGCGGGGACGATCGATTTCAAGACCATCGGCCTCAGCCCGCGTCAGTTCATGGGCTATCCCGGCTTCCAGTTCGACTTCGACCATCTCGACACCGACGAAGTGTGGCGGCGCGGCCGGTCGGTCGGGGCGGTGATCGACGGCCGGCTGTACCTGGTGCTGCTCGACGGCGCGCGGTCGCATTATTTCAACGCCGCGCTTCCCGATTTCGAAGCGGTCGCCAATTCGGCGCGGCTCAGGCGTTAAACCGGATCGGGTGGCGGCGGCGGTTCGGGTTCGCCCGGCAGTGGGTCCGGCTGCCCGGGCGGTTCGTCGGGATGGTGCCCGGGCCGGGGAGGCGAAGTTGCCACTATGCGATCGGCGAAATGGGCGTGGTCGGAGCTTCGGTGCCCGGCGATGAGGGCGAGGGGACGTCGATCGGCGGCTGTATCGGCGGGCTTTCGGCCGGGGCTTCGCTCGGCTGGGCGGGGGGCGACGGGTCGTTCGCCGGTGCCGGGTCGGGCGTGGCGGGGGGCGCGTTGTCGGGCTGTTGGTCTTGCATGACGATAAGCTCCTTTCCCAACTCAACGTCCTGACGTCGGGCATGGTTGCCCCGCGCCCGATCCTTGCTATAGGCCGCGCACTTTAATGGCGTCCGCGCGGGCGTGGCGGAATTGGTAGACGCGCTTGGTTTAGGTCCAAGTATCGCAAGATGTGGGGGTTCGAGTCCCTTCGCCCGCACCAATTTCGAGGACAGCCCGTCCGGGGGACGGGCGAGCATGAAATTCGCGCGCACCAACTGTATTTTGATTGGGATCTAGAATCGTGATGAAAACCGTCGAGACGGAAAATGACGGCCTCAAGCGGGCCTACACGCTGACCATCGCCGCCAAGGATATCGACGCGCGGCTCGACCAGGAAATCAAGCGCATCGCGCCGACGGTCAAGATGCCCGGCTTCCGCCCCGGCAAGGTGCCGGCGAATCTGATCCGCAAGATGCATGGCGAGGCTCTCCACCAGGAGGCGCTGTCGACCGCGGTCCAGATCAGCGTCCAGAGCCTGCTCACCGAAAAGAAGATCCGCCCGGCGATGCAGCCCGAAGTCGAGCTCGACCAGGCTTATGCTCCCGGCAAGGACGCCGAGATCAAGGTCCGGCTCGAAACCTTGCCCGACGTGCCCAAGCCCAAGATCGACAAGTTGAAGCTCGAGCGGCTGACGGTCGAAGCCGACGACAAGGTGGTCGCGACTCAGCTCGCCACGCTCGCAGCGTCGCAGAAGGCATGGAAGACCGCGCCCAAGTCGCACAAGGCCGCGATGGGCGATCTGGTGGTGATTGATTTCGCCGGCAAGGTCGCTGGCGTGGCATTCGACGGCGGGACCGGCGAAGGCATGTCGGTCGAACTTGGCTCGGGGTCACTGATTCCGGGGTTCGAGGACGGGCTGGTCGGGGTCAAGGCGGGCGACGAGCGCGACGTCGATGTCACCTTTCCGGCCGATTACCAGGCCGAGAATTTGAAGGGCAAGGCCGCGGTCTTTTCGATCAAGGTGACCGAGGTCAAAACCGCCGGCGAAACCAAAATCAACGACGACTTCGCCAAGACGCTTGGCCTGCAGGGGCTCGACCAATTGAAGGGCCTGGTCCGCGACCAGGTCCAGCAGGAATTGAACGGTCTGACGCGCACCCACATGAAGCGCCGCTTGCTCGACCAGCTCGCTGCCGATCATGACTTCGCGGTCCCGGCCTCAATGGTCGAGGCCGAGTATAACAATATCATGGCCCAGCTTCGCCACGAGGCCAGCCACGACGCCGATCCGGACTCTTCGCTCAAGGAAATCGAGAGTGAAGCCGACGATTATCGCGGGATCGCCGAGCGCCGCGTCCGCCTCGGCCTGTTACTCAGCGAAATTGGCTCGGCCAACGGAATCGAGGTCAGCCAGGCCGAGATGAACCGGCTGATCGGGCAGGCCGCGGCGCAATATCCGCCGCAGG
>Ga0307505_10003012_pt1 | contig 11002 bp, 12 predicted proteins | sample 23_S_MG_FD_202183 | JGI IMG/M metagenome (GOLD analysis project Ga0307505, IMG submission 202183) | Soil microbial communities from Populus trichocarpa stands in riparian zone in the Pacific Northwest, United States - 23_S | ecosystem: Environmental > Terrestrial > Soil > Riparian zone > Trees... | reverse complement strand
GGATGGGGTGAGGGGGCGAGAGGGGGATGGGGCGACAAGAGGTGAGGAGTGGGGTGAGGAGTTTTTCATTCCAGAGTAGGTCGAGTATGGCTTGGGTGCCGTAGAGGGGTACATCCTGGATGAACATGCCTTCGGGGCCGAGCTGGTTGAGGCCGCCGACGTGCCCCATGTGGGCGTGGGTGAGGAAGATACCATCAGGCGGCCGCAACCGTTCCGGCCTTTGGGGGTGAGGGCCGAGCCAATCGGCCAGCAGGTTCAATTGGTAGCGTACATCTGGCGTGACATCCACCAGCCACACCTTTGCCGGGGAAGGCCGAGTATCTACGATGGCGATGGCGGCGGCGTATTGGGCGAGTGAAGGGTTGAGGTACGCGGCCGCGCACCGCCGACAGCGACACCCCACATGGGGTAATCCGGCATCCTGCATAATGCCCAATACCTGGACAAAAACAGGGGGATTCAGAGGGGGAAAAGACATAGGTACGTACTGTAACCCCAAATCAAAGGTTTACCTCCTTAAAGCTACAGGGTAATATTACGGATAAAGAATGATCATACAAAATTGATGTGATAATAGGCTATTACTCTGTTAAGCAAAAGTTTGCATTTTGTTTGTAGTAACCACTTCGGCAGGAAAATCGGCTGAAGCCGTTACTACAAACCTCAAGAATCAACTTAACTACGCACTATTATTCATATTTAGCGGTGTGGTCATTTTTTGTCGCACTATTAATGTTGCTTTGGGGCGGTTTTAGTCCAAAACTTAACGAATAATACCTATGTCTCGTAAGAAGAATCGACAATCCATCCCCGAAGAATTAGCAGCGAAAGTTCTCTTTGTATCTGACAGGGTTTGTTGCGTTTGCCGAATCAAAAAGAAACCTGTGCAAATACATCATATTGATGAAGATCCAAGTAATAATTCTTTCGAAAACTTAGCTGTCCTTTGTTTTGACTGCCACTTAGAAACGCAAATATCTGGAGGCTTTCACAGAAAGTTGAACGCTGAGCAAGTGACTTTATATCGAAGTGATTGGATTGTTCGAGTAGCCCGTCTCCGTGTCAATTATAGTGCAGAAGCAGAAGCTCATCGGCAAGATAGTTTCTTCGACTTTGAGATTGTTACGCAACTTGCCGAGATATTCCGTGAGAAAAGAGCTTTTGACCTGTTAGCAATGCATTACGACAGTATTGGTAATATGGAACTAAGAGACAAATATATCGAGTTGGCGATTAATAATGGTCTTGATGATGATGGGGTTATTTACTTTAGGCATTTGCAGGGGCAAGCGCACTTGCTTCCAACAGAAATTATTGAACGAAGGATAGAAAAGCTTCAAGAAAACGATGATTTGTTTAATCTAGGCCGACTTTATTACAATCTTGGCCAATACGAAAAAGCTCTGGAAACCCTGTGTCTCAATGTAATAGACAGTTTAGAAAGCGGCAATAATTTTCATGCTGCATACGCCATAAAGGAAATGGTTGAAGAAGGGGTAGTAGAGGCATTATTCACAATAGCTCTTAAAGAAGCCCGTGAAAGCAATGACTTATGGCAGCAATATCGAACACTTCAGGAACTAGGTTGGTATACAGAGATTGCAGATTTCCTGAAGTCAAACCAAAAAGAAATAGAAGCATCGGACAACTCAGCACTACATGTAGCACTAGCAGATGTTCTCCAAGATAAAGTTCGATATAAGAAAGCTATAGAGAAAGATGCCTTAATGCTCATTGAATCCGAATCCTCTGAAGAGTGAGAAAAACGCGAACCATGATGAGAGACGTTAATGAAACCCGCTCTTAATGCTCCGTCACAATGTCCAACTAGAGCAGGCGTTATCGTTTTACACGTTTTACGGCTGTGGTACTGAAAGGGTGTGAAATATGCAATTTGAGAATCTTTATCAGGAATTGGCGGGTGGGGTGGATGTGATTCGGGCGTTGGTGACAGGGGTGATGGTTCCGAGACTTCCGAAGTCTTAAAGACTTCGGAAGTCTAACGGAATCGACCGCGCGCTGGCGCGTCACTACGGGCTGAGTGATGAGGAATTGGATTTCATCATCAATTATGATCTCAAGTATCGCATGGGTAGGGATAGCGGAGACTTCGGAAGTCTAGCCTAACGACTTTAAGTCTGGAGATGCATATGCCCCGCCGAGAAACGCCCTTTCTCCCTGACCAGTATTACCACATCTACAATCGCGGCAACAATCGCCAGACGGTCTTCTTCGAGCGTGCTAATTATCTATATTTCCTGAAAGGCTTGAAGAAGTACATCGTGCCGTATGTGGATATTTTGGTCTACTCGTTGATGCCTACGCATTATCATGTGCTGGGGAGGGTGAAACAACAGACTCAACAACAGACTTCCGAAGTCTTAAAGACTTCGGAAGTCTCAGGCAAGGAAGTCTCTCGTCAAGTCTCCCTCGCCATGCAAAAGTTTGGTATTTCCTACACCAAAGCCATCAACAAACGCTTCTCAAGGGTTGGCGCGTTGTTTCAAGGACAGTTTCAGGGCAAGCCCATCCAAACCTACGAGCATTTGCTTAACCTATGTGTTTACATTCACGCCAATCCTGTCAAAGACGGGCTGGTTCCCCTGCCCGAAGAATGGGAATATTCGAATTATTTGGAATGGATGGGGCTTCGTGATGGGACACTGGTTAAGCGTGAATTTATTCTTGAGCATTTTGGATCTCTCGAAGAATACAAGCAGTTGATTTCGAACTATATCAAGACGCGTTACCTGCCCAATGACTTCAGGAAATACGTTCAGGAGTTTGAGGAATGGGCGCCGTAAACCCAGATTTCCGAAGTCTCGGCAACCTCGAACGGCTCAACCGACCACTGCTGGCTATTTTCTTGTCGGCCAAATGCCCTGCCAGTCTGATCCTAAAAACACATGTCTACCCTGGAAGATTTTGCCATAGCGGAATGGCGACCTACGGACGATGATTTGGATGGCCCATAAATATATTCTTGATACCTACACCCTGATCTGGGTGGTAAATTACTGCTGACTCCAGAAGGCCATGACGCCTTCGATCAGGGGTTGGGGGAGTGAGCCATCCAGCCGGACGATCATGATGTGTGGGTCGCCGTCGTCGTTTAGCATCGGCAAGACGAGGGCATCGCTGGCGGGGGACCAGAGGCGATGGCTGAGGACGTACTGATCAAAAAACGGCAAAAACTGGTTTACGAACAGGGGGGTGGGGGAAAATTGGAGCAAGACGCGCCGTTGCCCGGTGGCGACTTGAACCAGGCGCAGTTCTAGCAGAAAGTCATCCGGTTGGTTTTGCGGCCGCGCCAACACTCCCTTACCCCCCTCATCCGCCGAATCTTCCAGGCTCTCACTGGGCAATGTCAGATAGGCAATAGCCTGGCCGTTGGGCGACCAGAAGAAGGAGAACACTGGGCCGCTGTCCAACAGTGTCACATCCCCCGTGGTGGCATCCATCAGGCGCAAGGGGCCAAAGGCCAGATCGGACGGGTTGAGCGGGCTGGTAAAGGCCAGTTGGTCATGGGTGGGACTCCAACCCAACGCCACAAACCCCTGGTGCTGAACGGACACTTCACTCTCATTTTGTTGGTCGGCGATGATGAGGCGGCGCTGGTTGTCGCGGAGGGTTCCGTAGGCCAGGTAACGCCCATCGGCGGAAAGGCCAGGCGATTGGAAGAAACCTGGTTCTGCCAGGTTGGTGGTTTCGGTGTTGCCTTGATTATCCATGAAGCCGAGCCGTGAACCTTCGCCAGTGAGGCCAGAATGGATGAACAGGTTCAGACCATCGTTGAGCCAGTTCCAGTAAAAAGGGGAGCCAGTGGTCAAGAGTGAGTCGGTGGTGGAGCCATCGGCATTGGCCAGATGAAAACCGATGCCGTCCTGGGGATGACCGGCGAGAAAGCTGACTTGTTGGCCGGTGGGGGACCAGTAGAGGTAGATGGGGAAGTCGTTGGAACTACGATATAGCTCGACGGGCGCGGCCGCGGCCACGTCATCCAACACAAACAACCCGCCAGTCTGACGGTTACTGCCAATAGCGGCTAGCTGCAACCCATCGGGGGACCAGGCGGGAAACTGAAAGCGCAGATCATCGTCGTCCGTTAGCTGGCGGGTCTGTGTGCCATCTGGAGCAATGGTGACGATCTGGCCGTTCTGGTCAATGTAAACGATGCGGTTCACCGTGAGAGCGGGGTCGGGGATGAGGAGCGGGGTGTCTGGTATGATGGCCGGGGCGTCCGGGGCGACCAACACCTCTTCGGCGATGGGGGGGGGGCTTTCTTCACGCTGGACGATGATGAGGGCCGCGGCCGCGAACACCACCAGGCAAGTCATCATCCCAATTAACCCTACGCCACAGCCGATAAGCCAGAGCCAGGTGCGATTTTGTTGTGTCATAAGAACCCCCCTTGTGTTGCGTGTTACGTGTTGCGTTAATTGTGAGCCAAAATCTGGTTCAGGCAATGGTTTTTTCTGGTTTTCTCAGATAGGCGTTTGCCAAATCCATCTGTTTGATAATAATTGAGGTTTTTGACCTGGACGAGAGGCTGGTAACTTGTTAGTCTTCAGTCTCCCTTTTGACCGAGAACTTGTTTCTGAACGATTCCTAACCAGTTCTAAAGGAGTTTCTTGATGTCTGTAACGATTCGTTTGGCCGACCCGGAGCAGGATTATGACGCGGCCGCGAGCCTGATCAGTCAATACCAAAACCAGGCCATCACCGGGAACGATATTCGGGAGTGGGATGAAGAGCGTCTTGAAGGGATGATTCGCCGACGGACGGTGGCTGTCACGGAAGCGGGCCAGGTCGTGGGTTGCAGTACGATGTTGCACGAATCGTGGGACCCGCCGGGCAAATTCTATGTATGGCTGTGTGTGGACGCGGCCGCAACCCAGCAAGGTATTGGTTCTCACCTGTACGATGACGCTCTGGCCTTCTGTCAGGCACATGGGGCCAGCCAATTCAGTAGCCAGGTTAACGACAACGACAGCGACAGTCAAGCATTTGCTCAGCGAAGGGGCTTTCGCCAGGACAGACACATTTTTGACTCGGTCATCCACCTGGCTGATTTCGACGAAACGCCCTTTGCCCCCATCACCCCCGCCGTTTTGGCCCAGGGCATCCGCATCCTCTCTCTGGCCGATGTGGGTAACACCCCTGATATGCGCCGCCAACTGTATGAGGTAAACCGGGCCACGGCTCTGGATATTCCCGGCAGCACAGGTATTTTTTCGACCTATGAGGAGTTTAGCCAGATCGTTTTTTATTCGGGGTGGTTCAAACCGGCAGGGCAGATTTTGGCTTTGGATGGGGATAAGGCGATTGGGATGGCGGCGGTGCGTTTCCTGGGCGAGACGGGCACGATGTACAACTTAATGACAGGGGTACTGCCGGAATATCGCGGCCGCAACATCGCTCTGGCCCTCAAATTACACACCATCCGCCTGGCCCGTGCCTGGGGAGCGATAGCCATTCGCACCAACAATGATTCCCAAAACGGCCCCATGCTGGCCATCAATCGCAAACTGGGCTACCAACCGGAGCCGGGTTACTTCACATTGGTTAAAGAACCGATACAATAAGCCTGTAATCAGGGAGTGGTGACCATGAATGAATTTGTAATAGCCAATCAAGTCAGCCTCACAACAGAACGGTTGATCTTGCGCGAGTTTACTTTGATGGACGCGGCCGCGGTCTTTGCCTATAGCACCAAACCTGAAGCCCATCAATTTGTTGATCACCCACCCCATGCCAGTGTGTATGATACCGAGGAGATGATTCAACGGTTCATTGGCTGGCAATATGATACCCCTCGGCAAAATCTGGTGCTGGGGCTGGCTCTGAAAAATGCCCCCCGCACCCTCATCGGCGACCTCGCCCTGACCACGACGGATCAGGTAAACCAGGAAGCGGAGTTGGGTTTTATGATTGACCCGGCTCATTGGGGGCTGGGGTATGGCACCGAGGCGGCTGAAGCGTTGATCAGCTATGGTTTTACGAGGGTGGGCTGGAAGCGTATCGCGGCCGCGTGCCACAAAGATAACCTGGCCTCGCAAAAACTGCTGCGTCGGGTGGGCCTGCAACCCAGCGAAACCCCGCCAGCCAACAAACCGGGCTTGCGTTTCAACCCGCATATGCGCTTTTTTGTCCTGGAAAGATAAAAAATTGAGCGTGTTGCGTGTTGCGTGTTACGTGTCTTGAACACGCAACACGCAACACGCAACACACCCTACAATTCACAAGGAGCACCTTTCATGTCAAAAGAAATCATTCACACCCAACATGCCCCGGCCGCGGTGGGGCCATATTCTCAAGCTGTCCGAATGGGTAACCTGATTTTTACCTCTGGGCAAATCGCCCTGGACCCCAGCACTGGCAAATTGGTCGAAGGGGATGTGGTGGCCCAGACGCATCAGGTGATGAACAATTTGCAGGCCGTGCTCGCGGCCGCGGCCACCGATCTCACCCAGGTCATCAAAACCACCGTCTTTCTACAAAACATGGGCGACTTTCCCATCTTCAACCAGACCTACAGCCAATATTTCCCGGCCAATCCACCCGCCCGCTCCACCGTTGAAGTCTCCAAACTACCTCTGGGTGGGCTGGTCGAGATCGAGTGTATCGCCTTAGTGGGGGAGGGATGAGTGCTGAGTACTGAGTGCTGAGTACGAGAGTGCTTCCCCCTCAGCACTCAGTACTTTCCACTCAGCACTATTTTTTTCTTATGGCCGCTGAAACCATTCTTGTCGTAGACGACGAAGCTAATATCCGTGAACTGGCCCGCATGTACCTGGAGAAAGATGGCTACCGGGTGCTGATTGCCGTTAATGGACAACAAGCCCTGGACACCATCCGCCAGCAATCGCCGGCTCTGGTGGTGTTGGATTTGATGTTGCCCGGTATTGATGGCTGGGAAGTGTGCCGCCGGGTGCGGGCCACGAGCAATTTGCCCATCCTCATGCTGACGGCCCGTGATGATGATATTGACAAGATTGTGGGGCTGGAGTTAGGGGCGGATGATTACCTGACGAAGCCGTTTAACCCCCGTGAATTGGTGGCCCGGGTGAGAGCGATACTGCGGCGCGCGGCCGCGGCCCCCAACCCGCAACACGAACGCCGTCGCCTGGGCAATTTAACCGTCAGCCCTGCCAGCCGGGATGTCCACATTGGCGATCAACGGGTTGATCTGCGGAGCAAAGAGTTTGACCTGCTTCTCACCCTCATGGATCATGAAAACATGGTGCTTTCACGGGAACAACTGCTTGATCTGGTGTGGGGTTATGAGTTTTACGGTCAGACCCGTACCGTAGATGTTCACATCGGCCACCTGCGGGATCGGCTGGTGGGCAGCAACGTCAAAATTGAGACGGTATGGGGGAAGGGGTACAAATTGCTGGTAAAGGGGTAAGGCCCAAACCAGTTTACAGTTGTTTTACAGTTCCACCATACCTTCTGAAGATTTACACCTTAATCTGTTACGTATTGCGTGTTGCGTATCAATGCTCTGGCACGCACCACGCACCACGTTATTGTTGTCTCTAAAACCGCACCCCTCTCACCATGTTCCGTTCACTCCGTAGCCGCCTGCTCCTCTCTTACACCGCCGTCATTGGCACCGTTTTGGTGGTGATGACCCTTTTTTTGTTAGCAGCTGCGTTGTCAGCCCAGTTGCGTTTTGACCCTACTTGGCGGGAACTTATTGTCATTGCCCGCAGTGTAGACGCCGAAATTACACGAGCGCGGCAGGCGGGCATTGCCACCATTGAGGCGGAACGGTTTGAACAATTTCTGGCTCAGGTGGCCGACTCACAAAATGTGCGGGTTCTGGGCATTATTGCGGGCACACGAGAAGTCTTTTACGATAGTCAAAACGGCAGTTGGGTGAGTGAAACAATCGTGGCTGACCCCATCCGTTCGGTGTTGGCAGTGGATAACAATATTAGTTTGGGGCGATATGAGGCCCCGGACGGCTCCCATTGGCTGGTGTTAACCCAGGCATTAGATACGTTTCGCGGCCGCAACCGTCTTTTTATCGTTTACGCACGGCCGCAACCGACCCCCTTCGCCGTCTTTCGCCAATTTTTCCTCTCCCCCTTGTGCCAGGCGGGCCTCGCCGCCTTCCTGGTAGCCGTGCTCCTCATGGTATGGCTCAACCGTTCGGTAACGCGGCCGCTGAAAAATATGGTTCAGGCCAGTGAAGCTATGGCCGAGGGTAACTATGACCAGCAAGTGCCGGTACAAGGGCCAGAAGAGGTGCGACGGGTGGCCTCAAGTTTCAACGAGATGGCGACCCAGGTTAAAAAGGCCAACCTGTCCCAGCGTGATTTTGTGGCGAACGTCTCCCACGACCTCAAAACGCCGCTCACCTCAATTCAGGGCTGGAGCCAGGCCTTGCTGGACGGGGTAGCCAGTCGGCCAGAGCAGATAAACAACGCGGCCGCGATCATCCACAGCGAAGCCGAACGCATGAACCGCATGGTCAGCCAGCTTCTTGATCTGGCCCGCATCGAATCCGGCCAGCTTAAACTCCAGCAGACCCCGCTTTACCTCAACGATTTGCTGACAGATGTCTACAACAACCTGTTGGTGCAGGCCCAGGCCCAACAAATTCATCTGACCCAGGCTATTCAGCCTGTGCCCCTTATCAGTGGGGATGGCGACCGACTGATGCAGGTGTTCAGCAATCTGGTAGACAATGCTCTGAGTCATACACCGACGGGTGGGCGCGTGCATTTGGTGGTGCGGCCGCATGGCGACCAGGCCGTTGAAGTTTTGGTGCAAGACACAGGCAAAGGTATCCCCCCGGATGAGTTAGAGCGGGTGTTTGAGCGGTTTTATCAGGTGGAGAAGTCGCGGGTGCAGGATAGCGGCCGCAAGGGGTCGGGTCTAGGGTTGGCGATTGCCAAAGAGCTGGTAGAAGCCCATCGCGGCCGCATCACTGCCCACAGCCAGCCGGGTCAGGGAACCACCTTTGCCGTGCGTTTGCCTCTCTCCCCCGCGCTCCCCGGCTCCACCCTCACCAGACGGCAATAAGACTTAAATGGGTGGAATAATTAATGGGTGAACTGTTGAATGGTTGAATTGTTAATGAAGCAATAGACGCCTTCTTCGTTAATCATTCAACAATTCACAAATTCACCGATTAATTATTTTCTTGTTGAGGTATTGAATCTCCCTCCAACTCCCCTTCCTGTATCACCTGCTCCATGCGCCCGGCAAATTCACTGAGCATGACGGCGGTTGCCCCCCAGACTTTGTGTTCACCCACGGCAAAATAAGGTATCTGCAACGTCAAGCCATTAAAATCACGCGGCTCCTGGCGGCGATTGGCTGGCTCAAACAAATGTCGTAGAGGTACTTCTAGAATTTCGGCGACTTCCCACTCAGCCGGGTAAAAAATGGGCGCGGCCGCGTACCAACCCACAAAAGGGTGTACCTCAAAATCAGACGGGGGAATATAAATCGAGGTCAGAGCACCGAGCATTACCACCTGTGTGGGGTCAATGCCCACCTCTTCCTGTGCTTCCCGCAAGGCTGTTTGTCCTAATATTTCACCATCGTCCTGCCGACCCCCAGGGAAAGAGATTTGCCCGGCGTGGGAATTTAGATTCTCGCGGCGGCGCGTGAGAACAAAATGGAGTTGACCCTCTTTGGGATAGAGTAATAGCAAGACGGCTCCCACACGGGGACGGCCCTGTAAGTTTTCTGGTCGCCGGATAGCGCGGGGAACGGGGGCCATGAGAAGTTGGTACGCGGCCGCGTCAAAATCAGCTAACAATAACGCTTTTTGAATCAAATCCAGAGAGACATTCATACTCCTGATTTTACCCCAACAATGGCTATCCCTCATCAAAAGGATAACCCTGTTGCCCTGGCCCAAATCTGGATCATATCCTGCAACCAAGCGATAATAGATGCGTACAGCCATCGGCAAAAAGCCTTTCGGATCGTTTCGGGATCACCTCTTTGCTATCCTGAAAACCATCAGACGTTATCTTCATCTGATGATTCCCTTCCCAATTATCCTCAAAAGGAGTTTAAACAATGAAAAGTCATGTAGTAGATTACAAAATTTATGGTGACGACCTTCAATTTGTTGAAGTAGAACTTGATTCAGGTGAAACTGTCATCGCTGAAGCGGGTGCCATGATGTACATGGAAGATGGCATCGGCTTTGAAACTAAGATGGGTGATGGCTCCCAGCCCGACCAGGGTTTCATGGGCAAGCTCTTCAGTGCGGGCAAACGCGCATTAACCGGTGAGTCCCTCTTCATGACCCACTTCTCCAATAAAGCCACGGGTAAAAAACATGTGGCCTTTGCTGCCTCTTACCCGGGCAAAATTGTCCCCATTGATTTGGACGAAGTAAATGGGGAAATGCTCTGTCAAAAAGATTCATTCCTCTGTGCTGCTCTGGGCACCGAAGTGAGTATCGCCTTCAATAAAAAAATAGGCGCGGGGCTGTTTGGGGGCGAAGGGTTTATCCTGCAACGGTTACGCGGTGATGGCATGGTTTTCATTCATGCCGGGGGAACCATTATTGAAAAGCAGCTCAATAACGAAAAAATCCTGGTTGATACCGGTTGTATTGTCGCTTTTGAGGCCCAAATCGGGTATGACATTCAACGGGCGGGTAACCTGAAGTCTATGATATTTGGTGGGGAAGGGATGTTCCTGGCTACTTTGCAAGGAACAGGTCGAGTTTGGCTACAATCCTTGCCCTTCTCTCGACTGGCTGACCGTATTCTGCAAAATGCCCCATCTGCGGGTGGCTCCAGCACAGGTGAAGGCTCTGCCATTCGTGGGCTGACCAATCTGCTTCAATCCTAGTTGCCACGTTGCGGACAATTTTTGTTTTACTCAGGAAAAAGCCCCGGCAGATGAAAACATCTGTCGAGGCTTTTTCTGCTCTACACACCACTAAAGATGTGGTTACATATTCACCATAGCTTTGTATTCGCTATTGCCCTTACCTTTTTTGTCCACAAAATAACTGATC
>Ga0307505_10003011_pt1 | contig 11002 bp, 10 predicted proteins | sample 23_S_MG_FD_202183 | JGI IMG/M metagenome (GOLD analysis project Ga0307505, IMG submission 202183) | Soil microbial communities from Populus trichocarpa stands in riparian zone in the Pacific Northwest, United States - 23_S | ecosystem: Environmental > Terrestrial > Soil > Riparian zone > Trees... | reverse complement strand
GAGCAAATTTCCCGCTTCGCGGCTTGTCAACGCGAGCAACGGCGAGACGAGTTACAAGCGCAGTGAACGGCAAGGGTTCGAACAATTGCTCGAAGGTGCGCGCGGCGCCCCGCGCTGACCGCTTCGAGCCGGAGGGCCGAATGGCCTGGCAGAGCGACCTAGACGGCGACCGTCCGCGCGAGGAGTGCGGTGTATTCGGTGTGTTCAATCATCCGGACGCCGCAGCGATCACGGCGCTCGGCTTACACGCCCTTCAGCATCGCGGACAGGAAGCTGCAGGCATCGTCACTTACGACGGCAAGCGGTTTCATTCCGAACGCCGGCTCGGCCTCGTCGGCGATACTTTTTCCAAGCGAAGCGTAATCGAGCGCCTGCCCGGCTCGGCAGCGGTAGGACACGTCCGCTACTCCACGACCGGTGAGACGATCCTCCGAAACGTGCAGCCGCTGTTTTCGGAGCTCGATGCCGGCGGGTTTGCTATCGCGCATAACGGCAATCTGACGAATGCCATGACCGCGCGGCGGCAGCTTGTGCGCGACGGCGCGATCATGCAGTCGACCTCCGATACAGAGGTGATGCTGCATCTGGTTGCACGCTCGAAACTGCCGCGCTTCGTCGAGCGGTTCATCGACGGCCTGCGCTCGCTGGAAGGCGCTTATGCGTTCGTCTCGCTCACCAACAAGAAGCTGATCGGTGCACGCGACCCGCTCGGCATCCGGCCTCTTGTCCTTGGCCGGCTCGGCGACGCGCTGATCCTTACGTCGGAGACCTGCGCCCTCGACATCATCGGCGCTCGGTACGTGCGCGACGTGGAGAACGGCGAGGTCGTCGTGATCGATGGCGAGGGCATGCAGTCCTACAAGCCCTTCCCCGCCATGACGCCGCGGCCCTGCATCTTTGAGTACATCTATTTCGCGCGACCGGATTCCGTGATCGGCGGGCGCAGCGTCTATGAGGTCCGCAAGAATCTCGGCCAGCAACTCGCGCGCGAACACCGCGCCGAAGTCGATGTGATCGTGCCGGTGCCGGACTCAGGCGTTCCGGCGGCGATCGGTTACTCTCAGGAAGCCGGCGTACCCTACGAACTCGGGATCACGCGCAATCACTATGTCGGGCGCACCTTCATCGAGCCGGCGCAGCAAATCCGCGAACTCGGCGTGCGCCTGAAACATTCGGCGAACCGCGCGGTGGTCAACGACAAACGCATCGTACTGATCGACGACAGCCTCGTGCGCGGCACGACTTCGGTGAAGATCGTGCGCATGATGCGCGAGGCGGGCGCGAAAGAAGTGCACATGCGGATCGCGAGCCCGCCGATCACGCATTCGGATTTCTACGGCATCGATACCCCCGAGCGGGATAAGCTGCTCGCAGCGACGCACGACCTGGAGGGGATGCGCAAATATATCGGCGCGGATTCGCTTCAGTTCCTCTCGATCGAGGGCCTCTACCGCGCTATGGGCCACAATCGGCGCGATCCGGTGCATCCCCAGTATACCGACCACTGCTTCACCGGGGATTATCCGACGCCGCTTACCGATCGTACGGGTGACAGCGGGCCGAAGCAGTTGTCGCTCCTCGCAGAAGCGAGCTGACGCGCCCCGCTCTTCCCGCTTGCGCAGCAGCGCGGGAATTGATTTATCGACCTCATGAACAAGCCTCTTCAGGATCGGGTTGCGCTCGTCACAGGCGCTTCACGCGGTATCGGCAAGGCGGTTGCCATCGAGCTTGCCCGCGCGGGCGCTCACGTGGTGGCAATGGCTCGGACATCCGGCGGGCTGGAAGAACTCGACGATGCGATCCAGTCGGAGGGCGGCAGCGCCACGCTGGTACCGGCGGACCTGAAGGATGGCCCCGCACTTGATCGGCTCGGCGCAAGCCTGCACGAACGTTACAAGCGGCTCGACGTGCTGGTCGCCAATGCCGCGATCCTCGGCGTGCTCTCGCCGCTCGGCCACATCGATCCGAAGGTTTGGGATGACGTCATCGCCGTCAACCTGACGGCGCAGTGGAGACTCGTGCGCTCGCTCGACCCGCTGTTGCGGCAATCGACGGCGGGACGCGCGGTGTTCCTTACGTCCGGCTCGGCGCAGAAAGCCGTGCCCTACTGGGGCGCTTACGCAGTCTCCAAGATCGGCCTCGAGATGCTGGCGCGCACCTATGCAGCCGAGACGGAAAAAACGAACGTGAGGGTCAACCTATTCAACCCCGGGCCGACCCGAACGCGGATGCGAGCGCAGGCAATGCCCGGCGAAGATCCGATGACGCTTGAGGCGCCGCACAAGGCCGCCTCGCATTTGCTGCCGCTTTGCCTTCCCGACTGCGACAAGACCGGCATGCTCTACGACTACCGGACAAAAAGCTGGAAGAACTTCCGCGCGCCGGAATAGTCGAGCCGTCCTTCGAGGCCCGCGCTGCGCGCGGGCACCTCAGGACGAGGTTACTTGCGCTTCCTTTTTCCCTCGAAGGGATTTTCGGCTTCGCGGAAGGCAAGCCGGATCGGAACGCCTGGAAGGTCGAAAGACTCGCGCAGGCCGTTAACGAGATAGCGAACGTAGGTCTCCGGCAACTCGCTCGTGCGCGTGCCGAAAAGGACGAAGCTCGGCGGGCGCGCCTTGGGCTGGGTCATATAGCGGAGCTTGATGCGGCCGCCCGAAATCGCGGGCGGCGCATTCTGCTCGGTGGCCGAACCGAGAAAGCGGTTGAGCGCCGCAGTCGGAACGCGCCGGTTCCAGACCTCAAAGGTCGCCTCGATCGCGTCGAGAAGCTTGTCGAGTCCCTCGCCGGCGATTCCCGCGACCGCGACGATCGGCATGCCCTTGGCCTGTGGCAGCCAGTGATCCGCCTCCTCGCGCAATTTCTTCGGAGTAAGTTGGGCGCGCGGAACGAGATCACTCTTGTTCATGCCGATGACGAGCGCGCGGCCCTCGCGCACGACGAGATCGGCGATGCGAAGGTCCTGCTCCTCGAAGGGCTTGGTTGCATCGAGGAGCACGACGACGACCTCTGCGAAACGGATTGCGTTCAGGGCATCGGCGGCTGAAAGCTTTTCGAGCTTGTCTTCGATCCTCGACTTTCGGCGCAGACCGGCGGTGTCGTGCAATTCAAAGCGCTGGCTGCCGCGCTGGAATTCGACGGAGATGGAGTCGCGTGTAATCCCGGGTTCTGGACCGGTGAGGAGCCGGTCCTCGCCCAAAAGCCGGTTGATGAGCGTGGATTTTCCGGCGTTCGGCCGGCCGACGACCGCAACCTTGATGGCGCGATCGCCCTTTGCTTCTTCCTCGTCGTCCGCGCGTGGAATGAATTCGGACAGCGCTTCGTGCAGGTCGGCGAGTCCCTCGGCATGCTCCGCGGAAATCGCGACCGGCTCGCCGAGGCCAAGTTCGAAGGCCTCGTAGGCTCCGGCCGCTGCCTTGCCCTCGGCCTTGTTCGCAGCGACGACGACAGGCTTGCCGGATTTGCGCACGAGATTGGCGAAGGCGCGGTCGTCGGGCGTAACGCCGGCGCGCACGTCCATGAGAAAAAGGACAACGTCGGCTTCGCGGATCGCCTCTTCAGTTTGCGCCTGCATGCGGCCGGCGAGGCTTTGCGCCTCGCTTTCATCGAAGCCCGCCGTGTCGATCACGCCGAACTCCAGGTCACCGAGACGCGCCTCGCCTATGCGGCGGTCGCGCGTGACTCCCGGCCGGTCGTCGACGAGCGCGACGCGCCTGCCAACCAGCCGGTTAAAGAGCGTCGACTTGCCCACGTTGGGGCGGCCGACAATGGCGACGAGCGGGCGCATCGCGGGACAACTTCAATCAACAAGAACTGGGAGGCCGAGACTAACGCGTTCCCGACCAGGCATCATTGGGATCGCCCTTGGTCCGTGCGGACTTACTGGCGGGCGGCGGAGCGGGTTGCGCTTGCGGCGCCGGCTGACCACCGGCCTGACCCGCACCCGCACGCTCTTCGGGATTGGCTGTCCCCGCCGCCGGAATGGGCACGTTGGAATTCGTCGGCTGCGGCGGCGGCGCGCCGAACTGAACGCCCGGTACGCCTTCCGGAAACAGCGGGCGACGGTCGCCCTGAAGCTTGGTTTCCTTTTCGCCGAACGCTTCGCAGCCCGAAAGCGCGAATGCGAGCGGCAACGCGACGAGCGCGGGAACGAGGAGACGGCGAAAACGGCGCGAGCGCATCGGCACGACCTATTGGGTTGCGGACGGTGCGGCAGGCGCGGCCGGCTTTGCGCCGCCCGTCTGGCCGGTGACCAGCGCGTACATCACCTGCATCCGCTGGCGCATCGAAGGCGGCACCTCGCCATCGGCGATCAACATGGAGAAAATCTTCTGCGCGGCGTCGAGTTCGCCCGCGCGATAGTAAGCGAGGCCCATGATTTCGTTCGCCGAGTGACGAAAGGGCGACGCCGGATCCATCAGCGTCTTCGTACGCTCGGTCAATTCCGACACCGAGGCGGTATCGACCAGCAGATATCCGGAATGCACGCGCGCGATGTCGCGCAACGCGGGATCGAGCGAGGTGTCGGCGGCAATTGCGTCAAAAGCAGCCACGCCCGCCTTTACATCACCGCGGCCCGCCTCAGCCGCGATGCGGAAGCGCGACAGCACCCGATAGCCGTAGGTTCCGTCTTTCGAGAGTTCATTGAAGGCAGCTTCGGCTTCGGCACGCTTGCCATCGGTCGCAAGCTGCAAAGCGCTTTCGAAGCGCGCGCTCGCCTTCGCCGCCTCGCGCAACTGATACCATTCGTACCCGCGCCAGCCGGCCACTCCCAGCACGACGAGAAGAGCCGCGCCAACGACATAAACGCCGAAGCGCTCCCACAGCTTCATATAGCGTTCGTGTCGTAGTTCCTCGTCGACTTCGCGAATGATGTCGGACATGAAATCCCTTGCGGCGATCGCCGGCTAAATTGGCGCGTACACTAGATATGTGGACGGATCGTGGCAAACACCACTAATTCATTGATTTATCAAGCCTTCGGCTTGAGCGGGTAAGTATGCTCCGCACCCGGGAATTTCCGGGCGCGCACCTCCTCCGCATACCCCTTGATCGACGCTTCGATCTGGCCGGCGAGTTCACCGTAGCGCTTGACGAATTTCGGAACGCGCTGCGACAGGCCGAGCATGTCTTCGAGCACCAGGATCTGCCCATCGCAGGCCGGACTCGCACCGATGCCGATCGTCGGGATCGCAATTTCTTCCGTAATGCGTTTGGCGAGCGGCTCAGCAACCGCTTCGATGACGACCGAAAAGGCGCCGGCGTCGGCGACCGCATGGGCGTCGTGCAGAAACTTGCCCCACTCACTCTCTTCACGGCCGCGCGCCCGGAACGAGCCGAGCGTGTTGATCGACTGCGGCGTCATGCCGATGTGCGCCATGACAGGTACGCCGCGGTCGGTGAGAAAACGGATGGTGTCGGCCATCAGGGTGCCGCCCTCGAGCTTGATCGCACCGCAGTGAGTCTCCTTCAATACGCGGGCGGCGTTGCGGAAGGCCTGCTGCGGACTTTCCTCGTAGGAGCCGAACGGCATGTCGACGACAACGAGCGCCTGCTTTGAACCGCGCATGACCGCGCGGCCTTGCAGGATCATCATGTCGAGGGTGACGGGTACGGTCGTCTCAAGCCCGTGCATCACCATGCCGAGCGAGTCGCCGACGAGAATTACGTCGACATACTTGTCGAGGAGCCCGGCCGTGTGCGCGTGGTAGGACGTCAACGCGACGATCGGCTCGCCGTTCTTGCGGGCCTGGATGTCGGGCGCGGTAACGCGGCGGACTTCTTTCTGGAGGGACATGGGCGGAGAGCTATCACGAAGCCGGGGGGCCGTCTGCGCCCGATTGCTTCGTGTCCTTAATGTCGTTGAAAACAATGCCCAGGGCGCGCTCGGCCGTATAGTCGAGATCGAACTGGTTGCGCGCGAGGAAGACGGGATCGCCGTCGAGGTCTTCGGCCACCGACGACGACTTGTTCCTGGTGAACTCATCGAGCTTCTTGTCATCGTCCGCCGAGATCCAGCGAGCGATCTGGAATTCGCTCTGGTCGAAACCGACCTCCAGTCCGTACTCGGCGTCGAGCCGGACCTTCAGCACGTCGAGCTGGAGGGGGCCGACGACGCCTACGAGTGCGGGCGAACCGTCAAACGGACGGAACACCTGGACCACGCCCTCCTCCGCCATCTCCTGCAAAGCCTGTTTCAGTTTCTTCGCCTTCATGGCGTCCGCGAGCTTCACACGGCGGATGATTTCTGGTGCGAAGCTCGGCACGCCGACGAACTTCAGTTCCTCGCCCTCGGTGAGCGTGTCGCCGATCCGGAGCGTGCCGTGGTTCGGAATACCGACCACGTCTCCGGCATAGGCCTCGTCGGCGAGCGCACGATCCTGCGCGAAGAAGAATTGCGGTGTGTGCAGGCTGATGGATTTTCCGGTGCGCACCTGCTTCACCTTCATGCCGCGTGCGAGCTTGCCGGAGCAGAGGCGCGCGAAAGCGATGCGGTCGCGATGGTTCGGGTCCATGTTCGCCTGGATCTTGAAGACGAACGCGGTCATGCGCGGCTCGGCCGCGTCGACACGCCTTGTGTCCGCGTCCTGCGCACGCGGGGGCGGCGCCGAATGGCCGAGCGCGTCGAGGAGATCTGCGACGCCGAAGTTCTTCAGGGCGCTGCCGAAGAAAACGGGCGTCAGATGCCCTTCGAGGAAGGACTGCGTGTCGAAGCGCTTGCAGGCGTCGGTCACGAGCGCGAGTTCTTCCTCGAGTGCTGCGATATCGAGATTGGCGTTGCGGGAGCGCAATACGGTCATATCGAGCGGCTGAAGCGGACCGGTGCGTCCATCGTCTTCCATGAGCCGCATCTTGCCGGTGGCGATGTCGAGGGTGCCCACGAAATCGCGCCCGCGGCCGATCGGCCAGGTCATCGGCGCCGTATCGAGCGCCAGCGTCTTCTCGATCTCGTCGAGGAGCTCGAACGGGTCGCGGCTTTCGCGATCCATCTTGTTGATGAAGGTGACGATCGGGATGTCGCGCAGGCGGCAGACCTCGAACAGCTTGCGCGTTCGCGACTCGATGCCCTTGGCGGCGTCGATCACCATGACAGCGGAGTCGACCGCCGTGAGCGTGCGATAGGTATCTTCCGAGAAGTCTTCGTGGCCCGGCGTGTCCAGGAGGTTGAACACGCGGTCCTGGTATTCGAACGTCATCACAGACGTCGCGACGGAGATGCCGCGCTCGCGCTCGATTTCCATCCAGTCGGATCGCGTCGTGCGGCGATTCTTCTTCGCCTTCACTTGCCCCGCGAGATTGATCGCGCCCCCAAACAGCAGGAGCTTTTCGGTGAGCGTCGTCTTGCCCGCGTCGGGATGCGAAATGATCGCGAATGTACGGCGGCGCGCGACTTCCGCCGCGATCGGCGAAAGGTGAGCGGCGGCCGACTCGGCGAGGGCGACGGGCGTGTTCATGATGGGAGGGATGTGGCGTATTCGGGCGGCTGGATCAAGGCACCCACCGGGTATCCCTCATGAACGCGTCCCGCCGCACGATCTGGTCTCGGCCCGTTCTCCGGGGCGCTCGTATTGCCGCAGACAGGATGCCGTGGCTGAGTGATCCTACCCCCGCGCGCATGCCTGCGGTGTACGACGGTTTGGAGCACGATTTTCATTATTCTGGCCATCGTCGGTATATCAGCCTACCAAGGCGATCAGACCGTCAACGCCGGGGCACAGAAAGACTGGAACTTACACGATGCTGCATGTCGATATTCCGACGCTGCCCGAAATTCGCGCTCTCATCGCCGTCCGCGCTGACGCCTGCGTTTCGATCTATGTTTCCACGACACCGCAAACCCAACATGTAACAGCCAGCCGCATTGCGTTTGGCAATCTTATCAAATCGACGCTGCAACAATTGGAAGCGGCGGGATTCGACAAGCGGCGCCGTGCGTTGTTAGAGGCGGAACTCGCGGCGCTCGCCGAGGATGATGAATTCTGGCGGCTACAGGCTCACAGCCTTGCCGTCCTCGCCACGCCCGATAGCGTTCGCACCTTTCGGCTTGCCACAGCGATCGCCGACACGGTCGAGGTGTCGGATCGTTTCCACCTGAAGCCGCTGCTGCGCGCAATCGCCTTCCCGCAACAGGCTTTCGTGCTCGCCTTGTCGGAGAACGCGGTGCGCCTCGTGGAGGTGTCTGCCGACGTGCCGGCGGCTCAGGTCCGCGTTCCCGACCTCCCCAAGAGTGCCGCCGATGCCGTCGGTCGTGCTTCGGTCAACAACCTCACGCAAGGAACGCGCATCGCCAACGCTCAGGGTCAGACTGTCATGCTGCGTCGGTATGCGCGGCAAGTCGATGCTTGCTTGCGCCCGGTTCTGGCCGGTCGCGAAACGCCGTTAGTCCTTGCTGCAACCGATCCGCTCGGTCCGATCTTCCGAGCGGTCAATAGCTATCCCGCTCTTGCCGTCGACGGAATCACGGCCAGCCCAGACCAGCTCAGTGATCAAGAATTGGCAAGCGCGGCGCGTGCTATACTTGATAAAGTTTATGCCAATGAGGTCGATGCAGCGAAGGGCTTGTTCCAGACTAGGCTAGGGCAGCGACGTGCCACCACTGACATTGGCGAGGCAGCGCGCGCAGCGACGAATGGCGCGGTGGAACTGCTGCTCGTCGATATTGACCGGGTAATTCCCGGCACGGTGGGCGAGACCGACGGCGTGGTCTCGCTTGCTGCGGCGGCCGGTCCAGCGAGCTACGACGTCATCGACGAGATTGCCGGCCGGGCGATCCTTGCGGGTGCGAGGTTTCTCGGCGTGCGCCGCTCAGACATTCCCGACGAGGCACCGCTGGCTGCGATCCTGCGCTATCCAATCTGAGCGTAATGCGCGTCGCGCGGTCGGACGTACTATCCTCGAACGATGACCATCGCAAAAGCGATCAAGATCGATGTCGACGGAGCAACGAACGTCTCCGGCTTGTGGCAGTCGCCCCCCTCCGCGCGCGCTTGTCTGGTGCTTGCACACGGCGCGGGCGCGGGAATGACGCACAAATCGATGACCGCAATCGCGGACGGGTTGGCCGAGCGCGGCGTCGCGACGCTGCGCTACCAGTTTCCCTACATGGAGCGCGGCAGCAGAAGGCCCGATTCACCAGCCATCGCGCACGCGGCGGTCAGAGCTGCGGTGGCGGAAGCCAAGAGGCGAGCAAAGGCGTTGCCCCTCTTCGCAGGCGGCCGGTCGTTCGGCGGACGCATGACCTCTCAGGCGCAGGCCAAAGATCCCTTGCCGGGCGTGCACGGTCTCGTTTTCTTCGCCTACCCGCTGCACCCTCCAGGCAAACCCGCCACCGAGCGCGCCGATCACCTCAGCGAGGTCACCGTGCCAATGCTGTTCCTCCAAGGCACGCGCGATGAGTTTGCCGAACTCAATCTCTTGCGGCCGGTTGTTTCAAAGCTCGGAAATCACGCCCGCCTCGAACTGATCGAGGGCGCCGACCATTCGTTTCACGTCCCCGCGAAGCCTGGGCGCAAGGATGCCGACGTGCTCGCCGCGGTGCTTGATACGGTGGCGGAGTGGATCACCCGGCGATAGCCGCCGGGTTTGTTCGAGATGGAAGGGACGTAGCCTACCGGGACGCGGCACAAGGCTCGCCCGTCAAGTCCCTCAATATGCGGCCGTCTTGCGTTTCCGGCCACGCGGCACAGATGAAACCGGCTGGGCGGATGCTGCTTCACGCTCCTTGAGATAACGGCGCAGAAACGTTGCCGTGGCCTGGTAGTGATCGGCCAAGAGCGATTTCGCGAGCGGAGCGTTCCGCGCCAAGGCCGCATCGAGAATAGCGCGATGTTCGGCACCCACATCGCGAGCGCCCGTCTCCACGGTCAGTGAGAGCCTCCGATAGCGGTCCGACCGGTCGTACAACTGGTCACAGAATTGGAGCAGGACCGGCGAGGCGCAGGCAGAAATCAACGCCGCATGAAAAAGTGCATGCCGTGCCGCCCACTCTTCATTGTGCAGCAGTTCTTCGCCCTGTTTGCGCGGCAACCGATCCAGACGGTGCAGGCTGGCGATTGCCTCCGCCTCCCAGTCCTCGTCGCCGTACTCGACAGATCGTTCGAGCGCCCAGCCTTCGAGCTGGACGCGCATGCAGACCAAGTCCTCGAGTTCGGCGATCGTCACCGACGTCACACGGTAACCGCGGTTGTGCTCGCCTTCGACAAGGCCGGCGGCGACAAGACGCGCCAACGCTTCGCGCACCGGCGAGACGCTCATGCCGCACATTTGCTGAAGCTGTTCGAAGCGCAACGGTTCGCCCGGCGGCAAGGCGCCCGTCAGGATTGCAGTACGCAGGGTCTGCCACGCCTGCTCGCTCCGACTGGGCATCAAATGCGCTCGCGAACTTTCGAAAATGTTGACTTGTTACGAAACTACTCTGATAGTCGCGCAAAATACAACGAGAAAGTGCTGCTTTCCGCCCGCCGCTATCTACCGATTTCACCGGAGAGGACCCCATGCTGAAGACATTCGCCGCGACCTGTCTCGCGCTCACTTTGTCGCTTTCGGCGCCCGCCACGGCCGCGGAAGTGACCATCCGCTTCCCCGTCGAGTATTCGCTCGAGATCACTCCGGGTCTCGCGAACCAGGAGTTCAAGAAACTTCTCGAAGAGCGCTCCAAAGGACGGATCGAGGTGAAGCTGTTTCCGAGCGGCAGCCTCTACAAGGGTCTCGATCTCCTGCAAGCGCTGCTGCGTGGCGACGCCGAGATGTCGACGCTCATCTCGGCGTACTACAGCGCCCTCTCCCCACGGACCGCGGTATTCGAGCTTCCGTACGTCTTCCCGACCAAGGAAGCATTCTACCGCGCGGTGGACGACGGCTTCTTTGAGAAGGCTTACGCCGAGGTCGAACAGAAAGGCGCCAAAATCATTGGCGTGCTTCCATTCGACTACCTCGTGCCCGGAACTCGCAGTACGGCAATCCGCAAGCCGACGGACTTCAAGGGTCTGAAGATGCGCGGGCTCGG
>Ga0307505_10003010_pt1 | contig 11012 bp, 14 predicted proteins | sample 23_S_MG_FD_202183 | JGI IMG/M metagenome (GOLD analysis project Ga0307505, IMG submission 202183) | Soil microbial communities from Populus trichocarpa stands in riparian zone in the Pacific Northwest, United States - 23_S | ecosystem: Environmental > Terrestrial > Soil > Riparian zone > Trees... | reverse complement strand
GTTCCCCAGCGAGGCCAACATGATCCTGGTGCGTGTGCCGGATTCGAAGCAATGTTTCGAGGGCATGAAGTCGCGCGGCGTGCTGGTCAAGAACATCGCCGGCCTGCACCCGCTGCTGGCCAACTGCCTGCGCCTGACCGTCGGCAGCCCGGAAGAAAATGACGCCCTGATCCAGGCACTGAAGGCCAGTCTATGAACCGCATTGCGGAAGTCCGCCGCGACACCAAGGAAACGCAGATCCGCGTGCGCGTCGATCTGGACGGCACGGGCCAGGCCGCGCTGGCCACCGGCATCGGCTTTTTCGACCACATGCTCGACCAGATCGCCCGCCACGGGCTGATCGACCTGGAGATAGATGCCAAGGGCGACCTGCACATCGACGGCCACCACACCGTGGAAGACGTGGGCATCACGCTGGGCATGGCGGTGGCACAGGCCGTTGGAGACAAGAAGGGCATCACGCGCTATGGCCACGCCTACGTGCCGCTGGACGAGGCGCTGTCGCGCGTGGTCATCGACTTTTCCGGCCGCCCCGGGCTGCATATGGACGTGCCCTTCAAGGCCGGCATGATCGGCGGCTTCGACACGCAGCTGGCCTTCGAGTTTTTCCAGGGCTTTTCGAATCACGCGCTGGTCACGCTGCACATCGACAACCTGAAGGGCGAGAATGCGCACCATCAGTGCGAGACGGTGTTCAAGGCCTTCGCACGCGCGCTGCGCATGGCGCTGACGCCCGACCCGCGCTCGGCCGGCGTCATTCCCTCCACCAAGGGCAGCCTCTAGGACGTCGGCGATGACTCGCACCGTGGCTGTGGTCGACTACGGCATGGGCAACCTGCGCTCGGTGTCGCAGGCGGTCATGCATGTGGCCAAGGGCAGCGAGTTCCAGGTCGTCGTGACGCAACGGCCCGAAGAAGTGCTGGCCGCAGAGCGTGTGGTGCTTCCGGGGCAGGGCGCGATGCGCGACTGCATGCGTGAACTGCACGATTCCGGCCTGAAGGACGCGGTGCTCGACGCGGCCGCCCGCAAGCCGCTGATGGGCGTGTGCGTGGGCATGCAGATGCTGCTGGACCACAGCGAGGAGCAGGACACACCGGGTCTGGGGCTGATCCCCGGCGAGGTGTTGCGCTTCCGCCTGGAGGGCCAGCGCCAGCCCGATGGCAGCCGCTACAAGGTGCCGCAGATGGGCTGGAACCGCGTGTTTCAGCAGGCGCACGATGGCCGGCCGCATGCACTGTGGTTGGGCATTCCCGACGGCGCCTACTTCTACTTCGTGCACAGTTACCATGTGCAGCCGCGCGACCCGCGGCATACGGCCGGGCGCACCGTGTACGGCGCCAGCTTTACCAGCGCCATCGCCCGCGATAACATTTTTGCCACCCAGTTCCACCCCGAGAAGAGCGCCGATCACGGCCTGGCCCTGTACCGCAACTTCCTCGCCTGGAATCCCTGAGGGCCGCTTCCCCCCAACCCCCCGCTCGACGCCATGTTGCTGATACCGGCCATCGACCTCAAGGACGGCAAGTGCGTGCGCCTGCAGCAAGGCGACATGAATGCCTCCACCACCTTCGGCGAAGACCCGGCCGCGATGGCGCGGCGCTGGCTCGATGCCGGGGCGCGCCGGCTGCACCTGGTGGACCTGAACGGCGCCTTCGCCGGCAAACCGGTCAACGAAGCCGCGGTCAAGGCCATCCTGGCCGAGGTCGACGGCGAGATCCCGGTGCAGCTGGGCGGCGGCCTGCGCGACCTGGACACCATCGAGCGCTACCTGGACGACGGCCTGAGCTACGTGATCATCGGCACCGCCGCGGTCAAGAGCCCGGGCTTTCTGCGCGATGCCTGCACGGCCTTCGGCGGCCACATCATCGTCGGCCTGGATGCCAAGGACGGCAAGGTCGCCACCGACGGCTGGAGCAAGCTCACCGGCCACGAGGTCATCGACCTGGCGAAGAAGTTCGAGGACTACGGCGTCGAAGGCGTGATCTACACCGACATCGGCCGCGACGGCATGCTCACCGGCATCAACATCGATGCCACCGTCAAGCTGGCGCAGGCGCTGAGCATCCCGGTCATCGCCTCGGGCGGGCTGTCCAACCTGGCCGACGTGGAGCGGCTGTGCGCAGTGGAAGGCGAGGGCATCAGCGGCGTGATCTGCGGCCGCTCGATCTATACCGGCGCACTCGATTTCGCCGCGGCGCAGGCACGCGCGGACGAAATCGCGCTCTGAGCGAAGATTCAGGCCCGTCGGCGGCGGGCCATCCAGCCCACCAGCGCCAGGCCGCCGGCCATCAGCGCATAGCTGGCCGGCTCGGGCACCGGCACCAGGAAGCCGCGGATCTCGCCGCCCGGCGCGTAGTCGGTGTGGATGTTGAGATAGGCCGAGTGGCTGTTCAGGCCGGCGCTCAGCGCCGCGAAAGCGCCTTCGAGCCCGTCGTTGTTGGTGACGAACGCCGGATTCCAGCTGGCCGGGGAGAGCATGTCGAAGGTCACGTCGTAGCTGCCGGAGGTGCCACCGGCCGGAAAGCCGGCGAAGGTGGGCAAGGTCGTGGCTACGCCGACAGTGCCTTCGCCCGGCACCGCGGTGCAACAGTGGATGTGGGCCACGGTGACATTGCCAGTCAGACCGGCGAAGATGGTCTGCACCCGCATCGTGAAGGTCGTGTCGTCGACCGTGACGATCGCAAAGCCCACGCCATCGGAGGCCACGGGTGGCGACTCGGCGGCCCCACTGAGCGTGGTTGTGTAGAGGGTCTGCGCCGCAATGGTGGGAGCCGCGTACATGGCAGCAGCCAAGGCCGTTGCGGCGGCGAGTGCTGTGGGTCTGAATCCGGGCATGGTGAGGGCTCCTGGCGAATGCTGGGGCGGGTTGCCCCAAATCCGATATACGCCTCACAGGCGACAATCGATCCCCCAACCCCCAAGTTCGTAGGCCCTCGTTAACCCTCGGTTCGCTGCAAATGCTCGCCAAACGCATCATCCCCTGCCTGGACGTCACCGGCGGCCGTGTGGTCAAGGGCGTCAACTTCGTCGAACTGCGCGATGCCGGCGACCCGGTGGAAATCGCCGCGCGCTACAACGAGCAAGGGGCCGACGAACTGACCTTCCTGGACATCACCGCCACCAGCGACGGCCGCGACCTGATCCTGCACATCATCGAGGCGGTGGCCTCGCAGGTGTTCATTCCACTCACCGTCGGCGGTGGCGTGCGCACGGTGGCCGATGTGCGCCGGCTGCTGAACGCCGGGGCCGACAAGGTCAGCTTCAACTCGGCCGCGGTGGCCGACCCGCAGGTCATCCGCGATGCGTCCGACAAGTACGGCGCGCAGTGCATCGTCGTGGCCATCGACGCCAAGCGCCGCCAGCGCGGCGGCTGGGAGGTCTATACCCACGGCGGGCGCAAGAACACCGGGCTGGATGCGCTGCAATGGGCCGCGAAGATGGCCGAGATGGGCGCCGGCGAGATCCTGCTCACCAGCATGGACCGCGACGGCACCAAGATCGGCTTCGACCTCGAACTGACGCGCGCGGTCAGCGATGCGGTGCCGGTACCGGTGATCGCCTCGGGCGGGGTCGGCGCGCTGCAGCACCTGTCCGAAGGCATCCGCCTCGGCGGCGCCGACGCGGTGCTGGCGGCCAGCATCTTCCACTACGGCGAATTCACCGTCGCGCAGGCCAAGGCGCTGATGGCGCACGACGGCATTCCGGTGCGCCTGTGAAGGGCGGGCCGGCGCACGAGGTGCGCATCATCGGCGGGCAGTGGAAGCGCAGCAAGCTGCCGGTGGCCGATCGGCCGGGGCTGCGCCCCACGCCCGACCGCGTGCGCGAGACGCTGTTCAACTGGCTGGGCCATGACCTGAGGGGCTGGCGCTGCCTGGACGCCTTTGCCGGCAGCGGCGCGCTGGGCTTCGAGGCGGCGTCGCGCGGTGCCGCCGAAGTGGTGCTGCTGGAGCGCGACCCAGCGCTGGTGGCCAGCCTGCAGGCCAGCCGCCAGCGCCTGAAGGCCGAAGCGCTGCGCATCGAAGGCAGCGATGCCGTGGCCTGGATGGGCCGTGCTGCGCCCGGCAGCTTCGACCTGGTGTTCATCGACCCCCCCTTCGGCACCGACCTGGCCGAGCGCGCCCTGCCGCTGGCCGCGCGGCTGGCCGCGGCCGACGCCCTGATCTACCTGGAGTCGCGACAGGCGCCGGCGGCGCTGCCCGAAGGCTGGGGGCTGCATCGCCAGGGCCGCGCCGGCGCGGTGCACTTCCATCTGCTGCGGCGTGCGGGCGCGGCTACACTCGAAGGCAGCGTGCCCAGGAGCAGCCCTTGACCACCGTCACCCCGCTCACCGCCGTCTACCCCGGCACCTTCGACCCGATGACGCTGGGCCACGAAGACCTGATGCGCCGCGCCGCCCATCTGTTCGATCGGCTGATCCTGGCGGTGGCCGTGGGCCACCACAAGCGCACCATGTTCACCATCGACGAGCGGCTGCAGATGGCCGCCGAAATCGCCTCGCCCTACCCGAACGTCGAGGTCACTCCCTTCCGCGGCCTGTTGCGCGACTTCGTCGTCGGCGCGAATGGCGATGTCGTGGTGCGCGGCCTGCGCGCGATGAGCGACTTCGACTACGAGTTCCAGATGGCCGGCATGAACCGCCAGCTGATGCCCGACGTGGAGACGCTGTTCCTCACGCCTTCGGACCAGTATCAGTTCATCAGCGGCACCTTCGTGCGCGAGATCGCCATGCTCGGCGGCGATGTTTCCAAGTTCGTGGCACCGTCGGTGCTGAAACGCCTCAAGGAACGGGTCAGTCAGTCCGAGGCATAGCGACCATGGCACTCCTCATCACGGACGAATGCATCAACTGCGACGTGTGCGAGCCCGAGTGCCCGAACGAGGCCATCGCCATGGGGGCCGAGTTCTACCAGATCGACCCGCACAAGTGCACCGAATGTGTGGGCCATTTCGACGAGCCGCAGTGCGTGCAGCTGTGCCCGGTGGCCTGCATCCCGATCCACCCGGATTTCACCGAGACGCGCGAGCAGCTCTGGGCCAAGTACCGGCGGTTGACGCAGCAGCCGGTGGCCGAAGCCTGACTATCTGGAGCCCGCGGTCTGTGCGGGCACGCGCATCGGCGGGCTCATCGATGGGTCGGTCGCGGCCGCTTTGGCCTTCGGTTTGCGCGCCGGCGCCGAAGCGGTCTCGGCGGCTGGTGCGGGTTTGATGCCCGCTGCCGCCTGGCCCTTGGCCGCCTGTTCGCGCTGCCGGCGCTCGTCGGCCAGCTTCTTGGCCTGTTCGGCTTCGCGCGCCGTCACCTCGCGCGCCGCCTTCTGCTGGCTGGCCGAGCGCGGGTCGTCCACCGTCAGCGCCTTGCCGTCGGCGCAGGGTGTCTGCGAATAGACGCGGCCGTCCGGCCCGCAGCGATAGACCGTCTGCGGCGGCGCGGCCTGTGCCAGCAGCGGCAGCAGCGCGCCCAGTGCCAGCAGCAGGCGCGGCTTCATCGTGCCAGCCCTTCGCCGGGCACGGCATCGGCGACCGCGGGCTTCGGACGCGGCGCTTTGGCATGCACCTTCATCATGGCGCGCTCCATCTCGCCGGCCAGCAGCAGGTCCAGCGAGTCGACCGAACGCGCGATCGTCTGCTCGATCAGCTCGCGATCTTCGGGCGTGGGCTTGCGCAGCACATAGTCGATCACCTCGGCCTTGACGCCGGGGTGGCCGATGCCCAGGCGCAGCCGCCAGTAGTCGGCCGAACCCAGCTGCGCATGGATGTCGCGCAGCCCGTTGTGGCCGGCATGGCCGCCGCCGCACTTGATCTTCGCCTGCCCGGGCATCAGGTCGAGCTCGTCGTGCGCGACCAGGATCTCCTGCGGCTCGATCTTGAAGAAACGAGCCAGCGCCGCCACCGACTTGCCCGACAGGTTCATGTAGGTCATCGGCTGCAGCAGCCACACCGCGCCGTGCGCGGTGCCGGCCTTGGCCGCCAGGCCGAAGTAGCTGCGCTGCGGCGCCAGCGTGGCGCCGAGCTTGCGCGCTGCCGCGTCCAGCCACCAGAAGCCCGCATTGTGGCGGGTGGCCTCGTATTCCGGGCCCGGGTTTCCCAGGCCGACCAGCAGGCGGATCATGCGCAGTCCAGGGGGCTCGATGGAGGCGGATTCTAGGGCGCCGGGCAGAACAAAAAAGCCCCGCTGGGGCGGGGCTTGTCAGCGCATTGCAACAAGAACCATCTTACTTCTTGTTCTGCTTTTCGCTCTTCTTGGCCTTGGTGGCCGCGGCGGCCGGGGCCACGACCGTGGTAGGCGCGGCTTCCTCTTCCACGCGCGGCGGGTTGGCCGAGACGATCACCGGGTTCAGCGAGCCGTGCTTCACGGCCTTGATGCCGTCGGGCAGCTTCAGCTCGCTGACATGGATCGACTGGCCCTTGACCAGGTGGCCCAGGTCGATGGTGATGAACTCCGGCAGCTGCGAGGCCAGGCATTCCACCTCGAGCTCGGTCTGCACGTGGTTGATCAGGCACTTGTCGGTCTTGACGGCGACCGAGTTTTCCTCGTTCACGAAGTGCAGCGGCACCTTCTTGTGCAGACGGGTGGTTTCGTCCACGCGCTGGAAGTCGACGTGCAGGATGATCTGCTTCCACGGGTGCATCTGGTAGTCGCGCAGCAGCACCTTCTGGGTGTTGCCCGACAGTTCCATCTCGAGGATCGAGGAATGGAAGGCCTCCTTCTTGAGCGCGTGGAACAGCGCGTTGTGGTCCAGCTCGATCATGGCCGGCGTGCCGGCGCCATAGACGATGCCGGGCACCTTGTTGGCGGCGCGCAGGCGGCGGCTCGCTCCGGTCCCCTGCAACGTACGCTCGAATGCGACGAATTTCATGTGTTCACTCCAAGTAAAAGCGCCCGCGACCAGGCGCAAAAAGGAAAGGGCTGCGCCAGCAGCCCGCTTCTCCATCAAAAATTACTGTTCTGCTCGGCAAACAGCGACGTGACCGACTCGCCGTCGCTGATGCGGCGGATGGTTTCGGCAAACAGAAAGGCCACCGACAGCTGGCGGATGTTCTTGCATTCCTTGGCCTGCTCGTTGAGCGGGATGGTGTTGGTGATCACCACCTCGTCGATCTGCGATTCGCGGATGCGCTCGATCGCCGGGCCGGAGAACACCGGGTGCGTGCAGTAGGCGAACACGCGCTTGGCGCCGCGCTGCTTCAGCACCTCGGCCGCGGCCACCAGCGTGCCGGCGGTGTCGATCATGTCGTCCATGATCACGCAGTGCCGGCCGTCGATGTCGCCGATGACGTGCATCACCTCGGATTCGTTGGGGTTGGCGCGGCGCTTGTCGATGATCGCCAGCTCGCAGCCCAGCTGCTTGGCCAGCGCGCGCGCGCGCACCACGCCGCCGACGTCGGGCGACACCACGACCAGGTTCTGGTAGTTCTTGCTCTTCAGGTCGGACAGCAGCACCGGCGAGGCGTAGATGTTGTCGACAGGGATGTCGAAGAAGCCCTGGATCTGGTCGGCATGCAGGTCCATCGTCAGCAGCCGCTCGACGCCCACGCTCTGCAGCATGTTGGCCACCACCTTGGCGCTGATCGGCACGCGGGTCGAGCGCGGCCGGCGGTCCTGGCGCGCATAGCCGAAGTAGGGCACCACCGCGGTGATGCGCCGCGCGCTGGCGCGCTTGAGCGCATCGACCAGGATGCACATCTCCATCAGGTTCTCGTTGGTCGGCGCACAGGTGGGCTGCACCACGAAGACGTCGCGGGCGCGCACGTTCTGCTGCACCTCGACGCGCACCTCGCCGTCGGAAAAGCGGCCGACCAGCGCCTTGCCCAGTTCGACGCCCAGCTGCGAGGCGATCTCGTGTGCCAGGCCTTGGTTGGCGTTGCCGGTGAACAGCACGGTGTTGAACAGCACCTTGTACTCTCTCAATGGCCGGCGGTCGGTGGATGGGTTTGGCAGGGGAGGAAGGACTCGAACCCTCGCATGTCGGAATCAAAATCCGATGCCTTGACCAACTTGGCGACTCCCCTACACGGGACCCGGCTCGCGCCGTGCCCTTCGAACCGTTCTCAGTCGGCCCAGCCCAGCAACGGGTGATGGTCCAGACTGCGGCACAGCCGAGCAACCCAGGAGCCGGCTGCAGACTGCACCGGCCATGCCGCCAAGGATTGTTCTTCCGTACCGACTCTTGCGAACACCGCGCTGCCGGAACCCGTCATGCGGCTGTTGCCGAAACGGCCCTGCAGCCATTCGGCGACCGCCCGCACTTCGGGGCAATGGGCTTCGGCCACCGGCTGCAAGTCGTTGCGGCCGAAACCGTCGCCGAACCCGGCGCTCGCAAAAGAGCCTGTGAGTATAACAGGCTCGGTGTCGCGGACCAGGTCCGGGCTGCTGTAGATGTCTGCGGTGGCGATGGCCGCCGCCGGCTTGACCACGGCAAATCGCTGCGGCGGCAGCGCCAGCGGCGTGAGCCGCTCGCCGATGCCTTCGACGAAGGCGTTGCGCCCGCCGATGAAGAAGGGCACATCGGCGCCCAGCGCCGCCCCCAGTGCCAGCAGCCGCTCGCGCGGCCAGTGCAGGCCCCACAGCCGGTTCAGCGCCAGCAGCGTGCTGGCCGCGTCGGAGCTGCCGCCGCCCAGGCCGGCGCCCCAGGGCAGCTGCTTGTCGACCGAGATGTCCGCGCCCAGCGCCGTGCCCGATTGCGCCTGCAGCGCGCGTGCTGCGCGCAGGCACAGGTCGTCGGCCGGCAGCGCCGGGCCCAGGTCGTGCCGCGCCAGCGCGCCGTCATGGCGCCGCTCGAAATGCAGCCTGTCGCACCAGTCGATGAGCTGGAACACCGACTGCAGCAGGTGGTAGCCGTCGGCACGGCGTCCCAGCACGTGCAGGAACAGGTTCAGCTTGGCCGGCGCCGGCACGTCGAACAGCGCGCTGAGGCTCATGGCGCGTCCATCTGGGCGCGCAGCCGCACCGCAGGCGGGCCGTGGCGCCAGGCCCGCAGCTGGCCGCTGTCGAAGCGCGCCAGGTCGATGGTCCAGCCCAGTTGCACGAAGCCCGGGCCGGGCTGCAGCGGCGTCGCCGGCCCGGCCGCGCCGGGCCAGGGGCGTCCTTGCAGCCAGTCGGGCAAGGCGCGCAGCGGCAGGCTCTCACCGAAGGCGTCGCGCGACAGCGCGTCCAGGTCGTCGAAGCGCTTCTCGCCCTGGGGCGTGACCATCCGCGCTTCGCCCGGGCCCCAGTAGGCCGCGGCCAGTGTCGTGCCCAGCGGCGTGCTCAGCCGCAGTTCGCCTTGTTCGGCGCTGCCGCGCAGTTCGAAGCTGGCGCTGATCGACTGCGCCGGCCGCTCCGGCAAGGCATCGACCTGCAGCGCCAGCCGGCCGGACAGCGCCCGCGATTCCGTCGGGGCTGGCGGCACCGCGGCGCAGCCGGCCAGGGCCAGCGTCGCCAGCAGCCAGGCGCCGCGCCGCACCTACTGAACCTTCAGGCGGGCCATCGTTTCGCGCAGCACGTCGTTGCCGGCGTCGCGGCTGCGCGCTTCGGCCCAGATGCGCCGCGCGTCGTCGTGCTGGCCCATGACCCACAGCACCTCGCCCAGGTGCGCGCCGATCTCGGCGTCGGGCCGCGCCTGGTAGGCCTGGCGCAGCAGGCGCAGCGCTTCTTCGCGGTTGCCGAGCCGGAACTCGACCCAGCCCAGGCTGTCGGTGATGAAGGGGTCGCCGGGAGCCAGTTGCAGCGCCCGTTCGATCAACTGTTTGGCCTCGGCCAGGCGGACGTTGCGATCGGCCAGCGAATAACCCAGCGCGTTGTAGGCATGCGCATGATCGGGCTTGAGCGCCATCACACGCCGCAGCTGCACCTCCATCGCGTCGAGCCGGTCGATCTTCTCGGCCATCATCGCCTGCTCGTACAGCATGTCGGCGTCGTCGGGGAAGCGCTGGTTCGCCGCCTCCAGCACGGCATAGGCCTCGGACCATTGTTTGACCTCGCGCAGCACCTGCGCTTCGGCCAGCAGCTTGGCGCGGGCATCGGCCGGACCGCGCTCGGGTGCGCCGCGCACCAGATCGCGCGCCTGCGGCACCTGGCCCTGCCGGGCCAGCAGCAGCGCGCGGCGGGTCTGCACCTCGAGTGCACGCTGCGGGTTGTCCACACGCGCCAGCCGCGCTTCGGCGGCGGCGAAGTCGCCGCGCTGTTCGGCCGCCTGCGACAGCAGCAGCCAGGCCTGCGTCAGGTCCTGGTCCTGCGTGCTGTTGTCTTCGTCGTCGTTGACGTTGTTCGCGCCGGCCGTCGAAGGCTGTGCCTGCGCCAGCTGCACGAAGCGCTCCAGCGACTGTTCGGCCGCCTGCGGCTGCTTCAGCTCCAGCTGCAGCGCGCCCAGCGTCAGCCACGGGCCGGCCACTTCGGGCTGCTGCCGCGTCACGATCTCCAACTGCGCGATCGCATCGGCGTAGCGCTGCAGGTTGACCAGCGTGCTGGCATAGGCGCGGCGCAGCAGCGGGTCGGCATCGGGCGTCTCCAGGTACTGGGTGACGATGCTCTCGGCCTCGGGCCGAACACGCATCAGCTCCAGCGCCAGCAACACCGGCGCGCTGGAGTCCGGGCTCTCCGACTGCGTCTGGTGCGCCAGTTGCATCGCGCGCTCGACGTCGCCTGCGGCCAGCCAACTGCGGCCGATCGCCACCTGCGCAGCCGCGCGCGTGCCGGCGTCGACTACATAGGGCTGCAGCACCTCTTCGACCAGGGTGGCGGCCTGGTGCTTGTCGGCGGCGCGGCTCATGAAGCGCGGCAGCGCGCCGATGACCGCCGCACGCTCGGCCGCCGGCGTTCCGGCGATGAGCGCGCCCATCGGCTCGGCCAGCTCCTGCATGCGGTTCATCGACAGCAGGATCTGCAGCTGAAGGCGCATGGCTTCCAGCGATTCGGGCCGCGCCGTGCGCCAGGCGCGCGTCGCCGCCAGCGCCTGTTCGCCGGCTCTGGCCTGCAGCGCGATCTCGGTAGCGCGGCGGAACAGCTGCTCGTCGCGCGTGCGCCGCGCGGCGAGCAG
>Ga0307505_10003009_pt1 | contig 11014 bp, 15 predicted proteins | sample 23_S_MG_FD_202183 | JGI IMG/M metagenome (GOLD analysis project Ga0307505, IMG submission 202183) | Soil microbial communities from Populus trichocarpa stands in riparian zone in the Pacific Northwest, United States - 23_S | ecosystem: Environmental > Terrestrial > Soil > Riparian zone > Trees... | reverse complement strand
CGAGGTCTACACCGTCGCTCCCGCATCCGCGATCAAGGCGATGAAACTGTCACGCTATCTCGGCGGGCTGATGGCGACCGGACCAGTGCAGAAGTATCTTCAGTCCAAGATCAAACCCGGTGGCCCGAGCGACGCAGAGCGCGCAAAAGGAAAAACCTTGCTTTGGGGTGAGGCTACCGATGACGCCGGCAATCGCGTCGAAGCCCGAATGCAGTGCCCCGAAGGCTACACCGTCACCGCCCGCGCCGCACTCAACATCACAGAGAAGATCCTCGCCGGTAACTTCACTCCCGGCTTCCAAACTCCAGCCAAGGCCTACGGAGCCGACCTCATCCTCGAACTCGACGGTGTTTCTCGTCAAGACTTTTGAGGTTTGGCCGTTGCTGTCCGAAACCAGGCGAATGCAAACAGCGCTCCTAGTACAGCATCGATCGCCGCGCCCATGATGATGGTTCCGGCAAGGCGTCCGCTTGCGAGCAACAAACCGCAGGCGATGGCGAAGCTGAGCTTCTCAACGACCGCGGCGAGCATCAGCGGCCGATACTTCACCGGATCGGTGGAGATGATGATGAATACGAGTTGAAACGCGACTGCGACGCCGATGAAGCCGTAGAAGAACTCGGGATGCGTGATCGCAGGCGGCGTGTCGATGCCGATCTGTGTCTCCATGAAGTACATCGGCACCAGAGCAATCAGCCCGTAAATGCCTGCGATCAAGAATGTCCAGCGTGCGAATCTCATAGCTTTATATTGATACGCGAAAGCCGACGAGGGTACGTATCTATTGAGTATGACGCGAGGATGGAACGAGGGCGGTCACTGACTTAATCCGTGAGAAGCCCGCACGAAGTAAGGGCATGAAATGTTCCCTCCTCGTACGGGCCCCGGCAAGCTATCTAATCAGCCAGGTGACCGAACGTTCCTCGGTTGAAATCATCGATTGCCTGAGCGATCTCGGCGTTGGTGTTCATCAGGAACGGGCCGTATTGTGCGATCGGCTCGTTAAGAGGTTCGCCGGCCATTAGCAGCAGGATCGAATCGTCGTCGGCCGCAACAGTAAATTCCTCGCCGTCGTTTTCGAACACCGCGAGATTATTGGTCGGCAGTTCCTTCTCCCCGTTGATCGTCGCCGAACCTTCGATCGCAAGTACCGCGGTCGTGTAATGCGACGGAAAACTGAGCGTTAACGAGGTCCCCGCCTTCGGCTTGAGGTTGTAAAGATGCACCGGCGAGAATGTCGTCGCAGGGCCTTTCACGCCGTTGTATTCACCCGCGATCACCTCGACGTATCCGCCCTCGGGCAGATCGAATCGGCCCATCTCGGCATTGGTGATTGCCTGATACTTCGGCTCGGTCATCTTGTCTTTCGCGGGCAGGTTCACCCATAGCTGCACCATCTGAAACTCGCCGCCCTCGCGGTTGAATTGTTCCTCGTGATACTCCTTGTGCAGCAAACCGCTGCCCGCGGTCATCCACTGCACATCGCCCTCGCCGATCACGCCTCCGCCGCCGCGGCTGTCGTGATGCGCGACCTTGCCTCGGTACGCGATCGTCACCGTCTCGAATCCTCGGTGCGGATGCGGACCCACCCCGAGCAGATTCGTGCTCGGCGGGAAGTTGTATTTCGAGTTGTAATCGAGCAGAAAGAACGGGCTCATCCGTTCCGCATTCAGCGGCCCGTGCGGCAAAAATCCATGCACCCGAAAACCGTCCCCCACCCAATGCACCGGCGGCGGTGCCACGATCCTCTCGATCGACCTCATCTGTTTAGCTTTTTCTGATACCGCTGTCATCTCAATTCCTCCTTGTTGCGTCCTTCAATCGCAAGGGCGTTACAAGGATAGTATCGAAAGTTGTTCTGCATAGAATCGCTAATTACGGTAGGCGGAATCTAATACTTTCGGATGAACCGACTGCGGGCGAACTCAACGACCGAATATACGACTGTGGCGGCGACCGAATAGCAAAGTGCTACTATAGGAACAATGAACAACTCTCCGCCGTGTCCACCACCTCCGGCGGATACAGTTATCGGCCATAGGTAAAGATAGAGCGGTGATGAGGGATTCAAGTGGGGGAAGCCTGCAAATCCATAATATACCGCCATGACAGCAAGGATCGCGACCTGCACGGCTGTGACCTCGAGGAAGAACTTGACGTATTTCACTTCTTACAAACCACCATCAATCCGTCCCTAACAGGAAGCAGAACATTCGAGACCCGATCATCAGCTTGCACCATCTGATTAAAGGCATGCAGAGCAGCGGTGTTCTCGTCCTTCTCTTCATCGAGTACGCGGCCGCTCCAGAGGACGTTGTCGGCGATGATGAAGCCGCCCGGACGTACTTTGTCGAAAACCAGGTCGTAATAGTTGGAATAATTGGGCTTATCGGCGTCGATAAAGACGAGGTCGAAGGTCTCGGTCAGCGTCGGGATGATCTCGGTCGCGTAGCCGAGATGGAATTCGATGCTGTCCTTATACTTGGACCGCTCCACGAACTCTCTGGCGACCTTGTTTGTGTCTTCCTGTATGTCCAGTGTAATTACTTTCCCACCTTCCCCCAAGCCCTCTGCAAAGCACAAAGCCGAGTATCCGAGATATGTGCCTATTTCGAGCACGACCTTCGGCCTTATCATCCTTGAAAACATCGATAGTATGCGCCCCTGAACAAAACCGGAGAGCATCGCCTTGTCTTCGTAATTACGTTCGCACTCTTCGCGAAGCCGCCGCAGCACGTCGCTCTCGTCCGAGGTGAAAGATTCGGCGTAAGCGACCAGCGCCGAATAGTCTTTGTCCGCTATAAAGCTCATATTACGTACATTCTAACTGATGAAGATCGAATCTTTAGAAAATAGCCGTGTCGACGCTGTCGTTGAACTCTCGGTCCGGGCCTGGAAGCCGGTTTTTGCGTCGATTAAGAACTCGATGCATCCCGAGCTTTACACCAGATCGTACCCGGACGGCTGGGAAGCAAGCCAGCGCGAAGCCGTCCGCGACGTCTGCAACTCGAATGAGTGCGAAGTTTACACCGCGAATGACGTATATTCAACGCTCGGCTTCGTCGCGATCAAACTCGACGAAACCACGAAGTTGGGCGAGGTGTATATGATCGCGGTCGATCCGGAGCATCAGGGCCGCGGAATCGCATCCGCGTTGACCGAATTCGCGGTCGCTCGAATCAAAGATGCGGGGATGGAAGTCGCGATGGTCGAAACCGGAGCCGATCCCGGCCATGAACCGGCCCGGCGGACCTACGAGAAAGCCGGCTTTCATCCTTGGCCCGCCGTGAAGTTTTTAAAATACCTCTAGATCGCTACGCTTGCGACTCAGCCGCCTGTCGACTTGTCGTTAGACGGAAGAACGCGCACCCAGCCATACATTCCCTGGTTGAAGTGCGGCACTACAGCGCATACGACGAGATAGGATCCCGGGTCGGCAAAATGGACGACCTCAACCCGGTTTAGATCTATGACCGGCGGCGGCCCTGCAGAGACCAGCGGATTCGGTCCGCGATAGACTCGGCGATCAGCGTCGTGGATGATCGGCGGCAGTCCGGGACCGAGCGGTGTTGCCGTCGAAAGATCGATATCTTCAGGTCGCTTGCCATTGTTGTAGATCGCGACGATGTGCAGGCCGCTGATCACGAAGTTCACATACCCGCCCGCCTTGATCTTTGCCGTGTTTGGGATCAACTCGTGATGGTTTGACGGTGGTGGAGGCAGCGGGCTCGTGTAAAGATCGAGCGGCGGAGCAAAGTCCGTCATCCACCCTCCGAACCCAACTGTCGCGCTTCCGAGTGGGTCAGCTGCGACGCTATGGGACACCTTTTTATCGTGTTGGCCCGATGCCTGAAACAGTCCGACTGATCCGGCTGCGATCAGGGCCCCACCCGATACTCTTAAAAACCTTCGTCTGTCATTCTCATTCTCTTCCTTCATTGGTTCCTCCGCGAAGTCGAAAAGGCGGCCTTCGCCAATCATCGACGAAGGTCTTGAATTTCGCTGAAGGCGAGCACCATCCGGCAAAGATACTGGCCGGTCCAGCGATCAGGCTTGAGAGATTGCGCGCGATTTAATCACCGAATGACCGGTCAGTCAACAGTTTTTTAAAAGAATCCAACTACAGATCGACTCTAACGAGTCCTCGTTTGATCGCGGTCGTTGCGGCGGAGGTGCGATCGGACACGCCGATCTTACCGAAGATGTTCTGATTGTGACTCTTTACCGTGTTCTCCGAAACGTCGAGCGCGAACGCGATCTCCTTGTTCGACATCCCGCCGACGATCATTCGCAGAACCGTCGCCTCGGTCGGGGTCAGTTCTTCCTTGCCGATGTTCTCGCTAAGGATCTGAGCGATATCGGCTGGGATGTATTTCTTCCCCGCGGCAACAGTGCGGATCGCCTTGATCAACTCGTCGGGCGAAACGTCTTTACAGATGTAACCCGCAGCGCCTTTCTTCAACGCCCGCGAGATCTCAGCATCGCCCGCGTGTTCGGCGAGAACGATGATCTTCGCCTTCGGATCTGCCTTGAAGTAATTTTCGAGGTCGTCGATCGAGCAGGAACCGGGAAACCTCAGACCAAGGATCGTGACGTCGGGGCGAAGTTCGAGAAAACGGGAAAAACCCTCCGAGGCGTTATCGGATTCACCAGCCAGTTCGATATCAGACTCGCCGGCAACGACGGATCTGATGCCGATCCGCGTTAACGGCTGATTTTCTACGACTAGCAATCTGCTCATGGAAGAAGAGTTATTTAGACAGTCCCGCGGCAAACTCCACAATCGGACGGACCAGATCCGTGTCGTAGTTGGTTGGAACGTGTTGCATCACCGCGGTCATGCGTTCCAGGCCCATCCCCGTGTCCACCGATGGCGCCGGCAGCGGCGACAGGGTGAAGGTCCCGTCCTCATTCTGCGTCCGATTGAACTGCATGAACACAAGGTTCCAGATCTCGATCGTAGTATCGCCCGGTCCATTCACCCAGTGGGCCGAGTTCTTGGTCGCGTCCTGAGGGTCGTCGCCCATGTAGTGGAAGATCTCGGAACAAGGACCACAAGGGCCCGTGTCGCCCATTTGCCAAAAGTTGTCTTTTCGTCCAAATCCCAATACCCGCTCGGGTCTCGCTCCTACTTTTACCCAGAGTTCCCGGGCTTCGTCGTCCGGCCCAACCTCGTCGTCCCCTTCAAAAACAGTGAACCAGAGTCGTTCGGGATCGAGCTTGAACTCGTTTATCAACAGATCCCAGGCATACTTGATGGCGTCTTCCTTGAAGTAGTCACCGAACGAGAAGTTGCCCAGCATTTCGAAGAAGGTATGATGCCTCGCCGTCTTGCCGACCTCGTCAAGGTCATTGTGCTTCCCGCCCGCACGAAGGCACTTCTGCGAGGTCACCGCTCGTTTATAGTCGCGTTGCTCAATGCCGAGAAAAACGTCCTTGAACTGGTTCATCCCGGCGTTGGTAAACAGCAGCGTCGGGTCGTTCGCAGGCAGCAGCGGCGACGAATGCACTATCTTGTGGCCGTTGCGCTCAAAGTACTTCAGAAATGTTTCGCGTATCTGGTCTCCAGTCATAAAGGGCGATTCTAGCACAGCGAAACCGCGCAAAAAATGGACGGCCCGCGAGCGGCCGCCCTTAAAAGGAGAAACACACGAACAAACTATTCCGAGGCCTTGAACCTTAACGAGACCGAATTAATGCAGTATCGAAGTCCCGTCGGCTGAGGCCCGTCGTCAAAGACGTGGCCGAGATGCCCGCCGCACCGCTTGCAGTGAACCTCGGTCCGGGTCTCTTCGGGCAGGCTCCGGTCCATCTTCTCGCCGACGTGCTTGGTACTGATCGTCTGGTAGAACGACGGCCATCCGGTTTCCGAATCGTACTTATGCTTCGAGCTGAACATCGAAAGTCCGCACGCGTTGCAGTAGTACGTTCCCTTCGCCTTGTTGTGGGTAAGCTCGCCGGTGTAAGCCCGCTCCGTGCCCTCTTTTCGCAGCACGTAATACTCAAGTTCGGTGAGTTCGCTTTTCCAAAAGGCGTCCGTCTTCTTCAGTTTCACGCCATCCCAGGTATCGAGAAGGACGACATCGCGCTTCTTCTGAACCGCCTTCGGCGTCGGCAATGCGATTACCGAACCAACGCTCGCAGATTCCACCGCAAACATCCCCGATGCGATCGACACCACAACCGCTCCGACTAATCCGATTACCAGTTTTCCCCTCATGATCGCTCCTGAGAACTCATCCCGAACAGTATCACTTTTATTCCAAAAGAAAGAGGCGACGGACAGAGCCTATCGCCTCGATCAATTTCAGTTCGATCAGTTGGGCAGCACGACCGAATCGATCACGTGGATGACGCCGTTGGACTGTTTGACGTCGGCGATCGTTACGGTTGATTTGCCGCCTTTCTCGTCCATCAGAATAACGTTCTTGCCATCGAGCATAGCCCACAGCTTTCCGCCCGCGACGGTAGTGAACTCGGCCTTTCCGTTACCCTTTTTGATCGCTCCGATCACGTCTTTCGCTGAGTAGTTTCCGGCAACCACATGATACGTGAGGATCTTGGTTAACGTCGCTTTGTTCTCCGGCTTGAGGAGCGTTTCAACCGTGCCCGCCGGCAGTTTATCGAATGCACTGTTGACCGGAGCGAATACCGTGAACGGCCCCTTGCTCGCTAAAGTGTCGACCAAACCTGCGGCTTTCACCGCCGCGACGAGCGTCGTGTGATCCGCCGAGTTGACGGCGTTCTCGACGATGTTCTTTGTCTTATACATCGCAGCACCGCCCACCATCGGGTTGTCACCCGAACCCATCATCTGAGCTGAAACCGTTGAAGATGCGGCCGCGAGTACCGCGAACGCGAAGAATCCGAAGAGTACTTTTTTCATTTTTATCTCCCGTTGATCGTTCTAGAAATTTTTCCGCACAGGGTTGTCCCTATGGGAGAGGTTTCGCGAACGACGGAAGTTCGGATTCAGGAGAGTTATTCGAAGGGAATTTCTTCGATGACGGATTCGCCGGACGAAAGATCGCCGCTCGTCCACTGCCACGTTTCGTGAAGGCGTACGCGGCCGTCAGGCAGCAGTTCCGGGGTCGAATGACATCGGCCTGTCATCAACTCGCCCTTGACGTTGATATGCTGATAGCGCATATCGAGCGAATCGTCATCAAGGACAAGGGCGATCAGCGATCCGCGTTCGACCGCACCGCCGGAGTATTCCGCCCACACGATATCGGCACTCTGGTGATAGTGAAAGACTGTCTCGAAACTAACCTCACCGATTTCGGAGTTCGAAACGGAGCGGAATCGCCGGTTGTCGTAGGAAATACTCATTCGGCAGAGAGATCGACCTTTGCGATGTCGTTCATTCTTTCACGGATCAAGCCGTAGTCGAAACCTTGGCGCAACAGGTGATCGAAAAACTTCTTCTTGTCTTCGAGCGTTTCCGGCTTGCCCTTTAACCCCAGCCGTTTTTTGATCGCCAGATCGATCAGTTCGGTTTCGGGAAGCTTCTCGAACGCAGCCTTGATCGCGGTATCGACGTCTTCCTTGCTCAACTTTTTTTGTGAGAGCGATTGCTGCAGTCTTCGCTTTCCCTGCGGCTTCTGTCGCAGTTTCGATACGGCAAGATCAGATGCGAACTGCGGATCGTCGAGGTACTTGTACTCTTCGAGCTTTTCGATCACCCGATCGACGATTGCCGCATTGGTCCAATTCTTTTCCAGCAACCTCTCACGAAGCTCTCCAACCGACCTCGGCTTAGCGGCGAGCAACTTCACGGCACGGTTCATCGTCCGCTCGCGGGCCTTTTCGACATCGGCAATGATCCGATCCTTGTCTTCCTTTAGGTCAAGCCGCTTTCGCCACATTCGATGCCATTATACTCACCGTCGCTCTCCGTTTAGAATTCAAGATGTGGACGGCATTCTCATAATCGATAAACCTGCTGGAATCACTTCGCACGACGTAGTCGCCCGGGTCCGGCGCACGCTCAAAACTAAACGCGTCGGGCACACCGGCACGCTCGATCCGTTCGCGACCGGCGTGATGGTCATTCTCGTCGGTAAGGCGACCCGGCTCGCTCAGTTTCTTGATAAAGACGAGAAGGAATATGAAGCCGTTGTGCGGTTCGGGTTCGAGACCGACACGGGAGACAACACGGGAAGTCCGAAGTCCGAGGTCCAAGGTCCAATGTCGATCGAGATCGGTCAGGTCGATTCTGCTCTCGCAAAATTTCGCGGCACGATCATGCAAACACCGCCGATGTATTCGGCAAAGAAGGTTGAGGGAAAGAAACTATATGAACTCGCACGCAAGGGTGTTGAGATCGAGCGCCAATCAGTGAAGGTAAACATAAGCGATCTTGTGATTCTCGATTCCGCATTCCGCACTCCCCATTCCGAACTCCGAATGCGGGTGGCTTGCTCCGCCGGAACGTACATCCGCACGCTTGCGGAAGACGTCGGCCGCGAGGTTGGCGTCGGGGCTCACCTTACGGAACTAAGACGAACGCGTGCGGGAAAGTTCAAGATCGATCAAGCTGTGACGCTTGACGAGGTTACCGAATCAGACCTCAAACCGATCGAGCTTGCGGTCGAGCATCTTCCCAACTTCACACTTCGCGACGACCGCGTTTCGAAGACGCTCAACGGAATGTCCACTCGCGACCTCTCGGGAACGTTCACCGGCGGCGAGCAGGTCCGAATGACGGCATCGACAGGCGAGCTGGTCGCGATCGGCTTCTACGACGAAACCGAGAAAGTGATTCAGCCAAAGGTCGTTTTGGGCTAAACTATCGGGCGAGAAATGAAACTAAGAAATCTTGCATTGGGATTGGCCGGAGCGGTCGGAGCCGCCGTCGCGGTAAAGATGCTGACGCGGGCCGCGACCGTCAGTTGGGATGACGTGTCCGGCGCGGTCCACCACGCGGAAAAATCGCACTTCGTCAGCGTCGATGGCGCTCGCGTACACTTTCAGGAATTCGGCAACGCGGGTGATCCGCCGCTGGTGCTGATCCACGGCTACACCGCCTCGACCTATGTGTGGCGGACAGTGGCTCCGATGCTGGCCGACGCTGGATTTCACGTCGTCGCACTAGATCTGCTTGGATTCGGATTCTCCGAAAAGCCGCGTTGGTTCGATTATTCGATCGACTCTCAGGCACGCGTGGTCTCGCGGTTCATGGACCGCATCGGCATTGGGCGAGCCGTGGTGGTTGGCAGTTCGTATGGCGGTGCGGTCGCCGCGACGCTCGCACTCGATTACAGCGAGCGGGTCGAAAAACTTGTACTCGTTGATGCCGTCGCGAACGACAACCTGCGATCTCACCCGATCCTGAAAGTCTGTTCGATCCCTGGTGTCGGCGAGGTACTCGCGCCGTTCCTTGCTGATACAAAGGCCCTGCATCGCAACCGGATGTACAAGACGCTATCGCCCGCGAACCATCATCTCGTTTCGCAGGAGCGAGTCGATTCCATCGTCCGTCCGCTTGCCGCCGCTGACGCGCATCATTCGCTGCTCGCGACCTCCCGTAACTGGCATGCGGACCGCATCACGTACGACGCACACCTCATCAACCAGCCGACGCTCATAATCTGGGGCGAGGACGATCGCGTCATCCCGATAACCGACGGCTACACGCTCCACGACCGCATCCTCCATTCTCGTCTCGTCATCCTCAAACACTGCGGCCACGTCCCGATGGAAGAGAACAGCGACATTTTTACCGAACTCGTGACCGAGTTTTGCCGGGATCGGAAGGGACGGATCGCCGACAGTCACGGTGACGACGCAAGGATCGAGAACTGATGTCGACAGAAGATCGAAGTGCGAGAGCCTTATACGGTAGGGCCGTGTTTACGACCGTTTCCGTGGTTGCGGGCAGTCCTTTTCTGTGGGACAAACATTGGCATCGATTGAGTGCAAATGCCTCAGCCCTCGGTATCGATGTCTCTAGCGACAACGAACAAAGCGTCCGGGAGACATTGCTTGACTCGATCGCCGAGAGCGACATTTCCGACGGGCGCGCCCGGATCACGTTCTCCGATGAATCGCCGAGCCGTATCTGGTCGAACTACGAAGGCGAGAAAAAAACAAGCCTCTCCATCATCGTCGCCGAGCGTCGGCCGATTCCCGAAAACTTTCGGCTCACGGTCTCGCCTCATCGCATTAACACGACCTCGCCGCTCGCGGATATCAAATCATGCAACTATCTCGATCATCTGCTCGCTTATGAACAGGCGACGAACCGGGGATTTCATGAGGCCATCCGCCTGAACGAACGGGACGAGGTCGCGTCGGCGTGTATGGCAAATGTGTTTTGGGAGACGGACGGAGATCTCTATACACCGAGCTTGAAGACCGGCTGCCTGCCGGGAACAACGCGGGAATACATTCTTGAAAATATCGGGTGTCCGGAGGTCGAAGTGGGAATAGAAGAGTTACACGATGCCGATCGGATTTTCCTCACGTCAGCCGGGATCGGCGTCGTATGCGTCGCCGAAGCAGGCGGCCGACAACTCGACACCTCGGATCATCCGCTACTAAGCCTGCTCCCGTTCTAAACTATCCACCATCGGAAGGCCCGAATCGGAACCGGCTAAAGGAAGCGCGGGCGCAAAAAACACGAACGCCCTATCGGCATTCGTGCCTTTACATTTATCTGAATGGCTATCCTAGGCTGCTGTTTCGAAAAGGGCGAGGATCTGCTTGCCTTCGTTCGACCGCGGGTCGATGGTCCGCGTGTGCTTCTGGCCCTGCATTTCCCAGATCGCTGTAACGCTGCCGTCCTTTTCTACTGCCTGATAATGGATATCGTCGTGGGCCGACTCTTCGGGAGCCTCGGCCGCTTTCACTGCTTCTTCTGACATCTAACTGCTTGTTGTTTCTCCTGTACGTCTATTCTGATACTAAAGTATTAAAGAAACAAGAATTCTTGCACAATCTGCGGGAAATTGTCGAACACAAATTTCAATTCACCCGCTTCGGCGAAAGCTCATAGAACCAGAAATCGTTA
>Ga0307505_10003008_pt1 | contig 11015 bp, 9 predicted proteins | sample 23_S_MG_FD_202183 | JGI IMG/M metagenome (GOLD analysis project Ga0307505, IMG submission 202183) | Soil microbial communities from Populus trichocarpa stands in riparian zone in the Pacific Northwest, United States - 23_S | ecosystem: Environmental > Terrestrial > Soil > Riparian zone > Trees... | reverse complement strand
TGGCATTGTACTTTGCGTGCCCGCCGATACTGGATATAATGCCAGCACTGTAAGGACCGACAGTAGGTCCAGGCACAAGGAGCGCGCGCATGTCCCTGCTCGAACCGCTGACCGACCGCCAGAGCGAGATCCTGAAGCTGATCCGCGACCTCACCGAGTCCTCGGGCTTCCCGCCGACGCGCGCCGAGATCGCGCAGAAGATGGGCTTCCGTTCGGTGAATGCCGCCGAGCAGCACCTGCGCGCGCTGGAGAGAAAAGGCGCCCTCGATATCCTGCAGGGCGCCTCGCGCGGCCTGCGCGTGCGGGACAAGGCGCCGGCGCGCGTCGGCCGCCTGATGGAGCTGCCGGTGGTGGGCCGCGTCGCGGCGGGCAGCCCGATGCTCGCCGAGGAGCACCTGCAGGGGCGCTACCAGGTGGACACGAACCTCTTCACGCCGCGCGCCGACTACCTGCTGAAGGTGCGCGGCATGTCGATGCGCGACGCCGGCATCCTGGAGGGCGACCTGCTCGCGGTGCACCGCACGCCGGAGGCGCGCACCGGCCAGGTGGTGGTGGCCCGCCTTGCCGACGAGGTCACGGTCAAGCGCTTCCGCCGGCGCGGCCACAGCGTGCAGCTGCTGCCGGAGAATCCGGATTTCGCGCCGATCGAGGTCGATCTGCGCCGCGAACCGCTGACCATCGAAGGCGTGGCGGTCGGCGTGATCCGCAACGGCAAGGGCCTGTAGGCGCCGCGCGATCCGTTGAACGCTCCGGCCCGCGCCGGAGGTACCGATATAATTGGGGCGGACCCCCGCCCCAACGATGAATCCCAGCAGCGCAGCGCCTTCGCCCGCCGCATCCGCTTCGCCCGCGCGCCCCGCCAACGCCGGCGACGGCGCCGACCCGCAGCGCGTCCTCGCCGACCGCGTCGACCAGCTCTACAGCCAGATGCCGCTCGGCATCGTGGTGACGCTCGCCATCGGCGGCATCGCCACCTACGAGCTGTGGGACGCGCGCACCCGCGACCTGGTGCTGTTCTGGTGGGGCCTGGTGCTCCTGGTGACGGCGGCGCGCGCCGCCCTGTACTACGGCTACCGCAGCAGCACCAGCAAGCTGGCCGAGGCGGCGCAATGGCTGCGCTGGCTCGGCATCAGCGCGCTGGCCAACGGCGTGAACTGGGGCTTCGCCGGCGCGGTGTTCTTCCCGTCGCACACCGACGAGCAGCAGGTGTTCCTCGCCTTCCTGCTGGCCGGCATCGCCTCGGCGGGCATCCCGACTTACGCCGCGTCCTGGCCGATGTTCGCGCTGTACGCCGGCGCCATCGTGCTGCCCTTCACCTACGTGCTGGCGACCTTCGGCAATCGCCTGTTCGCGGAGATCGCGCTGCTGGTGCCGGTGTTCTATCTGGTCAACGTCAGCATCGCCTACCGCCTCAACCAGGTGTTCTATTCCGGCTACCGCCTGCGCCACGCCTACGGACGGTTGACCGAGGACTACACCGCGCTCAACCAGAAGCTCGAGCAGCAGCTGGTGGAGCTCGACGAGGCGCAGCGCCAGGTGGAGGCTTCGGGCCGCAAACTGGCCCTGTTCGCCGAGCGCGCGCCGATCGCGGTCCTCGAACTGGACAGCGCCGGGAGCATCCAGAAGATCAACCAGGCCGCGGAGAACCTGTTCGGCTGGAGCTCCAACGAGCTGGTGGAGAAGCGGGCCACGGTGAAAATCCTGGTGCGGCCGGAGTTCCATGCCGAGTTCGATGCGCAGTGGGCGCAGCTCATCGCCTCGCGCACGCCGCTGGCGCACCTGAAGATCCGCAACCCGCGCCGCGACGGCATCGACGTGGTGTGCGAATGGAACGTGACCCCGCTGGTCAACACCGAAGGCGGGGTGGTCGGCGTGATCGCGCAGGGCCAGGACATCACGCGCCAGCTGGAAGCGGAGAAGCTGAAGAAGGAGTTCACCTCCACCCTGAGCCACGAACTGCGCACCCCGCTCACCTCGATCATCGGTTCGCTGCAGCTGATCAATTCCGGCGTGCTCGGCGACATCGACAAGGAGGTGGCCGAGCTCACCGGCGTCGCCGAGCGCAACGGGCAGCGCCTGCTCGACCTGATCAACGACATCCTCGACATCGAGAAGATCGAATCGGGCAAGCTGACCATGGCCCTGGAGCTGCTGACGCTCGACGAGCTGATCGGCGAGGCGCTGGTGCTGAACCGCGGCTACGCCGAGCGTTTCCAGGTGCGCTACCAGCCGCGCGGCGCGCTGCTGCCGATCCAGGTGCGGGCCGACCGCAAGCGCCTGTTGCAGGTGATGACCAACCTGCTGTCCAATGCCGCCAAGTTCTCCCCGGCGGGCGAGGCGGTGGAGATCAGCATGGAGGACCTCGGCGCGCGCGTGCGCATCGGCGTGCACGACCACGGCCCGGGAATCCCGGAGAATTTCCGCGGGCGCATCTTCGGCCGCTTCGCCCAGGCCGACGCCAGCGCGACGCGCCAGAAGGGCGGCACCGGCCTGGGGCTGGCCATCTGCAAGCGGCTGGTCGAACTGATGGACGGCCGCATCGGCTTTACCGACCGCGACGGCGGCGGCACCGTGTTCTACTTCGAGCTGCCCAGGACCCAGGCGACCTGAACCTGCAGGAATTCCCCCCTATGCCCGCGCAACCGCTGCAACGCATCTGCTACGTCGAGGACGACGAGGACATCCAGAAGATCGTGCGCATGTCCCTGGAGCGCATCGGCAAGATGACCGTCCAGGTGGTCGGCGACCCGATGCTGGCGATCGAGGCGATCAAGGCGTTCAAGCCCGAGCTGGTGATGCTCGACTGGATGATGCCCGGCATGGACGGGCCGACCCTGTACCGCAAGATGAAGGAAACGCCGGAGGTGCGCGACCTGCCGGTGGTGTTCATCACCGCCAAGGCTTCGCAAAAGGAGCTGGACGAGTTGCGCGCGCTGGGCGCCGCGGGCACCATCTCCAAGCCGTTCTCGCCGCGCGACCTGCCCGCGCAGCTGCAGGCGATCTGGCGCGGCCTGCCGTAGGGCGGATCAGTTGCCCTGGTAGAACTTGCGCGACAGGTAGCCGATCACCTCGTCGGCATTGCGAAAGCGCGCGTCGCGGTCCTTCTCCAGCAATTTATCGAACAGCCGCTGGAAGCGATCCAGGCGCTCGGGCAGCGCGGGCGGCGGGGTGTTGAGGTGGTGCAGCGCCACTTCCACCGCGGTCTCGCCGCTGAACAGGTGCTCGCCCAGGACCATCTGGTACAGCAGCACGCCGGCGCTGTAGATGTCGGTGCGCAGGTCGAGCGCCCTGCCCTGCACCTGCTCCGGGCTCATGTAGCGCGGCGTGCCCAGGATCTCGCCCTTGCCGGTGGTGTCGATGGAATCGATGTGCTTGGCGATGCCGAAGTCGACGATCGCCAGGCTGCCGTCGGCGCGGAACATCAGGTTCTGCGGCTTGAGATCGCGGTGCAGGATGCCCTGCTCGTGGATGTCGCCGAGCGCGAACATCAGCTCGCGGAAGATGCGCAGCGCCTCCTCCGCCGGCAGCGCCTTGCCGGCCAGCCGCTTGTTGAGGTCGCCGCCGTCGAAGAACTCCATCACCAGGTAGGCGTTGTCCTCCGAAACGCCGTGGCCGTGGATGCGCGCCACGTGGCGGCTGCGGATGCGCTCGATCAGGTTGTACTCCTCGATGAAGCGCGCCAGCGAGCGCTTGTCCTGCGTGATCTCGCTGCGCAGGATCTTCACCACCAGCGGCTCGTCGTCCTTGTCGCGCGAGGCGAGGTACACGCGCGACATGCCGCCTTCGCCGATCAACCGGAGCACCTTGATGCCCGGGATCTGCATGCGCGCGCCGAGGATGTGGCCTTCCATGCGCGCCGCGATCTCGGGCGGCACGGTCTTCTCGATCTTGTCGTGCGCCACGTCGCGGATGGCGGTGATCAGGCGCTCGCGGGTGAGTTCCTGCTTGCGCTGGTATTCGTCGGCGCCCGCCTTCATGGCGCGCACCGCGATGATCTCGTTGCCGGCGCCGGTGAGGAAGATGATCGGCGGGCAGTCGGCGCGCTTCTTGAGTTCGGCCAGCCACTGCAGGCCGTCGCCCCGCCCGAGCATGTAGTCGAGGATGATCACGTCGAAGGCGCCGAGGGGGAAGCCGGCGTCCGGCATGTCGCGTTCCAGCGGGTCGTACTCCTCGACGTCGCCCGCCGGCCATTGCTGGCGGAGGTAGTGCACCAGCAGGTTGCGCAGGTCGGGATCGTCGTCGATGATCAGCACTCTCACGCCTGCTCCCGCATCACGTTGACCGCGAACACCGACATCGGTTCGGTCCTGCCGCGCAGCGCCACGTCGCCGCGGCCCTCGACGCGCCCGGCCGGCAGCAGGTGGCGGATGCGCTCGTACAGCGGCCCGCACAGCAGCACCTCGCCGGCGGCGGCCATCTGCATCAGCCGCGCGGCCGTGTTCACCGGGTTGCCGATGATGGTGTAGCTGGCGTAATGCGCCGATCCGACGTTGCCGATGATGGCGTCGCCGGCGCAGATGCCCACGCCCACGCCGAGTTCCAGGCCGTGGCGCTCTTTCCACGCCGCCGCCACCGGCGCGAAACGGCCGACCATCTCGAGCGCCGTGCGCCAGGCGCGCTCCGGCGCGTCCGGCTGCGGAAACGGCACGTTGAAGCCCACCAGCAGGCTGTCGCCCGCCATGTTGAAGATGGTGCCATCGTGCTGGTAGGCGGCGTCGGTGAGCACGGCGAAATACTCGTTCAGCATCGCCACCACCGCGCCCACCTCGTTCTGCTCGGTGAGCCGGGTGAAGCCGCGCAGGTCGGCGAACAGGGCAACCAGGCTGGTACGCTGCGCACGGCCCTCGAACGGGTCGCCGCTGTCGCCCGCCGCCTCCGCGATACGGTCGGCGAGGCGCGGCGAGATGTAGCGCGAAAATGCCTTGCGCACCGCCTCCTTGCGCTGCACTTCGGCAGCCAGGCGCCGGCTCTCCAGTTCCTTGCGGGTATCGTGCAGCCGGCGCAGGGTCTTGACGCGCGCCAGCAGCTCCTCGCGCTTCACCGGCTTGGACAGGAAGTCGTCGGCGCCCGCCTCGATGCCGCGCACGCGGCTCTCGCTGTCCTCCAGGGCGGTCACCAGGATGATCGGAATCAGCGCGGTCGCCTCGTCGCCCTTCAACTGCCGGCACACGTCGAAGCCGCTGGCGCCCGGCATCATGACGTCGAGCAGGATCAGGTCGGGCGGCGCCGTCATCACGCGCACCAGCGCGGCGCCGCCCTCGCCGGCGCCCTCCACCACCATGCCCTCGCGCTGCAGCAGGAGCGTGAGGAAAGCCACCATGTCCGGGTCGTCGTCGACCACCAGGACGCGATAGGGCGCCTGCGCGGCCATCCGGTCATTCATACACGACTTGCACCCGGGCAAGGTAGTCGGCGTATTCGCCGATGCAGGCGTCGATGCCCGCCCGGTCCGCGCTGCGTGCGCCATCCTCGACGCGCTTGCCGATCTCGGACACCTTGGCGAAGCCGTAGGAATCGCCCACGCCCTTCATGCGGTGGCCGAGCTGGCGCAATTGATCGTAGTCGCCGGCGTCGAGCGCGGTGCGCAGCGTTTCGAGCTCCTTCTGCCGGTTCTTGAAGAATACCGGGATCAGGTCGGCGAGATCCTTGGCGACGGTGACGATGACGGCGGGATTGTTGTCGGTCATTTTGGGGGCGATTATAGGATGTTTGCCCACTGTCCGACTTGCCGTTTTGTCAAAGCAGGTCAGGTAGTTAGCAACTCAGTGGAAATCGTGCGACCGCACCTGCAGCGGCCCGAGCAGCGCGCTGCGGTCGACCAGCCGCCGGGCCACGAGGTGGACCACCTTGCCGTCGCTCTCGACGGTGCCGTCGACGGCCAGCAGGCGGGCGTCCACCAGTTCCCGGCGCTGGCGTTCGAACAGGTCATTCCAGACCACGACGTTGACGCAGCCGGTTTCATCCTCCAGGGTGACGAACACCACCCCGGTCTTCGTGCTCGGACGCTGGCGGCAGGTCACCAGCCCTGCGGCGCGCGCCCTGCTGCCGTGCGGGCGCTCGCGCAGCGCCGCTGCGCTCATCAGGCCGAGCCGCTCGAGGCGCGTGCGCAGCAGCGCGAGCGGATGCCGCTCGAGCGTCAGGCCGAGGCTGGCATAATCGGCGGTGATGTCCTTGCCCTCGGTCGGCGGCGCAAGCCGCGGCAACGGCTCGGCAATCGGCACGCCCAGCGCGGGGCGGCTCTCGGCGCCGGCGGCCAGCCAGTGGGCGTTCCTGCGGTGCCCGGCCAGCCCTTTCAGCGCGCCCGCCGCGGCCAGGCAGCGCAGATCCTTCCGGTTCAGGCAGGCGCGCTGGGCCAGGTCGTCCACCGAGGCGACGGGGCGCGCGGCGAGGATGCGCTGCGCAGCCGCTCGCGACAGCCCGCCCACCATGCGCAAACCGAGGCGCAGCGCCCCGTCTTCGAGCGTGCAATCCCAGTCGCTGGCGACGGCATCCGCGGGGCGGACTTCGACGCCGTGGCGCTGCGCATCCTGCACCAGCTGCGAAGGGCCGTAGAAGCCCATCGGCTGGCTGTTGAGCAGCGCGGCGCAGAATACCGCCGGGTGGTGGCGCTTGACCCAGGCCGAGACATAAGCCAGCCGGGCGAAGCTCGCCGAGTGCGATTCCGGAAAGCCGTACTCGCCGAAGCCCTTGATCTGCTCGTAGAGCCGGTCGCCGAACTCGGCCGGATATCCGCGCTCGCGCATGCCGTCTTTCAGCCTGCGCTCGAACTTCTGCAGGCTGCCGTTGCGGTGCCAGGCGGCCATCGAACGCCGCAACTGGTCCGCTTCGCCCGCGGTGAATCCGGCGGCGACCATCGCCAGCTGCATCACCTGCTCCTGGAAGATCGGCACGCCGAGCGTGCGTTGCAGGACCCCCTTCACCGCGTCGCTGGGATAGTCGATCTTTTCGAGACCGTCGCGGCGCCGCAGATAGGGATGCACCATCCCACCCTCGATCGGTCCCGGCCGCACGATCGCTATCTGCACCACCAGGTCGTAGTAATTCTTCGGCCTGAGCCGCGGCAGCATCGACATCTGCGCCCGCGACTCGACCTGGAATACGCCGATGGTGTCCGCCTCCTGCAGCATGGCGTAGACCGCCGGATCCTTCCTCGGCACCTGCTCCATCGTCATGCCCAGCCAGCGGAGCGCGCGCCGGAGCGCCGTCAGCATCCCCAGCGCCAGCACGTCCACCTTCAGCAGGCCGAGCGATTCGAGGTCATCCTTGTCCCATTGGATCACGGTGCGTTCCGGCATCGCCGCGTTTTCGACCGGCACCAACCCGGCGAGCGGGCCGCGCGAAATGACGAAACCCCCGACGTGCTGCGAGAGGTGGCGCGGGAAGCCGGCCAGCTCGCGGGCCAGCGCCGCCTGCAATTCGGTCGGCGGGCCCGCCGGATCGAGCCCCAGCGCCTTCCCGGCGTCGCGCAATGCGCTCCTGGACCGGTAAGTGATTACCGTGGCGGCGAGCGCAGCGCGCTCCCGGCCGTACTTCCCGTACACGTACTGGATCACCTCCTCGCGGCGCTCGTGCTCGAAATCGACGTCGATGTCCGGGGGTTCGTTGCGCTCCCTGGAAAGGAAGCGCCCGAAAAGCATCTGGAGCTCGTCGGGGTCGACTTCGGTGATGCCGAGCGCGTAGCAGACCACGGAATTCGCCGCCGAGCCCCGCCCCTGGCACAGGATCCCCCGCGAGCGCGCATAGCGCACGATGTCCTCGACCGTGAGGAAGAACGGCTCGTAGCGCAGCTCGGCGATCAGCTTGAGTTCGCTTTGCGTCTGCATCTCCACCGGCGGCGGCACCCCCTCGGGAAAACGCCGCGCCAGTCCCTCTTCCGTCAGCTTGCGCAACCAGCTGGACGGCGTGTGCCCTTGCGGCACCAGCTCTTCCGGATACTCGTAGCGCAACTCGCCGAGCGAGAAACTGCAGCGCTCCGCGATGGCGACGGTCTCGGCGAGCAGTTCCGGCGGATAGATCTGCGCCAGCCGCGCGCGCAGCCGGAGGTGCCGCTCGCCATTGGGATGCAGGTCCAGGCCGCATTGCGCCACCGTCTTTCCCAGCCGGATCGCGGTCAGCGTGTCCTGCAGCGGCTGCCGCGAGCGCCGGTGCATGTGCACGTCACCGGCTGCGACCAGCGGCAAACCGCTGCGCGCGCCGAGCTCCTGCAGCGAGCGCAGCAGCGCGCGGTCGTTCGGCCCCAGCAGCAGCTCGGCGGCGATCCAGGCCCGCCCGGGAAATCGCTCCGCGAGCCAGGCGGCCCGTTCCATGCCCTGCGGCGCGAGCAGCAAGGCCAGCATACCCTTGCCCGCCTGGTCTTCGATGTCGGCGCGCGACAGGGAATAGGCGCCTTTGGCGGCGCGTCGTCGCCCGCGGCTGATCAAGGCGGAAATGGCTCCGTAAGCGCCGCGGTCGGTGGCCAGCAACACCAGCCGCATGCCGTCGTCGAGCCGGAGTTCCGTGCCGACGATCAGCCTGAACTTCGAATGCTTCGCCTGCGTGTGGGCGCGCACGGTGCCGGCGAAGGAAGCTTCGTCGGTGAGCGCCAGCGCCCGGTAGCCAAGCTCGCGCGCCTGCTCGATCAGTTCCCCTGGATGCGAAGCGCCGCGCAGGAAGCTGAAATTGGAGACGCAGTGCAGTTCCGCGTAGTCAGGCAAAGATGCCATGCAGGAACCAGCCGTCCGACGAGCGGTAGATCCAGGTCAGGGAGGCATTCCCGGCCCGTGCAATGAAGTAATCGCGCGCCACCGTCAGGCCATCCCACCATCCGGATTGGATTCGCTCCGGCCCCGCGAGGAGCAGGAGCGGGCCATGGTGCTGCGGAACATCCGCCGCGACCCGCAACCGGCGGGGGGGATCCAGCAGCCACAGCGGGCGCGATCCCTGGCCGGCAGGTACGCCGCCGCGCGCAATCCCGGGTTCGACGCTCCGCCAGGCATGCTCGGGACGGTTCTCCGGACGGATTTCCAGGCCGTGGGCTGCCGTTTCGCCCAGCCGCGCCCGCAGCCGTTCGAGCAGTTGCAGCCATTGTTCGCCGCCCAGGCGGGGATCGCGAAACAGGTCGGTGGTCGATCCCGCGTGCCCGGCCAGGTCGGTCGCTTCGAGCCGGATCGCCCGGACCGGAGCGCAAAGATGCACCGCCGCCAGGCGCTCGCGCAGAACCCGCATCATGCGCCCGGCATCGCGCGCCGGCGCCGCAAGGTGAATGCCGATCTCGAGCGCGTCCGCGCGGCCCTGCTCCAGCACCAGCGTACAGCGGCGCACCGCGGCGTGACGTGCCGCGAGAAAGCCTTCCAGCCGCTTGAGCAGCTGGTGCGCGGCGAACTGCAGCATTTCGCTCTCCTGCACCTCGACGGGCAGTTCGAGGCGCGCCGAAAACCTTTCCGGCGGCGCAAACCACAGGCGTGGCTCCGGCGCCATACCCAGCGCCTGGTCGAGCCTGGCCAGCGGCGCCGGCCCGATACGGCGCGCCAGCCCGGCGCGCGGCAGGGCCAGCAGTTCGCCCAGTGTCCGCACGCCGAAATCGCGCAGTGCTTCGAGCTCGCCGGGCTCGAGGCCCATGGTCTCGAGCGGCAACTGCTGCAGCGTCGGCGCGCCGCTGCGGGCGGTCCACAACGCGGCGCGGGCAGTCGGCGCGACGGCAAGGGAAGCCTCGAAGCCAAGGCCGGCGAGCCCTCGCCGCAGCCGCCCGATCAGGCGCGCCGCGCCGCCGTGCAGCCGCAGGCTGCCTGCAATTTCAGCGAGAACGCTGCACGGAGGTTCCAGAGATACCGACGGGGTGAACTGGCACAGCCATATGGCGATCGATTCGAGCGCCGCGCGTTCCGCCCGCAGGTCGCGCAGCCTCAGGCGCAGATCCGGAACCCGCCGGCACGCAGCCGCCGGCGCCATCCCGGGCTTCAGGCCGCAAGCTTCGGCCGCGGCGCTGCAGGCCAGCAGGCTTTCCCTTTCCGCGACGGCCCAGGGCTCACGCCGGGCTGCGGACGGCCGCCATCCGCACAACAGGGCTTCGAGCGGCAGCCGGGGGAAATCGAGTGCGACCCAGAACATGGACGGGCCTCGCGATCGGAATATCGAGGGGCTGGGCAACGGGAATGCCTCGCCGCTTGAGAATGCGCACCGTGAGCCGGTCGCCGCCAGATTCGAGGGCGAGCCGGAGAGGGGCCGGCGAGGGCTCCAGCGCGGCCTGGGACGGGCGGAACAGCGCAGTGAAAGCCATGCCGGCCTCGGCCGCCACCGCAAGCCGCCGCAATTCAGCGTAGCTCGCGCGCGGCAGCCAGGCGAGCAGCGCGCGGCAGGCGCCGGTGCGCAGGACCTGCTCGGCCGCCCACAAGGCGTCGCGCCTGCCCGGGGCCCGGATCACCGTGAGAAATTCCAGGCGCACGCCGGCAGCGGCCAGCGCCGGGGCATAAGGCAGATGCGGCGGCGCCAGCCAGGCGACACGGCTGCCGGCGCAGGTGAGCGCGGCAAGCGCGGGCAGCACCAATTGCAGTTCGCCGATGCCTTCGTCAGCGCACAGGATCTCGGTCAGCGCTCCGGCGGGCCAGCCACCCCCGGGCAACTCGCGATCGAGCAGGCAGAAACCGGTCGGTATCCCCCGCGACCCGGCTTGCGCCGGCGCCCCGCCGCGCCAGACGGGGTGATGCAGGAGGACGGCGTCGAGCGCCGCGGAGGGATCAGCCATGGGGGATTTGCCTTGATACTGTACTTATATACAGTATCAGCGGCCATGGCAAGGACCCCGACCGGGCCGCGCGGCGCTCAGCGCCCCGCGCAGCGATAGACGTCGAAAGTCTGCTTGCCGTCCTGGACGGCGGAAGCCGGCACGATGGTGTCGGCGCCCATGCCGGCCGCCGAATTCCTGGCGGTGACATTGAGGTTGTCCTGCACCGCGTCGGGGTGGCGCGGGATGAAGCCCGCCTTGTGCACCACGCTCGCCGTGAGGCGGCCAAGGTTGGTGCACGCGGCCACCGCGTCGG
>Ga0307505_10003007_pt1 | contig 11018 bp, 9 predicted proteins | sample 23_S_MG_FD_202183 | JGI IMG/M metagenome (GOLD analysis project Ga0307505, IMG submission 202183) | Soil microbial communities from Populus trichocarpa stands in riparian zone in the Pacific Northwest, United States - 23_S | ecosystem: Environmental > Terrestrial > Soil > Riparian zone > Trees... | reverse complement strand
GCTACTCGGACGAGCCGGTGCAGCGCGCGCTCTTCGGGCGCTCGCTGCTCGACCCCGAGGTGATCCGCATGCTGCTCTTCGGCCTCGCGATGGTCGTGATGATGCTGTTCCGTCCCGCCGGCCTCATGCCCTCGGCGGTGCGCAAGCGCGAGCTCGCCGTTCCCAGGGAAGATGGCTGAGGCGGCCGCCCGCGCGGCTCCCGAGGCACACGCGCCCGGCGTCGCCACGATCCTCGCGGTCGAGGGGCTCACCAAGCGCTTCGGCGGCCTCACCGCGCTCTCCGATGTGGGCTTCGCCATCGAGCGCGGCGAGATCTACGGCCTCATCGGCCCGAACGGCGCGGGCAAGACGACCCTCTTCAACGTGCTGACCGGGCTCTATGCGCAGGACGAGGGCCGCATCGCCTTCGAGGGCAAGGCGCTTGCCGACGCCACGCCCGACGGCATCGCGCGCCTGGGCATCGCGCGCACGTTCCAGAACATTCGCCTGTTCGCCAACCTCTCGGCGCTCGAGAACGTGATGATCGGCAGGCACGTGCGCACGCGCGCGGGCGTGGTGGGCGCGATCCTGCGCAACCGCGGCACGCGTGAGGAGGAGGCCGCGATCGAGCGGCGCGCGCACGAGCTCCTCGGCTACGTCGGCATCGCGCACCGCGGCAACGAGCTCGCCAAGCACCTGTCCTACGGCGACCAGCGGCGCCTCGAGATCGCGCGGGCGCTCGCCACCGAGCCGCGCCTGCTCGCCCTCGACGAGCCCGCCGCCGGCATGAACGCGACCGAGAAGCTCGAGCTGAGGAGGCTGCTCGAGGCGATCCGCGCCGACGGCATCACGCTGCTCCTGATCGAGCACGACGTGAAGCTGGTGATGGGCCTGTGCGACCGGGTGCTCGTGCTCGACTACGGCCGCAGGATCGCCGAAGGCCTGCCCAGGGACATCCAGAAGGACCCGAAGGTGATCGAGGCCTACCTCGGCACCGGGCACGGCACGCCGGCAACAGCTTCCGGATCGCCGGGGCAGGCTCCCGCGCCATGAGCCTGCTATCGCTGCAGCAGCTGCAGGTCGCCTATGGCGGCATCCGCGCGGTAAAGGGCATCGACCTCGAGGTCGGCGCGGGCGAGGTCGTGTGCCTGATCGGCGCCAACGGGGCCGGCAAGACCACGACCCTCAAGGCGATCACCGGCCTCGTGCGTGCCGCCGCCGGGCGGATCGTCTACGACGGCGCGGACATCGTCGGCCGGCGCGTGCACGAGATCGCGCGCCGCGGGCTCGCCCTGGTTCCCGAGGGGCGCGGCGTGTTCGCGCAGCTCACCATCCTCGAGAACCTCGCCATGGGAGCGTACGCGCGCCCCGATCGCGCGGCGGTCGAGGCCGACGTCGAGCGCGCCTTCACCCTCTTTCCGCGCCTCAAGGAGCGGCGCGGGCAGACCGCGGGCACGCTCTCGGGCGGCGAGCAGCAGATGCTCGCCATCGCGCGCGCGCTCATGAGCCGGCCCAGGCTGCTCCTGCTGGACGAGCCGAGCATGGGCCTGGCACCCCTCATGGTCGAGCGCATCTTCGAGGTCGTGCGCAGCATCGCGGCCGAGGGCGTCACCATGCTGCTGGTGGAGCAGAACGCCCGGCTCGCGCTGGAGACGAGCCGGCGCGGCTACGTCCTCGAGGGAGGGCTCGTCGCCTTCTCGGGCGAGTCGCACGCGCTGCTCGGGGATCCGCGCGTCCGCGAGGCATACCTGGGGGAGTAGGGCGCTTACACTTGCAATGACACGAGGTGACGTGCCTCACAGATGCGCTCACCCCCGAGCCACGACAATCACAACCCAAATGACCCCGAGTTCCCGCAAGTCCGCCCTCCTCGTAGCCGGCGCAGCCCTGCTGCTGCTCGCCCTGGCGTTCCTCTTCGTGCGCACCCAGGCCTCGGGGTACAAGGACCAGGTGCAGGCCCTCGCGCTGCTGCGCGAGCTGCGCGATGCCGATGCTCGCTGGGACGCCGATGCGCTGCGCCTGGCGAACGACCTGGGCGCGACCCAGGCCGCGGTCCCGGACCGCTGGCCGATCATCGCCCGCATCTTCCAGGAGCTCGAGCACGGTGAGGGCCGCGCCGCCTTCGCCGGGCAGGTCCCGCAACTGCGCGCGGGGATGGCGGCGAAGAACGACGCTTTCGGCGCGCTCGGCAGCGCCCATGTCCGCTCTCTCGAGGCGCTGCGCGCCGCGCGCGAGGCTCTGGCCGCGACCGCCGCCGAGGCTTCGGCGCTGCGAGGCCGCGACGCCCGAACCGGCGAGCACGTGTCCGCCTTCGTGAGCCAGGTCGAGCAGCTGCGGGCCGGCATCCGCACCGCCGACATCGAGTCCCGGGCCGAGGTGGCGCGCGCGCTCGAGCCCGCGATGGCGACGCTCTCGCCGGCCGCCGCTGCGATCGAGCCGCGGCTCGGCGAATCGGCCGAGCGCGCGCGCCGTGCCACCGCCGACATGCTCGCGGCCCGCGCGGCCGAGGCCGAGGCCTGGCGCAAGTTCTCCTTCCTCACCGTGGGCGCCCTCGCGGAGCTGATGTCGCGCACGCTCGCGCAGGACATCGAGATCGCGCTCGACGACAAGGACCGTTGGCGCGCCTACCTCTTCGCCTACGCCACGGCGCTGCTGATCGGCGTGGGCTACCTGGGTATGCGCGTGAACGCCGCCCAGGCCGGGCTGAGGCGCGCGAACGAGGAGCTCGAGGCGCGCGTGGCCGAACGCACCGGCGAGCTCGAGAAGACCCTGGGGCAGCTGCGCGAGTCCGAGGCGCAGCTGGTGCAGACCGAGAAGATGTCCTCGCTCGGCCAGCTGGTGGCGGGCGTCGCGCACGAGATCAACACGCCGCTCGCCTACGTGAAGAACAGCGTGTCGACGGTGCGCGGGCGCATGCCCGAGCTGCGCGACGCGCTCGAGCTCGCCGGGCACCTGCTCGAGATGCTGCGCTCCGAGTCGCCCGACGCGGACGCGCTGCAGGGGACCTTCGACCGGCTGACCGCGCGCCTGGCGCAGATCTCCGAGCACCAGGTGATCGAGGACCTCGAGGCGCTCTCCAGCGACGGCATGCACGGCATCGAGCAGATCTCGGAGCTGGTGACCAACCTGCGCAACTTCTCGCGCCTCGACCGCAGCCGCATCGCGAGCTTCAACGTGAACGACGGGGTCACCGCGGCGCTCCTGATCGCCAAGCCCGCGCTGCGCAAGGTCGACGTGGAGAAGCGCCTGGGCGAGGTGCAGTCGATCACCTGCTCGCCCTCGCAGGTGAACCAGGTGCTGCTCAACATCGTGACCAACGCCGCGCAGGCGATCGACAAGCCGCGCGGGATCATCACCGTCACCACGCGGCCCGACGGCGACGACCACGTCGCCATCGACATCGCCGACAACGGCAAGGGCATCCCGCCCGAGTCGATGACCCGCATCTTCGATCCCTTCTACACTACGAAGGCGCCGGGGCAGGGCACGGGGCTGGGGCTCTCGATCGCCTACAAGATCGTCGCGCAGCACGGCGGGCGCATCGATGTACGCTCCGAGGTCGGGGTCGGGTCGACCTTCACCGTGCGGCTGCCGGTGAAGCCCTCGGAGGAGGTGGTGGCCGAGGGCGGGAGCATGCAGGGCACGAGGAGCGAGGCGGCATGAGCAGCGGCACGGGCCAACGCATCGGAAAGTACGACGTCCAGGCGACGCTCGCAACGAGCCCGCGAGCGCGCGTCTTCCGCGGCGTCGACTCGGACACCAAGCGCCCGGTCGCGCTCAAGGTGATCGGGCGGGCGCACGTCAACGGCGCCGCCATCCCCGCATTCCGCAAGTACGGCCAGGCGCTCGCGCGCCTCGACCACCCCGGCATCGCCACCTTCATCGAGCTGATCGAGAACGAGAAGGCGCTCTGCGTGGTCTCGGAGCTCTGCGACGGCGTGCCCCTGTCCTCGCTCCTCAAGGACGGCGCCCATCCCGACATGAAGATGTCGTGGGAGATCTCGCGGCGCATGCTGGAAGCGCTCGCTTTCGCCCATTCGCGGGGCGCCGTGCATCGCGACGTCGAGCCCGGCAACGTGATGCTCGCCCCCGACGGCGGGCTCAAGATCACCGACTTCGGCCTGTCCGTGCTGCTCGCCGGCGAGCCGGAATCCGTCCACTACCGCGCGCCCGAGCAGTTCGCCGGCGGGACCACCACCGCGCGCACCGACATCTACCAGGCCGGCGCGATCATCTACCACCTGGTCACCGGCAAGCTCCCGTTCACCGGGACCGCCGCGGAGGTCGAGCACCGCGTGATGCAGGAGCGCCCTTCGGATCCCTCGTCGTACAACAACAAGATCGCCTGGCAGCTCGACTGGGTGATCCAGAAGGCGCTGTCGAAGGAACAGGTCGAGCGCTTCGGCGCGGCCACCGACTTCGCCGAAGGGTTGCGCCTGGGGTTGCAGGACACGATCGGCCGGCCGCTGGAACCGATCGTGCCGCCGCCCCCGCCCCCGCCCGCGCCCGGTGCCTCCAAGCCCGACGTTCCTCCAGCGCCGAGGCCTGCGCCAACCCCGGTTCGCGAGCCGACCAAGCCACCGGTAGAAGCGGGTCCTGCAAGGACGCCCGCGGCCGGTGCCCCCGTGAAGACGGGGGCCCCATCTCCTGTCAGCCTCGCGCAAAAAGCCCAGGCCCTCGCCAAGCAGGCCGCCGCGCCCGCTCCGGCGGGGCCGGCCAAGGACGCCGCACCCAAAACGAGGGTGCTCTTCGTCGACGACGACGAGCGCATCCTGAACGCGGTGCGCGCGCTCTTCCGCCAGGACTACGAGGTGGTCACGGCCGCCGGCGGCGAGGCCGCTCTCGAGGCCCTCAGGCAGGGCGCCTTCCACGTGATCGTGAGCGACCAGCGCATGCCCGGCGTGACCGGCGTCGAGCTGCTGCGCCAGGCGCGCGTGCTCGCCCCGAACGCGGTGCGCATCCTGCTCACCGGGTACACCGACCTCGCCGCGCTCGTCGGCTCGATCAACCAGGGCGAGATCTTCAAGTTCGTGATGAAGCCGTGGGACAACGAGGAGCTCAGGAAGGCCGTGGGCGATGCCGCGCGCATCGCGCTCGAGCTCGCCGCAACCGCGGCCGCCCCCGCACCCGCCGCGACGGCCGAGCCCACCCACCCGCGCAGCGCCGGATCCTTGCTCGTGATCGATCCCAAGGAGGGCCTCGCCAAGGGGCTCGAGCGCCTGCTCGCGGGCGCCGCCCAGGTGATGCAGGTCGCCACGCCCCAGGAGGCGGCCAAGGCGCTGCAGGGCAAGGAGGTGGCCGCGATCGTGGCCGACCTCGGCGCCGGCACCGATGGGCTGGTGGCCCTCTTCAAGCAGCTGAAGGAGAAGCGCCCCGAAATACTTTCGATCCTGCTCGCCGAGGAGCCCGACTCCGAGCTCGGCATCGAGCTCATCAACAAGGCCCAGATCTACCGTTTCCTGCCCAAGCCGGTGAGCGCGAAGGAGTTGCGCACGCAGGTGTCGGCGGCCCTGCGCCGCTACGCGACGCTCAAGCAGATCCCGGCGCTGCAGCGGGCCGCGGCGGGCGCGGCGGCCGCGCCCTCACTCGCTGCGGAGCGCGCTCGCCCGACTCCCCAGCGCCCGCCCCCTGGCGGCGGCTAGCCAGGCCTCGAGCGCCTCGGCCGACATCGGCCGGCCCAGGTGGAAGCCCTGGGCGATGTCGCAGCCGAAGTGGCGCAGCTGCGCGAGCTCGTGCTCGGTCTCCACGCCCTCTGCGACCACCGTGAGCCCGAGGTTGTGGCCGAGCTCGATGGTCGAGCGCACGATGGCGGCGTTGCGCTTGTCGGCCTCCATTCCGGAGACGAAGGCGCGGTCGATCTTGAGCTCGTTCACGGCGAGCTGCTTGATGTAGGCGAGCGACGAGTAGCCGGTGCCGTAGTCGTCGATCGAGGTCTCGATCCCCAGGTCGCGCAGCTTCCTCAGCGTCGACTGCGCGCTCTTCGGGTCTTCCATGAGGCCGCTCTCGGTGACCTCGAGGCACAGCATCCCCGGCGGCACCTCGGCCGCCAGCAGCGCCGCCCAGGTGTACTGCACGAGCGTGTCCTCCTGGCGCAGGTCGCGCGCCGAGACGTTCACGCACATGCGCACGTTCAGGCCCTCGCGGTGCCAGCGCCCGCACTGGTCGATGGCCTTGCCCAGCACCCAGCGGGTGATCGCGCTGATGTAGCCGGTCTGCTCGGCGAACGGAATGAACTCGGCGGGGGGGATGAAGCCGCGCGTCGGATGGGCCCAGCGCACCAGCGCCTCGACCGCGGTGACGCGATCGTCGGCGAGGCTCATCTTGGGCTGGTAGTGCAGCACCAGCTCCTCGGACTCTACCGCGCGGCGCAGCTCGCCCAGGAGCGTGAGGAACTCCTGGCGGCGCTCGTCGTGCGTGGGATCGTAGACCGTGTAGCCGACCTTGCTGCGCTTGGCGTCGTACATCGCGACGTCGGCGGCGCGCAGGAGCGCCGGTGCGTCCGCGCCGTGCTCGGGAAAGGTCGAGATGCCGATCGAGGCGGCGATGTCCATCTGCTGGCCATCGACCACGAAGGGGGCCTCGAGGCCCTTCAGGATCTTGTCCGCGACCACGCGCGGGGCGGAGCTCGACCCGCCCGTGGCGAGCAGCACGGCGAACTCGTCCCCGCCCAGGCGCGCGACGATGTCCGAGTCGCGCAGCACCCGCCGCACGCGCGTGCCCACCTCGCGCAGCGCCTGGTCGCCCACCGGATGGCCGAGCGTGTCGTTGATGGCCTTGAAGCGGTCCATGTCGAAGAGGAGCACCGAGAGCTGGGTGCCGCCTCGCCGCGCCGTGCGTATCGCCTGGTCGAGCTGGGTGTTGAACATCGCCCGGTTGGGCAGTCCCGTGAGCCCGTCCTCGTAGGCAAGGCGCAGGATCTCGCGCTCGCGGCTCTCGATGCCGTCGAGCATGTGGTTGAAGCTCACCGCGAGCTCGCCGATCTCGTCGTGCTGGTCGACGTCGACGTGGCGCTTGTAGTCGCCTTCCTTCACGCGCCGCGCGGCCTCGGCGAGCTTCGAGACCGGGCGCGTGATGCTGCGGGCGATCACCAGGCTTCCGGCGACCAGGAGCGCGAGGCCGGCGAGCGTGAGCCAGAAGAACGAGGTGCTGATGCGGCGGAACGGCGCGAGCCCCACTTCGAGCGACTTCTGCAGCAGCGCCACGATCTCGGCCCCGCCGTCGATGGCGAGGGGCGCGGTGCGCGATTCGTAGTCCTCGCCGCCCAGCTCGAGGATGCGAAACCCGCCCGGCTCGGCCACGGGAGCGGCGAACGCCTCGATCAGCTCGCCGCGCAGCGACGCCGCGAGCGTCGAGGAATGGATCTGCCAGCCGGTGCCGCGCATGCGGCTCATGAACGACACCTCGAGGCCGGTGAGCTGGTTCAGCTCGCGCGCCACGCCGTCGTCGATCTCGAAGCCCAGGGCGACATACGCGATCGGGTCCGGCGCGAGCACCGGCACCACGACCAGCTGCTGCACGTGGCCGTCGATCAGCACGGTCGAGGATGCCTTGCCGGTGGAGGCGCTCTGCTCGACCAGCGCGGGAAAGACGAACGGCTTGCCGGTGAGGCCCTCGTCGCGCGTGTCGGCGCGCACGGCCCTGTCGAGGTCGACGAGCGTCATCACCGTCGCGCCCACGCGCGCGCCGTGGTTGCGCAGCACCGAGATGATGGTGCCGGTGTTGTTCGTGGCGATCGCCTGCCGGAAGGCGAAGTCCGCCGAAAGGATCGCTGCGGCCTGCTCGAGCCGCGCCTGGCGCTGCGTGAGGAGCTGCCGGAAGACGCGCTCGCCCTGCCCCAGCTCCTGGTCGATCGTCTGGCGCGCGATCTGGGAGTTGGCCCGGATCACGAGGAAGGCGCCCAGGCCCTGCACCAGCACCAGCAGGATCACGAAGAAGATGACGAGCCGCGCCCCCAGGCTCCTCAGGCGACGGCCCCTGGGCGGATCCGCGGGCGTCGCCGCTTCCATCAGTACTTCGCGCGGTCCAGCGGCGGCTTGTAGCGCGCCTTGCGCTGCGTGGTGTCGATCGCGAAGGCGAGGCGCGCGTTGGCTGCGGGCGAGTCCAGCGTCGCCGTCTGCGGCTGCGCCGCGGCGCGCTGGTTGGGGTGGTACGCGCGCACCTCGTAGCCGCCCGCGGGCAGGTCGCGCAGCCGTGCGGCGCCGGCCGCGTCGGTGCGCCCGTAGTGTGGCGTGGGCACCACCACGATGTAGGCGATCATCCAGTCGTGGATGTTGCATCCGAGCGTGACCACGCCGGGCTTGTCGAAGACGACCTCGGGAGAATTGCCGGTGTAGAGCTTGATCTCGAACGGCTTCGCGGGCGAGAACGAGTAGACGTGATGCAGGATCGGGTCGCGATTGGGGAAGGCGACCGGGGTGCCGGTCTGCAGCACGGTCACGAACGGGATGAACTCGCGCTCGATCTGCTCGATGGAGACGGTGCGCGCCGAGCGCGCATCCGCCGGGCCCGAGGCGGGCACGGCGTACACTGCCGCGTCGGCAACGGGCGCCCCGGCCGCGTCGCGCACCTGGATCTCCAGGGTCGCGGCGCCCGCGGGGCAGGCGCACAGCACGGCGGCAAGCAACGCCAGTCTGGACATCGTGTCGGGCCTGCGGGAGACTGATTCGATGGGTCGAATGCCAGGTTGGATTGTAGCGCCCCTCGCTTGCTTTCCGACCTTGTGCGTCGGGGCGCCGGGCGACATCGGTAACAGTCTTTTCTCGCTCGAGCTGCGCCCCCGCTACAACCACATCGAGGAGAGCGACCGGGCGGAAACGACCTCCGGCGGAACGGTGCGTGCGATCGCCGGCTGGCGCTGGGCGCCCTGGGGCGCCTGGCGCGTCACCGCCGAGGCGATCCACGCCGACCACTGGGGCCGCAAGCGCTTCAACGACGACCCGGCGCAGTTCTCGACCTCGCCCTACCCGCTGCTGCCGGACCCGCGCCACACGGGCGTGAACCAGGCGCACGTCGAGTACTCCGGTATCGAAGGGCTCATGGTGCGCGCCGGCCGCCAGCGGGTCGCGCTCGACAACCAGCGTTGGGTGAGCGACAACGACTTCCGCCAGATCCCGCAGCTCTTCGACGGCGCGACGGCCGTCTACACCGGGCTCGAGAACACGCAGCTCACCGCCGGGCGCTACGAGCGCATCCGCTCGACCTCGGGCGAGGTCGAGGATGCCGCGCTCACCGTCGCGCACGTGGCGTGGAATCCCGCTCCCGGGCACTCGGTCGCGGCCTTCGGCTACTTCCACGAGCAGGCGGAGATCTCGCAGTTCACGGGCTTCGCCGACAACTCGCATCGCGTATACGGCGTGCGCGTCGAAGGCACCGCGCGGCAGGAGTGCGTGGTCGAGGTGCCCTACGTGCTCGAGGTCGCGCGACAGCGGCCGCATGCCGGTGGCGATGCGCGCATCTCCGCACGCTACTGGCGCGCGGGCGTGGGGCTGGCGACCACGCACTGGACGCTGCGCTACGACCAGGAGACGCGCGGCAGCAACGCGGGCCTCTACGGCATGCAGATCCCGCTCACCGACTTCTACGCCTTCAACGGCTGGACGCTGCACTGGTTCACGGCCCCGCGCCAGGGCCTGCGCGATCGCTGGGTGACCGCGCGCTGGTCGCGCGGCCCGGTCACGCTCTACGCCGAGGCGCACCGCTTCCGCGCCGACTTCGGCTCCGCCGACTTCGGGCGCGAGCTCGACTTCGGCCTCACGTGGCGCGTCTGGCGCGACGGCGTCCTGCGGCTGCAGCATGCGCGCTACGATCCCGGCTCCGGGCGCCCCGACCCGGAGATCCGCAAGACCTGGCTCACCCTCACGCACACCTACTGATGGCCCTCGACAAGCACGACCTCGCCCAGCTCAGGCGCGCCAAGGAGCTGCTCGAGAATCCCGGCCTCGCCGCCAAGTTCTCCGCGGTGCTCGGCTCGCCGCTGGAGAAGGGCATGAAGATGCTGCCGGCGAAATGGCAGAAGACGGTGCACAGCGCCACCGAGGCCGCGCTCATGAAGGCGCTCGACGTCGCGGTCACCTCGCTCGGGCGCAAGCGCGCGGGGAGCTCGAACGATCGCCTGCACCGCTTCGCGGCGGCCGCCTCGGGCGCGGCCGGGGGCGCCTTCGGCATCGCGGCGATCGGCATCGAGCTGCCGCTCTCGACCACTCTCATCCTGCGCTCGATCGCGGAGATCGCCGCCGCCGAGGGCGAGGACCCGCGGCAGATCGAGACGAAGCTCGCCTGCATCACCGTGTTCGCGTTGGGAAGCACGAAGGACCAGCGCGACAACGCCACCGAATCGGGCTACTTCGCCGCGCGCGCGGCACTCGCCTCCGCGGTGAGCGAGGCCACCAAGTTCCTCGCCGAGAAAGGGCTCGGAAAGAGCGGGGCGCCCGCGCTGGTGCGCCTCATCGCGCTCATCGCGTCGCGCTTCGGCGTCGTGGTGTCGCAGAAGGCGGCGGCGCAGATGGTGCCCGTGATCGGCGCGGCCGGGGGAGCCATCATCAACACGCTCTTCATCGGCCACTACCAGGACATGGCGCGCGGCCACTTCATCGTGCGGCGGCTGGAGAAGATCCACGGCGCGGAGCCGGTGCGGCTCGCCTACGAGAAGGCCTAGGAAGGGTCCCTCAGCGCTCCCAGACGTCGGCGTACTGGCCCGTGCGGTTGAAGACCGCGCGAACGTACGAGCACACCGGGATGATCTTGCGGCCCTCCGCGCGCGCCCAGCGCACCGCGGCCTCGACCAGGTTGGGCGCCAGCCTGCCGCCGCGAAGCTGCGGATCGACCCACGTGTGGCCGACCACGATCGCGCCGGCATTGCTCGAATAGGTGAGCTCGGCGATGCGCCGGCCCTCGCGCTCGATGTAGAACTCGCCGCTGCCGTCGTGCTCGCGGTGCTGGACCGGGTCGGTGGCGTTCGTCGTCATGGCACCATTTTCCGCTAGGATTCTGCGCTGCGTTCCCCTTGGACCCACAAAAGGACGAAAAGATGCCCGCCTACG
>Ga0307505_10003006_pt1 | contig 11026 bp, 8 predicted proteins | sample 23_S_MG_FD_202183 | JGI IMG/M metagenome (GOLD analysis project Ga0307505, IMG submission 202183) | Soil microbial communities from Populus trichocarpa stands in riparian zone in the Pacific Northwest, United States - 23_S | ecosystem: Environmental > Terrestrial > Soil > Riparian zone > Trees... | reverse complement strand
GACGAGAGTGGAGGTGAGAGCTACAGCCTGAGCCTGACCCTCAGTGAAGATACCTGCGGAACATTTGAGTCATGGGACAGAACCATCGCGTGGCCTGACAACTCGCGTTAGCCTCGGGTGCCTTGAGCCGCCACTGCCAGTGAGTCGAGCGGGGGCGGCGATACACGCCATGGTCAGGTTTAGGCATCTCGTCAGTGGTCATGGCTCATTGCTCAAGTGACACACTGAAAGTACACACCGACCGCCTGCAAACCCTTGTCAGCACTCAAGTTGTTGGTGCGAAAGGGAAATCCGCAGAGAAGGGTGACGAGCCTTACCCCCGGCACTGGTCACAACGGTTGGGGCTGCTTCGTTCCCGACCTGACCCGGTTGGCCGCGCTTCCATGCGGGGAGGCCCGTCAAGGGCGATTGTAGGTGAGGCCGGGTTGCGCCTCAGCGCAGTTGCAGATCGCCGGCGGCGAAGTGCAGGCCCAGCGGTTCGATCAGCAGTTCCTTCTCGCCGGCCTCGACCACGCCGGCCAGCGTGGCCGGCACACCCTGGGCGGCCGCCACTTCGACCGTGCGCTGTGCGTGTTCGGCCGGCACGAACAGCGCAAAGCCTGCGCCCATGTTGAGCGTGCCATAGGCCTCGTGGTCGTCCTGTTGCGCCTGCTGCTGGATGAAGCTCAGCACCGGCGGCACCGGCGGCAGGCTCAGCACGCGGTAGCGCAGCGGCTTGGGGTGGCGCAGCAGCTTGCGCCAGCCGTGGCCGGTGATGTTGGATGCGTAATGCGGCGTGATGCCGGCGCGGAACAGCGCCTCGGTCACCGGCGAATACAGCAGCGTCGGCGCGAGCAGCGCGTCGCCGTAGCTCAGCCCCGGCTGCACTTGTGTCAGGTAGCCCTGCGGCAGCCGCTCGACCAGCTTGCGCGCCAGGCTCAGCCCGTTGGCATGAATGCCGCTGGAGCCGAGCAGCACGATGGCATCCCCCGGGCCGAGTTTGTCGCCCAGCGTCAGCCGCTGCTTGGGGTTGACCAGGCCGGTGCACGAGGCCGCGAGGTCGATGCGCCCGGGTTCGACGATGCCGGCCAGCGCCGGCGTCTCGCCGCCGCCCCAGGCCACCTGGCACCGGTCGCAGGCGCGCTTCCAGCCCTCGACCAGGGCCTGCGCGCGCGGCGCGTCGCCGAACCAGTCCGAGCCGCCGGCCGCCCAGTAGGCCTGCACCACCAGCGGCGTGGCGCCGACGGTGATCAGGTCGTTGATGGCCATCGCGATGGTGTCCTGCGCGATGGCGTCGTAGTAGCTGCGGCCGGTGAGCTGCGCCATCGCATCGGCCACCAGCGCCTTCGAGCCCAGGCATTCGACGATGCTGGCCAGGTAGAAGGGGCCCACGTCCACCACGTAGGCCGATTCGCCGCGCGAGGCCTGCACCTCGCTGAAGCCATGTGCTTGCAGGTGTATCGCGGTGGCCGCGGCGGCGCGCTGCGCGGCCACCTTCAGCGGATCGATCAGGTCATAGTCGACCCCGGACTGGCGGTAGCTGAGTGGCATGTTCATGCGGGCACATTATCCGGCAGCCCCCGTGGCCGAGCGGGGTGCGCTGCGTAGAATGAAGTGCATGTCCTATGTCGTGCTCGCCCGCAAGTACCGGCCCCGCAGCTTCGAGCAGATGGTGGGCCAGGAACACGTGGTGCGCGCGCTGAGCAATGCCCTGCAGCAGCAGCGGCTGCACCATGCCTACCTGTTCACCGGCACGCGCGGCATCGGCAAGACCACGGTGTCGCGCATCCTCGCCAAGAGCCTCAATTGCACCGGGCCCGACGGCAGCGGCGGCATCACCGCCACGCCTTGCGGTGTGTGCAGCGCCTGCGTCGAGATCGACGAAGACCGCTACATGGACTATGTCGAGCTCGATGCCGCGTCCAACCGTGGCATCGACGAGGCGCGCGACCTGCTGGAACGTGCCGCCTACAAACCCGGCATCGGCCGCTTCAAGGTCTTCATGATCGACGAGGCCCACCAGCTCACCAAGGACGCCTTCAGCGCGCTGCTGAAGACGCTGGAAGAGCCGCCCGAGTACCTGAAGTTCGTGTTGGCCACCACCGACCCGGAAAAGATGCTGCCCACGGTGCTGAGCCGCTGCCTGCAGTTCAACCTGCGGCCGATGGCGCCCGAAGTGGTGCAGCAGCACCTGCAGCAGGTGCTGCAGGCCGAAGGCGTGGCCAGCGATGCGGCCTCGCTGCGGCTGCTGGCGCGTGCGGCTCGCGGGTCGATGCGCGATGCGCTGTCGCTCACCGACCAGGCCATCGCCTATGGCAGCGGCCGCATCGAAGAAGCCGGCGTGCGTTCGATGTTGGGTGCGGTCGACCAGGGCCATGCCGCGGCCCTGGTCGAGGCGCTGGCGCAGCGCGACGGGCCGGCGCTGCTGGCGCGGCTGGACACGCTGCGCGGGCTTGGCCTGTCGGCCGACGGCACGCTGGAATCGATGGCGGTGCTGCTGCAGCAGATGGCGGTGCAGCAGGCGGTGCCGGGCACGCTGGAGGCGGCCGATCCGGACCATGCCGATGCGCTGCGCCTGGCGTCGCTGATGCCCGCCGACGAGACGCAGCTGCTCTACAGCATCGTGCTGCAGGGCCGCGGTGAACTGCATCTGATGTCCGATGAGTACAGCGCGCTGACGATGGTGCTGCTGCGCATGCTGGCCTTTGCGCCGCCACCGCCTGCCGGGCGCAGCGCGCCGCCGGCCGTGCGCGCGCCGGCACCGGTGGTGGCGCCAGGCGCTGCACCCGCGATGCGCAAGTCGGCACCACCGCCGGCCGCCGAGGAACCGCCGCCGTGGGTGGACGCGCCGCCACCCGAGGCAGAGAGCGCCACACCCGGCGGCAGTGCCACGTTGCGTGCGGCGTCGCCGCCGGCGATGGCCGTGCCAGCGCCGCCCGCGGCCACGGACTTGGTCGCCACGCCGCTGGGCGATCGCTGGGCCGAGGTCGTGGCCGGCCTGCTGCGCAGCGGCGCCGTCACGGCGCTGGTGCGCGAACTGGCCCAGCAGGCCGGGCTGGCGCGCATCGACGCCAGCACGCTGCCCGCTACCTGGCACCTGCAGGTCGAGCGCGATTCGCTGCGCACCGACGCGCTGCGCGACAAGCTGTGCCAGGCGCTGGGGGCGGCGCTTGGCGAACCGCTGCAGCTGATGCTGCACGACGAAGTGCCGCAGGATTCGCCCGCACGCCGCGATGCGGCCGAGCGCGAACGCCGCCAGCAGCGCGCCGAGGCAGCGATCCGCAACGACCCGCTGGTGCTGGACCTGATGTCGCAGTTCAAGAGCGCGCGCATCGTGCCCGGTTCGATCAAACCCATCTGACCCGAAAGGAACCCACACCATGATGAAGAACCAGTTGGCCGGCCTGATGAAGCAGGCGCAGGCGATGCAGGAGAACATGAAGCGCGCGCAGGACGAACTGGCGGCGATCGAAGTCGAGGGCCAGTCCGGCGCCGGGCTGGTGAAGGTGGTGATGACCTGCAAGCACGACGTCAAGCGGGTGGCCATCGACCCCAGCCTGCTGTCCGACGACAAGGACATGCTCGAAGACCTGGTGGCTGCGGCCTTCAACGACGGGGTGCGTCGCGCCGAGGAAGTGAGCCAGGAGAAGATGGGCAAGCTCACTGCAGGCATGCCCATGCCTGCGGGCATGAAGTTCCCGTTCTAGCGCCGTGCGCACGGCCGAAGTCAGCCTCGATGCGCTGATCGACGCCTTGCGCCGCCTGCCCGGCGTGGGGCAGAAATCGGCGCAGCGCATGGCCTACCACCTGCTGCAGAACGACCGCGCCGGTGCCGGCCGGCTGGCGTCGGCGCTGCAGCAGGCGCTGGCGCAGATGCAGCATTGCGAGCGCTGCCACACCTTCACCGAACACCGCATCTGTGCCACCTGCGAGGACACCACGCGCGATGCGCGCTTGCTGTGCGTGGTGGAGACACCCGCCGACCAGGCGGCGTTGGAGCGCAGTGGCGGCTACCGCGGCCTGTACTTCGTGCTGATGGGGCGGCTCAGCCCGCTGGACGGCATCGGCATCCACGACATCGGCGCGCTGCCCCTGCTCGAGCGTGCCGGCGATGGTGTCGTCGAAGAGGTGATCCTGGCCACCGGCTTCAGCGCCGAAGGCGAAGCCACCGCGCATGCGCTGGGCGAGGCGCTGCGCTCGCGCGGGTTGAAGGTGACGCGCCTGGCACGCGGTGTGCCTGCCGGCAGCGAACTGGAATACGTGGACCTGAGCACCATTGCCCACGCGCTGGTGGACCGGCGCTGAGCGTGCCTAAAGCTTGGAATCATCGCCCTGACTCGCCGCCACCTTGGAGGTGGGCTTGGCGGCGGGCTTGCTGGCCGTGGTGCGTTTGACAGGGGCCTTCTTGGCTGCAGTGGCCCGCTGTGTCGGCTTGCTGGCTGCTCGCTTGCCGGCCGTGGGGCTGGCAGGCCTGAAGACGACGATGGTCTGGCCCGGCCTGAAGCGTGCATCGGTGCCGACGCCGTTCCACTGCGCCACCTGGTCGGCACTGACGCGGTGGCGCCTGGCCACGGCGGCCACCGAGTCGCCCTTCTTGCCGGCCTTGAAGCTGACGCGGCGGCCCGGCGGACGGTCGGGGGCCAGCAGCATCATGGCGTTGTCGGCGATCTGCCCGGACACGTCGGTCGTCTTGTTCGCGCCGCGCGGCACCAGCAGCGTCGAGCCGGTCTTGACCAGCATGCGCGGCGGGATGCGGTTGACGCTGCGCAGTTGTTCCTCGCTCATGCCGACCCGGCGCGCCACCTCGGCAGGCTTGAGCGTCGCCGGTGCCACCCAAGCCGTCCAGCTGGCCAGCGGTGCGTCGTGTGTGCGCAGGTTGCGCAAGAACAGCGTGGCGTTGTCGTAGGGCAGCAGCACCTGCGGCGTGCCGGCGGCCAGGATCACCGGCTTGTTCATCTGCGGGTTCAGCGCCTGGAACTCGTCGAGCGAGATGCCGGCCAGGCGCGCGGCGACATCGACGTCGATGTCGTTGGTGATCGGCACGGTCAGGAAGTAGGGGTGGTTCTCCAGCGGAGGCAGCGTGATGGCGAAGGCCTGCGGCTGCATCACGATGTTCTTCACCGCCTGCAGCTTGGGTACGTAGTTGCGCGTCTCATCGGGCATGCGCAGGCTTTCGTAGTCGGTGGGCCGCCCGGCCTTCTGGTTGCGCTGGATGGCGCGCTGCACGCTGCCCTGGCCCCAGTTGTAGGCCGCCAACGCCAGATGCCAGTCGCCGAACTGCCGATGCAGCATCTGCAGATAGTCCAGCGCCGCGCGCGTCGACGCCAGCACGTCGCGGCGGTCGTCGCGGAACAGGTTCTGCTTCAGGTCGAAGTCCTTGCCGGTGGCGGGCATGAACTGCCACATGCCGGAGGCGCGCGCCACCGACATCGCCTGCGGATTGAACGCGCTTTCGATGAAGGGCAGCAGCGCCAGTTCGGTGGGCATGCCGCGCTTGTCGATTTCCTCGACCACATAGAACAGGTAGCGGCTGCCGCGCTCGGTCATGCGCTGCACATAGTCGGGCCGCGATGCGTACCACTGCTGCCACTTCAGGACGAGTGCGTTGTCCAGGTCGGGCATGGCGAAGCCGGCACGCACGCGCACCCACAGGTCGCTGCGTGCGTTGGCGTCGTCGCTGTCGCCATCGACGAAGACCGAAGGCCGCAGCGGGTCGATCGCGAACAGGTAGGGCTGGCCGCTGGCCTGCACGGTGTCGGACGCGGGCGTCGGCGCGTCAACCGGGGGCGGCAGCTGCGCGACCGGCGCGGATGCAGCGACAGCCGGTGCCTCGGCCGCGACCGGCACATCACTGCCCGGCGGCGGCGTGGCACAACCCGAGAGCGCCGCGGCCAGGACCCAGGCGCACAGCCAGACCGGGCCGCGCGGCAGGGTCCGGACGGCACCTGTCATCGGGCCTTCGGTCGCACAGCGGCGACAGCCATTCGAGCCGGCACGATGGGCGCACGTCGCGCCACTAGAATGCCCCGCGCATCCGCCGGAGCGCGCCCGCTGCGCCGGTTGGCGCGGCAGGGCTTCCGGAAGCCGTCGTGTCTGAAGGCGTGAGAGGCTGTCGTCGTCATGGTTCTCGAGGCATCGATTATAGAGTTGGCTGCCTGGATGCGAAGTGCTCCAGGCCAGTGTCTGTTGCGTTGGGAACAGCAACATCTGGATCAAGCGGTCGCCGATGTGTTCGGATATCACGCCTTGCAGCTCGGTCTGCCCGAGCTGCAGGGTCTGCGTGCCAACCGCATGCCGCATCGCTGGGTGGCCAGCGACTCGACGCAGGCCGTTGCGCCGCTGCCGCTGCCCGTCGAGGGCGAGCCGATCAGCCTGCCCTTCGACGCAGACGCAGCGCTGCACTGCGACTTCGATGCCTTGCCCTTCCCGAACCAGAGCCTGGACCTGGTGGTGCTGCCGCATGCGCTGGAGCTGTCGCGCGACCCGCACCTGACGCTGCGCGAGGTCGAGCGCGTGCTGGTGCCGGAGGGGCGCGTGATGATCCTCGGCTTCAACCCCGCCAGCATGTGGGGCCTGCGCCAGCGCCTGGGGCGGGCGCGCAGCGCCGTCGGCCTGGGTGGCCGCGGTACGTTGTTCCTGCCGCGTGCCGGCGAGTTCCTCGGCTACTGGCGGCTGCGCGACTGGCTGCGGCTGCTGAGTTTCGAGGTCGAGGGCGGGCGCTTCGGCTGCTTTCGCCCGCCGTACCGATCGGCGCGCTGGCTCGAACGCAGCGCCTGGATGGAAGGCGTGGGCGAGCGCTGGTGGCCGGTGTTCGGTGCGGTCTACTTTCTCGTGGCGGTCAAGCGCGTGCGTGGCATGCGCCTGGTCGGCCTGGCGCGCAACGAAGCGCGCAAGTCGCGCAAGGCGGCCGCTGTGGTGGCGAACCGCCAGCGCCAACCGGTCGAGGAGCTGTGTGAATGAAGGAAGTGGTGATCTACACCGACGGCGCCTGCAAGGGCAACCCCGGCCCCGGCGGTTGGGGCGCGTGGCTGCGCAGCGGCGCACACACCAAGGAACTGTTCGGCGGCGAGGCGCTCACGACCAACAACCGCATGGAGCTGACGGCGCCCATCGAGGCGCTGGCGTCGTTGAAGCAGCCCTGTGCCGTGACCATCTTCACGGACAGCCAGTATTTGCGCAACGGCATCAGCAGCTGGATCCATGCGTGGAAGGCGCGCGGCTGGAAGACCGCTGATCACAAACCGGTGAAGAACATCGACCTGTGGCAGCGGCTCGACGCCTTGGTCAACCAGCATCAGGTCAAGTGGCAATGGGTCAAGGCTCATGCCGGCGACCCAGGGAACGAACGCGCCGACGCGCTGGCCAACCGCGGTGTCCCGGCCCCCTGATCCGGGACTCACATGGAATTGCGCCAACCGCTAAAGTGCTTGAACTCGAAAAGGACGAACGCTTGAAAAAGGTCCATACCTGGGTGGCGTTGCTGGGCATAGCGATGCTGGCCGCAGCGGCCTGGTGGTGGCAGAACCGGCCGCAGGTCAACCCGCCGGCCGATCTGGCGCCGGCGCGCGCCGGCGCGGGTACGAATGCGGCAGCGGGCCCCGCTGCGCCAAGCGGCCCGGTCAGCGTCGAGGTCGGCAAGGTCGAGGCGATGACGCTGGCCGACGACGCGCAGGCGGTGGGCTCGCTGCAGTCGCGCCAGGGCGTGGTGCTGCGGCCCGAGGTCAGCGGCCGCGTGGAGTCGCTGGGTTTCAGCGACGGCCAGCGTGTCAAGCGCGGCCAGCTGCTGGTGCAGCTGGACGACACCTTGCAGCAGGCGCAGCTGAAGCAGTCCGAGGCGCAGGCCAGCATCGCGCGCACCAACCTGCAGCGCAACCGCGAGCTGGTGGCCGAGAACTTCGTCAGCCAGAGCGCGGTCGATCAGAGCGCCGCGGCGCTGGAGGTGGCCGAAGCGCAGGTGGCCCTGTCCAAGGCGCAGCTCGCGCGCATGCGCATCGTCGCGCCCTTCGACGGCATCGCCGGCATCCGCAGCGTCAACCTGGGCGACTATGTCAAGGACGGCGCCGACCTGGTGAGCATCGAGGACCTGTCGCAGGTGCTGGTGGACTTCCGCCTGCCCGAGCGCTTCATTGCCCGCGTCAAGCCCGGGCAGACGGTGGAGGTGAGCCTGGACGCGATTCCCGACCAGCGCTTCACCGGCCGCATCGACGCTCTCGATTCGGTGATCGATGCCAACGGCCGTTCGCTGCTGGTGCGCGCGCGGCTGGACAACCCCGGTGGTGTGCTCAAGTCGGGCCTGTTCGCGCGCACGCGCATCGTCTTCTCCCAGCGCGAGAACGCGCTGGTGGTGCCCGAGGAAGCGCTGGTGCCGCAGGGCGGCAAGCAGTACATCTTCAAGGTGGTCGATGGCGCCAACGGCAGTGTGGCGCAGCGCATCGAGGCGCGCATCGGCCTGCGCCTGCCCGGCAAGGTCGAGGTGCTGGAAGGGCTGGCCGCGGGCGATCTGGTGGTGACGGCCGGCCAGGCCAGGCTGGGGGGTGGCGAGGCGGTGCCGCTGAAGGTGGTGGACATCGCCCCTGCCGGCGCGCCGCGCGGGCCGGGCAACGGCGCCGCCGCAGCCCGCGCGCCCTCGCCCTGAGGACCGAAGGCCATGCGTATCTCCGAAATCTCCATCCGTCGCCCGGTCTTCGCGACCGTGATGTCGCTGATGATCGTGCTCATCGGCCTGGTGTCCTTCGACCGCCTGGCGGTGCGCGAGTACCCGCGCATCGACGAGCCGGTGGTCACTGTCACCACCAAGCTGATCGGCGCCTCGTCCGAGGTCATCGAATCGCAGGTGACCAAGCCGCTGGAAGACTCCATCGCCGGCATCGACGGCGTCGACATCATCACCTCGATCTCACGCTCCGAGCAGAGCCAGATCACGGTGCGCTTCAAGCTCGAGAAGAGCCCCGACGACGCCGCCGCCGACGTGCGCGACCGCGTCTCGCGCGTGCGTGCGCGGCTGCCCGACGCCATCGACGAGCCGGTCATCGCCAAGGTCGAGGCCGACGCCACGCCGACCATCTGGCTGGCCTTCACCAGCGACACGCTGAGTCCGCTGGAAGTCACCGACGTCATCAACCGCATCGTCAAGCCGCGGCTGCAGACGGTGCCGGGCGTGTCCAACGTGCAGGTCAACGGCGACCGGCTGTTCTCGATGCGCATCTGGCTCGACCCGGACAAGCTCGCCGCCTATCGGCTGACGGTACAGGACGTCGAGGACGCGATCCGCAAGCAGAACCTGGAGGTACCGGCCGGGCGCATCGAAAGCCAGCAGCGTGAATTCAGCGTCACCGCGCGCACCGACCTCAATACCGTGCCGCAGTTCGCCGACATCGCGCTGAAGTCGGCGAGCGGCTACACGGTGCGGCTGCGCGACGTGGCGCGCATCGAGCAGGGCCCGGCCAGCGAGCGCAGCAGCGTGCGCCTGAACGGCCAGCCCTCCATTTCCACCGGCATCATCCGCAACGCCACCGCCAACCCGCTGGAGATCTCGGCCGCGGTGCGCAAGATCATGCCGCAGATCCAGGCCGAGCTGCCGCCCGGTGTGACGGTGCAGGTGGCCAACGACAACGCCGTCTTCATCGACCGTTCGGTCAAGTCGGTCTACAAGACCATCGCCGAGGCGGTGCTGCTGGTGGCGCTGGTGGTGTTCGTGTTCCTGCGCACGCTGCGCGCGTCGATCATCCCGATGGTGACCATTCCCGTCAGCCTGATCGGTGCCTTCGGCATCATGGCCGCGGCCGGCTTCACCATCAACACGCTGACCTTGCTGGCGCTGGTGCTGGCCATCGGCCTGGTGGTCGACGATGCCATCGTCGTGCTGGAGAACATCTTCCGCCACATCGAAGAAGGCCTGGAACCGTTCCAGGCGGCGCTGAAGGGTGCCAAGGAGATCAGCTTCGCGGTGGTGGCGATGACGCTGACCTTGGCCGCGGTGTACGCGCCGCTGGCCTTCACGCCCGGGCGTACCGGGCGGCTGTTCACCGAATTCGCGCTGACGCTGGCCGGCGCGGTGGTGGTCTCGGGCTTCGTCGCGCTGACGCTGACGCCGATGATGTGCAGCAAGCTGCTGCGCCACAACCCGTCGCCGAACCGTTTCGACCGCGGCATGGAACGCGTGCTGGTGGCCTTGAGCAAGGGCTACGGCCGTGCGCTCGGCTGGGTGCTGACGCAGCGCTGGATCGTGCTGCTCGTCATGGCCGCAGCCGCGGGCGGCAGCTGGTGGCTGTTCAGCAACGCCAAGAGCGAGCTGGCGCCGCTGGAAGACCGCGGCGTGATCCTGGCCACGGTCAACGCGCCCGACGGCGCCACGCTGGACTACACCGCGCGCTACCTGCGCGCCATCGAGACCATCGGCCGCAGCTACCCGGAGTTCGACCGCGTCTTCGTCGTCGCCGGCAACCCGACGGTGTCGCAGGGCGTGTCCTTCATGCGTACCGTCGACTGGGACGATCGCACGCGCAGCACGCAGGAGCTGGCGCGCGCGCTGCAGCCGCAGTTCCAGGGGCTGCCCGGCGTGACGGCCTTCCCGATCACGCCGCCCAGCCTGGGGCAGGGCTTCCGCGAGCGCTCGATCAACTACGTCGTCGTCACCAGCGACAGCTACGACAACCTGGCGAGCGTGTCGCAGCAGTTCCTGGCCGAGATGGCGAAGAACCCCGGCTTCGTGCAGCCCGACACCGACCTGCGGCTGAACAAGCCGGAGATCTTCGTCGAGGTGGACCGCGCGCGTGCGGCCGACATGGGCGTCAACGTCGATGCGGTGGCGCGCACGGTGGAGACCATGCTCGGCGGGCGTGCGGTGACACGCTACAAGCGCGACGCCGAGCAGTACGACGTGATCGTGCAGACTGCAGTAAGCGGCCGCACGACGCCCGAGGACATCGAGAAGCTCTTCGTGCGCGGCCGCGGCGAAGCGATGGTGCCGCTGAGCTCGCTGATCAAGGTGCGCGAGGCGGTCAGCCCGCGCGAGTTGAACCACTTCAACCAGCGCCGCTCGGTGGCG
>Ga0307505_10003005_pt1 | contig 11028 bp, 11 predicted proteins | sample 23_S_MG_FD_202183 | JGI IMG/M metagenome (GOLD analysis project Ga0307505, IMG submission 202183) | Soil microbial communities from Populus trichocarpa stands in riparian zone in the Pacific Northwest, United States - 23_S | ecosystem: Environmental > Terrestrial > Soil > Riparian zone > Trees... | reverse complement strand
CGTCCCATCCTCACCACCTCCTCGTCCGCAACGTCCCTATTACAACGGCAACCGCATCGGTGGAAGAATCAAACAACTCCCCACAGAAAATCGACAGTCCCGAAAGCCGGGGTCCACCTGGTATCCAGATGGATTCCGGCTTTCGCCGGAATGACGATCAAACGCAGCGTCTTCAATCGTGCGTGATCCGGTACTTCACCACACCGGCGACGCCGGGGCCGCGCAGCAGTCCGTTGCCAGGATTTGACAGAGCCTGCCAGCGTCCTATCGTGTCGAACCATGAAGCAGCACACGTCGATGAATATCTCCCTGCCCTCGGATCTGCGTCAGCTCGTGGACGAGAAGTTGGAACGGGACCGCTACAGCTCCGCCAGTGAGTACATCCGAGAGTTGATCCGCGAGGACATGAAGCGGGAAGCCCGACAGGGGGTCGATGCGCTCCTCTTGAAGAGTCTCGCCTCGAACAAGCGCGAAGTCACTCCTGCCTGGAAGAAGGAGAAGGAAGCGCTCATCGCCAGCACCATTCGCCCCGCTAGGAGACGCTCCCGTTCGTGACCCGCACGCTCGTCGTCACCGAAGTCGCCGACGAAAACATCGACGAGCAACTCGTCTTCTTCGCCGGCGAGGACCCTGACCTCGCGCGTCGATTTCTCTCCGCCCTCTACGACAACGCTTTCCCTGCCCTGCTGCGGTTTCCTCAAGTGGGAACACGCTGGAAGAGCAACAAACCGGCGCTGTCGGAAGTCCGCTGGAGGCGGGTTCCGGACTTCCCCAACCACATCATCTTCTACCGCCCGACGAAGAAGACGGTAGAGATTCTCTGGGTCCTGCATGGCTCACGCGATCTGCCGTTCATCCTTGAAGAGGACTAGCCGATTCCGCGAAGCCGCTTCGCAACAGCACGGGAACAAACGTCACTCGGGATTCGCCGCTAGCTCCGCTGCCACTGATTGAAACGCTCCGAGCGCGGCCTGCAGATTCTCTACGATCTCTGCGGCGATGTTGCTCTGCAGGAGAACTCGAATCAACCGATTCACGGTGTGGAGCTCCCCATCCCACTCCTTGGTAAAACGGGGCCCCTTGGCGTGCTTGGCGTCTTGGCGCGCGAAAAAAAATCAACGCCGAGTCGGCTAGAGCGACAGAATCGACACACCGGCGACGCCTGGGGCGCCGTAGAGCTGGGTGTAGCCGACCTTTGGGTTGCCCGGCACCTGTCGGTCGCCAGCGGCGCCGCGCAGTTGCAGCACGATCTCGTGGATCTGGCGCAGCCCCGAGGCGCCGATCGGCTCGCCGTTGGCGATCAAGCCGCCGTCGGTGTTCACCGGCAGACGGCCGCCGATCTCCAGCTCGCCATCCGCGATCAGTGCCTCCTGCTCGCCGTCGGCGCAGAACCCGTTCTCCGCGAGGTGGATGACCTCGGCTCCGGCGTCGGTGTCCTGCAGCTGGATGACGTCGACGTCCTCCGGCCCGATGCCGGACTTCTCGAACGCCGCGCGCGACGCATCGACCGTCGGCCCCACGGTCTCCTCGATCGGCAGCCACGGGCTGTGCACTTCGAAGGCGCCGAGCCGCCGCGTTCGCACCGCGCTGGCGCGCAGGTAGATCGGCTTGTCGGTGTAGCGATGCGCGCGGTCGGCGCGGCAGAGGACCACCGCCGCGGCGCCTTCGTCGGGGCTGCAGAACATGTACTGGGTCAGCGGGTAGTTCAGCATGCGCGAGCCGAGGATGTCCTCCTCGGAGATCGGCTTGCGCCGAAACGCGTTCGGGTTGAGGGCGCCGTTGCGCAGGTTCTTGGCGACGACCCGGGCGAGGGTGGACGACGAGATCCCGTGGTCGTGCATGTACTTGTTGATCTTCATGCCGAAGAACTTGGGAGTGAGGAACTGGCCGACCTCGCCGTACCAGGACGGACAGGCGTAGAGGCGGGGGTCGGCGCTGAAGGCGCCGGGCAGATGCTTGTCCATGCCGATCGCGATGCCGAGATCGTATTCACCGAGGCGAATGGTGTCCGCGGCCAGCGCCAGAACGCTGCCCGCGGTGGCGCAGCCGTTGTATGCGTTGGTGAAGGGAATGCCGGTGAGGCCCAAGAGCGCCACCACCGCGTCGGGGTTGTCGATCTCGTAGCTGCCGGCGAACCCGAACTGGATGTCGCGCCACGCGACGCCCGCGTCGGCGAGGGCGCGCCGGATGGCGATGGCACCCATCTCGATGCCCGTCACCTCGCCAAAGCGGCCGAACGGATGCAGTCCCACTCCTATGATCGCGACGTCCACGCCATGTCCTCCTTGCGTCTGCTCCGCCGGCGCCGATCAGGCAGCCGGCTGGAAGGCGAACGTGACCACCTCGTTGCCGTCGCCGTCGGTGCGCAACGGCACCAACACCAACTCCATGTCCATGCCGATGCGCAGACCCTCGGTCACCGTCAGGCGCGCTTCAACCTTCACCTCGTCGCCGAGCTGCACGTAACCGACGCCGTACGGGACGAACGCTTTGCCGGTCGGCCCGGCGTACGGCGGCGATGGCGGCGGGAACTCCTGCGTCGTCCACGCCCACAGGTGGCCGCGCCGCGGCAGCAGGTGCTCCGCCATCTCGGTGGCGGCACAGCGCGGGCACGATTCCTGAGCGGGAAAGGTGACGATCCTGCAGGCCCGACACTGGCTGCCGATCAGCCGGGGTTCGTCGGCGGGCCAGGTGAACACGCCTGCCGCCACGGGGATACGAGCCATCGACAAACACTCCGTCTTGATGAGGGGGTGAGACTGAAAATGCAGTTCTCGCACGAGGAGAGGACGCTTGCCAGACACTCAGTCTTTTTTCCAAAGGTCGGGATCGTTCCAGGCGCGGTCGAGCGGTTCCATGCCGCCGCCAATGGGGGTGAACTGGGTCATGCCCAGCAGCTCCATGGTCTGCCCGTAGCCGAGGTCGTTGACGGCCGCGCGCTTGAACTCCTGCACGAACGTGCGGCGCGTGTGGCGCAGGACGATCGGCGAGAAGCGGATGAGGTAGCGCGCGATCTCCCAGGCGCGATCCAGCAACGCGGCCTTCGGCAAGACTTCGTTGACCGCGCCCCACTCATGCGCCATCTGCGCCGTGATCTTTTGACCCATCAATTGAGCGTAGCGATAGCGATTGCGGCCGAGGACCAGCGGCCAGATATTCTGCAGCCCGTCGCCGGGCGACAGGTTGCGCGGGAAGTGGGCCAGGTCCTGGAAGTACGCGTCGTCGGAGGCGAGCACGATGTCGCACATCAGAGCCAACTCCGAGTGGATGTTGGAGGGGCCGTTGACCGCCGCGATCATGATCGCGTCGATCTCCAGCAGGTTGGTGTGGCGGAGCCGTCCGTACCATCCCATCTCTTCCGCCCATTCCGGCGGCGCCTTGAAGAAGGGCCGCTTCGACTCCTGACCCCACTGCGCGTTGAACGTCTCACCGGTGCCCGTGTAGATCACGACGAGCACGGAGCGGTCGCCGGCGATGTCGTTGAAAAGGTTGGCGATGTCGTGATGCGTTCGCTCGTCCCAAACCGCGGGACCGCCGTCGCGGTGCATGCGCATCAGCAGGATGCCGTCGTCGGTCTTCTCCAAGGCGAAATCCGGGTAGCGGTCGCGGTACTCCGCGAACACGGTCAGGCGCGGCATGGTGTCTCCTTAGCAGCCCGTTGAAAAACAGGACGCGGGCTGCAAACGGTCTTCAGGCGCCATGGCTGCGTTGCGAAATCCTCAACAAAAGTCCCGACTTTGTTTCCGGCTTCGCGCCTTGCCTCAGTGGCCCATCGGAGCCCGGTACGGGCGCACGGGGGCCGAGACCACGATGCGCCTGAATCCTCGTTTTCGCTCTCGCGCCTGTTTTCCAACGGACTGTTAGCTGTCACGGGCGGGGCTCCAGGATGCGATCGATTCGCGCCGATCCGCTGTTGATCACCTCGGGCTGTTTCCAGACCTCCACCGCGTACGACACCATCAGGAGAGAGTACAGCAGTTGCAGGAGTCGTTCGGCGTCGGCCGGCATGTCGTCGAGCGGAAATTGCTCGCAGTGGGCGATGGCGTCCTCGGCGCGCGGAAAGAAGGCGTCGTAGAACGCCTGCATCTCCGCCATCGAGCTGTTCAACCGAAGCGCCCAGCGCTGCGGCTCCGTGGCCAGGCACCAGGTGGCCGCCCACCGTTCCATCTCGATGAACCGCGGCGGCAGTAGCGCATCGCTCATCGCGTCGGCTCCTCCGCCCGTTCGCTCGAACGGGCAGCGTAGGCGGCGACCCACTCGCCGACCGTCTTGTGGAAATGGCGCACGAGGATCTCCTGGTCGTTGAGCGGAAAGTCGTCGAACGCTCCCTGCTCGAGTCCCATCTGCGTGCCGTCGAGTGTTCCGCAGTCCTGCAGCCCGTACTCTTTGAACGTGAGCGCGGCGTACTCGCGCGCCAGGCGCTCGCGGGCGTTCCGCGCCGGCACGAAGTAGAGATCGCCCTCGAACACGTGCGTGTTGTGCGACGTGGGCCAGTACCGATAGGTGACGAACCAGCGGCGCTCGTAGATGAGGATTTCGAGGTTCGGGAAGACCTGGAAGTTGTCGATGCCCCAGCGCGGGATGCCGGATGGATTGACGCCCGGGAGTGTCGCGCCGAGGTCCGGCGCGTCCCACGGACCCGTGCTGCCGCTGCGGGTCAGCGCCTCTGCCGGGTAGAGATGCTCCGCCGGCCAGTTGTGTTTGTGGGTACCGCTCGTGCTCACCATCCGGTGCGGCCCGTCGAGCTGGTAGTGCGCGCCCTCGAACTCGTATTCGGGATTTTGCGCCTCGGGTGTGGGGCCGAGCTGGTGCGTGTGCAGCGGCGGCACGTGGTAGTACTCCTGGAACGCGTCGCTGAACACCTTCCAGTTGCTGTTGTTTTCGGCTCGGAACGAATAGCGCTCGGTCATCTCGTGGAAGGGGTAGTCCTCGAGTGCACCGACCATCGCGCCCAGGTACTCCCGCAACGGCTGGAGCGGTTCGGCGGCGAGGTTGACGAAGATGAATCCGGCCCAGGTGTCGCAGTGGATCGGCGCGAGGCGGAGATCGTCTTTGCGCAGGTCGAAGAACTCCTTCTCCTGGTGGACGTAGGTGCAGGCACCGTCGAGGCCGTATCGCCAGCCGTGGTACTTACAGACGAACTGCCGCGCGTTGCCGCGGGTCTCGTCGCGCGGCGTCCCTTCCCACAGCAGTTTGTTGCCACGGTGGCGGCACACATTATGAAAGGCGCGGACGCAAGCCTCCGTGTCGCGCAGAACGATGACGGACGCGCCGAGACCCGGCAGCGCCTTGGTGAAAAAGCTGCCGGCGCGCGACAGCTGCTCCACTCTTCCGACGTTCAGCCACGTCCGCTTGAAGATCGCCTCGCGCTCGAGCCGGAAGAACTCGGGCGATATCGAATCCGCGAAAGACACCAGCCCCGTGCCGAGCTCGGGATAGTGTTCGGTCCACGTCCCCTCCGCCGGCTTCGCAAAACGAGCCACCGATCGCCCTCCCTTTGGGTCTATTGCCCGACTAAATGCGGAAACCGCATTCTCATTTATCGAGAGCAGTGTTGCAAACGAATCCGGACCTGGTTCATAATCGCTGTCGAACGCGTCGGAGGGAGCCGGATCGATGGGAACGATGAACCGAGTCGCCGTGGTCACCGGAGCGGCATCGGGAATGGGGCTGGCGATCGCTCGGCACCTGGCGGCGCGAGGGCATCGCGTGGGCATTCTCGACCTGCAAGGGGATGCGGCACGCCGCGCCGCGGAGGAGCTGCGGGAGACCGGAGCGGCGGCGATCGACGCCGAGGTCGACGTCACCGATCGCCGCGCCGTCGACGCCGCGCTCGCCAAGGTGCGCGCTCAACTCGGCCCGATCAGCATCATGGTCACCAGCGCCGGTCTCGAGACCTTCGAGCCTCTGGCGGAGATCACGATCGAGAGTTGGGAGCGCATCCTCGCCGTCAACCTCACCGGGACATTCCACTGCTTGCAGGCCGCGCTCCCCGACATGCGCGAGGCGCGTTGGGGGCGGATGGTGACGATTTCGTCTTCGAGCGGCCAGTCGGGGGCCGCGCGCATGGCGCACTACGTCGCCGCGAAGGGCGGCGTGATCGCGCTCACCAAGGCGTTGGCGCTCGAGCTCGCCGCGGACGGCATCACGGTCAACACGATTCCGCCTGGAATGATCGACACGCCGATGTTGCGGCGCGCCGAGGCGAAGGGCGACGTCCGCGGCATCGAGAAGATCGCTCGGATGGTGGTCCCGGTCGGCCGACCCGGTACGTCCGAAGAAATCGCGGCGACGTGCGGCTTCCTTTGCTCCGACGAGGCGGCCTTCATCACCGGTCAGGTGATCGGTGTCAACGGTGGCATGGTGCTGTGAATCACGAGGAGGCAACGGCGGCTGGCCGCCGTTGCCGAGCTCATCGGAGCGCGAATGCGCGGACGGGGCGACTCTTCGAAACGGAGGAAACATGACGGAAACGCTGAAGGTTCCGAAGCAATCCGCGAGACAATACCCCAAGCCTCCCGAGGGAAGCTGGACGGAGCATTGTCCCGAGCTGGACACCGATCCGGTTTCCTACGAGGGCTCGATCTCGCCGGAGTTCTTCGAGCTCGAGCGCGAGGCCGTCTTCAAACGGGCGTGGCTCAACGTCGGGCGGATCGAGCAGCTCAAGCGCAAGGGCGGCTACTTCACCAAGGAGCTGCCGGGCCTGAAGACCTCGCTGATCGTCGTGCGCGGAATGGACGACGAGATCCGCGTCTTCCACAACGTGTGCAGGCATCGGGGCAACAAGCTGGTGTGGACCGACCACCCGGCCGAGGAGGTCGGCGGCACCTGCCGGCAGTTTGCCTGCAAGTACCACGGCTGGACCTATGACCTCGAAGGCCGCTTGACCTTCATCCTCCAGGAGGGCGAGTTCTTCGGCATCGACAAGACCAAGTACGGCTTGGTCCGGGTACACTGCGACGTCTGGAAGGGGTTCATCTTCGTGAACTTCGCCGCCGAGCCGGAGCAGACGCTCACCGAGTTCCTCGGCCCGATGATCACGGCGATCGACTACCCCTTCGAAAAACTGACGCAGCGCTACTACTACCGCGGCGACATCAACAGCAACTGGAAGGTATTTCACGACGCCTTCCAAGAGTTCTATCACCCGCCCATCCTGCACGGCCATCAGAACCCGGTGATGAGGCAGGCCGATTACCAGGACCTTGGCTTTTACACGAGTTACTTTCAGACTGACGGGCCGCACCGCGTCGGTTCGACGAGCGGCGGTGCGGGCGGCAAACTCGTGCCGGAGTACTACAATCCCATCGAGCAGTTGATGCGCAGTGGTCTGTTCGGCCCCTGGGATCCGTCCGAGATCGTCACCGACGAGCTGCCGCCGGGTCTGAACCCCGGGCAGAAGAAAAATTGGGGACTGGATTCGTTCCAGATCTTCCCGAACTTCGCGATCGTGTTCTGGGAGACGGGTTGGTACCTCACCTACCACTACTGGCCTGTGACGCATAACCGGCTGCTCTTCGAGGCGAACGCCTATTTCACCCCGCCGCGCAACGTGCGCGAGCGCCTCGCCCAACAACTCGGCATCGCCACGATCAAGGAGTACGCACTCGAAGACTGCGGCACCCTCGAGGCGACGCAGATGGGGCTCGAGTCGCGCGTCGTCACGGCGTTCCCGCTGGGCGATCAGGAGTTCATGTGCCGGCACATGAACAAAATGATCCACAACTGGGTCGACGACCACCAGCGCAAGCAGACGGAGGGATGACCGATGACACAGCCACTCCTTCCCCGTGAGTTCTCCGACCTCGAACCGTTCGTCGCGGACTGGTGCCTCGATAGCGAGCCGGAGCGATATGCCAAGCGCCTTTCCAGCACGATGGACGAGATCCAGGCGTTCTACGACGCGACGATGCCGCGCGCGGAGGCGGCCATGCAGTATCTGGAGAAGTTCCCGCTCGACGATCTCCCCGAAGACGCGCACCGGCTGCTGAAGCTCCTGTACTCGCTCATTCTGATGTCGTTTGCCGTCGAGGTCTGGCGCCAACCCTACATCCCGGACACGGGCACGGCCCAGTTCGAGCTGAAGATCGAGCCCGTCCCGTGAGCACCGATCCACAGCCGATCGCCGATCTCGTCGAGATCCACCACCTCTGCTCGCGCTACCTCGCGTACGCGAGTCAGTTCGTCGTCGACAAGTGGCTCGAGGTATTCACTCCGGACGTCGAGTACAGCGCATTCGGCACGGTGTACTCGATCGACCGGATGCCGGCGCTGCTCGAAGCGGCCCCGCGCGGCCAGTTCATCGGCAACATGCCGGTCATCGACTTCGACGGCGACCGCGCCACCGGCGTGCAGCACTTCGTCTTCATCGACCAGAAGACGCACGCCATGCGACTCGCGTGGTACAAGGACGAGTACGTGCGCACGCCCGCCGGCTGGCGCATCCGGCGCCGCTCCACCACCTTTCTGCGCAAGCACGGCGGCGTGGACTCGGGCGTGCAGCACGATCCGCTCGCGTAAGGAACCGGCGTCGGTTGATTGGAGTGTTTTGTGTGTCGAGGCGGCGGCGATTGGCGAGCAGCGCGTTGCCCCGCTGGCACCGGATCGCCCGCGGCGCTAGTCTCCGCGGCGTGCAGATGGACAGCTCTAATGTGGGCTCCAGACGGAAAGGACGTGCGCGATGTCTTGGCGCCTCGCCTTGGTAGCAAGCGCGACGATCATCTTCGGCGGCATCTGCGCGCCGACGCAGGCCCAAGGCGCGGGTAGCCCCGACGCGGTGTATTCCAACCTGGGGACGTTTCAGGACGAGTCGTTCGCCGCCGGCGGCGCCACCCAGCAGGTCTTCAATACGATCACGCGCCTGGCCGCCGACGATCTCAGCCTGGTGGGCACGCCGCCCTATTCGATCAACGGTTTTCGCTTCGTCGTCACGAACCTGAATGCCGAAAACGTGTCGGCGCGACCGTTGGTGCGTTTCTACCTCAACGACGGCCCGGGCGGCGGGCCGGGCACGCTCATCAAGGCGTCCACGTACAACCCGATCACGTTCACGGCCGGCGTCGTCGGCACCATCAAGACGAGCACCCAGTTCACGCTTTCGAGCTCGGAAATCTGGGCCGGCATCGCCTTCGACAACAACAGCGGCACGACCGGCGCGACGGCCGCGCAGCTCGACAACCTGGCCCTGGGCATGTTCTCGCCAGCGGAAGTCGGCACCAGCATCGACAGCCTCGACCAGTACTTCATCACGACTTCGGCCGGTTCGTTCGCCTCGGACGACCCGGTCGGCGTAATCGACGATTTCGACGGGGATTTCGCAGCCGATTTCGGCTGGGAAATCCTGACGGCGCAGGACGTCGACCTGTCGATCACCAAGTCCGCCGACGTCGAGACGGTCCTCCCGGGCGGCAGCGTGGTGTACACCATCACCGCGAGCAACGCGGGGCCCGACACGGTGTTCGATGCGCGCGTCGTCGATATGTTCCATGCGTCGCTCACCTGCAGCTGGACCTGCGCGGGCAGCGCCGGCAACACCTGCGCCGCGAGTGGCAACGGCAACATCAACGATGCGACGGTCGACCTGGCGGTCGGCGGCAGCGTGACGTACACGGCGACCTGCTCCGTCGCCCCGGACGCCCCCGCTGGCATCCTGACCAACACAGCGGCCATCTTCGCGCCGGGCACCGCGGTGGAGTCCGCCATTCTCGACAACAGTGCGACCGACGACGTCACGGTCATCGGGCCACCGACGATCGAGAAGGGCTTCGGGATGTTGTTCATCTCGGTGGGCCAGACGACGACGTTGACGTTCACGCTGACCAACCCGAACGCAGGGAACGCACTGACCGGCGTGGGCTTCACCGACATGTTCCCCGGCGGCGTCGAAGTGGCGGCGACCCCCAACGCCAGCACCACCGGCTGCGGCTCGCCGACCTTCGCGCCGGCGGCCGGCAACACCTCGGTGAGCTTCGCCGACGGCTCCATCGCCGCGAGCGGCACCTGCACGGTGACCGTGGACGTTACGGTGACGACGGGCGGCCTCAAGGCCAACCTCACGAGCGAAGTCGCCTCGACCGAGGGCGGGATGGGTGGGACTGCCATGGCGTTCCTCGTGGTCGTCGATCCGCCGACGGTCGCGCCGCCGACGATCGTCAAGGCGTTTGGAGCGGCGAGCATCGCCGTGAACGATACCACCACGCTGACGTTCACACTGACCAATCCCAACACGGGGGACGCGCTGAACGCCGTCGCCTTCACCGACGCGTTCCCCGCCGGGCTCGAAGTGGCCGCGACTCCCAACGACACCACCACCGGCTGCGGCTCGCCGACGTTCGCGCCGGCGGCCGGCAACACCTCGGTGGCCTTCTCGGGCGGCACCGTCGCCGCGAGTGGCACATGCACGGTGACCGTGGACGTCACGGCGACGACGGGCGGCCTCAAGGTCAACACGACGAGCGAAGTCACCTCCGACGAAGGCGGCCCGGGCGGCTCTGCCACGGCGAGTCTGGTGGTCGTGCCGCCGACGGAAACACCGACCGCGACGGCGACCGACACCCCTATCGAAACAGTCGCCGTCGAGCCGACGGAGACCCCGACAGTTACTCCGACGGAGACGCCGACGGACACCCCGACGGCTACGGCGACGGACACCCCGACGGGGACACCGACAGATACGCCAACCGTGACACCGACCTACACGCCGACGGCGACCGCGACGGCAACCGCGACTGCCACAGCGACGTACACGCCGACGGCGACCGCGACGGCAACCGCGACGGCCACAGCGACGGACACGCCGACCGACACGCCGACGGCGACTCCGACCGCCACCGTGACGGATACGCCGAGCGCGACGCCGACGGACACACCGACGGCAACCGCGACCGCCACGGCGACGGACACGCCGACCGACACGCCGACGGCGAGCCCGACGGCCACCGTGACGGACACGCCGACGGTGACGCCGACGAATACGCCGACCGCGACGCCGACCAGCACACCGACGGTGACATTGACGAACACGCCGAC
>Ga0307505_10003004_pt1 | contig 11029 bp, 9 predicted proteins | sample 23_S_MG_FD_202183 | JGI IMG/M metagenome (GOLD analysis project Ga0307505, IMG submission 202183) | Soil microbial communities from Populus trichocarpa stands in riparian zone in the Pacific Northwest, United States - 23_S | ecosystem: Environmental > Terrestrial > Soil > Riparian zone > Trees... | reverse complement strand
GCGCACCACACCCTCGCTGAGGAGGTCTTCGATGCCGGGCTCGTCGAGACCGAGCCGGTCACGGAGCACAACGACCGTGTGCTCGCCGAGCATGGGAGCCGGGTTGGTCGGGTACTCCCACCCGGCGAACTTGACCGGTGTCGGCGGGTAGCTGACCGTCCCAACGGTGGGGTGCTCGTAGGTCTGGACCATGCCACGAGCGAGCACGTGCTCGTCGGTGAACACCTCTTCGATGTCGTTGACAGGTGCATTCGGAATATCGTTGGCGTCGAGGATCTCGAGCCAGGCGTCACGGGTGCGGCTGCCGAAGATTTGTTCGAGCGTGGCAACCACGAAGTCCCGGTTGGCCACCCGAGCTGCGTTGTTTGCCGTCCGTGGATCGTCCTGGAGGTCGGGCCGGCCCACCGCATCGCACAGGTTCTGCCAGAACTTCTCGTCCCTGCAGGCGACCACGACGTAGCCGTCACTGGTGGCGAACGCCTGCCAGGGCACGATGTGGGCATGGGCCGTCCCCCGTCTGGTGAGACGCCGACCGCTGTTCAGGTAGTCGACTGCGTCGTAGGAGAGGAGGGAGACGAGCGAGTCGAGCATCGCAACGTCGGCGTGGGCGCCCGTGCCGTGATGACCCTTCCCCACCAGAGCTGCCAGCACCGAGATGCATGAGTAGATGGCTCCTCCCAGGTCGGCGAGGGGGATTCCCACCCGGGCCGGCTCGCCGTCCTCAGGTCCGGTGATGTCGACATGTCCGCTGTATGCCTGGACGACGAGATCGAACGCTGCCTTGTCGCGGGCGGGCCCATACTCGCCGAATCCGGTGACCGACACGGTGATGATGTCGGGCTTGTGCCGGGTGAGCGTCTCGTGGTCGATGCCGAGGCGCTTCATCACGCCGGGTCTGAAGTTGTCGAGGACGACGTCGGCCTGTTCGACGAGCGAGTAGAAGAGATCGAGGCCGCGGCTGTCCTTGAGATCGATGACCACGCTCTTCTTTCCCCGGTTCATGAAGAGATGGATCGAGCTCTCGTCGCCCAGGGGTGCGATGTTCGCGTTGCGGGCCGTGTCGCCCGAGGGCGGTTCGATCTTGATGACCTCCGCTCCGAGATCGGCCAGGATCACCCCACCGAACGTTCCAGCGATCACCTGACCCAGTTCGAGGATGGTGACACCGGCGAGTGGTCCAGTGGTCATCCGGTCTCGCCGGCGGCTTCTGCCCGGGCGATGATGGTCCGCGCCACCCTGGCCACCGCGTAGTCGACCATTCGCCCGTCGACCGCGATCGATGCCTTGCCTGCCGCCTCGGCCTCCTCGAACGCGACGAGGACCTTCCGCTGATAGGCAACGACTTCGGGGGAGGGCGTGAAGACTTCGTTGATGATGGGGATCTGTCCGGGGTGGATGGCGACCTTGCCCACGTAACCCAGGGTTCGTGCGATCTCGGACTCGACTCGGAGCGCCTCGTTGTCTCGGAAGTCCATGAAGACGGCCTCCATCGGAAAAGGCACTCCGGCGGCACGGGCGCTGAGGAGCACCTGGGAGCGGGCATGCATGAGACCGGTCCCTTCAGGAGTCCACTCCGCACCCAGGTCGGCCACCAGGTCTCCTTGCTCACCGCCACCGAACATCACGCATTCCACCCGGTCGCTCGCCGTGGCGATTTCGTAGGTCAGCCTGACGCCTATCGCCGACTCGATGAGAGGGATCAGCGTGATCTGGCCCACCGGCTTCCTCGAGTGCATCTCGCCGATCGTCAGTGCACCGTCGACCTGGCTCATGACCGACGGGCTCTCCGCTTTTGGCAGGATCAGACCCACGACGTTGGCTTCGCCGACTGCAGCCACGTCTTCCCAGAACCAGGGGGTGGTGGAGCCGTTGGTGCGCACGTAGTAGGGCACCGTCGACGACGGCAGGGTGGCGAGGTTCGCCCGTGCCGCGGGTTTGTTGTCGTTGGAGACCGCGTCTTCGAGATCGACGATCACGGCGTCGGTCCCGGAGCGGACTGCTTTCTCCACCATGTCGAGGCGGTCGCCCGGTGTGAAGATCATCGATCGAACGGGTTTCATGTCAGTTGTCCTCTCAGCGCGCACGGACCTCGTCGAGGTCTACCACTGTGCCCCGGGTGGCACTCTCGACGATTCCCTCGAGGATGACGGTGGCCTCCAGTGCCTCGGGCCCACCGATCTCCGGGCGCTTGCCGCTCGTCACGTTGGAAGCGAATTCCTCAAGTTGGTCCTTCACGGTGTCGAGCGTCTCGACCACGTGCTCGACCCAGTCTTTCGACCCGGTCTCCTGGGTGAGGAACCGCTCACCGTCCTTGTCGTTGCAGGCGGCGCCCTCGGTTCCCCAGACCGCGGTCCGAGCGATGTCGGGTATCACCATGCTCGTTCCCAGGAAGGCAAGGGGGCCGTCGTGGTACTCGATGGTGGCGGTGGTGACGTCGTCGAGCTTGCTCACACCGGCGATCTGCTTGGCGAAAGCGGCAACACGCGTCGCCTTGCCCAGCAAGTAGTTGAGGTTGTCGGCCATGTGCACCCCGAGACCTGTCATCCCCCCTGCGGGACTCTCCTCCGGCTCGCCACGCCATCCTGTCCTCGGATTGAGGCCTTTGGGATATGAGAGGTTGGCCTCGGCGTAGTGGACCACACCGAGGTCACCGTTTTCGACCATTGTCTTGAGCCTACGGTTGGCCGGCTGGCGACGACGGTTGTGACCTACCTGGAGCACCACACCTGTTGCTTCAGCCGCCGCGATTGCACGTTTGCCCTCGGCGACGGTGAGAGTGAAGGGTTTGTCGACGAAAACGTGCTTGCCAGCTGCCGCCGCCTCGGCGACGAGGTCGGCGTGTGTCGAGTGTGGTGTGGCTATGAGCACTGCCTCCAGATCTGGGTCGGCGAGCATCTCCTCGAGTGAGGATGCCGGCCGGCAACCGTGGTCTTCGGAGAATGTCCTGCGGCTCTCCTCGCTGCGGGCGAAGCACGACACCAGTTCGAAACCGGCCAATCGCCCCTTCTCGGCGAGGGTGCCCCCCCACCAACCCAGGCCGATCGAACCAACACGCAGGGCGCTCACCTTCATCCTCTCCAGGGTGTAGTTTCGACCCGTCCGGACGGGTGCGATCGGGCTTGCTTGACCATATGGGTGATAGTAGGTATTTTACATAGTGCAGCACACGGACCCCAAAAACCGAGCGTCTGCGACTAGTCCTGTACCGGCTCTGAACGGTACTGAGACGGGAGGAGAGCAAGTGAAAATTGCGAACTGGCGGATCAATCGAGGTTCGAAAGGAGGGTCCAAAGGTCGTCATTCGACGGCTCTGATCCTGCTTCTGACCTTGGCCTTGGTGGCAGCGGCGTGCGGTGACGGGGACACAACGGACGACACGACGGACGGAGGGACCGATACGACGGCAGGCGGGGAAGCGCCCGCGGGTGATGCCGAACTCCTGGTCTGGGTGACTCGTCCCTACTACATCCCACCAGACAACTTCGAAAGCTTCACAGCGGAGACAGGGGTCACTGTCACCTTCGATGTCCAGTCCAACGACGACATCCTGCAGCAACTCTTGACCAGAGTCGATGCCGGTCAACCGCTGCCCGACGTGCTTGGCGCCGAGGATGCCTTCCTCATCGAGAACTTCGTGGAGTCGGGTCTGATCGAGTCACACGACGAGATCGCCGCTAATTGGGAAGCTGAGGCTCCGGAGCAATTCGCGACTCTGTTCCCTCTTGCGTGGGATGAAACGAGCATCGACGGCACCAAGTACGGGCTCTCGGTGACGGCCAACTTCGACGTCCTCTACTACGACCCCGAATGGCTCGCCGAAGCGGGCGTCTCAGTGCCGTTCGAGTCGCTGGATGCGGTGCTCGACGGGTTGCGGGCCATGAAGACATCGCGGCCCGACTCGATCCCGTTCACGGTGCAGGCCATACAGGGTGAGGGAGTGACGACGCTGAAGACGGTTCTCGCTGCTGCGGGAGCCCCCTTCGACGGTGCCGTGCCCGACCTGGAGTCCGAAGGTGGCATCTACACGATCAACTGGTTCCTCCAGGCCGCCAACGAGGGACTGCTGCCGCCTGAGGCCATCGCTTGGGGTGAGGACGAGTCCCGAGGGGCTTTCGTATCCCGCAGTGCAGGGATGATCCTCGACGGGTTCACCACGGCTGGTGACTTCGCCGAGGCATCGGACTTCGCCTATCCCGATCAGTGGGATCTGACCCCGGTGCCGCTGTCGCAAGCCGGTGGAGGTGACGATGGTGTGGCTCTGTCGGCAGCCCGCACATGGGCGGTGCTGTCCGGGACCGAGCATCCCGATGAGGCCGCCCTGGTTCTTCGGTACATCGCCGAGACGACCAACCTGATCGAGGCCGCGGGCAATGGCTCGGTGCCGATGCGGCAGACCGAGGCCTTCAACAGCCCCGACCTCCTCGAGATTTGGCCGTTCTTCAACGACGCTCTCAAGGAGGCCTACCTCAACAGTTCACCGACTCCTGCCGGGCCCAATGCCGGTGAGGTCGAAGGCATCCTGGAGCAGATGTTCGGCGAGATCGTCCTCGGCACCGACAAGACCGCCGAGGAATTGGCTGCCGAGTATCAACCCCAGCTCGACGGAGCTTGATGACAGACCGGTGCCCTTGAACGAGTGCATCGCCACGATGGAAGCGCTCCTGCAACCCTCAAGGGATGCAGGAGCGCTCTGCCGATGAGCCACGGATAGGGCAGGATCTGCGGCTTGACGACCACTACCAATAGACCCGAGACGAAGCCGAAACGCCGCCGCTGGTGGCAACGTCCGGACAAACCTGTTTCGTCTGGTGGCCAGTTCGTCATCGGCCACACCAAGGCCACCCCCTATCTCTTCTCGCTGCCCTCGATCATCCTGGTCGCCGCCATCCTCGGTTTCCCGGTCATCTATGGGCTGTGGCAGAGCCTGTACACCCGAGAGCGTCTCGGTGCCCCGCTGGAATATGTCGGGCTCGAGAACTACTCGGAGATGTTCGCATCGGATGCCTTCTGGCACTCGATGAACCGGACGGCGATCTTCGTTACCGGATCACTGATCATCGGGATCGGCCTGGGCCTGTTCTTCGCTTTCGCCCTGTTCCGGGTGGTGCAACGGCTTCGCTTCCTCAGGGCGGTGACCGTTGCGCCTTACATCATCTCCAATGTCGCCGCCGCCGTGATGTTCCGGATCCTGTTCAACGGCCAGTTCGGGATGGTCAACCAGGTGTTCGAGTTCTTCGGGATGGACGGTCCTTCCTGGCTGGCCGACCCCAACCTCGCCATGTTCACGGTGATTCTCACCCAGGTGTGGACCGATCTCCCCCTCACCATCCTCCTTCTCCTGGGCGGGCTGATGACGGTCGACAAGTCGTATCTCGACGCCAGCCTGGTCGACGGGGCGACCGGGTGGACCCGGGCCCGCTATGTAGTGATCCCGCTGCTCGCCCCCCAGATCCTCATCAGCACCATCTGGCTCAGCTATTCGACGTTGACCGGCCTCGGCGTCGTGCTCGCCCTGACCGGGGGTGGCCCACTCAACGCGACTCAGACCGTAGCGATGCACATGTACACGATCGCCTTCCGCAGTCTCGAGTTCAACCAGGCGCTTGCGATCGCCACCTTCATCCTGATTCTGAACGCCTTGCTCACCCTCGGATACGTGTGGGTCGGACGGAAGTACGACTACGAGCAATGAGTGAAAGAGACACCGGACCAGAACCGGTCTTCAGCACGGCCACCGCCAAGGCCACCGCAGCCGTCACCGGGAGATCGCCCGAGGCGCCCCGGCCCGCCGGCTCGCGTTTCTGGAGTGCCATGCGGAAGGTCCTGCTCGCAGTGCCCTTACTCGCGTTGGTGGCCTGGACTCTGGCCCCGTTCCTGGTCACTCTCTCGGTCTCGTTCAAGGAGCGGGCCCAGGTGTTCGCCGATCCCGGGCTGATCCCGAAGAGCCCGAATCTCGACGCATACCGCGAGGTCCTCTCCAGTGACAGCTTCATCACCTCTTTGGTGAACAGCCTGATAGTCGGGATCGGGACGACGCTGGTCACCATCGTCGTCGGCGTACCCGCTGCCTACGCCTTCGCCAGGTTCAACTTCCGGGGACGGCATCTGCTCCTTCTCTTCACGTTGCTGCCCCGACTAGTGCCCAGCATCGGGATCATGGTCCCCATCTACCGCCTCGCGGTTGCGGTGGGCGCCCTCGACAGCCGGCTGACACTGATCGTGGTCTACAGCGGGATGCTGTTGCCTCTCGCCGTGTGGCTAATGGTCGGCTTCTTCCAACAGATCCCCCGTGAAATCGAGGAGGCCGCCAACGTCGACGGCGCCAGTCTCTGGGGACGGCTGAGATACATCGTCGCTCCGCTGGCCGCCCCCGCAATGATCACAATCGGCGTGCTCGCCTTCAGGGAAGCATGGAACGAGTTCACCCTGGTCCTGGTGCTGACCAGCACCCCAGGCAAACGCACCCTCCCCTACGAGCTCTACCTGATGCAAGGCATCGAAGGGATCGCCAACTTCCCCGGTGAGGCCGCATTCACCATCCTCACCGTCCTCCCGTTCATCCTGATCTACACCCGCATCGAGAAATATGTGGTCGCCGGGATCGTCTCCGGTTCGGGCAAATGAGCCGAGAGCCGGAGGAGGGTTCCTCGCCGCCCATGGTCCTGGTCCCCGAGTATCTGCCGGCCAACAGCCTGGAGACACTCGCCGATGGGGCCGTGGTCGTATACGAGCCCGATCTCCATGCCGACCGGGATGGGCTACTGGCTGCTGTTTCTGCTGCGTCAGCTGTTCTCATCCGGAATCGGACCATCGTCGACACCGCCTTCCTCCGGTCCGCTCCCGTCTTGAGAGTGGTGGGCCGCTTGGGTGTCGGTCTCGACAATGTCGATGTGGGTGCGCTCGAGCGGGCGGGGGTGGATCTCGTCGTCGCCCACGGCGGCAATGCGGTCTCGGTGGCCGAATACGTGATCGCGGCGATGCTGGTGTGCCAGCGCGGGGTCTTCGGGATGACCGAATCGATGCTCGCAGGTCAATGGCCCCGGCAGGGCCATGCCTTCGGGCGCGAGATGAAGGACAAGACCCTCGGGTTGGTCGGATTCGGCGCGATCGCCCGGGAAGTGGCGAAGAGAGCCGCCAGCTTTGAGATGCACATCGTCACTCACGACCCCTATCTGAGGAGTGACGACGCGGTTGGGGCCGGTGTCGAGCCAATGACCTTCGACGCGCTCCTCACACGATCGGATGTGGTCAGTATCCACGTGCCCCTCAATGACGAGACCCGCGGGATGATCGACGGCCGAGCCCTTTCAGTGATGAAGGAGAGCGCCACCCTCATCAACACCTCCCGGGGAGGGATCGTCGACGAGGTGGCCCTGGCAGAGGCCTTGCGCTCGGGGACGATCGGCTCGGCGGTCCTCGATGTCTTCTCCGTCGAGCCTCTCGGGCCGGAGGCGGCTGCGGTGTTCGAAGGCCTGGACAACCTGTTGCTGACTCCACATCTGGCGGGCAACGCAACCGAGGCGGTCGATCGAATCGCCTCGTCGACGGTCGAGGCCGTGCTCGAGAGACTGGCCTCGGACTAGTGACACACCACTAGTGCGCTGACCACAAACGTTCGCCGCGCTCAGGACGGCCAGATGACGCCACCGGCTGCGTCCTCGTCCTCGACGAACGGCCCAGTGCGCCTTCGTCCTGCGTCCTTGCCGGACGGCGCCCCTGGCTCGCCTTGAACATCGCCAACGATCATGGACAGGGCACTAGATGAGGAGGCGCTCCTCGTACTCCACCCGGGAGAGGAGATGGGGCGCCGCGTCGGTGATGAGGATCATGTCCTCGATGCGGACTCCGCCGCCACCGCGGACGTCGGGTACCCAGACGAGGGGCTCGACGGCGAAGACCATGTTGGGCTGGAAGTCGTAGGTGGTGGCCCCTGGGAGAGTCTCCCCGATGTATGGGGGCTCGTTGGCTCCCATCCCGATCCCGTGACCGATGAACAGGCTGAACAGGTTGTCCCCGAAGCCGTGCTCGGCGATCTTGGAGATGATGGCGTCGGCGCAGTCCTGGTTGGTGAACCCTGGCCGCATCTTGTCGATGCCGGCCATCAGCCCTTCGTAGACGGCGGTGTAGATCTGCTGCTGCAGCTTGGTCGGGCGACCCACGATCGTGGTCCTTCCGATGTCGGCGAAGTAGCCGTTCCACATGGCGCCGATGTCGATGAAGCAGAGGTCCTGGTTGCGGATGATCTTGTCGGTCGCCAGCCGGTGTGGGGGGGACATGTGCTCGCCGGATGCGACGAACGGTGTGATGACGTGGGCCATCTCCCCACCGAGCCGGAAGAGGGTCTGCATGGCGTCGGCGGCGACCTCCAGCTCGCGTCTGCCTGCACGGGTCTCGTCGAGGGCGCGTTGGGTCACCGAGTCTCCGATGGCGCAGGCCTCCTCGATGACGGCGACTTCGGTGTCGGTCTTGATCCAGCGGGCCTTCTGCATGACGGTGTCACCGTCGATCAATTCGATGTCGGGAAGGTGGGTCTGCAACGACTGGATGAAGGAGATGTTGGCCTGGTCCACGGCGAGACGTCCGGACTCCAGCCCACGCTGGCGCAATAGGGGAGTGAGGATGTCGGTGACGAACCCGTCGACCAGCTCGCGTTGCTCCATGATCGGCACGGCGTGAGCCTCGCCGATCCAGCTCATCCCGAATCGGGCCTTGTCGATCTCGCCACCCGACCCGAGCAGAACGGGGTCTTCACCGGGTGCGAGTAGCGCACCGTTGAGCGAGGTCGTCTTCCCTGCGATGAGCTGGGCGCGAAGTCCGGTCAGATAGCGGACGTTCTCGTCTTTCCAGACGAGGAGCATGTCGGCTTCGGATTCAGAGAGTGCCGTCTGGGTCTTGGACACCCGATCGACGCGCAATTGGGAGAAGTCGTAACGATCCTCCCAATCGACCGCGAACGGTCCTTTTGCGTAGCTGGCTATTGGCCTTCTCCTCGCTCACATCGACGTGGCGACCGGGAAGCCCCACTGTGGGTGGTTCCCTGTCGTCTATAGTCCGTATAATACAAAACCGTACTTTAAGAGCGCTGCCCAACCCGGGCAAGACGTCTTGGACGGGCCGGAAGAAAGTTGTCGAGATGACCGGGGAGCAAAGGATCAGCCTGATCGCGGCGTCGCAATCGCGACGGGTCACCGCGGTCGATCTGGTGAGGGAGAGTTTGCGTGCAGCCATCCTGAGGGGTGACCTGCCCGGTGGCACTCAGCTGGTGCAGACCGAGATCGCTTCCCAACTCGAAGTCAGCACCACGCCGGTGCGGGAGGCGATGCGCGACCTTGCGAGCGAGGGCCTCATCACCCTCGACAGTCATCGCATCGGCACGGTGCGCAAGCCCGATTGGGAGGAGATGTCGGAGATCGTCGAGATCAGGAGGGCGCTGGAGCGGGTGGCGCTACAGCGTGCGATGGACAACATCACCGAGCCCCAGTTGTCACAGGCTCGGGATCTCGCCGACCAACTCGCCGGGGATGTCGACCTCGGCACCTGGGTGCAGAGGAATATCGACTTCCACTCGATCTTTCACTGGGCGACCTCCACGGGTCGTCTCGCCAACTTCCTGGTCACGCTGGAGAGTGCGGGGGGTGTCTTCGTTGCTCAGGCGCAACGTCTGCATCCAGACATCCGTGAGCGTGCGATCGCCGACCACTACTCCCTCCTCGACGCGTTCGGTGCCCGAGATGTCGACGCTGCGTTCGAGATCCAATACCAACACGTGAATCTGCCGCTCGAGGCGGCGAAGATGGAGAGTTGAGCCCTCTCACCAGATCTCGGCGAACCGCCCGCGCATCGTCTCCATGCCGTTGGTGACCAGTTTCACGTCGTTTACCGCCGAGATGAGGGTGCAGCCTCGATCCAAGAGCAGCCTGGCGTATTCGGGATTGGGGGTCACCGCTCCCCACGGCTTCCCATTCTTTTCACAAGCGCGGGCGACGGCTTCTATCGCGTCTATGCATCGGGGGTGGGTGAGATCGCCGGTGACACCAAGAGCCTGACTCAAATCGGACGGGCCGACGAAAAGGAGGTCGACTCCGTCAATGGCCGCTATCTCATCGATCTCCTCGACGGCACCGGCTGTCTCCACCTGGACCGCCACGAAGCCCCTCTCGTTGGCCCGGGCGGTGAACTCGGCGAGGGGCACGGTGCCGAACCCGCCGTCATGGCCGAGTGGGTTCAGCCCCCGGCGGCCCCGGGGGTGGAACTTGGCCCACGTCACGAACTCCTCGGCATGGGTCGCCGAGCCGATCTGGGCCGCCATCACCCCTGAGACCCCACTCTCCAGACATCGGGTGACGGTTGCGTAGTCGGTGGGAGGGATTCTGGCGAAGCTCTCCAGGCCATGAGCCGCCGCCGAGCTCACCGCCGACTCGACTTCCCGGGTCGAGAACCCGGTGTGCTCCACGTCGATCCACATCCCGTCGAATTCCCCCGTAGCGCCGAGGAAGTGGATCACATTGGGGTGGAACATCCGGCCCACTGCGAAGACGTTGAGCCTCTCTCCAGCGAGGAGTCGTTGTTTGAAAGAGCCGTTCACCATCGAGGTCCTTTCCGAGGTGGGATTCCGCAAAATGTAGGATGCAGCCTATGAGATCCCCTGGCAAGCTGGAGGAGCCAATCCGATGCCCGTAATCGACATGCACGCCCATCTCACCCCCGAGCGCTACAAGTCGGCGATTCGGGACACCGGTACCTGGTTGGGTCTCGACGCCTCCGCCGGGGAGTTGGCGCACGGGAGCTTCGCCCAACCACTAGCGGACCGGCTCGCCGACATGGATCGAGACGGCGTGGACATCCAACTGATCACCCCGACGATCGGCTTCTATCAGTACGAAAACGATCTCGAGCAGACCAAGCTCATCCATCGGGAGTGCAACCAAGAGATCCACGACGTCGTCGTGGAGCATCCCGACCGGTTCATGGGCCTGGGGATGGCCCCCATGCAGGACATCCCCAGCGCCATCGCCGAGATGGAGCGAGT
>Ga0307505_10003003_pt1 | contig 11030 bp, 8 predicted proteins | sample 23_S_MG_FD_202183 | JGI IMG/M metagenome (GOLD analysis project Ga0307505, IMG submission 202183) | Soil microbial communities from Populus trichocarpa stands in riparian zone in the Pacific Northwest, United States - 23_S | ecosystem: Environmental > Terrestrial > Soil > Riparian zone > Trees... | reverse complement strand
TAGGTGATGAAAAAACGATTTTCCCCCATTTTGTCGCCAATGGGGCAGTGAGATTGTTGAAACCACGGGTTTGTTACACTTTCACTGCGCCTTTTGTGCAGCCCTAAAAAGCCAAACTCAAGGGGCCAGGGGTGAGGGCTTCAGGCAGACAAATAAAGCTGGCGGTTTAGCTCACGGACAGCAGCGACATAGTTCTGTTTGCCGCCAAAGGCGCGGATGAGGCCCAGCGGCCGCCCTAAATTTTTGAATGGATCAAGCATGAGAAACATAGAGAGCGTTTCGTCCGCGGCCGCTTGCTCCACCGCCTCAATCCCCTCATCGGCGTATTTCGCCAGAATCCCTTCCAACACCTGCCGCGCTACCGCCCCGTATTGGGCAAAAACATCCCGCTTCTGCACCTTATTGGCCCGCTCCTGCCGTGTCAGCGGCGGCTGATCATAGGCCACATGGCAAATCAGATCGAACGGGTCTAACTCTTTACCCAATTCCTCTTCCAGTTTGTCCAACAAAATACCATACGCCATCAGTTCGGCCAGAATCGCCTCTTTGCGGTCGGCTGTCTGCCATTTGTTCAAAAAATCATCCAGCGATTGGTACGCCTGGCGAATATTCTTGCGGCTAAAATCCTTGAACGACTCTGTGATCAACTGACCCGTAGCATCATAATATTGCACCCGCTCGGCCACAATGCTCACTTCCACATCCTGCACATAAAACCGCTGTTGGGGATCGGGTTGTTCCTCGTCGGGTTCCTCATCATCCGGTTCGAGGCCAGGCGGCATGATAGGATCATCTTCACCCGGTTCATAAATCTGCACCGGTTCACCATCAAACTCCGGGTCTTCAAACAGTTTGGTCGCGTGGCGAAAATCCATCACCGTAAAATAGAGCTTGCCAAAATCCTCGCGGATACGGGTGCCTCGGCCAATAATCTGCTTAAACTCCGTCATCGAACCGATAAAGGTATCCAGCACAATCAACTGGCAGGTCTGGACATCTACCCCGGTCGTCAACAGCTTGGACGTGGTGGCAATGACGGGATACCGCTCCGCCGGATCAATAAAACTCCCTAGTTCCAGCTTGCCTTCCTTCTCATCCCCAGTCATCTGCATCACATAGCGAGAATCCTCGGCCATGAGATCGGCGTTGGCCTCAGCGAGGGCATCACGCATCCGGGACGCATGGGGAATATCGCGGCAAAAGACAATCGTCTTGGCGTAGCGGTTGCCCAACTGTCGCAAATATTCCGTGACGCGCCGGGCTACCAGTTTGGTACGCTCTTCCAGAATCAAGGCCCGGTCATAATCGCGCACATTAAAATCTCGGTCAGTGATAACGTGGCCGTACTTATCCGTTTCGCCCAATCCCGGTCGCCACCCCTCTAAATCTTTGTCCAGATTGATGCGAATCACTTTGTAGGGGGCCAGGAAACCATCGGCGATGCCCTGTTTGAGAGAGTAGGTGTAGATGGGTTGGCCGAAGTAATCAATGTTGGAGATGTACTTCGTCTCTTTGGGGGTGGCGGTCAGGCCCAACTGGGTGGCACTGCTGAAATAGTCCAAAATCTCACGCCAGGCTGAGTCTGCGGCCGCGCTGCCCCGGTGGCATTCATCTACCACCACCATATCAAAGAAGTCCCGCGAGAATTCACGGTAGACGTTTTGCACCTCTTCTGTGCCGGAGACAGCCTGGTACAGAGCGAAATAAATCTCATAAGATTTATCAATGGCCCGGTTCTGAATTTTGTGGACGATCTGGCTGTCAAACGGTTTGAAATCATTCTGTATGGCCTGATCAGCCAGGATGTTGCGGTCGGCCAGGAAGAGGATGCGCCGTTTTTGTCGGGTTTTCCACAACCGCCAGATAATCTGGAAGGCGGTGTAGGTTTTGCCCGTGCCGGTGGCCATGACCAACAAAAGCCGCTGTTGGCCCTGAGCGATGGCGGCGACGGTGCGGTTGATGGCGACGCGCTGGTAGTAGCGGGCGGTTTTGCCCCCCAGTTCATAATGATAATCCTGGGTGAAGATGGTCGCGGCCGCGTCGTCCAGCTCTAACGCCCCCATGTACCGTTGCCATAGTTCGTCCGGGGTGGGGAACTGTTCCAGGGTAAGGTCGCGCTCAACGGTGGTTCCGGCTCCGGTGCGGTCATGCTCCAGGAAGGCGTCACCGTTGGAACTATAAACGAAGGGGATGTCTAGCGCGGCCGCGTAAGCCAACCCCTGTTGCATCCCATGTCCAACCTCATAGTGATTATCTTTGGCTTCCACAATAGCGATAGGGATATGAGGCTTTTTGTAGTACAGAACGTAGTCGGCCCGGTCCCGTTTGCCTCGTTTCGTTCGTTTACCTTGAACATTCACACGCCCGGCAGTAAACGTTTCTTCGCCTATCTGGTGAGGGAGCCAACCGGCTTTTTGAATAGCGGGGGTAATAAACTGGGTGCGTATTTCCTGCTCGTTTAGCACTTTTTTGTTCATAGTTTTAGTGATGTAAGCGGTCTATTGGGGCATTGAGTAAATGTCACTTTATGGCTGTGATTGGTATAGGAACGAAAAAGCCGCGAACGTGGCTTGCGTGCGCGGCTGGGGATAATGTAGGATGGTGGCATCGCGGCCGCGCATTCGGCCGAAAAAATTAGAACGTCTCTCGATGGTTTGGATCGAGAGACGTTTTTGTTTTAGGTTGTGGGTGCGTGGCACCAGGATGAAGGCGGACATGTTGTATGGCTGGGGATTGTAACGACAGGCCGGGGAAGGGGCAAGAAGTGTCGAGGTGTTTGGGTGCAAACAGGGTTGCGGCCGCGCCTTCGGCCAATAGATAGGACGCCTTTCGATGTGTGAGATCGAGGGGCGTTTTTATTTAGTTAGGCTTCAAGGCCAGGTGCGCCACATAACGGGACGCAACGCACCAGAGCGAGGCATTAAAATGAAGTCTGCGTTGCGGGTAGGGGGATTTTAGCAGGGGTCGGGGATGAGGCAATAGGAACGAACCGCTAGTTTTATCGGCCAGAGGGGTTTGCGTTTGCCTGATGCCTGTGTTAATAATGCCCCCCTCGCTCAGAACGGTAGGTGTTTTGTCTTCGGCCACAGCCATACGGCAACGGCAAGGAGTGAAATAATGAAAGGGTTAACACTAATTTTTACGTTGGTTTTATTAACCATTACCAGTGTGATGTGGTTTGTTGGCGTTACATCGGTCCTGATAGATATCCCGTGGGTTCGTTCTACCGGGTCCAACTTTATCATTTGGCTTGTCATTCCCCAGTTATATGTAAGACCTTTCCTACAGGCATTGGCCCTCATGGGTATTGCCAGCTGGCTGACCGTATCGTACAGCTACATAGTTAAGAGGAGCGCCAACGAGGCGCGGGTCCATCTGATTTATGCTGCTGTAGCCCTGTTGATTGCAGTAGCCTTTGTTTTTTCAGAGTACAAGGTACACCGAGAGAGGCTAGCCATCAAAGAGGTTTGCACCCAATTTGACTCGGTTGTAGCGCGAAAAGATTATGAAACGGCTTATGAATTGATGTCGCCTGATTACCGGCAAACCCATTCCCTGACACAATTTGTAGAGAATGAAGGCAGTCGGTTTGCTTGCAAGCGGCAGCCAACCAAAATTGTCGGGGTTGTGCTGTTCCATGCCCATGCCAGGTACGCCAGTGTGATTGGCTTACCGCTCGGCTTTACAAATGCAGAAATCTACCTGGAGAAAGTAGATGGCAGATGGTACTTCACGGGCCAACGCCGGCCTTTTTTAGGGAGATTGTAGTTTTAACCCTGCCGAACGACTGAATGAATTCGTTTTTGCTTTACTGGGATAGATGTAAGATGGGTTTTAGTAAGAGTGAAAAGTCGAGGCAAAATTGTTTACGCGCCAACACCAGCACGGCTTCTCATCGCTTGCGTTGATAACTCACAATAGCACTAGCGAAAAACCGGGTTATTGACCCGGTTTTTTTGTTTTTGTTTGCGCGCAAACACCTTCGCGGCCGCGGTTTTCCCTGAAAGGCGGAGCCACCAGTCGGGTGCATGCTGTGTTGGGCGGTTTGTGAATGCGGCGATAAACCTTTGCAGCCGCTATTCAATCTGCTCAGGGCGACATTTATGAGATGACTTAAAGCGTACCCATATCAATGAGCCTTTTCAAAGGAGTTTCCCATGGGCCTATGGCGCACCAAGAGGAATGAAAATCAGAGGAACTCGTGGGAACTCAGAAGAACTCTGGGAACTCACTCAGCACTTAGCTCTCAGTACTCAGCACTATTTTCGTAGGAGTTCCCCACGAGCGGGGCGCACCAAGATGGATGAAAACAGCGAGTTTGCGAGTAGCGAGTTTGCGAGTGGGCGTTCACTCAGTACTCAGCACTCAGCACTATTTTCGTAGGAGTCAGCGATCAGTTCCTGCAAAACGTTCCTGTCTACATCTGCCAGTTTCTTAATGTACAAGCAAACCTTGCCCGTTGTATATTTTCCAAGTTTCTTGAGTAGTGGGTTATCAGAATCATCGCCTACTCCAATATAGAGCGTGATGTTCTGTTTGCGGGGGGAGAAGGCGATCTGCGGCATATCGCCTTCCCGCCCACTTTCATACTTGTAATGATATGAGCCAAAGCCGATAATAGCAGGTCCCCACATTTTTGGCTCTTCCTTCGTCACCTGCTGCATGATCGTGACGATCTCAAAGCAATCCCTGCGCTTTTGCTCGTTTTCGACTTTACTCAAAAATTCTTCGACGCTCGCCTCGTTCACCTTAGTTTTTATATCGGCCATTTTTGACTCCTTGTATTGATTGAAGACAAATTATAGCTTATTTGTTCTATCCATGTGGCTTCGGCGAGCCTAAACCGCCCAACGACCAAGCTCACCCGCTGCCGGAAGCCGAAGCGACGGGAGGAACGACCAAAGGGCAGGCTGTAGGCGGTCGGGTGCCGCGCCTTGTTGTGCCAGTGTTAGTGTTTTAACGTAAGTGAGTAAAGCCATTTGTTGCGCCCTCTTCCTCGCCCGGACTGCAATGAGCGGAAATTACGGCAATAGCAAGTTCTACTTCGGGCGTAAGTTCTTTACACTCTAACACATATAACCGACACATGATAACCAAAAGTGGAATTGGCATGGGTGTTTCAAAAGCGTATTGCCAACCCTTTAAGACAAATTCTTCGATTTCTGCCTTTCCTGATGTCGTGATCCGCCAAAGACAATCATCGTAGGCCGACCAAAATTCTTGTTTATCTTCGCCTTCCATTGCTTTAACAACCCGATCAATGCCGTCTTTGAGCCAAGCCATATGTCGATTTTCCTTGTTGATCTAAGTTTTTATAACCGATGATTGAGTACAGTCGAATTCGACTGTACTCTGCTAACGGAATGAAGCGGTTTTGAGAGCGTTTCCAGATTTCACATAAAGTTAAATATGATGCACCGGCACGACTATGTATTATCACGTCAGTTTCGCGTGGTAATCTTTGGGAATGTTATCACGCATTTTCCAGTGTGAAAACAGTGGTTTTATCAGCATTACCAGGCCACTTGTAGCGTGGGAACACACCGTTTTGGGCAACCCGCGGCCGCAAACGAGAAAGCAGAGGTTTGCGGCCGCGATACCCACTTTGTAGTTAGCTCACCCGTTCCCAATTCTCTCGGAGAAGATCAATGTGTTCTTGAACTGGCAAGTAATACTCAAGATATCCGCAGCGAGCACAGACATACTTGTTAGGAATTGCGCCTTTGCTAAACACACCATGCGTAAGTGCAACCGCTTCCTGCATATTCCGTTTGCTAGACGTGTGATAAATCTCTCGTCCATTACATTTTGGGCAGATTCCGTTCTTCATAGTGACTCCTTGCTAAGCGGGAAGCATAAAGTTCACTGACAGATGATCCAGCCGAAGAACAGGCCGCTACCCAGCCCCAGGATCAGGCCAAACACCAGCCCCAGGGCTAATAGCTGCCGGGTTGTCAGTCGAATCGCGGCCGCGACTGCTCGCGCCTGAATCCATAACTCGCTCATCTTATTTACCCCCAGGAATGGGTGTGGGTGGACAAAACAGGTAGTTTCCTGCCACATTAACCAGACATGGTGTTGGCGTAGGCATGGTCGTTGGTGTCGGCCAGGGCGTGTACGTGGGGTAAGGCATAGCCGTTAGCACCACTTCGCCATCAAACGGCTCCTATCGGGGATGCCCTACCCTCTCCTTTCTAAGCTAATGGGACACGCGAATCTTTCGACAACGGAGATATATCTGACGACGGATGACGAAGTTCACCGGGCGGCATTCTTTGACAAACTCTTTCGTCCAGATTACAATCTTACATAGTTCTCTGGCAATTACCAGAGGTAGAGAGCGGGAGTATCCTATCTGCCTTCCAAGCAGACGGTGCGGGTTTGATTCCCGCTGCCCACTCTCTCCATTTACGATTGAAGATTGTAGATTGACGATTTTCTCCTATACTCCCCAATCTAAAATCGTCAATCCCTAAATCGTAAGTCCCCAGGGCTTGTAGCTCAATGGCAGAGCAGTCGGCTCATAACCGATCGGTTCCAGGTTCGAGTCCTGGCGGGCCCATCAACTCTTCGGCGAGGCTTTCCTTAGAAGCCTCGCTTTTTTTGTGCCTCGCCTCTACCTTAGCCAAACCGGCAAAACTATATCTACGCCTGTATCGCTTTACCACCAGAGAAGGGTTGGCAGAGGATGTCGGTTGTGGCTACAATGCACGTATGGAACTATTTGCCCAGAGCCGTAAAGCCCAAATTGAGAAGGAGTCACCGCTGGCGAACCGGTTGCGGCCGCGAACCCTTGAAGAGTACGTGGGTCAAGAGCATATCATCGGGCCGGGTCGCCTTCTGCGCCGGGCCATCCAGGCCGACCAGCTCTCCTCGCTCATCTTCTACGGCCCCCCCGGAACCGGCAAAACCACCCTGGCCCGCGTCATTGCCAACAGCACCAGCAGTCATTTCATCACCATCAACGCCGTTCTGGCTGGCGTTAAAGAGATCCGCGAAGCCATTGATCAGGCCCAGGAGCGGCGCAATCTTTACAACCAGCGCACCACCCTCTTTGTGGATGAAGTCCACCGTTGGAACAAAGCCCAACAAGACGCCCTGCTCCCCCACGTCGAAAATGGCACCATCATCCTCATCGGGGCCACCACCGAGAATCCCTATTTTGAAGTCAACAAAGCCTTGGTTAGTCGCAGTCGTATCTTCCAGTTGCGGCCGCTGACCGCCGACCATTTGCGCCAAATCGTCCACCATGCCCTCACCGACCAGGAACGAGGGTACGGCCATCTCCAGGTCGAAATTCTGCCCTCAGCCCTGGATCATCTGGTCAACACCGCCAACGGCGACGCTCGCAGCGTCCTCAATGCCCTGGAACTGGCCGTTGAGACCACGGCCCCCGATGAAACAGGCTGTATCCATATTGACGTGGCCGTAGCCGAAGAATCCATCCAAAAACGAGCCGTTCTATACGACAAGGACGGCGATGCCCATTACGACACCATCTCCGCCTTCATCAAAAGCCTGCGCGGTTCCGACCCCGATGCCGCCCTCTACTGGCTGGCGAAAATGGTCTATGCGGGCGAGGATCCCCGCTTTATTTTTCGGCGTATGGCGATTTTAGCCGGGGAAGATGTAGGCATGGCTGACCCCCAGGCCATGCAGGTGATCGCCAGTTGTTGGGAGCTATATGAGCGCATTGGCCTGCCCGAAGGACGCTTCCATCTGGCCCAGGCCACCCTCTATCTGGCGACTTGTCCCAAATCCAACTCCAGTATGGCCTTTTTTGACGCTTTAGCTGCGGTGGAGAAAGAGCAAGAGGCCGATGTACCCAACCATCTCAAAGATGGCAACCGGGACAAGGAAGGGTTTGGACATGGTAAGGGGTATCTTTACCCTCATGCGTACCAGGATCATTGGGTGGCCCAACAATATTTGCCCGCCGCCTTGCAGGGTAAACTGTTTTATCAGCCCGGCGACCAGGGGTATGAACATGGCATTCGTGAGACGGTAGCCCGCAAACGAGAAGCCCAACTGGCGGCAATGCTAGAAGCAGCCGACGAGGCCCCAGAAGTGTACACAACCAGCCCGACCAATCGTCAACGCGATGCCTGGCTACAACGAACAGTCGCCAACAGCGGCCGCAACCTGGAACATGTACGTGAGAAGTTGTTCAACCTGGCTCAGGTGCAACGACATCATCTGGTGCTGGATGTAAACGCTGGCACGGGCCTGCTCACCTGGGAAGCGGTGCGTCAGGCCCCCGAAGGCGGTGTCTACGCTCTGACTCCCGATGACAAAGCGGCTGATGCCCTACGCCAGCAGGCCGACAAATTACCCGAATTAGAGCGGCCGCGTATCTTGCAAGGTTCCCCCACGGAACTCGATTACCTGCTCCGCCTACGCGGTGAAGCCGATTTACAGTTTGATCGCATTCTGGGCCGGAACATTCTAACAGAAGGAACTCGTAGGAACTCAGAGGAACTCAGAGGAACTCAAATACGCAACACGCAACACGCAACACGTGATCCTCAGCACTCAGCACTCAGTACTTTAGCCTCGCTTCTTTTCCCAGATGGTCGCCTCTGTCTGGTACAGATTGTACCTCGGCACGGGCAGCGGTTGGCTGACCTGGTGGATTGGTCGGGGGTGGATGAGGCGCTGGTGGCGAAGATACGGGCCGGGGAAGAAGCGATTTATGCGGACCCGGATGATCCACTGGTGAATTGGGATGAAAAAGATGTGGCGGCATGGTTCGCGGCCGCGAACCTCACTATTACTCACCAGCTTAGCGAAACCCAAGTAGAACCTCGCCGCCTGACACCCGCCCACCTGGAGCGTTGGTTTGGTGAGGGAATGTTGCCAGAGGCGCGGCCGCGGTACAGCCAACGCCTGCTCGACTCCGGCCTCACCCCCACCGAATTAACCCAAGTCGCCGCCCTCTACCGCCGCCAACTCACTGATCAAGTAGTCAACTGGCACACCACGCAACTGTACGTAGTAGCAGTCAGCTAGTCAGCAATCAGCTTGTCAGCTAAAAGGCTGAAGTGCTGACTGGCTGAAAGGCTTTTCCCATGACAGAATATCGCTTTGGCACCGTAGGGTTTGGGTACAAGGAGTGGCTGGGCAATTTTTATCCGCCCGGAATGAAAAGCCGTGATTATCTGAGCCACTATAGCCAGTTTTTTGATACGGTGGAGATTGACTCCACCTTTTATGGCACGCCAAAAATTGAGCCGGTGCAACGATGGGTACAGCAAACACCGCCTGACTTTATCTTCTGTCCCAAAACGCCTCGTGTGATTAGCCACGATCAGCGCTTACAAAATTTTCCCTCTATGCAGGATTTTCTGACCGTTATGCGTCATCTGGGGGAAAAGCTCGGCCCCATTCTCATCCAACTGCCCCCCGACTTTACCACAGCCGAACAAGGCATTCTGGCTGATTTCCTGGCCCAACTGCCTACCGATTTGCGCTTTGCCGTAGAGTTTCGGCATCGTTCGTGGGATGAGCCAGGTACGGTGGAATTATTGCAAAAGGTTGGGGTGTGCTTCGCGGCCGCGGACTATATTCACCTTCCCGCTACCATTCACCGCACCACCGACTTCCTCTACATCCGTTTCCTCGGCATACACGGTCGCTTTCGCGGCAAAGACAGCGAACAGATAGATGTGACGGATCGTTTGCGTCACTGGTATAGTCAGATTCAGCCCCATCTCCCCCACATCAACACCGTTTACGGCTTCTTCAACAACGACTTCTCCGGCCACTCCCCTGCTACCTGTAACCGCTTTAAAACTCTCTTCAACCAACCAAACCGCTATCCTGAAATCTTGACCCAACCCACCCTCTTTTGATCAACCAGGCATATCCTTTTTTGTCAGGCAAACAGCCTGGATAGGCTGTTTTACAGTACCGGCTAACGCTGTCCTAACGCTGTCGAGGGCTGAGCTTGTCGAAGCCCGCCTACTGCCTTCGACAAGCTCAGGCAACGGGCTTGGTAGTGACGTTTTACACATAAAAAAAGCCCCTGACGCAACCGCCAGGGGCCAAAAAACTGTTTACTGTTGACTGGTTACGGCTCACTATCATTTAGCCGCCAGCTACGGCCAACATGGCCTGGAACGCGGCCGCTTGGGTCAAATCAAACCAGTAAGCCGGTAAGAAACCTAGCGCCACCGTCGCCGCCAGCGATAACGTGACCGCCACATTCAGGGCCGGGTGCATCTGGGCCTGCCCTTCGCCATCAAACATAAAGGCATAGTACACGATCCGCAGATAGAAGTAACCCGATACCACACTCGTCACCACACCTACAATTGTCAACCAGAGCAGATCAGGGTTGGCATCCAACACCGAGCGGAAGACAAAAAATTTGCCCGAAAACCCACCCGTAGGCGGCACACCCGTCAGCGAAAGCATGAAATAGGCCAAAACCAACGCCAATGCCGGATTCCGTTTTGCCAACCCTTTGTAATCATCCAGGTTCAACCCTTGATTACCTGACCGTTCAATGGCAATGACAATGGCAAAGGCCCCCAGGTTGGTGAACAGATAGGCCATCATGTAAAACAAAGCTGCGCTCACACCCTGATCCGTGTTAGAAGCCACCGCCATCATAATGTAACCGGCATGGGCAATGCTGGAATAAGCCAGCATTCGTTTGATGTTCTGTTGGGCCAGTGCCACCACATTACCGACAATCATGGTCAGGGCGGCCAATACCGCGACCACCGGAACCCAAGTGTCCCCCATTTGCGGTAAAACGCCCATGAACAGGCGAATCATGGCCGCAAAACCGCCGATCTTGGCCCCCACACTCATGAAGGCTGTGACAGCCGTAGGTGCGCCCTGATACACATCGGGTGTCCACATATGGAACGGCACAGCCGCCACCTTAAAGCCGAAGCCTACCAGCAACAAGGCCATCGCTCCCATGCTCAACGCGCCACCCTCACCGATGTTTTGGGCAATAACAGGCAAAGCCGTAGAACCAGTCGCCCCATACATCAAGACAATGCCAAACATGAAAAATC
>Ga0307505_10003002_pt1 | contig 11031 bp, 8 predicted proteins | sample 23_S_MG_FD_202183 | JGI IMG/M metagenome (GOLD analysis project Ga0307505, IMG submission 202183) | Soil microbial communities from Populus trichocarpa stands in riparian zone in the Pacific Northwest, United States - 23_S | ecosystem: Environmental > Terrestrial > Soil > Riparian zone > Trees... | reverse complement strand
TTTATCACTCGGAATTCCAACAGCCGGCATAGGGAACGGGAACGGCGATTGATTTTTAGCCGGAACGATAGGCGGCGTACCGCCTCTGGGGATCCCGTTTGAATTCGGTTTCTGCGGCAACTGCTGCGGCATCGGATCGTTCTTGATCCGCTGAACATCGGCGAACGTGTCGTACCGGATCGGATAAATGATCGTGTCGATCTCCATCGCATCACGGAGGTTGTCGATGTCATTCGATCGGCGGCTTGATGTATCGACGCCGTCCGTGAACAGCACCATTGCTTTGCGTCCTTCGATCTTCCGGAGCCGGTCGTTGATGGTCAGATCAACAGCTTCATAAAGGCTGGTTCCGGTGGAGATCTGAGCCTTCCTTATCGCCGCGTAGATAGCTTTCCGGTCGCTTGTCGGTTCGCACAAAACATTTACTTCCTGATCGAACGAGATCACCGTGACCTTGTCTTCCGGGCGAAGCTGATCGATAAACTCGATCGCCGCATTCTGGATGTCAGCGGCCTTGAACTTCGCCGAGTAGCTCATGTCCAACACGAGTGCGACCGTGAACGGCTGAGCGTCGTTCGAGAACAGGGCTATCTCCTGCTCGACGTTGTCTTCGTAAACCTTGAAATTGGCTTTCGTAAGTCCCGGCAGAAATCGTCCCTTGCGGTCCATTACACGGACCGGGATCGTGACCAGTTTGGTATCGACCACGATCTCGGGACCATCGACCGCGGAGTCGTCCGCCTCGGGAGTCGGGGAAGGAGTCGGAGTCGGCTTTGCAGCCGCAGGACGCGAATTCGCCTTGCCGTCCCCAGTCGGCGAGCCCTTTCCGCCCGATTGAGCAGAGATCGAGATCGTGCTCAATAGCAGCAGGAATGTAACAAATGTGATCGCTCTGACCGGCATACGTGAATTCGTCACCAAACCAAGATTCTACGATGCTCGACGGGTATCCGAAAGATGTATTTGCCGAATGAAAACGCCCGACCCATTTTTCAACGGATCAGGCGTCAAATTTGTTCCAATATCTCTTAGTTGCCGGCGAATCGCTTGTCGGTCGAGCCAACGATGTAGCTGTTCTTCGCACGAACCACCAGTCCCGGCCGATTTACGCGGACCTTGATCTGCCGCCGCTCGCCTCGTTCGCCGACGTGATCCGGATAATATCCGACCGAATACTGCCGCCTGAGTTCCTCCGCAATACCCGAAAACGCGGTGTCCAGGCCCATCGTTGAATCGGCGTCAAAATTTCGTCCGCCGCTTTTGGTGGCAAGCTCTTCAAGATACCTTCGGCCAGTCTCGTATTCACCCGAACTTGTGCCGGATCCACCGCCGGTACTCACATTTGGTATCTGCCCGCCGAGAATGATCGCTGCGATATCGCCCCATCCGCTGCCTCGCCGCCGGTTTCGCGGCCGTCCCCATCCACCGTTGTTATTGCCGCCAGTGCCGCCGCCGGCCCAACCGCCGCGTTGCGTGTTGTACCGGATCGGGTAAACGAGAGCATCAGCTTCCTCGACATCCTCAAGCGTGCTGTCATAGTTTGCCCGTCGCGAAGTCGTATCGACGCCGTCGGTGAAAATAACGACAGCTTTGCGTCCCTGGATCTGCTTCAATCGCTGATTCAACGCGTCGTCGACCGCCTCATACAGACTCGTGCCATCGCCAAACTGGGCCATATAGATCGCGTTTCGAAGCTGAGCCCGATTGTTCGTCGGCTCACTCAATACTCTGACGGACTCATCAAAAGCTATCACCATCACACGATCCGCCGGCCGTAGCAGATTCACAAACGTGATCGCGGCGTTCTGGATCTCGTCCATTCGAAATGCCGTCGACGGGCTAACGTCGATCATCAGCACGACCGTGAACGGCTGTTCGACCGACTGAAAATACTCGATCTTCTGCTTTTCACCGTTCTCAAAGATCTCGAAGTCGCGCTGGTTCAGGCCCGAAACGAATCGGCCGTCGCGGTCGAGAACAGAGACGGGCATCGTGACGAGATTCGTTTCTACGCGGATCTCTTCATCGCTGTCACCGGTCGTAGTACCCCCCGCCGGCGGCGTCGGATTCGGCGATGGCCTGCTGCCATTCGGCGATGCAAGCACGGGTGGCCGACGGTCGGTCTGCGGCCGAACGGTGTCGTTTTGAATGGTCGGGGCCTTGGGTATCGGAACTGTCGCAACCCGAGAACGCGTAGAACGGTCGCCCTGTGCAAAGGTGAAAACCGCAGCTAACCCCAACAAAACGAACGAGAAGGCAAACCTTTTCATCGATTGATCTCCGTTTGTGTACTTTGGGGAAAGCTCGGACTTTGATTATAACCCTAAACTATTGGATGCCAACGTTTTTCTATCCGACCAGAAGATACTTGCCCAGCCCGATCAGCCCGCCTGCGAGAACAACGATCAAAACGTCAGCTTTTAGGAAGCACAAAGCGACAAATGCGGCGGCGGCGAGAAAGATACCAAAAAGGTTCACGCCTTCCGCCCCAATAAATACCGCCGACCCGAATACTATCGAAAGGTTTAGTATGACGCCCACGACAGCCGACGTCACAAAGGCCAGCGCACCACTCAAACCTTTATTCCCCTGAAGCCGTTCGACGAACGGAGCTCCACAAAAGACGAACAAAAATGAGGGCAGGAATGTTACGAACGTCACGATCAGCGCGCAGAAAATCGCGAACGCGGTCTGATCAACCGAACCTGAATGCTGCCAGCCCGTCATAAAGCCAATAAACTGCAGCACCATGATGAGAGGCCCGGGCGTGGTCTCGGCGAGAGCCAGGCCATCCACCGCCTGCTCAGCCGTGATCCAGCCCGCCGCCACCGCCGCTTGATTCACGTACGCAAGAACCGCGTAAGCGCCGCCAAATGTCACGAAAGCGGCCTGGGTGAAGAACAAATAGAGATTGGTGGCGATATTGCCAAATCCGAAAACCGCCGAAACGACCATCAACGGAACGGCCCACAGCGCGACACAAACCGCGACTACCTTGAAAAGATAACCGCGTTTCCTTTCCGCCACTACATCAACCGCTCCGTCGCTTGTCGCTCCGCGACTCCAGAAGAAACCGAAGATCAGCGCCGCGACAACGATGAGCGGAAATGGCACGTGAACGAATTGAACAGCGATGAATGATAACGCCGCGATCAGAAGATGAACCGTGGTCTTCACCGACCGCTTACCGATCTTCAGAACGGCTTCCACGACGATCGCGACGACCACCGGCTTGAATCCATTCAGAACCGCGACGATCTCGTTGACGTGCCCATAGCGAGCATAAACATATGAAAGAGCGAGGAGAAAAAAGATCGACGGGATAACAAAGAACGCCCCGGCAGCGATCCCGCCCTTTATCCCATGCAGCCGCCAGCCGTTGTAGGCCGCTAGCTGCTGCGCCTCGGGGCCCGGCAGCAGCATGCAGAAATTCAACGCATGCAGGAAACTCTCTTCCGAGATCCATTTTCGCCGTTCGACCAGCTCCTTGTGCATGATCGCGATCTGCCCCGCCGGTCCGCCAAACGAAATGAATCCAAGCTTGACCCAGAATTTCAAAGCCTCGGCAAAACTCGGATCCGTGATTTCCGCGTTCTTTTCCACGTCTTCGGAACTATGAACTAGCCGCAAAAAACTATCAACTGCCAGCTTCGAATTATTAACTGACCAACTGATAACTATTAACTGTGAGTTTGATTTCTAACAGTTAGTAGTTTGATAGTTTGAAGTTTTTAGTTTCGCTCAAGTTCTTCGATCGCAATGTCGTGAAAACGGCGGCGGACGGAGTTGATATTGACGAACGGCAGCGGATGGTTATGCGTGCGGTTGGTGAGGAGAACGAAGATGCGATCCTTAACGGGGTCGATCCAGAGCGACGTGCCCGTGAACCCGTTGTGGCCAAAGCTCTCAGGCGACATCTTCGTCCCCGCCGTCGAGCCTTCGGTCGAGGCAAGCTGAAACGCGAACGACCGGTCCTCGTTCATTCCTTTTGTGAAATTGGTGCGAAAGAGTTCGCAGGTCTCGGGCCTCAACAGCGTGGTGTACTGCGGCAAGAACTGAAGTGCGATCTTGAACACCTGCTCGGCGGTCGAAAACAACCCCGCGTGCCCCGCAACCCCGCCCATAAAGTAAGCATTCCCGTCATGAACTTCGCCCCAGATCTGATAGTCGCGAAATACGCTGCCTCTGTCAGTACCACCTGCGGTAGCGGGTGGTTGAAGATAGCCTTTCTCGATGCACATGATGCGTTCGTACTCGTTACCTTTTTCACTTCCCGCTATCCTACGACGAAAGCCTGCTGCAGGATTGAAGAACGAGTTCGACAAGTCCAATGGCTTCAGGATTCTTTCTTCTGCGAGCCTGTCGATTTTTGCCCCACCGAGACGCTCCAGTAAGAACATCAAGATAAGGAAGTTCAGGTCGCTATAGAGTACGTGGGGACCTTCAAGATTCATCGGAGTCCGTACGATTTCTTCTAATATCTCGGCGCGAGAATTCACGAAAAGGTGGAATGGTTTCCACGCCTGAAATAGCGTTCGGTGTGAAACGAGTTCGTCGATCGAAGTATCCCATGCACCTTCAAGAGCGACCGGAGTACGGAATTCCTCAAAATAATGGTCCGTTGTCCATCCGAGTTCGATATTCCCGTTCTCAAGTTGCTGGGCTGCTAGCAAGCCCGTCACCAACGGCTTAGTCAAACTCGCCAGATCATAGATCGTGTCCAGCCTCGCCGGGATCACTTCCGGCGTAACCACAGCATTCCCCAGCACATCATGAAACACGATCTCGCCCTTCTCGGCGACCAGATAGACCGCCGACGGGAAATCATTGGCGGCGATGCGTTCGGACAGGAATGCTGAGATCTTCTCGTTCATCGACGATTCTATGTTACCTGAGTGTTGCACGGTTGACACGGACACCGGATAGAAATAGACTCTGCAATCGAACTAATTCAATTTGGAGGTTTCGTTTTATGAGCAAAGTAGAGTCTGCGGACTTGATCTTGAAGTTGTACGATCTTCGCCGCGAGGCAACGATGCGCAAGGCCCGCGATTGGTTTTTCATGTTCAACCCGCAAAGCGCCCAGGATTACATGACGACGATGATGGACCCCGAGGTCGGTGGCTATCTTCGCATGGTCGCATCCTATTGGGACATGGCCGCCGCGATGGTCAACCATGGCGCGATCGACGCGGAACTGTTCAACGACACGGTCGGCGAGCATATGCTCGTATTCGCCAAGATCGAACCGTTCCTCGCCGAACTTCGCGAGATGTGGCAGGAACCGAAATCGTTCTATCACCTTGAAAAAGTGATCATGGACAAACCCGGCGGTGCCGAGAAACTGAAAGCCACGCAGGAATGGATGAAATCTATTCTCGGCCAGATCGGCGGCGAACAGACCAGCGAAGCTGCCGCGTAGTCGATTCACTATTTTTTTCTTTTCAAGCCGGCGGATAACGTCGGCTTTTTTATTTCACCAGTTTCGAGTTCTGAGTTACGAGTTTCGAGTAAGAACTGGAAACTCGAAACTGATAACTCGAAACTGGCGCTAAACATTCAGCCGGCTAACGTGCTCCTCGATCTTCTCAAGTACGCCCACCGCGAGCGCTAATGCCCGACGGCCATCGTGGCCAGTTACAGGCACGTCCAAGCCATTCTCGATCGAATCCAAAAACGCGGTGATCTCCGCCCGCAGCGGTTCGACGTCGATGATCTCAAGCCGGTTGATCGAAATGCCAAGCAGCGGATGAGCGGCATCCGGATTCAGTGAGGTCAGCGAAGCGAACTTCGTCGCGTAGTCGAGCACAACGTATGCATTCGATTGATAAAACCGCGTCTTCCGGATCTTCTCAGTGCCAATGCGTGAAGCTGTAATGTTCGCGACCGCACCGTTCTCGAATTCGATACGAGCGTTCGCCGCATCAACCTTATTAGAGATCACCGGAATGCCGACGGCCCGGATCTCGCTCACCTTCACATCTTCTCCGACCAGCCACTGGATCGCATCCAGATCGTGGATCATCACATCTAAAACGACATCGACATCCAGCGATCTGTTCGGGAACGGCGAAACGCGATGGATCTCGAAGTAGAGCGGATTCGTTACATGCGGGCGCAGGGCAACCATCGCCGGGTTGAATCGCTCGAGCTGCCCGACCATCAGCTTCGCACCTGATGCATCAGCAGCCGCGATCATCCTATCCGCCTCGTCCAGCGTCAACGCGATCGGCTTTTCGACGAGTGTATGAACACCCTTTTCGAGAAACGCGCACGCGATCTCGCAATGCGTTTCGGTCGGCGTCGCGATCGAAACGACATCGACCTTTTCCAGCAACTCACGCCAGTCGGTGAACGAAGCTGATCCGTGTTCGGCACCGATACCAGCCGCTGTATCAGCGTTCGTGTCGCACGCACCGACGAATTCGATCCTGCCTTCGCGGGCAAGCTCAGCGTAGTTTCGGGCATGGTGACGGCCAAGGCTTCCTACGCCTATCGCAGCCGCTCTAAGTTTGGTTTCAGCCATCGTTTGAACGTAAATTCCTTTTCAGCAATACTTTATATTTTGGGTTACACCGCCTGCAGATGACAAACGAGCACTGGAGCAGATCAAAGGGATTTTGGATCGCGGTCGCCGCGGTCACGGTTCTGGTATATTTTTTCGGGCTGACGATCCCGCTCGTCGGGCCCGATGAGCCGCGTTATGCTCAGGTCGCTCGCGAGATGTTTCTCCGCGGCGATTGGGTCACGCCGACACTCGGCGGACACAACTGGTTCGAGAAACCGGCACTTCTCTATTGGCTGCAGATCTCGTCCTATAAAATCTTCGGCGTTACCGAGTTTGCAGCGAGGTTTGGTTCAGCCTTATTCGGACTCGGGACCGTCGCGAGCCTCTGGCTGCTCGGTCGGACAGTTGAGTCGAACGGCTCGACCAGATTCGCAAATTTGCTCGGCCTGGTCGCAGCAACCTCGATCGGCATCATCGTATTCGCGCGCGGAGCGAGTTTCGACATCATCCTCACGTTCCCAATCGCTGCCTCGCTTGTCGGTTATTGGATCTGGGAACGCAAAGTTACAACGCTGCCGCTCGCGTGTTTCTACTTCTTCATCGGCGTCGCCGTACTTGCAAAGGGTTTGGTCGGCATCGTTTTCCCGTTCGCCATCGTCAGCTTCTATCACGTTCTCTCGTGGAAATTCCCCAGCAAGAAACTGTTGATAAGTTTGTTCTGGGGCGTGCCGTTGTTCGTTGCGGTTTCGGCTACCTGGTATCTGCCGATGTACCTGACGCACGGCTGGTCGTTCATCGACGAGTTCTTCGTCCAGCACCATTTCCAGCGATACACGTCAAATAAATATCGACATCCGCAGCCGTTCTACTTCTTCTTCTGGGTGCTGCCGCTGATGACCATCCCATGGATCCCGTTCTTTTTTGCGGGTGTATGGTCGGGGATCCGAGAAATATTTCAACGCCGAGACGCCGAGACGCCGAGTACCGAGAGATCCCTTCTCCTGTTCTCTTTCGCCTGGCTGCTGGTCCCGCTCGTCTTCTTTTCCTTCTCGGGCTCGAAGCTGCCGGGATACATAATGCCCGCACTGCCGCCTTGTCTGATCATCGCTGCCGTCTATGTGACGAAGTTTGTCGGTGAGCATCAACGAAGGTTTACGGCAGTGGTAACGTTGGCCGGACTGACGTTCTTAACCGTTATCATCCTGTTGTTCACAGCGGTTCCGTGGTACGCCGACGGAGATTCGGTGAAGAGACTGATCGCCGAAGCAAACGCTCGCGGATATGAAAATGCCGAGGTTCTCAGCCAGCATTCGCTCTCGCACAACGCCGAGTTTTACGCGGCCGGACGCTTGTTGCGTTTTGAAGATGGTTTGCAAATGCGGCTCTACAGCCCAACGGAAATTAGAGATGAAATTCGCCGTCAAAACGGCGAACCGGTGCTGGTGATCGTACCGAACGAGTGGGCTCACCAGACGCTCGAGAGTCCGCTGCTCAACGCCGAGTTGATCACTAAGAACTCAGAACAATCGATCATCGCCGCCCGCGAGCGTCACCCGTAAGCCGCCCGCCGGATACGATCCATCAACGCGGCTCCGATCCCCTCTTCGGCAACGGTCTGACAATAGATCGTCGTGATCCCGCGGCGATCGCACTCGCGAAAGAATTCGAACAACTCGTGGGCGTACGCTTCGGCGTCAGAAACGACTTTCGTAAAGACAAGTTGAACGTCCGGCGCGTCAATTCCAATATATGCGCCATCCGCCAACATGTCGTCTACCATCTCGACGACCCTCACGGAAGCTCTCGGCGAGTAGTGCTTGTGACGAAGTCCCGGACTCTTTCGTTCATCCTCGGATCCCTCCGCCGTCTTTACCGTTTCGGAAACAACGGCTCGCAGATCTTCCAGCGAAACACTTCCCTGCCGCAGTATCACGGGCTGCTCGCCGGTGCAATCGACCACCGTCGATTCCAAACCGATCTCGGTCGCCTCACCCTGCAGAATGCAGTCGATCCGCCCGTTCAGATCTTCAACCACTGCCTGCCATGTCGTCGGGCTTGGGCGGCCCGAGAGATTTGCGCTCGGAGCGACCACCGGCGTTCCACACGCTCGGATAAACTCACTTGCCAACTCATGCCGAGGCATCCTCACGCCGACCGAATCGAGTCCGGCAGTAACCAACATCGGCACTTCGGAACGCTTGTTCAGAACAAGCGTAAGCGGCCCCGGAAAAAATCGCTCGATCAGCATCACCGCAAAAGCCGGGATATCTTTCGCCAGCATTTCGATCTGCCCGAGGTCGGCAACGTGCGCGATCAGCGGATTATCCTGAGGCCGCTCCTTCGCCTCAAATATCTTCGCGACCGCCTCTTCATTGAAAACATCCGCCCCGAGCCCATAAACCGTCTCGGTCGGAAAGGCAACGATCCCGCCGCTGCGAATTATGGCCGAAGCCTCTTCCGGGTTAGTTGTAACAAGAGTCATTCCTTACTGACCAGATTCGCATTCCGGTCATATTTTACATTCTTAACATTTTCTTTGCGTCGGCTTAACAATTCGCGACGCGGGCAAGTGCAGAATACAAGAGTTGAAAAAGGAAGGCACTTATCAAATGCGAAAATACATAGTAACGATCTTTGCGACCGTCCTGCTCCTCGTCGGTTCCGCTGCGGCGCAGACCAAGGTGATCCTCGACGTCCCGATGAAGTCTGTCGGAGCCATGCCGGCGGTCGAAGTGATGGTGAATGGCCAAGGGCCGTTCCTCTTCGCGATCGATACCGGAGCCTCCGGACAAGGTCGCGTCGATTCGTCGCTAGTTGCCAAGCTTAGCCTGCCGGTTATCGGACAGGCCAGCGCCGGCGACAGTTCCGGCCGAAATGCGCAGACGCTCGATCTGGTCGAGATCGGTTCGATCAAGTTCGGCGGGATGGAGTTCAAGAACGTCGAAGCAGCGAGCCGCGATTACAAGGCAATCGCGGGAAACCGTCCTCAATTTGACGGCATACTGGGCTTCGGACTCTTTGCAGACTACCTGCTTACCCTCGACTTTCCCGCCAAGCGTGTCCGTCTCTCCAGCGGCGAGTTGGTCAAGACAAACGATACCAATTTACTCCCGTTTGACGTTCCCCGGGGGATCGCCGTCGTTGAGATATCGGTAGGAGAGCAAAAGGTCAAAGCCCATTTCGATTCGGGAAACATGGTGGCCCCGTTTGTCTTGCCGACCGACGTGGTCGAGAAAGCTTCAAAGGCGGGTGAGGCGGTAGTGGTCGGACGAGCCCGGACGGTGTCGAACGACATCGAGATCAAACGTGTGCAGATCAAGGACACCATCCGCATCGGGACGCTCGAGTTCAAAGAGCCGCAGGTCTCATTTCCGGCACTCTCGGCTGCCAATATCGGCGCCGCATTGATGCAGGACCTCGTGCTTACCTTCGATCAGAAGAAAAAACTCTTAAACGTCATTCAGCCGCCTAAAGCTCCAACTGCCTCCGCCGGACCGGTAAAGGCAAGTGGCGAGTTTGGCGGCGTTTATGGTGAACGAACGATATCCGAGGAAAGCGACGGGATCTATATTCAACGCACCGGCGGTCCAAAGCTCAAGATGGTTAAACAGGAAAAGGACGAGTTCACGCTCGAACAGATCCCGAACGCCCGCATCCGATTCCTCCGATCCGCCGAGGGGAAGGTGAACGCCGTCGAAGTCCTCAACCCCGCCGGCCAATGGGAGCGTTCGCCGCGGGACGTCGATGTGGCCGAACATGGTCCGAAAAAGGCCACGGTCGGAAAGGCCGGGATCCAATTTGTCCTTATCCCGGCGGGCGAATTCGTAATGGGCTCAGACTCGTCCGCCGACGACCAACGGCCGGCACACAAGGTCAGCATCAGCAAGCCGTTCTATCTCGCAAAATACGAGGTCACTGTCGGCCAGTTCAGAAGCTTTGTCGAAGCAACGAAGTATGTGACCGATGCCGAGAAACAGGGATGGGGAAACGTCTGGACCGGGACCGAATTCAAACAAACCAAAGCAAGCTGGCGCGAGCCCGGATTCACGCAGACCGATCAGCACCCGGTGGTGATGGTTTCCTATAACGACGCAGTCGCATTTGCGACCTGGGCCGGCGGCCGTCTGCCGACCGAGGCCGAATGGGAGTATGTGGCACGGGCCCGCGGACCGGGCGAACTGACGGGTGACATCAATGAAGTGGCATGGAGCAAATCGAATCTTACCGCCAGCGATAGGACCAAACCGGTCGGCGAAAAGAAGCCGAATGCGTGGGGACTTTTCGACATGTTCGGCAACGCTTGGGAACGGGTCTCGGATTGGTACTCAAAGACCTACTATGCCGAATCCGCCCCGAGAGACCCGAAAGGGCCGGAAACCGCCGAGCTAAAGGTCAACCGCGGCGGCGGCTGGTTCAGCAACTCGCGAAAAGACTGGCCCACGTTCCGCGGCTGGGGCGGCCCGAACACCCGCGACCCGGTACTCGGCTTCCGCGTCGCAATGGACGCAAAACCTTCCTAGAGA